>Ga0209341_10001936_pt1 | contig 20093 bp, 21 predicted proteins | sample RifCSP13_2_FD_184020 | JGI IMG/M metagenome (GOLD analysis project Ga0209341, IMG submission 184020) | Soil microbial communities from Rifle, Colorado - Rifle CSP2_sed 13_2 (SPAdes) (version 2) | ecosystem: Environmental > Terrestrial > Deep subsurface > Rock core/Sediment | place: Rifle... | reverse complement strand
TTAAAGCAAAAAATGTAATGGGAGTTAGAATACCAAAATTAGAAGGTGGACAAAGTAGTACTGCCATAACAGAGCACATATTGGAGCTTCCTACCTCAATTAACGAAGCAATAAAGGCGTTTCAAAATGTTCACAAAATGGTTCTTGATGTTGCAGAAAAAGAAACTACACTACGAAAGCTTCTCTATGAAATTGAAAAAACCAAACGAAAATCCAATGCAATAGAAAACGTATTCATTCCAAGATTACAAAATGCAGTAAAATTCATTGTATTTAGACTAGCTGAAATGGAACGTGATACATTCATCATGTTAAAAACAGTAAAGCGCAAGATGGGTGAAAGAGAACAAGAAAATATCCAAAAGGAGAAAGAAATACTTGCCAGCTAATTTTGCAAATCCACAACAAAAGAAATTCTATCTGATTATAAGAGCATTTAAAATTGGTAATATTCTAGGCACAATTACTATAGCACTGTATGCAATAAAGCATTTCTTATAGGTGTATAGCATGTCAACACAAGAAAAATACGTTCATTCACTCAAACAAATTAAGGAAGCCGAAGAAAAAGCATGGGTGGAAATTCAAAATTTCAAGAAAAAAGTAGATGAAGATATCAAATCCTTTCAAATTGATGCTGACAAAGCAATCGAGTCAGCAAAAACACAAGGCGAAAAATTAGTCGAAACAAGTATTGTTCAAGCAAGAAAAAAAGGGGAAATTGAAGTAGACAAGATTATCGAAGAAGCAAAAGCAAAATCAAAAACTATATCGACACAAATTGATGAAAAAACTGTTAGTGGAATACTAGATATTTTGTTAAAAGGTGTAGAATAATGGTACTTAAGCCTGCTCAAATGACAATGATGGCAGTCCTTGGTTTAAGAAAAGACAGGCAAGCCGTAATTTCGGTTTTACATGATATGGGTATAGTACAATTGGAACCATTATCAAAAGATGTGGCTACCATGCTCAAAAATGAACGCGATAATGACCTTTACAGACAAGTCTCAGATCAACTCCTTAGAATCAGAGCATTCAAGACTGTTCTGCCCCCAATCCCAGTTACTTCCTGCCAGCGTTTTCCAACAGTTGAAAACTTGTTGCAAGCAGCAAAATCAATTGATATTGATGCTAAGGTCACTTCTCTTGAACGGGAAAAAGAAAGTCTCCTAACTAAAATCAGCGAAACTGAAAACAGCATCAATCTTGTTGAAGAATTTTCCTTTTTCCCAGAAGACCTAAACGTACTCCAGCTGGCATTAGCTCACTCTTACTTTGGTCGTTTGGATTCGGAAAAATTTCCTGCTTTTAAGAAAGCATTAGAGGTAAACAATCAAGACATTTTTCTTTATTCCAAAGAAGGAAAAGAAATTACACATTTTGTTCTCATTACATTCCCATACTTTCCTCCTCATGCTCTTGCTACTATTGTTCAAGAATACAATGTGAAACTTGAAGCAGTACCAAAACTCAATGGAACACCAGTTCAATTAAAGCAATCATTAGGAGATGTTCTTAACGAGCTAACTCACAAATTAAAAGAAATTGATAGACAACTGGCAGAAATTTCTCAAAAGCATTATGCTAATATTGTTTGTATTGAAGAACAACTTGAAATCGAAAATAAAAAACTTGAAGTCATTGATAATCTTGGAGTAACATCAGATTCTTTTGCCTTAGAAGGCTGGGTTCCCAAATCAGAACTAGAAAAAGTTGAAACTAATTTAGATAAACATGCAAAAGGAACAATAGTTTACGAATTAGAAACTGAAGAAAAACCACCAACACTATTTGCAAACCCAAAAAGATTCAAGTTGTTTGAAGCCTTCATTAGATTTTATTCTCTTCCATCAGGCAAGGAATTTGATCCTACCCTAATTTTCGGTCTTATCTTTCCAGTCTTTTATGGTATGATGGTAGGGGATGCAGGTTATGGCCTTGTGATCCTCCTTGTTTGCAGATGGGTAATCAGAAGAATAGAAGGTGGAAAGCGTAATTTGAATATCATGCCAAAGCCATTGAGAAGTTTTGCGTTGAAAATATTGAAACCACGACAGATGGTAAAATTAGCGAAGGCAATGACTCCTGGTGCTATTATTGCAATTATTTTAGGATTCACATTCGATTTGTACTTTGGATTCCATCTCAATAGCTACTTGTTTGGTTATCTAAACACAGCACTTGGCATGCAATTTCTTCCCACTGACGGAGCATTCTTTGATCCAATCCATGGACTTCGAAAACTTTTGTTAATTAGTGGATATATCGGCATTGGCATGGTAACATTTGGCCTGATTCTTGGTATTCTTAATCACTTGAGAGAGGGTGAAAAGAAACACGCAATTGGAAAAGCAGGTTGGTTGCTATTTGGATGGGGGGTTGTCCTTGTAGGATTGGCACTTTTGCACCATGAATCCATCAACCCCATCCATAATGTAGCAGGAATTGGTTACTTTGGATTGCTTTTGGGAGGAATCGGTTTAATGTTCGTTGGGGAAGGCCCACGAGCTATCATGGAGTTACCATCTATAGTTAGTCACATACTCTCTTACACAAGAATTATTGGAATTCTTTTGGCATCAGTAATACTAGCCGATGTAATAGATTACATTTTCATAAGAGTTCTGGATAATGGAATACCATATGTTATTCTTGGAGTAGTTATATTGTTCATTGGACACATTTTCAATATTATAATTGGAGTCTTTGAACCTGGTATACAGGGAGCAAGATTGATTTACGTGGAATTTTTCTCAAAATTTTATCATGGAAACGGCAGAGCATTCAAACCATTTGGAAGCTCACGAAAGTATACTTTCGACCAATACGAATTAGAAATAAAAGAAAAAACGAAATAAAACTCATAAAAATAACTGTATCTTAAATCGACTAATAATACTTTAACTCATTAACATCTAAAATTCTAGTACAATATCTGCATCGAAGCACAAGCCCTGTCTTGTCCACCACGTCCATTATTGACTCGATATCTTCATCACTATTTGTTATACACTCTGGATTAGAGCATCTGAAAATTCGTTCAATCTCATTTGGTAAAGTAACACGCCTTTTTTCAACTAGTTTATAGTCTTTGATTATATTCACAGTAGCTTTTGGAGCAATTAGTGCAAGCTTGTTTGTGTCATCGTCTTTTAGAAATCTATTCTCAACCTTGATGATGTCTTTTTTTGCAACCTTTGCGCTAGGTACATTTAGTGCTATCGTGATTACATTACCGTCTTTCCCATCTATCTCAAGGGCATTAAGAACCTTGAGACCTTTACCTGCCTCAATATGATCAATAACCGTCCCATCCTTGATTCGCCTTACAATAAGATCAGATTCTGACATTGGAATACTTTGTATAGTACTCATATATATTATTGAACGAAAATGAGCAATTCTTTTTTCCAAAAAGACATTGTCTCAATACGTGATTTTGACAAGCAAAAATTTGAAACCATATTTGATGCAACAGACAAAATAATTAAAATGAATCCAAATGAGCGACGCGAGATTGCACGCGGAAAAACTTTGGGCTATCTTTTCTTTGAACCAAGTACAAGAACTAGATTAAGTTTTGAGGCTGCAATGGCATCGCTAGGTGGTACATCTATTGGAATAGCAGACGCTTCATCTTCATCAGCAAAAAAAGGCGAAAGTCTGGCTGATACTGTAAAGATAATGTCACTTTATTCTGATGTTCTTGTGCTAAGACATCAGTTAGATGGTTCCAGCAGATTTGCAGCAGAAGTATCTCTAAAACCAATGATAAATGCGGGAAGTGGAACAGAAGAACATCCAACTCAAGCCATACTAGATCTTTATACGATAAGAAAAGAGAAGAAAAAAATCGATGGTCTGAAAATAGGAATAGTTGGTGATCTAAAATATGGCAGAACAGTTTATTCTTTGTTGTATGCACTTGGAAACTATAAAGTTGATGTACACCTGATTTCTCCGCCTACATTGAAAATCAGAGCTGATTCTACATATGAAATAAAAAAGCGGTTGTCATATACAGAATCAACCGATCTAGAAGAGAGACTAGATGAATTTGATGTACTATATGTAACAAGAATTCAAAAAGAGAGATTTGCAGACGCAGAAGAATATGTCAAAGTAAAAGGTAGCTACAAGATTGGTCCTGACATGTTAAAGAAAATGAAAGATGATGCAATAATTATGCACCCGTTACCACGTCTTGATGAGATTTCTCCTGAAGTTGATTCTACAAAACATGCAAAATACTTCAAGCAGGCTGAATATGGTAAGGATACACGTGCGGCGCTGCTTGCCCTAATTTTAAACGAGAATGGCGTAGGTTAATGCCAACTTCTCAGTTGAATTGAATAAATTCTAGTGATGATGAGAACACTTGTCGCTATTATGAAAACTAAAATGGCAATTGGTCCAAATTCAGGAACTACTACCATGGCAAATTCAGTAGATGCTGAAGTTCCTCCAATCTTTTCAAATCTTACAATAATTGGACCTTTCTGACTCTCTGAAAAAGTAAAATCTTCAAATCCTCCACCAACTATCGCATTGCCAGAAGTTCTATGGATTTCTTTACCATTATGTAACATGACAAAATCATATGTAGATTGCCGTTTTGTATCAAGTGTAACAGGATCTCTTATCGTAAATATGAACTTGGTTTTCTGCCCTGGCTGTATAACAAGTGGATCCCATGAGAGATCAACTCGGAATTGTTGATTGTTTGTAAGTGCAATAAGAGGAAACTGGGCTTGATCACTTGCAACAAGCTTGAATCTCATGTAGTTGGGTAATTGATCATCTACTTTTTTTTGCACATTTTTTAATATCTTCAGATGATCTTGTAAAATCACAAAATGTACCATCCTTCCATCTTCTACTGAATAATCATCTACTGTAATTGAGGATTTGAATAAATCAATTCCATTTATCTGACCTGTGTAGCTAGGAGCCAGAAAATCCCCAAAAGTTTTTGAGAATAATATCTCTTCATGCACAAACGGAATCTGGCTAATATTCTGCTCGTTCCAGTCAAAAGGCATCTCAAACGATATTGTATTTTCATTAGGATCGTATGCAAAATTTGTTATAGTGTCATAGTATGATCTTATCCTAAACGTTATATCTTGACCATCTTTGCTTTTTTGACTATGATAGCTAGTCTGACCAATGCTGATATACGCATCATACTTTATTGGTTCATCAAGCACGTTATCTGGTTCGTCAATTGTACGAATTTCTATCTCTAAATGATATAACCCACCAGAATTAAAGACTGGTCCTGTTAATTCTATTGGTTTTGTATCTGTGGCGGTCCAGCCACCAAGTAGCGCTTCCTTCTCACCACTAATCATAACGTCACCTTCGTTGGTTGGATGTACTTTTATTGTAAGATAGCCATCTTGAGTAAAGAAAAAGTTTCTGAAAACCATTTTTTCTTTGTAGTTTAGACCTATGAGAAAGTTCACATTTTTAATATTCTCATTAGTTTTAGAATCAAAAGCTCGCACTTTGATCTGTTTATCAATTCCTTCATCATCATAAAAGGAAGGAAGCATCTCTGCGGAGATGGTAATGTCACGTCCTTTATAATTGGTAGGAGGAGGCGTATCTATGCTAAGACCATGCCCAAATGCTTGACTTGCCAAAGGCAGAATTAGTAATAAAATAAAAAAACTCGAAAAAATTTTATAATTCAATGAGGCACACACCCTTTCTTCTAATATAAATTCCTGCTATTATTGTGACAGCTGAACTTTAGCTATATCAATTACGTTAGAACAAGCTTAACTTGATCCATCTTTCTATTGGTTTTAAAATCTTTTGTCATCACATCAACCTTGTCAGCTTGACCATGCAACAAAAAAAGCTCCATACACTTGTTTCCATCTATCTTGCTATGAAGATGCGTGTCTATCAACTCTTCATAATTGTGTTTGATACCTGTAACTATCTGCTCAGAGTCTTCATCATGAACAACCATCAGGATTGCATGAATTAAACCAGAAAGATTACTTCGCTGCTTTTCTTCTGAAATTAGGTTTCTAATTCCGGCTCGTATAATTTCAGATCTTCCAGAAAATCCCATGGATTTTTTCAACTTATCAACCTCGGAAAGAATTTCGTTGTTTAATGATATGGATACAATCGGCATGCCTAGACTATTATTAAGTATTTTATAAGTTTAGTAGTAATTATTATTAATATTTTGTAGGTTTATTAATAACAAACTAGAACATGTGCCGTGAATGACACAAGGGTTGCAATCCTAGCTATTTCCATAGTTATTCCACTTACAACATTTACGCTCTGGTTTTCCGATCAAGGCAAAACAACAAGCCTAGCTGAAGAAAAACACATGAAAATTCTTGTCTCCTTTTATCCACTTTACGAATTTACAAAAGAAATTGGTAAAGAAAGAATTGATGTCTCTATAATTATACCAGCAGGAATAGAACCCCATGATTGGGAACCAACAATTCAGGATCTTCAAAAAATGCAGAACACAGACATGATTGTGATTAATGGTGCAGGTTTTGAAAGTTGGCTTGATGATTTTGTTACCAGTAATCCAAATGTTTTGATTGTTGATACAAGCAAGGATATAGAACTAATGGACAGTTCTAAATTCTATTTCGAAAACGATGGATCTCACAAAAATCCACACATCTGGCTTGATCCTATTTTAGCTAAAAAACAAGTTCAGAATATAGCAAACGGATTAACACATGTTGATCCAGAACATGCACCATACTATCAAGAAAATGCTGATGCATATAATACAAAACTAGATCTGCTTGACAACAAAATTAAAACAGAGCTGTCAGTTTGCAGTAAAAAAGACTTTATTGCATTTCATGACGCCTTTTCTTATTTTGCAAAAAAGTATAATCTAAATCAGCATACTATAGTTGGAGTTGATGCAAATGCAGAGCCAACAGCAGTAACGCTACAACAAATTATTCAAAAAGCAAAAAGCTTGAATTTAGATATCATTTTTACTGAAGAAGCTGTAAATCCAAGGATATCTGAAGTCATAGCTGATGAGATAGGCGGCAAGGTACTGGTTTTAAGTCCAATAGAGGTAGCCGATAAGAATTCAGATTATATCCAGAAAATGGAACAAAATCTACTTAACCTCAAAGAGGAACTATGCCCATGAAATTAGTAGAAATTGAAAATCTTACAGTGGATTACGAGGGAATTTTGGCACTAGACAAAGTAAATTTCTCAATAGATTCCAAGGATTTCTTGGGAATAATAGGCCCAAATGGTGCTGGAAAAACCACCCTGTTTAACTGCATGCTTGGCCTTTTAAACAACTACAAAGGAGAGATTAGATTTTTTGGAACAAACATAAGAAAATCAAAACAATATCTTCATCAAATAGGGTACGTACCGCAGAAACCTGTCTTTGAAAAGAATTTTCCTGCTACAATATCAGAAGTCATTGGAATGGGTCTAACAAAAAATTCTAAAAGTGATAAGATAGATGAGGTTCTTCAGAAAGTATGGCTTCATGAACTAAGCCATAGGAGAATTGGTGATCTGTCTGGTGGTCAACAACAACGAGTCTTTATTGCAAAAGCTCTTGTAAATGATCCACAAATTCTTATCTTAGATGAACCTGTCACTGGTATAGATTCGCAAAGCAAAGAATTGTTCTACCAAATTCTACGTGATCTAAACCAAAAAGAAAACATTACAATAATCTGGTCATCACATGATCTTGATGCAGTTGCTAAGCTTGCAACCAAAGTGGCCTGTCTTAATAGAACACTGTTTTTCCATGGAATATCAGAAGAATTCTTCCATAACGAAGATCTTCTAAAGCTGTATTCAGAATCTTCAATGCAAATGCACATGCAGCATCACGACGATTAAAATGGTATTTGAGATTCTTTCTTATGGATTCATACATAGAGCGCTTATCTCAGGTATTGCTATAGCTCTTATGTGTTCAGTTGTTGGACTTTTTTTGGTTCTACGACGATATTCACTTTTTGGAGATGCGCTTGCACACGCAGCTTTTGGAGGTATCGCCGCAGGGCTTTTTCTTGGAATTTATCCAATATGGGTTGCCTTTGCAGTTTCAATATCAAGTGCACTTGGGCTAACAAAGATTAGACAGAAGTTTCAGATTTCAGGAGATGCCACGGTAGCAATCCTGCTTTCGTCTGGGCTTGCTATGGGTGTAGTTCTTATTAGTTTAGCAGGAGGATTTACTGTAGACATATTCAGCTTTCTTTTCGGAAGTATTTTGCTTGTAAGTTTGGAAAATACAATTTTGATTTTGGGTCTTGCAGGTTCAATTCTTATTGTAATCCTGTTATTATACAGGCAACTAGTGTATACCACTTTTAACGAAGAACAAGCCAAAGTCAGCGGCATTCAAGTTGAGAAGCTAAACTACTTACTTGTTGCAATTGCTGGTATAACAGTAGTAAGCTCAATGCAGCTTGTTGGCATTTTGCTTATCTCTTCCCTTATTGTGATACCAAATGTAACAGCAATGATGTTTGGACGTGGCTTTAAACAAACTGCAATACTTTCCATGTTCTTTGCAGTTTTTTCTGTAGTGACAGGCATACTAAGCTCTTATAGTTTCAGTATAGCTCCAGGGGGGATGATAGTACTAATCTCTATAGCAATTTTTGTAGTCTCACTTGGAATAAAATCTGCTGGATTAATCAAGAATAAAACAATAGTTTTGAGTACAAGAGCTACATAACCCAGTTTTTATTTTAAGCTATTATACTATCAAGTCGTCTTTTGTCTTTAACACTTTTTACAAAGAATAACGATGTTGCAATAATACCAGCTGAAATCAACGGTGATACAAGTTCTGCATACTTTATCTCAAACTCTTTACTTGTTGATGATATCATCTGTTTTGGAATCTCAATAATTGAAACAACACCTAGCTTTTGACCACGTTGCTCTACAAACCAAATATTTCCGTTGTCGTCAGATGTGATGAATTGCACAAAGGATTGTTCGGTTGGAATTGATATCTCTCTAAAATTGCCATTGTAAGGATCGTAGACACCTAATTTGTCAACTGTATGCTGTGCAAGCCAAATGTTCCCAAACTGGTCAGATGCCATCCCAAAAGGCAATGCATCAGAATCTAAGACAGGAACTCTCTCAAATGTCTCAAGAACAGTATCAAACTTAGTAATAGCAAGCCCTGTATGCTCAGAAATCCAGAGATTTCCATTATTGTCAAAAAACAGCGCCGTGGGTTCTTTTAGGGAATCTTGTGGTCCAAACTCTCTGGATTGACCAGTATCTGGATTAATGACCCCAATCTTTCCTGATTGTGATTCAGTAAACCAGATATTCCCAAATTTGTCTAAAATGAGTGCGGTTGGTCCAGAAAGTGGTGCAGCTGAAATTCTAAACTCCTCGAACTTCTTTTCATCCTGATTATACTTTAACAAAATGTTCTTGTCCGCAAGTGCAACCCAGATATTATTTTTCAAATCAGCTTCTGTAAAAATCGGCACTGATTTTATTGGAAGATCAATGTTTTCAAATTTTTCAGTTGTTGGATCAAAGAATCCAATTCTTGAATTTGGTGTATCAGTATACCATACTTTACCATCATTATCTATATTCAATGTCACAGAAATCTGCCCATCAAATTCGTATGGTACGAATTGCTTATCACTAATAGTAAATTTCCAGAGACGTGGTTTGGCAGTGTCACTTATCCATATTGTATTTTTTCTATCAAAGACTGGATATAGTGGCGCAGTATCAGTAACTGGGAAATTATATTCAACAATATTTGTTTTAATTTCAGAAAGTCGTGGTCTTATTACAACATCAAATGATACAATCTCATTTGCACTCTGAGTTTGCAGAGCTTCTATCTCTACATGCCACCTTCCAGGAAAACCAAAGGTAGCATTGCTTGCATACTGAACTGAAGAATCCATGGCAGATTCTACCGGTAATACATTAAGCTCTACAGGAGAGATGTTTTTCTGTGGATTTGAGATCTTTATTTTTAATGCAGATGTATCTACAAGTGGTACTCCATCCAAAGCCAAAACAGACACAGTAATAGTGTTTGTTCCACTTGAGAAAGGGATTATATTAATGTCGAATTTAGCACCACTAGAGAATTGGACAGTTTGATATCCAAATGAAACCTCTTGAGCCTGCACCTCTTGGATTTCTCCTGCAGGAAGGGAACTATTTGCCAAAAGAGCAACAATACCAAGTAATGCAATCCCTATAACAGATTCTATCTTAAGGGATTTTCTAAATTTATTATAAACTACTATTGAGCCAGATTGAAGATTTTTTTCTGCCGGTTTTTGTATTCTAAACTGATTGTATCCTCCTATCACAACCATTATGCTTCCAAGCAAAATCTTCGCAAGTATTAGCTTGCCATATGTAGAACTATAAAGCAAACCAACATCACTTTCCAAAAACCAAAGAAGTGTGGGTCCTGTAATAATTAAAATCCCAACTGCAATTATGACCATGCTTGAAATTTTTGGTATGATCAATAATGACATTAGTTCTTTTTTGTTAGTTTCTAGCTTAGCAAAAGAAGGAATTATCACAAAGGTAGTGTAAATTACTCCACCAATCCAAACAGAAGCAAGAAGATTATGTACATAATCTAATATTATAGCAGGTTCGTGCATACTTGCAGCGCCATGCCCAAGCATTGTTGTTGTTGAAATGAGTACAAGAGACAATCCAAGTACAATAAGCTGTTGCTTTTTTTCAACAATTATTTTTCTTTCTGCCCAAAACCATACCACAAACAAAATGATAGTAAGTATCATTCTTGCAAGCCATGTTACTCCAAATCCAGTTTGTATAGCAGCAAGTGGTGAGATCTGCAGAGCTATTGATTGGACCGCAAGCATAACAATATTTGAGGCAAGAACCAAAAACAGACCTATACCAGTTAATTTTAGAAATACATGAGAATGTCTTTTCTGTAATTCTTCCAAGCTTTCTTTTATTGTGTTTTTTGTTATAGCCGACTTCCAAATCAATAATGATGAAAGCGCTGCTCCAAGCACAATCACTTGGCCTACAAGGCCTGGGAATCTAGCTCCCGCCTCTGGGAAGTATACCACTGGTTGCTCAGTTTCCTCTAAAAGCGATGGATCTATTCTTGCACTGCCTACAGCAAAAACAAAAGCATCACTTACAATATGTCCATCAATTTTGGAGAGCACTTTACTTGTTACTGTGTACACTCCATCATCTAGTAGATCTGTAGTGACAATAAGTGAATCCTCACCTTGAAAATATTTTGTATCTTTATTGTCTACTTGGTTTCCATTTTTATCAAAAACTTTGATTGTGCTATACTCTACCTCGACTGCTTCAGAATAATGAATTATTATCTGATTTGTTTCTGTAGTAATGTTTGATGATTGGGCAGGTTCTGTATCTACTACAAAAGGATGACCATATGCAAGTCCAACATTAATAATGCAAACAAAAACAATAGAAATTATTGTTAAAAGTTTTAGCACAATTACCAATCCTAGTTTGATAATTTAAACAATTGATAATTTTGATGCTTGTACCATGATTGAGTAAAAGTAATAACCTCCCAATTAAGCAATTAAGTATGCAAAGACCTCTCACCTTTCTACTTTTATCTTTATCACTGATCTTTGGGTTTTCTTCAGTTTCTGCACATAAAACCATAGCAGCGGGAAATCTTGACATTGAAGTTGGATGGCAGCAGGAACCTCCACTTGTTGGTTTTATGAATGCAATTACCTTTGAAATTAATGAAAATACACTAGATGGGCAAAGTGGTGTTAAAAATGCCTTCAAGAGCTTACAAGCAATAGTAAAGTATGGTGGCATAACAAAAACACTTGACATTGATTCTGATACGAAAGCAGGCAGTTATCATTCTAAGATAATTACAACGAGAACGGGGAGTTATGTTGTGGTACTGAAAGGCGATATTAACGGAGTTGCAATAGACTCTGAAATAACAATTGAGGACGTAGAAGATAAGGCATTACTTGCATTTCCAGATACAGCTGGCTCGTCAGATCAAGACGTTGTTGCATTAAAGAGTGCCATGTCTGGCCTACAAGCAGAGTTTGCTTCCTTAAAGTCAAAAGTAAGTGGAATTGATACTACCTCAAGCGGCTTTAACACTGAAACAGCTTATAACTTTGCAATATTTGGCCTCTCTCTTGGTGCAGCTGGAGTAATCTTAGCGATAATTGCTATGATAAAAAGAAAATAAAGGTTTAGAGTTTTGGAATTACTCTAGTCTTTGCAGTTACTGCGATGATGCTTACTATGCTTATTGCAAGCACTAGTGCTGCAATAGTACCAAATTCTGGAACTACTTGCAAGGAAACTACTTCACCTTGAGGACCAGTCCAAGTTGCTTCCTCACCAGGCAGCCCAATGCCAAGTATGGTTACTTGTACATCAACTGCACTGTCAGATGATAAAGCATCTGTAACATGCATACCTTCGCCCCCATGTTCATGTCCACCTGCTTCAGAAAGAACTTCAGTTCCCTCCTGCATTGCAGAGATGTCATAGTTGATGTGCGATATTGCATTTCCATCAGCATCTGTGAAGGTTACCACTATGGACATTTCTTCACCTCCTTTTGGAACACTTGACTCTATGTCAACATTTACTGAACCATCAGCTGACATGCCAGACACATAAGTTTCCTCTTCTTCCATCATCTCCTCCTCTTCTTCCATCATTCCAGCTTGAACAGTTACAATTCCTTCCATCCATGGGTGAACCATGCAGAAATACTTGAATGTTCCAGCTTCCTCAAATTTGAAAAAGAACGTTTTGCCAGGTCCAAGCAGACTACTATCAAATATTCCATCAGGCCCCTCTCCCTTTATATCACCACTTGTAACCGTGTGAGCAGCTGTGTCCTCATTATGCCAAGTGACTTCTCCACCGACATCTATTATTGTTTCATAAGGTTCAAAACAAGAATTTGTCGTTTCACATCCAGGGGTGGATGAACCTACTGCATTGTATACGTCGGCCTTCATATGATCAGCAAAGGCAGATGGTGTAATTGCCAGAATGCCAGCTACAAGAGTCAAAACAAGAAAGAGTGAACCTATTGATTTTGACTTCATGTTCTGAGTATTTAAAAGCGGCTTATAAAAATGTGATCTTTATTTTTAATATAGATTTCCAAATTGCCCAAGATGCAAACGCTGCTCCAATTCCTACAAGGGACAAAACCATTGCTGAGGTTGATATCATCATAAACTGAACATTTCCAATTACAATTGAAGCCAACGTCAACGCTAACGTCGTAGAAATTATAACAACAACATACTTGATTTTGAGTTTTGTTCCATTCCTGATAGATTTGGCAGCAAGACCGATAGGCCAAAGATAAACTGCACCTATTAGTGATGATGCTATGATTCCTGATGTTAAAACTGAGATTTCACCATCTCCAACGCTTGAGAGCTTCGCAATTTGCAAGATTCCAAACAGAGGTGTTATTCCAGCTCTGACAGATTCCTGTAAGAAGGAATTGTTTCTTTCAATGTCTGCAACTGTAGGACTAAAAGAGTAGTATACCGTATTAAACACACTAAGAAAACTAGAGCCAGCTGCAGTTGCCATTATGGTATTGTCTCTGTATTCTCTTAGAAATTGTACCTGTGGTGCAAGCTCAGATCCAAATGCTGCAGTTGCAATAAGACAACCATTTTTTCCGTCATTACCAATAGAAATCCCAAACACAGCAGATTCCGTAGGAATTGGTTGAAACAAAATTCCTTGTACGTCAACAGAAACTAGGTATTCTCCTGCTTCCTGAAATTCGTATGGAACAGTAATTGATCCGGTCGTAGTATGAATTAATTGAGTTCCAAACACTTGGTTTTCTCCTTTTGTAATAGTTACACTATAGTCAACGTGTTCTTGAATTGCTTCTGTATTTTTATTTATGAAATTAATTTTGAACTTTGTTTGTTCTTCTAGATTTGGTTGAGCTGGAATAGTAGATAACCCGACCTTTAACGTTCCTTTGTCAGTAAGTACAATTTGCTGTTCAGATTGTTCTTGTGCGTAGACAGGAAACATTACAAATGCAATGAGAACTAAAACTATGAGAACTTTCAATGATATCATTTTTTTCTAAATACTAATAAAATTTACCATGCCTAAATTTTTTTATAACATATTAGGACTGATAACTAGATCGTATCTTTAAAATATGGATTTGAGTTTATTTTTATTATTGAACATCATTATTTGCGTCATTATTTCACTAGTTTTACTCATATCTGTTCCAGTGTATGTCAACGATGTGTTTGGTCATGGTCTGGGCATGGATATGGCTCCCCCTGTTAACTTTGGCGACTCTAAAGTGACTATTATTACTCAAATAAGTCCACAAGATCTTTCAGTTGGCAATGTTGATAGCGCAAATTTGGCAATCAGGTTTTTCGATCAGCTTACTAATCAAAATTTCAACAGTGTAACATATCAGGTCGAAGTTTGGAGAAGTGGAGAATTATTGGCTCGAGATATATTTTATGATTCTACAGGCGATCTTAATGTAGAGGTTAGACCAGAATTTGGTTGTACTGAGTCAGATAAATGGAAGTGCACTACAGTTTATGGTGAAGAAGAGCCAATCCTGGGTGGAAAATTTGCCAGAGGAGAAGGCAGACCAGTAATCGAAGGTCCTATTTTTGATAAAGGCGGCTTGTATAATGTTAACGTAGAAATTCTTAGTGCTGTATCACCAAAACAATTAGTTGCCGAGCGCCTGATTTTTGACACCTTTGTAAGTGTTGCACAAGAACAAGATTTTATTATTCAGACTGCACAAGCAGAAGAAATTCCAGTTGTTGTTAAAACGTATTATGATGATGTGAATAACTTTAAGTTCGATAATAACGACAACTCAATTTCTTTTGACATGCCATTTGATTGGCGTCCTGATTATGTTGATCTTGTACAAGTTGTACATGAAGAGATTCAAGTTCCAAAAACCTTTGATCCTTACAAAGAAGGTAACAAATTGAAAGGATATGTTGATGGAGTAGAGGTGGATAGTAGAGTTTTGTTAATTGATCCTTATTCGTATGAAGACACAAACATCTTACATTTTCTTGTTACTGGTACAGAATTAAAACGAATTAATGAAGAATTAGGTTCTAAGCATCATGATAAAAAAACGATCTTTTTTGAACTAGTACCTCAAAGTGAATTACAAAAAAATTCCTTTGATATTAAATTCAATACAGGTATGACTGTAAAGATGTCGTGGGATAGCAACCTTGGTGTTGGAGATGAAATACCGTTTGAATTTACCTTCGTTGATCAAAACGGAAAACTTGTAAAAGATCTTCGCTATGGATACAGCATATCTGATAACAAAGGAAATGAAATTTTTGCAAATGTAGATACTAATACTATGAATCCAGGTATACTTGCAAGTGAAGGAATTGATATTCAGCGTATTACGATACCATCTCAAGACATTTACAAAATGAACGTTATAATTTTTGGTCAGGGAATAAATAATGACCAAAAATATGCAGGTACTGCAAGCAGTTTCTTTGAGGTAGGACCGCAAGGACAGAAATCACCCAAAGAAATTTCCATACCTGACTGGGTTAGAAACAACGCTAAATGGTGGTCAGAAGGTTCAATTGGTGACAAGGACTTTGCATCGGGAATACAGTTTATGATCAAAGAAAGAATAATCAAAATACCTACAACTGAAAATGGTCAAGCAAATCAAAATGTCAAGATCCCTGACTGGGTTAGAAACAACGCTAAATGGTGGTCAGAAGGTTCAATTGGTGACAAGGACTTTGCATCAGGAATTCAATATCTAATCAAAATAGGAATAATTTCTGTATAGATTTCCAAAATCTACAAATATTATTATACAAACCAACGCGTGAATTTAACATTATATGATCCCACTTCGTGACGAGAATCCAAAACCTGCTGGTTACAGACCAAAAGTTACTTATGCGCTTATTGCCATAAACGTAATAATATTTTTCTGGGAAGTTGCATATACCGGCGGACAATTCTTTGAGTTTACAAACCAAAGAGCTGCGATGATCTTTTATCAATACGGAACTGTTCCAGCTGATATAACAGGAGGATTGATTGACAGAGATTACGGAGTTATAGCACCACTTTTCAGCTCAATGTTTCTTCATGCAGGAATAATGCATGTTGGAGGAAACATGCTTTTTTTGTATATTTTTGGAGACAACATTGAGTATAGATTTGGAAGAGGAAAATATCTAGCTCTGTATCTTTTTTGGGGGCTTGTAGCTGGCTTTGCACATATTCTGTCGGATCCATCAAGCGAAATTCCTGCTATAGGAGCATCAGGCGCTATATCTGGCGTACTTGGTGCATATCTAGTATTGTTCCCTCACGCAAAAATCATGACCATGATGTTCTTTGGATTTTTCATGAGAATGTTACACATCTCTGCAAAGTGGTATCTTCCCTTCTGGTTCATATTTCAAAATGTGTTACCTGTACTAATTGGTTCAAGCGGATCTGGAGTTGCCTTTTTGGCACACATTGGCGGATTTTTGATCGGTCTTTTGACAGGCTACATTTACAAAAAAACACACCGCTCAGAGTTTGCCTATGGAACAAGATACGGATGGAAAGGTTACAAGTAAAAATATTTACATAAATTTTCCTAATCAGGAAAAATACATAATTGTTTGTCTCAAAGAATAAATTCAGCTCTAGTAATGGAGACACATGCCATTAATAACAGTCTCACTGTATCCTGGCAGAACAGAAAAACAAAAAGAGGATTTTGCAAAAGCTATAACAAAATCTGCGGTAGAAATTCTTAAGACAAAAGAGAATCATGTAATTGTGGTCTTTGAAGAACACCCAAAAGAAAACTGGTATATGGGTGGAAATCCCCTTTAAACTACATTTTTATTTTAACCTAGTTTACAAAATCCATGACAAAGGTTGCACTTGTACAATTTAAAGCAGATACGGATAAGCACAAAAACCTAGACAAAATTCTTGATTACATTAACAAGGCTGCACAACGAGGAGCAAAACTATGTGCATTTCCAGAATTCATGATGTTTTTTACTTCATCTTCACAATCTGCAAAACAGCTTGCAAGTTTAGCTGAAACAATAAATGGCAAGTTTGTTTCTACAATTTCAAAATGTGCAAGACAAAACTTGATTCAAGTTGTTGGAACTTTTTATGAAAAAAGTCCAAGAGCTGATAAAGTCTATGATACATCCTTTGTAGTTGATAAAACAGGCAAAGTCATATCAAAATATAGAAAAATTCACCTTTATGATGCACTAGGCACGAAAGAATCCAAAAAACTCTATCCAGGATCTAAAATCACAAAGCCAATTAGAACAATCATAGGAAAAGTTGGAATGATGATCTGTTATGATCTGAGGTTTCCTGAGATGTCACGTACTTTAGCGTCTTTAGGATCAGAGTTTCTTGTTGTTCCATCAGCATGGGTAAAAGGTGAGATGAAAGAAGAACATTGGATAACAATCAACAGAACACGAGCAATTGAGAATGGCTGTTATGTGATAGCACCAGATCAAGTTGGAAACATGTACTGTGGTCGAAGTTTGGTTGTTGATCCATTTGGAAAGATACTTTTGGATATGAAAAAGAAAGAAGGAATTGGAATAGTTGATGTATCACTTGATCGAGTAAAACAAGTAAGAAAAAAACTTCCACTTTTACAGAACAGAAGAACAGATATTTATACAGATTTTAGAATTTAGTCTGCCTGCTTTCGCATTTAATGTTAGTACATCGCCTTGTCCATTTCTGTTTAATTGAATATCTAAAAAGAACCATGGGCCATGCACAAAACTTACAAGGAATTTTTGTTGTACAAATCATTCCTCTTTGTATTAATGGTGATGATGCTCTACAACCACTGTAATAATTTGAGCATCCAATGAATCTTTTTTTTGTTTTACGAGAACGTATCACCATCAGTTTTCCTAGATGACACTGTGGACACTCAACTAATCCATTGGCGGGAGAATTTGTTCCAAGTATGACATATTTCTTTTTTTTCTCAGACCAAGAAAGATACCCATTTTTGTCATAGTACTGTTTTATTTCATTTTTCATCTTTACAATTTTTCGTTCAGTAATTTTAATAGAGTTTCTTGAAGTTACAAATTTTTTCTTTTCAATTACCTGAATTTGAGTGAAGTTTTTTTGTTGCACTGTCATCATGTCATCTTCTTGTAATTGAACATTAATGAAGAATTTTTATATGGAATCTAGTCAGCGAGATTTGTGGAAAGAGTCTGTGTTATTGGTGCTGGAAGCACAAAGTATGGCAAATTACAAGACAGCATTACTGATATTGCAGTTCAGGCGTCAGTAGATGCCATAGAAAGTGCTGGCATTGAACCAAAAGAGATTCAAGCAGGCTACATATCTAACGTGTTTGGCATAGCAGACAAGCAGGTACATCTAGGACCTGTTATAATGAGTAATCTGGGTATTCCAGAGGTACCATCACTATCTATCGAATCTGCTTGTGGAAGTGGTTCTGTCTCATTTAGAGAAGCTTATGCTAATGTAGCAGCCGGATTTTATGATGCAGTTTTAGCTACAGGTGTTGAAAAAGTAACTCACACCGGAACAGAATGGACTACTACATATTTTTCTTATTGCTCGGACTTTTTCTATGAAGGAGGAGCCGGTGCATCATTTCCTGGATTATTTGCATCAATAGCTCGTGCTTATTTAGCAGAATTCAAAGCTACTGAAGAAGATCTTGCACTAGTTGCAGTAAAAAATCATGATAATGGTTTACTAAATCCAAAAGCGCATCTTCGAAAAAAAATTACAGTTGATGATGTTATGAAATCTGCAGTTGTTGCTAGTCCACTTAAATTATATGATTGCTGTCCATTTTCTGATGGCGCAAGTGCTGTAATTATCTGTAACGAAAAATTTGCTAAGGCTCATACAAAAAATTACATACAAGTTATCGGATCAGGTAGGGGAGGATCACCAGCTGCGTTACAAGGTAGAGAGCATCTTACAACAATACCTAGTACAAAAATTGCAGCTCAGGCTGCATATAAGATGGCAGGACTTACACCAAAAGATATTGATTTTGCAGAAGTTCATGATTGTTTTACAATTGCAGAGCTAGTTGACACTGAAGATTTAGGATTTTTTGAAAAAGGAAAAGCAGTTGATGCAGTGCGACAGGGAATGACAAAACTAAATGGAGCCATACCGATAAACCCATCAGGTGGATTGAAATCAAAAGGACATCCTATCGGCGCAACAGGAATTGGTCAGATAGCAGAAGTTTTTGATCAGCTTACCGGAAAAGCTGGCGAAAGGACGGTAAAGGATGCTAAAATTGGTCTGACGCACAACTTTGGTGCAACAGGTGCAAGCTGCGCGGTTCACATATTCAAAAGTGTATAATTTGGCAGCAAAAGAGGAATTCATTAGTACTGTCAAATCAGGCAAGATTCTTGCCCATAAATGCACAAAATGTGGCTATTTGCACCTTGCTACTACCTATTTCTGCCAAAATTGTGGAAATAAGGGGTTTGAAAACGCCTTAATTGAAGGAAAAGGTACTGTTGCAACATATACCATAATCACGGTTCCACCAGCAGGTTATGAAAAGTATGCACCATATGCCTGGGTAGTAATGAAACTAGATGGTGCGAATTTACGAATTTCTGGCTTTATGCAAAATATAAAATCTCCAGCTGATCTGCCACTTGGCACAAAAGCAAAGATTGCTGGTTACGATGAACGTGGTATATTGATAGAAAAACTGTAAACCAAATTTATTAAACTGATTAAAAAAAACTTAAAACAGTTCTTTTATAATTTTATCTAAGAAATGATCGCATGTCGGTTGATGTTGTGTGTGGTAAATGTGGAGCAAAAATAGCAAATATGCGTATGCTAAAATCTGTCAAAGAAGTTATTAGACCATACAACAATAAATGCCCCTCCTGTGGACAAAGTCTGTCTACATCGGAATTTACAGTAGATGTACAGAAAAACTGATCAAAAATAGGGATGTAATG
>Ga0209341_10001934_pt1 | contig 20104 bp, 17 predicted proteins | sample RifCSP13_2_FD_184020 | JGI IMG/M metagenome (GOLD analysis project Ga0209341, IMG submission 184020) | Soil microbial communities from Rifle, Colorado - Rifle CSP2_sed 13_2 (SPAdes) (version 2) | ecosystem: Environmental > Terrestrial > Deep subsurface > Rock core/Sediment | place: Rifle... | reverse complement strand
GGCGGAGGTCGAGCACTTCATCCCGCTTCTGCGCGATCTGAACGCAGCCCTGTTAGCTCAGGCCGATGAACAGTACCAGGCCCTGAAAGGGGAGCCCTGGGAGGAACCCGCCCGGCGGACGGTCGCTTTCGTCGCCGTCGCCAGCCAGCTGCTCGATCCCGGAGTGAAGGCGCCTGGCTACGCCGCTGGCCTGGTTAAAGCCGAGCTGGAGCTGGTCGCGCGCGCCGATGGCATGTGGCCCTCGCCGATCTTCCCCGGCCTGGAGCTTGGCGAGGACTACACCCAGTACATCCCGCGCGGCCACTACACCCGCAGTGACGACCTCAAGCGCTACTTTAAGAGCATGATGTGGTACGGGCGGATGACCTTCCGTCTGAAAGCCAAGGACCCTGAAATCGGCAAAGAAGAGACGCGCGCCGCCTTGCTGCTCGTCCAGGCGCTCAAGGACGCCCGCCTCGACGGTCGGCCGGCACTGGATGTCTGGCAGGACCTGTACAGCCCGACTGCCTTCATGGTCGGGCGCTCCGATGACCTGACCGCCCTGCAGTATCTCGACGTGATCGACGCAGTGTACGGGCCGGAAACGGTCGTCTCCGACCTGGTCGATGAAGCCAGGCTGGAGACCTTTATTCAGCTGGCCTTCCAGCTCCCGCCGCCCAAGATCCTTGGCCTGGTGATCATGGATACCGACGAGATCGAAGAGACGACCAAGGGGCTGCGCTTCATGGGGCAGCGTTTCGTGCCTGACGCCTACGTCTTCCGGGAGCTGATCTATCGCAATGTCGGCACGCGTGAAAACCCCCGCAGCCTGCCCAAAGGCCTCGACCTGTTCGCCGCCATGGGCTCGGAGCGCGCCTACCAGCTACTGGAGGAGATGGGCGAGACGCGTTATGAGCGCTATCCCGAGCAGATGCAGAAGATGCGCGCCTGGCTGTCCGGTTTGAGCGTCGCAGACTGGACCGAGACCCTCTACAACACCTGGCTGTATAGCTTCTACCCGTTGATCGCGGTGCCAGGGGAGGGCTACCCGGCCTTCATGCTGTCTCCAGCCTGGCTGGATAAGCAGCTGAACACCGTCCTGGGTAGTTGGGCCGAACTCAAGCACGACACCATCCTGTACGCCAAGCAGGTCTACGCCGAGTTTGGCGGCGGGCCGCCTCCGCCTCCGCCCGAGCCGCCCAAGGGTTATGTCGAGCCGCTGCCGGAGTTCTTCGCCCGCCTGGCCGCCCTGACCGCCATGACCCGTGACGGGTTGGGAGGCCGCGCTCTGCTCGACGACGTTGACCGCTCCAGCCTGGATACCCTGGAAACCCTGGCGCGCTCCCTGCAGACTATAGCCGAGAAGGAACTGCGCAGCGAGCCGCTCAGTGAAGACGAATACACCACGATCCGCGAATACGGCGCGCAGCTCGAGAACCTGACCATGGCCGCTGCCGATGCGGATGTGCAAGACCCCTATGCCCCGCGATACATGGAAGAAGAACCGCAGGCTGCTGTGGTCGCTGACGTTGCCACCGACCCGGCTTCGTTTTCCGTGCTCGAAGAGGCTGTCGGGCGGATCAACGCCATCTACGCCGTGGTGCCGGTCGTCGCGGCTGACGGAACCATCTACTTGCAGGTCGCCAAGGGCGGCGTATTCTCCTATCACGAGTTTTCCTGGCCGATGTCCGATCGCCTGACCGATGAAAAGTGGCGCGCCATGCTCACGGATGGCAGTGCGCCGCTCCCGCCGGAGTGGACAGCCAGCTTCCTGGTGAACGAGAGCGAATATGAGCAGCTCGGCCGCGCGATCCTGGAATTCCAGAAATCCCTGACCTCCGCTTACTGGTTCCACGACCCTGAGAGCCTGCCCGGCTCTGGCCTGGGGATCGAGCAGCTCAAGAGCGACATCCGCTCCCTGGCAGCCGAGAAGCACTATCTGGGCCACCAGCTGATCGATTCGCAGGTTCGCTCCTTCGATATTCAATCGCCGGCACTGGCAGTGGTTACCACCCGCGAGACCTGGCTGGATACGCTCTACCCCCTCACCGAATATTCCCCCGACTGGGAGGAGCCTGTCGCTCAACGCGGGCCGTATCCCCTCAATGTCACCTACACGCTGGAGCAGGTCGATCTGGGGTTTGGGCCCGTCTGGCAGGTGAGCGGGGTGGTTTATGCGGAGCAGCCGCCAGAATTTAAGTAATGGAATGGCGCGGCTTTGCCTTGTTATTCCAATCCTGATCCTTGGCCTGCACCCGCCAGCCGGCTCCCTGGATTTAGCCGCTGGTCCCTGGGTCTACCTGCGCCGCGACACGCCTCCCGCCTCGAATGAGCGCCTGGTCGAGGTGATCGCCGTCGGCGATGTGATGCCCGGCCGTGGGCTGGCCGCTACGCCAGGGCTTTTCGACCGGGTGGCTGGTGAGTTGCAGGGCGCCGACCTGGCCATTGGCAATCTGGAGGGCGTGATGGCGGTCGATTCATCGACCGGCCTCACGCCCTCCCTGTACCTCCCACCTGGAACAGCCGCTTCGCTGGCTGAAGCTGGTTTCGACATGCTCGGGCTGGCCAACAACCACGCCCTGGATGCCGGTCCCCAGGGTTTGGCCGAGACGGCCAGCCATCTGCAGGCCGCCGGCCTCCAGCCCCTCGAAAGCGCCCGTCCAGTGGTACGCGAGATCGACAGCCTGAAGATCGCCTTCCTGGCCGGGAACGAAATCCCCTCCGCAGGGGATGACGCTTTGCTGGCCGCCCTGCGCGCCGTCCGCCCGAGCGCCGACATCGTCATCATCCTCCTGCATTGGGGCCAGGAATACCAGCGCCATCCGAACCAGGCGCAGCGCGAATTGGCCGGCGAGCTGCTCGCCGCGGGAGCCGACATCGTCCTGGGTTCCCACCCGCACGTCGTCCAGGATTTGCAGGTCATCCATCCGGAAGACGCAGATGACCGCCCGCGCCTGGTGGCTTACAGCCTGGGGAATTTCGTTTTCGATCAGGGCTGGGACGATACCGGGCAAGGCCTGGCGCTGCGCCTGTTGTTCGACCGCTCCGGGTTGCGCGCCGCTCAGGCCTTGCCGCTCCGCACCGCGCCTCGCCCGCGCTGGATGGCGCCCGGCGAGGCTACTGATTTGCTGGAGCGCATCCTGCCGGTCGAGCGCAGCGGCTTCGCCTGTTTGCCCGACTCCTGTCGCCCCGTCCAGGTCCCCCAGGAGCGGCGCAGCGGTCTCCTCTGGTCTGGAGCGATCGATCTCACCGGCGATGGGCGCCCCGAGATCGTCCGCCGCCAGGGGCCGGCGGTGGAGATCTACCAGGACGGTCAGCCTGCCTGGCGTAGCCCCCCCGAATGGCGCGTCCTCGATCTGGCGCTGGGCGACCCGAACGACGATGGGCGCTATGAGCTGCTGCTGGCGCTCGAAAAACCCACCCCGTCCGGAAACTTGACCAACCACCCGTTCATCCTTGGCTACCGCGGCGGGAGCTACCGCCTGCTGTGGGGCGGCTCTCCGGTCAGCGACCCGCTGCGCGAAGTCGAGTTGGGCGATCTGGATGGAGATGGGGTAGCCGAACTGGCCGTGATCGAAGCCTCGCCCGATGGCTCTGCCCGCTACGTGACGGTCTGGCGCTGGCATGGCTGGGGCTTCAGCCTGCTCTGGCGCAGCCCCCCGGGAGAATACCACGACCTGACCATCCTCCCCGCCGGGGATGGCTTGCCCACCAGGCTCAGCGTTTCCGCCGCACCATAGTTAGGCCGTTCCCATTGTTTCACTTCAAAGATGTTCGCTGTCCTGGCTATGATTCATCTAAAGGACTGCGCACTGCCATCCCGCCGCGCTGGAGGACGTGGGCGAATGACATCGTGCAGTTGATCGAGCATTTTTTTGGACATATATGGTTGACTTTTCCAACGTGGGCAGTATAATGACGGTCAGTGGTGGTGTTTTGCATTTTAGGTTGAGGTTTACCTGAATTAAAGATCAATTATGACGATTGTTAGCTATAAACAGTTACATTGAAATCATCAACCGCATTCTTGTTGGGTGCTTCGTTTCATTCTAAAATCGCTTCAAGGAGTGCGTCTCTATGGATAATTCCAATTCAGAGAACACGCAAAAACTGGAAGAACGGCTTGAACGCTTCTTGAAAATAAACCCATCAGCAAAACTCGAATACGAGAAAGACCGCGCGCTTATCACTCATCCTTGGGATGATGACACTGTTGCGTTTGAAATCACCTCCGACAATCAGGGCTTGATTGACGCGCTCAACAATCTATTGTTTCCTCCGCATTTATCGGCTATCTACCACACTGATTCTTCGGTTTTTGAATTCATTTACAAAGTCAAGTTAGAGGATGACCCTCTTTGGTCACGTTCTTTTGAATTCACCTTTGAAGGTGTTACATACCCTTGCAAATATTCGCTTAGTTCAGAGCGGTTAATCCACATTGCAAGAGTAGCGCAGTTGCGGCAAGTACCATCATCCACCGATTATCGAAACTTAAAGGTTTATAGAGATTTTTGTGACCCCACCAAAATTTCTCCAGCGGCGATTAGATACTTCGAGAAACGAAAGCCAGTATCGTTTTTCTTCGGACCAGTCAAAATAGAAAACACAGACCAGATGATTGAACTTGCTCGGCATCTAAATTTCTATATGTTCTATTTTGACCGCGACACCCCTCAAATAATTATCCATAGACCTGAAGATGTAGCGGCAAGTTTCAGTGAGGCTCCTGCTGGAGTCACATTTCCCGATTCAATCATTGGCTCGAGGGTTGACACTTACATGCTTGACCTTTGGACGGGCGCACAAGGGGTAAGCGGACGCCTTGCATTTTTGTATTTTTATCAAATGTTGGAGTATGCGGCTTTTTACTACATAGACGAACAAGTAAAATCCCGTGTGGGAAAGATACTGCGTCGCCCCGAGATATTATCATCAATGGAAACGTGTTTGTCGCTTGTTGTCGATGAAATCGTGGAATACAGACAGTCTGACGAACACAAACTGGCGGCAGTTGTTCAAAAATCAGTTGACCCCGAAAAGGTTTGGTTTGTCATTGAAAAGTATGTGGACTATTTTGCGAATTCGCAATCATTTGATGGCGGCTTTGCTGTTGACGCACTAATCAAGGATAATTGGACAGCCAGCGATTTTGCCGCCGCGTGGACGCCTAAACTCCCTGATAGACTAAGAAAAATACGAAACGCGTTAGTTCACTCACGGGAGTCTAGAGTTGGACAAGTTATAGCACCCACACGAGCAAACTCAGCAAAATTAATGCCTTGGGTAAAAGTGATAGAGGAAATTGCTTGCCAAGTTGCAATCTACAGAAATGTGTGAGCGGGCTTGAAAACGCCAAAGCGCACCCAACACGGGCGTGCAGGCGACGATGCTCCGCTGCGTTCCGCAACGCAGCTGAAACCGACCGTTAGCCAATGCTGATCCAGTCCTGTGGCAGTCATTCGAATGCATTTCCCCTAGGACAAAGCTAATTGCGCCGGATTGTCATGCCCCTCCAACACTATTTGCCAGCAACCTACTTGGCCAACTTCACCACCGATATGTCGATGCCTCGACGGGGTAGGAAGATCGCAGTGGGTGATAGAAGATCCGGCGACATCTTTACTACCTCAATTGCGAACGTGGCGGCCGAGAACGACCTCTACACTCTATCGGGCGGTAACCTCGATTCCCAGTTGGTGGACCAGATTTGGTCTGACTACGAAAGTGGAATTGCTGGCGCGATCGAAGATGCTCTGAACCAAGGCCTAGATGCAGTCACTTGGGCGCGAGTGCTTGTTCCATTTGTTACATGCCTATTTGTCCGTGGGCCGGAGTTCGGAGTTCGCTTTGATGCACGGCTTCGCGCTATCGGATTTGAGTCCGACTCTGACAACACTAACCTCGCAAGGGTCATGGAATTGCAGAGGCTCTTGGCACCAATATTGACTGCAAAATGGCTGATTCTGCGCGCCCACGGGGAAGGTGACATCATTGTTAATGATCTCGGCTTCGCGGGATTCATCAGCCCAGGTGCTGGCGAATCTGGCCTGTCGATACCTCTAGACCGAAGACATGTATTGATGATCATCCCGCAGAGGGACCGCATTGTTGCTGAGGCATCGGGCAACCGGTGGCGGGCCGCAATTCAATATGGTGATCTTGATCAGGGGAATCACCTCATGTTGAATCGTACGCTGACGGAGGTGGCTCAAAGGTTCATCTTCGGGCCGACTGAGGAGGCTATCAGAACCTACCTCACCCGCTCTGATGACCCTATCCCTGTTCCAGATCCGATCCAACTTGGATTCTTGGGCGAGCCGTTGGCTAGGGTTCACGAATTCACTTGGCACAGATTGGTCAGTGTTTTGGAGAAGTATCCGCTCAGTTCAGAATCGTGGAATTTCGAATTGGATTGGGCCGCACTCGCCTCAGGTTGGGTTCCAAATCCAGTACTCCCAATGAATGTCCAGATATATCCATCACCAATCCGGCGGAGAGAAGGCCTCCTCGGCGTGACTTTGTACGACCCAATGGACATCTTTCCAAATGGCTCCGAATGGCGCTCAGTCTTAGCCCAATGCGCTGGCTAACAACTCGCTGGAGCGGACGCAGCCAGGCCGAGATATCATATCCGAAGTAGCTGTGCTGCGCGGCTCAGCTCGAGGCCGTTAGGCCGCAAAGCACGTTGAAAGGGGTCTCGAATGGATAGCATCACAATTAGGCGCTTCCGTATCACAGACGTCGATGGACCTTCGGATAGAGGTATGCTCGACCAGTTCCATGACTACGTCTTTGAAGTTGAGCTTGATCCCGGCGCGCCGTACCCGCTCACAAAAACCAAAGTTCTTGTGACTTTATTTGACGAGGCTCTCTTAGCATTGACATCTGAAAACCCGCGCGTTTCACCGCACCTCGAGGAAGGAAGGGCCCGAATTGCTCACTACGTGATTTTGACTCTCCAAACCCTTCTTCCCTATTCCTCACCCGCGATCCCGATCAAACTCAATCCCACCGTGGAAGAGGTCGGTAGTCTCCGAAGTATTGACCCCACGCAGGTTGATATGCTGGCATGGCAAGATGTCCCCACACAAGCTTTGCCAGGCACGAGGCGAGTATTCATAAGCTGCGGTCAGCAATCGGAGGAAGAGATCAGTTTAGGCAAGGTCATCGCTCAGGCTGCCAAAGACCGAACTGGAATCGACGGCTACTTCGCGGAGTATCAACATAGCCTCGACGGCTTGACGCGAAATATATTCAATGCCATACATAGTGCCTCAGCGTTCATCGCAGTTATTCATCGCCGAGACAAGCTGCCAACCGACTCTCTAAAGTACCGCGGCTCCGTTTGGATTGAACAAGAAATAGCAATAGCAGCCTTTCTTGTCCAGTCCCTTGGCCTAAGTTTACCGGCTAGAGTCTACGTTCAGAAGGGTGTGGTTAGGGAAGGCGTTCGTGGTTACATCCATATCAACCCGATTGAGTTCGAACGCACCGAGGATGTGATTAGCGATCTGGAGCAGTTCTGGCCCGAAATTAGATGATGCTACGACAAAATATCGACCGCACGCAGGCGCGCTTTGCAGCCTAACATCAATTTCAAACGGACAGCGGCTGCGCCGCTCGCGAGCAACGCGCGGTTTGCCAGAAGTGGTGAGATATTGAGTAAGAGTCTCGCCGGTCCCGCCGTTGCCGCTGAACCCTTCCGTTGGGCGGATTCCAATAGACATAATATTATATGATTGTGAAAGATAGCTTTCCGAAGAGATACCATTTTCAAAGGGTAGCGAGGTGAATGTTGCAACACGTCTTCATATCATACAAACGAGAACAGATCGAGCTTGCTCAAACCTTAGAGACCAAACTCATTGAAGCAGATTTTGATGTTTGGATGGATCAGTATATTGACCTTGGAACCGAGTGGCGAGAAAAAATAGATGAAGAAATAAGAAATTCTATCGCCCTAATTGTCATTATGACACCGGAAGCCAAAGCATCGGAGTATGTAACATATGAGTGGAGTTTCGCGTATGGAGCTGGGGTTCGGGTGATTCCATTAATATATATAGATCCTGATGATCTGCACCCTCGATTGAAAACCCTCCAATATGTTACCCATAACGACCCCCGATTATGGGAAAAACTAATAAAAAGTCTTCGAGATGCTCAATCTTCCTTTATCACCATTCATCATGCCATTTGGGGTGATAAAGGGAGGATGCGTAATGTCACTTATAAAGTGCAGGAAAAGGCATCATCAGGAACGCTTGAACTACAAGCACATACAAGATTTCTCGGCGATCCATCTCATGGTGAGCGAAAGATGTTGGCAATCGTATATTCGTACGGGGGTATAGTAAATTCAAAGGAGCTTGAAGAAAATGACACACTGGAATTTCCCAAATAATGATATTTTTTCACCCATAATCCGCCCAACATCCGCTGCAGTGGACGTGGCTGCGCCAGAATATGGCAGTGCCCCAAGCCTGGTTTGGAGCGAGCCAGATTGGCTAACTATGCCAACCCCGCCACGCCACTGAGATTTACCGTTAGCCGCGCGCGGAGTTAATAATCTCGCTCAGCTTATGTTTTCGTTGTGGAGAAAAATAAGATGGCAGACGACCACTCAACCGTTTGTGCAAGGAGGCCTGTATGAAGGCCAGGAGTCGTTTCTTATTGGGTTTATTTGTGCTCGTCCAGTTCGGCGTCGGTTTATCGGCAGAAAGCAGGGCGGAGATCAGCTGTGGCCAGACCATTACGGAAGATACAAGACTAGATGAAGACCTGGCGTGTCCTCCGGGCACCGAATTCGCAATTGTCATCGGTGCGTCGAACATCACACTGGACTTAGGCGGACACATGCTATCAGGTTCCGCTCCAGGAACAGGTGTGTTTGCCTTAGGCCATGAAGGGATAACCATCAGGAATGGCACCATCGAAGGCTTCAATTATGGGGTGTTTGTTATTAACACTCGCCAGGTAACTGTGGAAAATCTGACGGTCAGGAATCTAGATATTAGTGACCCGAACCACTTCATTTTTGGTATACATATCCTCAGCAGCCAGGATGTTGTCGTTAGAGATACGCTATTCGAATTTCTTTCAGTACCCCACAAGGAGGCAGTCGAGATTTTTGATAGTTTTGTGGACGTAAGTAATATCGAGGTGCGTGGTGGTGGTGCTGGGGTCAGCTTCAGCTTTGCTGGTGGGGTCTGCGACCCGGTGAACAGCCCAAGCAACGGTACGGTACGCAATAGCAGGTTCTCCGAAATCTACGTAGCAGGGATCTGGATCGCATGCAGCAGTAGTGCATTGATTGAAAGTAACGATTTCTCCACTGCACCGGGTGTCGGTGTAGGTATTCAGGGTGATGCACCTTTCTTAGGGGCCGTGACTGGCCTCACTGTCAAAGAGAACTTCATTCACGACGCTGTTCTTGGTATCGAATTTCGCGGCATCAGTGAGTCGAGTATTTTAAATAACTATGTCTTTGACAATCAGGGTTGGGGGATTGCGATGAGGCAATCTTTGGGTTGTCTCACCCCCGAACCTGGCTGGGAGTGCTTCTACTCGACCGCCAATGTGATTGCTGACAATGAGACTTGGGGAAACGTTATTGATCTTTACCATTATGAAGACAGCCTGGGAAATATCTGGGAACGGAATACGTGCGAAACGAAGCAAGGGGCTGATATTCCAGAATGCACTCCGCCTACCGCAACCCTTACAATCAACTATACAAGTGGCAAGCCTGGCAGTTTCTTTACCCTTGAAGGAGCCAATTTTCCAATTAACGACGTAGCAACAATCACGGTCAATGGCAACACGCTCGGTACTGTTCCTACAGATCCTTCTGGGGACCTGGTCTTTTTGCTCAACACCGACCAAGCCGACGAAGGAGATTACATCGTTACTGTAACCGTAAATCCAAGTTCATCGGTAAGATTTGTTCTTGACTCAAGCAAACCAATTCGCCCACAAGAAGGACAAGGAACGATATTCAACGTGCCGAGTGGTATAACCACCCATATTGTCTACTTGCCGTTCGTCCCCCGAAATTGATCTTGCTCCCTGCCCGTCCGCCGCTCACGCAATCGTTAGGCGGCTGATTGTGCCTATCTCAGGCTTCGGGCAGTCGTGGAGGTGCAATCTTGGCAAGCTTGGTAGCCAGGAGGAAAGATGATGGGCGATTATATTGACTTCGGAATGCCTCTCGACGAGGTAATGCTGACGCAACGGGCGATCCGTCGTCTGAAGCCGGATCCGGTGGATGATGAAGTCATCCTTCGCCTGATAGACCTTGCAATAAGAGCGCCGACCGGCAGGAACGCCCAGAGTTGGGAATTCATCATCGTCAGAGACCCGAAGATCAAGAAAGGACTCGCCCGCTTCAACCGGCAGGCTCTGCGACTCTATGGCCGGATTGCGCGGTGGACTACGCGACATGACCTGAGGAGACGCAGGATCTTGAATGCCGTACAATGGCAGGCGGATCACTTCGAGGAAGTCCCAGTCATTGTCGTCGCCTGTCTGAAGGGCCTGTACATCCCTTTCTTGCACATCTCTACTACAGCCTACTTCGGCTCCATCTTTCCTTCTGTGCAAAACCTGCTCCTGGCTGCACGTGCCGTGAACCTGGGTGCTGCCCTGACTACAATTCCATTATGGAACCTCATCTCTGTCCGCAGAATCCTCGGCTTACCTTGGAACGTCACACCTTGTGCAGTGATTCCTTTGGGTTGGCCACTCGGGCACTACGGACCTACGACGCGAAAAACTGTTCACGAGGTAGTGTCATTCGATCGGTTCGGGAACCGACCAGCCGCAATTACAACTCGCTGATGCTGATCCGGCGGGCTGAGCCTTGGGGGCAGCTTGGCTTGCCTGCCCGGCGGAAGTAGAATGGAGAGGACTTACCCGCTTCCGCCGAACAGCTTAGCTCGAGGCCGTTAGGCGTCCAGTCTACCATGTGTGCACAGGATAGTTATTTTGCCCAAGCCCAAGGAGAGTAGCAAATGGCCAAACTGTACGAGGTGACTCGGCGAATCCGTCTGGAAAATGCGATCCTATCGGCTGCAATTCGCCTGGGTATTGCGCCCAAGGGAATGCACCTGGTGGCGGTAAAGGGTCGCACTACTGGGGAGCTTCGAGAAACTCCGATCGATCCTATAGAACTGGATGGCAAACGCTGGCTTGTCGCGCCTTTCGGTGAAGTGAATTGGGTCCGCAATGCCCGCAAGGCTGGCCAAGTGAGATTGAGGAGAGGTCGAACAGTCGAATACCTCCAAGTGAGAGAAGCAGATCCAGGCGAAAGCGCGCCGGTGCTGCGGGCGTATCTCAAGCGTGGTTACACATGTGACTACTTCGATGCCGGCCCCAACTCTCTTCTTGCTGATTTCGAGGCGGAAGCACACAAGCATCCGGTATTCATGGTGCTGGGTCCAACGTCTCCCGACAAGTAGTGGTATAACCACCCATATTGTCTACTTGCCGTTCGTCCTTAGATAAATTTTCCGTCCAATCGCGCGCAGGTGCGTTTTACCAGAAATGGTGCGATAATTGAGAAGGAGTCTCGTTGGTCCCGTTTAGCCCTCCCATTGAGCGCTTGTTTGCTTTGGACGTTTGGTGAAATGACCATAGAAATCACCAAGGAAGATATTCTCCTAATCACACTGGTGAGCCTTTATGAAAAATATCTTGATCAACCTCAGATTGCCGGCGATCATCAGCTCCCTCCTCGTGCTTCCGTTCATGATCCTCGAATGGGTAAACCGGCGAAGTTTCCATGAAGGTTTCCCCATCCCGTTATTCGGCTTATTGTGGCTCCTGCCGGTGGGGTTCATCCTCATCCTGATGCCGATCGTGCGCAACGTAAGGGCGGGAAACAGAATCATGGTAAATCCCATCAGCCTTTTGCTCAGGGTCGCTTTTCTAATCGCCATCGCATGGCTGTGGGTCGGCCTCGTTCTTGACCAAATGCCCTGTTTTCTCGGTGTTTCGATTTGCGATTAATAAGGGCAGATCATCAAATGTGTGGACAGGTTACCCCAAGTCAGCCCGGTCAGGCGCATCAAGAATACAGATTGTAGCGGACAGCGGCTACACCACTCGAGTACACGCGCGCTTTGGTAGAAAATGCGTGATAATAATGGGTAGCCTTGTCCGCATTACCGTTGCCGCAGAAGTCGAATGTTAGTTGCCGGGACGCAGGTGAGGAGGTGAGATGAGAGTGAGGCTGGCCCTTATCGTCAGCGTGTTTGTCCTCTCCCTGGCGAGCTGTTCTCAAGCTTCTGAATCCTCCCTTGAGCGGAGAATCCAACGCGTAGAGCGTGGTCTGCTCAGTGCATATCGTGATCCACCCTGGAAAAGGATGGATCTGGCGGAACGCATGGCGTACCACAATGTCCCCGGTGTCAGCATTGCCGTTATCAATGATCATCAGGTGGAATGGACAAGAGGGTATGGGGTGCTGGAAGCAGGTAAGAATGAACCAGTTACACCACAAACAATCTTCCAAACCGGCTCCATCGCAAAGCTGGTTGTCGCCGTTATCGCCCTGCAATATGTTGAGCGCGGCGCTCTTGAGCTGGATAGTGATGTTAACCAAAGCCTGGTTTCCTGGCAGGTCCCTGAGAACGAATTCACGTTGGAAGAGAAAGTCACCTTACGCCGCCTCTTGAGCCACAGCGCAGGGGTAACGGTTGGGGGATTTCGAGGTTACGCTCTTGGTGAGCAGGTACCCGATCTTCAGCAGATATTGAATGGGGAGTGGCCGGCCAACTCACCTCCCATCCGTGTGGATACTGTTCCAGGAACATTGCATCGCTACTCGGGTGGCGGGTATATGATCGTGCAGCAGCTTTTGGAGGACGTAACCGGCGAGTATTTTCCGGATATCACCCGTGAATCTGTGCTTGAGCCATGGGGGATGACCGACAGCACTTTTGAATCGCCGCTTCCAGAAAGGCTCAGATTAATCGCTGCCTCCGGTCACCGCGCGGATGGCTCAACCATTCCAGGGGGGTGGCATACCTATCCCGAGATGGGAGCCGGAGCGAGCGCGTGGTCGACCTCATCTGACCTGGCGCGGTTCGCGATACGGGTGATGCAATCCTATGCTGGGCAATCTGACAGCGTCCTTTCAAGTAGCATGACAATCCAAATGCTGACAACTCAGATTGATAAACTAGGTCTTGGGCCTGAACTGTACGATGACGGCGGTGACCTGTTTTACTTTGCGCATCCGGGCGCCAACGATGGGTATGCTTCCATCCTGATCGCCTATCCAAAACGAGGGCAAGGTGTCGTTATCTTGACCAACGGTGACAATGGTAGAACCCTCTGGCGTGAGATCGTAAAAAGCGTATCTATTGAGTACGGTTGGGTAAAGGACTACACAATCCTGTACACAAGCATCACAATCGCAATTATCCTTGCGGTTGCGGGGATTCTGATCCTGCGCAGGGCAAGGGCACCTAGTAGCTCCGGCTTCGATGATCCCAAACGGCTGGTTGAGCAAGGCTATGACAGGGTAGCTCACGACTACGCTCGTCTCGAAGGGGAGACAAAATGGCCACGCATGCGCTGGCTCAGGAAGATGCTGAACGAGTTGGACCCCGGTTCATCCGTCCTCGATCTGGGGTGTGGGGCCGGCGATCCTGCAGATGTCGAAATTGCGCGGGAGCATCGAGTTACCGGGGTCGATATTTCTCAGGCGCAGATCGAGCTTGCGCGCCGCAACGTCCCCGCTGGAAACTTCATCCATGGCGATGCTGCCTCGGTCGAGTTCCCGGCGGCCTCTTTCGACGCGGTGGTTTCCTTTTACGCCTTGGAGCATATTCCTCGAGAAGAACATAAGACCATCTTCCGCCGTATCCATCAATGGCTTCGCCCACGAGGCTTCCTGCTCCTGAGTACGGAGGCGGGCGATGTCGCCGGTGTTGTCGATCAGTGGTTAAACGTACCGATGTATTTCAGTAGCTTCGACCCAGAAACGGTGAAGCGGTTAGTCAACCAGACTGGATTTGAGATTGTTGAAACCGAAATTGAGAGCCAGAGCGAACAGGGCGCTGAGATACCTTACCTCTGGCTAGCTGCTCGCTCGTAAACAAGGAGCGCAAAATGCACTGTGCCGCTAATTCCGGCGAGTCCTGCTCGGGATGGTTCTTTGACGATCGACAGACCAAAGGCTAGCATATGCAGAAAGAGATCAAAACCATCAGCCTGTCGCTGCCTTTTCGGGTGGGTAGTGTGAATTGCTATCTCATCGCAACTGACGCCGGCTATGTCCTGATCGATACGGGAGGTTCAAATAGCCGCCAGGGACTTGTCAGCGAGCTTGAGCGCGCCGGCTGCAAGCCTGGACTTCTCAAGCTCATCCTTTTGACCCATGGCGACTTCGATCATACCGGGAATGCCGCATATCTCCGCACTGCCTTCGGCGGGGAGATCGCCATGCACGCTGCCGATTCGGGCATGGTCGCACGCGGAGATATGCTCGTGAACAGGAAGAAACCCAACCTCATCATCAGAATGTTGCTCCCGATATTCTCCGGCTTTGGAAGGTTGGAACGATTCGCACCTGATCTTCTTGTCGCCGATGGGGACGATCTCTCTGCATACGGATTTGACGCCAGCGTCATCTCTCTTCCCGGGCATTCAAAAGGATCCATCGGAATCCTGACCGCCGGTGGGGAGCTCTTCTGTGGCGACCTGCTGGTAAACACGGACAAGCCGGTTCTCAATTCCCTTACCGACGACTTAGCAGCAGCCAATGCCAGTCTCCAGAAACTGGGAAGCATGAGCATAGGTGCGGTATACCCTGGCCATGGTGGGCCGTTCCCAATCGAGGTGGTTAGCCGCAGTTAGACAACCCGACTACTTACAATCATTGTTTAACCGCAATCGAGAGTTCAAGAAGCGCCCAATGCCTCGCCGCAAGAGATCCATTACGCATGAGCATCGTTCCCCGTGCACAGGCATGGAATCGTGGTAATCCCGTTTCATACCCTGTGTGCGCTGGGTTTTAGGATCATACATATCACGGGCATCCCCACAAATTCCCCATAACGCTGGGCGGCGGCAGAGACCGCTTCCTCTTCGGCGGTGTTCAGCCGGGCAAACGGCGCGATTTCGATCACCACCGCACCTTTCTTGAAGGTGCGCCTCCAGCTGCCGGCGACCCGGCCTCCGATCAGGATCGTCGAGTTGAGCATCACATTCTCGCTGGCGTCCCGCCCTCCCTTCCGCCTCGCGTCAAATGAGGCATAGCCGATCAGGAATTCGTCATACGTCGGTAGTAAGCAGGCTGCCTGGGATGGTTCGGCTACTGGGGGCATAGACGCCGAGAACCAGTAAGTTTGGCCATCGATCACCTCATAGATAAGGTCGGTGGCAGCCATTTCAAGACCCGCTTTTATGTCCGCCACCGTCAGTCCAGACCACCAGGCAAAATCCCGTACGGTAGCTGGCCCATGACCCGTAAAGTAGCGCCGGGTGAGCTCAGCCAATGCCTCGTCTCGCACCAAGCTCCTGGCTTGCGGAGCGCGTTCATCCAGCAGGGCATAGGTAAATTGTTTTCCGCGCCGGGGGCCGCTGCACACAAGCGCATCCAATTCAGCACGCGATACAAGAAGAGCAAGCCGCAGCCCCTCGGCGAAAATTCCGGCTTCTGCCAATGCCAATCCAAGTTCTGTACGGGTGAGCTGCTGTCCACCCTGTAATGCTTTGGCGATGGCTGCATTACTGCGCGAGAACAGCGCCCCATCGAGTTCGAGCTGTCGATAGGTGGTAGCGCTCACGGCATTGACGCGCGCGGCTGTGAGTTCTTGCATCCAGCGAATATCGGCGGGGGTGACAAAATGCCAGGTAGGTCGCATGATATGTGTGCGCAGGATGCTTCCATCACTAAAAGCCCGTTCAATCGAGTCGTCCGTCGCGTTCTTCATTCGCAGACCAAGCGACCATTTTGCGCCCAAATAGTCCTGCGCCTGGACAGCGCCCAGCCAGGCGACAACCTCACCCGGGGTCGCAAACAGATCATGCGAGAGCCGTTGCTGATACAGTCGTCGGAGTGCAATTGCCATGTCTCTAATTGCCTGAAGTATAGAAGTATAATGGATACTTAGGATAAATTACATCCTAAATAAGTCGCTCGTAATTTGTGGGCCATGCAAAATGATTGTCAAAAGCTTGTCGGACTTTGTGGACCGCGCAAAATGATTGTCAAAGAGTAAATCAGTGAAATCTGTGTAATCCGTGTCCCTATCAAATACGTATAATTTATTGGTATAAGAGAACAAAATGTCCAGAGTGGCGATCGTCTTTCCCTATTTTCGCACCAGGGCGCCGACGGAGATGCTCTTTCCTCCCCTCGGGGCGGCCTTCCTGACCAGTCAACTACGCCAGCTGCGCATTGAAACCAGGGTCTTTGACTGTACCTTCGGGAGCTTCCGCCAACTGCAAAGGGACTTGATCGCCTACCAGCCGGAGATTGTGGGGATTTACTCCATGGTTTCTTTCAGCAGGAACACCTTCAGAATCGCCGAAATGGTCAGGGCGCATCTCCCCCATAGCCTGCTCGTCGCCGGCGGCCCCTTGCCCACCCTCTATCCCGAACGCTACAGCCGCCACTTCGACGCCGTGTTCCGGGGTGAGGCGGATTTGAGCTTTCCCCTCTTTTGCCAGGATTTCTTCGCCCATAACCTCTCTCGCCACGGGTTAGCAGACCTGGCGTTGCACAGCTACGCTGGTCTCTTTATCCAAAATGACGGTCTGCAAGTGGACAACCCGACCGTCCACTACAAAGCACAGGTGGTCAACTCCTTCCCCCTCCCGGATCGGAGCGACTTTGACCACGCCGCCTATCAAAAGGAATGGCTCGCTAAGACAGGCTCGGCGACCACCTCGATCATGATTACTCTTGGGTGCCCGTTCAATTGTGATTTTTGCTCCAGACCGGTGTTCGGCGGCCTCTACCGCCGGCGGGACTTGGAGCTGGTTTTTGCGGAGATCGACCAGATCCGCCGCCTGGGTTACAAGAGCCTGTGGATCGCGGATGATAACTTCACTTTGGACTATTCCTTCTTGAGCAGATTCTGCCAGCGCATGGCCGGCCAGCAGATGAGCTGGAGCTGTCTCTCCCGCGTGACCGGGATCACCGCCGAAATCGCCTCTGAGATGAAGCAAGCCGGCTGCCAGCGCGTCTACCTGGGGCTGGAGACGGGCGACCAGGTCACGTTGGAGCTGATGAACAAGAAGGCCTCTGTGGCAGAGGGCATCAACGCTGTGCACCATTTCCGCAATGCCGGGATCGAAGTTGCCGCCTTCTTTATTGTCGGTTACCCAGGTGAAACCATTTCTTCGATTGAGAAAACCTTCCAGCTGGCTCTAACTCTCCCCCTCGATTACATCTCTTTCAATGTACCTTACCCGCTGCCTGGTTCCAGGCTTTTCGACCGCGTCAGCGGGCTGGACGAGAGAGATTGGAATAAAGAAAACGAAGTAACCTTTATCTATACCTCAGAGTTCGATCCACGCTGGCTGAGACGCCGTATTGGGCAGACCATGCAGGCCTTCGCCGAGAAGAAGATCTGACCTGGAGCGGATCGAAAAATCGCATTTCTGCGCGTTCTACTTCAAGAGTCTCAACACCAGATCGCTGGGCTTTTCAAACAGCCTCAGGAAGAGAGGCGCGGCCTTCCCCAACCGTCTTCTCATTTTAAACTGGACATGACCTTTGAGGATGCCAAACCACATCTTAATCTCAGAGAACTCGGAATCATAGATTAATACATGGCTCCAGAGCAGGCTTTCTTCTGGTCGCCAGGCGCGGAAAATTTGGTCCTTGACCCGCTCGTAGAGCGCCGTTCCAGGAAGCGGGTATGGCATGGTAAGTCCCAGGTAATCCAGGGGCAGTGCAGTGGCAAACCGCAACGTGTCCAGCACCGTTTCATCAGTTTCGCCAGGGTAGAAAAGGATGAAGAAGGCACCTACCTCCAGCCCGGCGCGGTGGGCGGCTTCCACCGCAAGGTGGGCTTGCGCGGTTGTGATCTGTTTCTTCATCAGCTTCAGGACGCGGTCATTTCCAGACTCGATGCCAAAGTAAATCCTGGCGCAGCCCGCCGCCTTCATCTCCACCGCAGTGGCGTAATCCAGGGTATCGACCCGTCCTAAGCACTCCCACTTGAATTGGAGTCCTCTTTTCTTGATCTCCGCACAGACCGCCAACACCCGGCGGCGGTTTAAGGTGAAGACGTCATCGGCAAAGGCGATGCGGTCATATCCCAGCGCCAGCGCCTCTTCGATCTCATCCACCACGCTCCCGGGTGAACGCACGCGGTATGTTCCCCCAAAGACGACATTGCTGCAAAACTCGCAGTCAAACGGGCAGCCACGCGTGCTCATTACCGTGGTGATCGAGTAACCGTATTTCTTCTTCCCAAATTGAATATAACTCTCATTTGGGAACATCCTCCGGGCAGGGAATGGAAGCCGGTCCAGGTCCTTATAAAAGGGTCGCTCCGCAGTCTCAAGATGGACTGCTTCCCCCGCCTCTCGGGCAAATGCTGGGTTGCGAAAGATAATGCCCGCTACGCAGCTCCAGTCAGTTCCTTGCTCCCAGGCGCTCAGCAGCTCGAGCAGCGTCTGTTCTCCCTCCCCGCGCACGACGACGTCGAAGTCGTCCAGGAAGGGAAGCGGGTCGCAGGTAGGCAGAGGGCCGCCGGCGATCAGCAGCCGGCAACGGCCACGTAGTTGCCTGGCAAACCACAGGCAATCTTCTACCAGGGTCACCATGCAATAGATGCCCACCACCTCTGCCCCCGTTGCCAGAGCCCGGTTCAGCGCCGCGTCTCTTTCCATAAAAGTACAGTCCAGCAGGTGTACAGTATGTCCTGCCTGCTGCAGGCTGGCAGCGATATACCCCAAACCGAGAGGAGGGAACCGGAAGACCGACCGGTCACGCCGGGGTTTAAAGAAGGGGTAAATCAGCAAGACGGAAGTCATGCCAGCCTTTCGATGCCCAAGGTATAGGCGAATCGCCGGCTGGTCGGCGGGAGGCAATACCCAAAACCAGACCAGGCCAGGCGCGAACCGATCAGCTCCCTCCCCCGGAACAGGCGCGCCCCATCGATTTGCTGGAGGGTAAAGGCCAGGTGATGGGCGCTGCTAAGGAAAGAAGCCCTCTCAGCAGTCACTTCATCCCAACTCCCGATCGCCTCTCCCCGCAGGAGCAAACCGCTGGAATCCGAATACGTGTCAAAGTGATAGGCTCCCTGCTCGTTCATCAAGATCATTTCTGTCACGCCAGCCTCCGGTACGCCAGTCGCATCGACCTCCACCGCAATGACCCCGGCCTGGGAATCGACGGTGTAGGTTACTTTCACCGCATAGTTGTACCCGGCCTCTTCAAAGGTGGTCTGCCAGCCGAAGCTGCTGCGCAGCGAATTGGATATAGCCGTCAAAGGCCCGCGCGCCGGGGGGAAACGGCGGTACACATCTGCCAGGTGGTTCTTTATCCAATAGAGCGATCTGCTCTTGACGCTCCCCAGGCTTTGACTTGTCAGCCTTTCCTCCAGGTTCATAAAAAATATGGCCTTTATCTCCTGGCATGATCTCTCCTCCGAGCATGCCAGCTCGATCCCTCCCGGAAAGATGGTTTTAACTCCCAGCTTGAGCACCGGAACGCCAAAACCTACCCCTTCTTCGGCCAGCTCTTGATCGTTGGAGATCAAAATCAGCCCTTTCTGCAATCGGGAAGTCGGGTAACTTTCTCCATTTGTGGAAACCGGCCCGATCTTCAGGCAAATTTCTGAGAACAATGGAATGCTGATGTCCATAATCAAACACATCAAATCAGTCCACCTCACGCCTGGCTTGTCAACAGATCGCCGCGCGCCCCATCTACCTGGGAGGGCGCGCTTTTGAAACAGGTGGCAACGATCCACCACCCCGCCAGGTGCCAGGGAATTACCAAGGCGATCCGCGCAACTAACCTGAACGTGCGCATTTCTTCCAGCAGATTCAACATCCTCTCCATGGCTTGCGGGAAATTCAGTGCGAGCAGCTGGGGCGGCGAGACATTAAAAATGGTGATTACTAGAGGGAGAATCCAGATTGCATTAAA
>Ga0209341_10001928_pt1 | contig 20143 bp, 17 predicted proteins | sample RifCSP13_2_FD_184020 | JGI IMG/M metagenome (GOLD analysis project Ga0209341, IMG submission 184020) | Soil microbial communities from Rifle, Colorado - Rifle CSP2_sed 13_2 (SPAdes) (version 2) | ecosystem: Environmental > Terrestrial > Deep subsurface > Rock core/Sediment | place: Rifle... | reverse complement strand
GATGAAGGCGGGCTTCAGACACCGCAGGTGCTCCCCGAGCGATGCCAGATCCATCGCATCCACGTCGCCAATGACCCTCCCTTGGCGGAAGAGGTCAACCTTCCGATAGAACGGTACATCGAGGGATCGGAAAACCGTGCAGGCAGTAGCCGGGTAGCGTGCAAGCAAGGTCTGGTACATCTTGTGTCCCAACATTCCGTCCCCGCCGAGGACGAGGATCTTAATGCCTCTTCCACCCCCTCGTTTCAATTGGAACCTCTTGTGCCCAAAATTCCCCGACGAGCTTTAAGAATATCAACAATCCGTCGCGCCGCCAGCCCATCACCATAGGGATTATTCACGGCTGCCATCATTCCACGTCTTTCGGGATCGCAAAGCAACAGCCTGAGCCCATCCGCAATTCGTTCCCTCTGCACACCAACCACAAGCGCGTTGCCGGCGGCGATGCCTTCCGGCCTCTCGGTTGTCTCGCGCATCACCAAGACCGGTTTCCCAAGAGATGGCGCCTCTTCCTGCACCCCGCCCGAGTCAGTCAACACAATTGTAGAGCGATCCATTAACCAGATAAATGGCGCGTAGGACAATGGCTCAAGCAAATGAATGCGCGGATGCCCACCCAAGATGCGATTGACTGGCTCACGAACATTTGGATTAAGGTGAACAGGATAGACAAATGCGACATTCACAAAACTATCTGCAATCTCCCGTATCGCGTGGCAGATATTGGCAAATCCGCTTCCAAAATTCTCTCGCCGATGGCCCGTAACAAGGATGATCTGTTACCCTTTTGGCAATTCAGGTGGAGCGGTTCTCACACGCTCCCGCACCCATAGGAGAGCATCAATCACCGTGTTGCCAGTCACGAACACGTTTGTGACCGCAATGCCCTCATTCAGTAATGTCTTCCTGGCCTGTTCGGTTGGTGCAAAGTGTAAATCGGCAATACGCCCTACCAAACATCTATTGATCTCTTCGGGGAAGGGTGCATACTTGTTTCCCGTACGCAATCCGGCCTCTACATGGCCGACCTTTATTTGATGATAATACCCAGTCAATGCACCGCAAAATGCAGTGGTCGTATCACCCTGCACCAAAATTACATCAGGATTTTCCTGGGAAACAACTTTATCAAGCCCTTCCATCGCACGCGCCGTTACTTGCGCAAGCGTTTGCCCGGGCGACATAATATCCAAATCATAATCCGGCTTAATGCCAAAAAGAGCCAGCGGTTGGTCAAGCATCTTACGGTGTTGGGCAGTAACACATACTGGAAAATCAAACAGATCCTGTCGGCGCTTCAGTTCCAGCACTACAGGTGCAAGCTTGATGGCTTCCGGACGCGTGCCGATGACGATTAATACTTTATGTTTGATCAAGAGGTTGTCAAACCTGAGCCCAAGAACTGATGGCGTAAAGCAGCTAAATAATTATTTAAATTGTTCACAACTACGATAGGCATTATTGTAAGGCTTTCTGAAGTTCGTTAACGGTCTTTTGTGCACAGATTTCCCAGGAGAATTTTGATGCAATATCTTTAGCGGCACTCGACATTGCTGCCCTTTCAGCTTCTCCCATAGATATGACATACTGGATATGTTTTGTAAGTGTAGTAAAATCTTTCGGCTGATAGTATTTGGCTGAAGATGCGAAAATTTCCGGTAAGCATGGATTATCAGATGATATACACACACAGCCATGAGCCATTGCCTCACCAGCAATCATACCAAAAGATTCAACACGACTGGTCATAATGAACGTTTCGCAATGCGCAAAACACCACGCCATTTCAGAATCACGCAATTTCCCGGCCCAGTGAATCCGTCCTGCGATTCCTAAATTTTCAGCCATTTTCTTCAATTTACTGAAATAGGGCTCCATTCCAGGATCCACATTCCCACCAATGGCCAAGTGCACTGGTTGTTCCGTATTCAGGATCGCTACTGCCCGAATAATATCTTCTAAACCGCGAGCCGGACGAATTGAGCCGGCGGTAAAAAGAAATGGAAATGATTTCAGTAACGCGATAGCACCATGATCATCCCCGCTTTTCTGTGTAGTGAGATCAATGCCATGATAGACAAGACCGATGTGATCTGATGCAATCCCCCATTTCGCCGTTAAATACGTTCTCACAAATTTCGAAATAGCGATCACCCTATGGGCGCGCCTGCACGCATACAGAGTAGCCATGTAACGACCGATATTCTTTATGCACTCCTTCAGTGGGTTCCCTTGAAACGGCACAATGAGCGGCTCCATATTTTGTATCATAGTGACTATTGGAGTCTTACCACAGTTAATCCATATGGCTGATGGAATGAAGATCACATCGAATTGGCGCATGGCCAATTCATTTCTTAACCAGACATTATTATTATACACATTGTCCGCAGGAATATTATGCAATGTGTAAGCATTACTTGCAAATATATCGTCATGATCAGCAGGCATATATACTTCTAACCGACTAATCCGTTTATCTTTTGCCATTAATGGCAGGATATTTTGCAGGTATTTCCGATACCCTCCACTCAAGCTTCCGCCTGTTAAATTAATTATAGCAATACGCATTTATTCACAAATTTCTACCTTGAAGTTTATATTTATCCTCAAACAAGAGAGATCTACAAGCTGATAGAACATCATCAACTGAAATTTCCATGAGACAATCTATACTCCCATTAGGACATTTACGCATCATACATCCTTCACATGGCACGGTCTTTCTTAGGACGATATTCTTATTCCCATAAGGATACCACCGACCTGGGTAGTCTTGAGCAGCAATAATTGCTACACATGGTGTTCGCACTGCAGCAGCAAGGTGCATGGTTCCTGTATCATTACCTATGTAGAGGTGACTATCCGCTAATACTGCTGCCGCATCCCTAATAGTTAACAACCCAGCCGCATTCACTCCTTTACCCCATTTTTCAATAAGCCAATCTCCAACAACTTTATCTTCTGGACCTCCTATAATCAAAGGGGATACCCGGAAGTGGTCGATTAAATACCGCCCTACCTCAGCATAACGCTCTTTTGGCCATATTTTTGATGGCCAATTGCTTCCTGGGCCGAAACAAACAACGAATTCTAAATTGTCGGTGTTAGTTTGATCATTGATAAATTTTTTTGCTTTTCGTTTCTCTTCAGTAGAAATGTTTAAATCCATGCAGCCAGTACCAGCTTTCGGAACTGAGATGCCGCCTTTGCTTAATCTCGTTAGAAGATGGTCGGCTTCATGTTCTAAGCAGGGCAGGGCAATCCCACCCTTTATCGGCGGTAACGGTTCTATGCCATGATGTCCTATAACCTTTTTTATTCCTGCGATTCGAAAAAATAACAAATCACGCCAGATTTGCGATTTAGTTCTTATCCGTGGAGATAGATATACAAGTAAATCAAAGCGAGAACGCCATAATATGGGCAATAACGTTATCAAATTTGCGACACGAGTTCCCTCTATATTAGCTTTGTATAAAATAAAATTGTTGATCAAGCCAGACTTTTGGAATAAATCCTCTGCAGTCACGTAAGCTTTCCCTGCGTGACGATCACTTAATAACGTAATATCTGCGTCAGGGAAATGTTTCCGAACCGCCCACATGGCTGGAAGTGCAACTATGGAATCCCCCAGTTGCCCTATCCTGAACAATAATATTTTCTTAGTATTGTTCACTTAATTTTTCGATAAATTGTAGCATCGAATTTAATATTTCATTATTGCTATATCCGCTCCTTAGGCATCTATCCCTCCCAGCCTGAGCAATATTCTTCCGTTCTTCTTCATGTCCTAGATAATAAGTAACTTTTTCAAATAGTTCCTCTTTAGAGTTAAAAAAAGCCGCTTCTTTTCCTTCCTCGAACAATTCAAGGTGCTCATCAGTCCGCTCCATAAGCATAAAAGCCCCACAAGCAGGAATTTCAATACTTCTCTGTGTCTGCAAATCACGATTAATTTTTCTTAGAAAACCTAAATTTATATCAAATGAGCAAATAGCTCTTGCATATTGATCTCCCCAAAGAGATTTATTTTCAATTCTAATATTTGGATGAGTTAATTTGCACTTTTTCCCCCAATTGGTTCCCCATATACGGACTGGAATTCCATGCTGTGCTAGATAAAAGATATATTGAGCACGTTCATTTTCATAATCACCAATAAACCCTACTGGGCCACCGTATTCAGTTTTTTCATTTATGGAAACCTCTACGGGCCGATGTATCGCGGGATCATAAGCATTACTTACAAACACTGCCTTTTGTACACCAAGAGATTCTAGTTCCGTCACCCCGTAACTTTTCGTTGTAAAATAAACATGATAATAAGGAAGCCCTTTCAAAAAGGCACGAGACTGATTGTGCTTTGCTGCCATATCATCTGGCGCATAGCCCGCAATTAAAGTTTTAGGACTGATCTTCCTTGCAATCCTCAGTGTTTCTGGTTTTATAGTTAATGCCTTATCCAGCCACAGAATATTAGTCGGATATTTTTTTATTAAATTACAAATAGTATAATTTGCATCAACTATGTCTGGCGGCCCAAATAGTTTCCTTCTTACTCTGTAAATAAACTGGCTTTTTTTTTCTTGCACAACTTTTGGTTCGGTGTCTACAGGGAATATTTCGTGACCTAATTTTTCCATTGCTTTCATACGTTGCAAACATGTGCCTCCATAATAGAGAGGTCCCACATAAATTATTTGCATATTAAATAATCTTCTCTCCGGTTATTAGGAAAACCCTCGTATAAACTCCACTCCCCTTGTTTCCTGTTTCCGCAAGGTTCCAAATAATTAAACCAGCTCGGACAATTTTCCATAAAAGGTAACGAAATAGAGAAAATAGGCTATGGACCACCGGGCCAGTTTCTCTATAAATAATCGCCCCGAAACCCACTAGCGACATTAGTTTTTTCAATGAATTCGGACTAAAGGCCGTCTCATGTGTAAAGTCTCCATACATGACACTCATACCCCACAGGCTATCAGAATTAGGTGTTTGCACTATCAATCTTCCACCCGGCCTTAGGGCCACATAACAAGCATCTAAAAATTGCAAGATCTCTTCCTTATTTAAATGCTCGATAATATCTACTGCTGTTATCAGATCATAGCAATTATCCGTAGTTCCTAGAAAATTAAGAACATTGTCCTCGGAAACATTATTGCAAACTTGACGTGCTAAAGCAGTTTGTTCAGGACTTATATCTACACCATGCAAATTATTAAAACCTTTCCCTAAGAAAAAATGTAATAGTTTGCCGCTACCGCAACCAACATCTAGGATTGCAACATTTTTATTAGATGGCAGCCAACCACGCAAAAATATATCATAAAATTTACCCCATCTTATTGATTCCTCTTGGTCAAAATTTAATGATCTGTTATCCTGCATACTCGAAGCATACTTTCTATAGAGTCTATTCTGATAATTTCTCATATTATCATCTGTTTTCTGCAATGGAGGATTCAGCTACTCTGATTAATTGCTCACAAGCTTTTTCCACTGTGATATCGGACGGCACGTATTGTATAATGTCATCTAATTGCCCTTTATCCCATTTATGGTAATAATCAATAATAGCCATTTTGATCTGAGCTATATTGGTTGCATCTGCTACTATATGTCCATGCGACTCGATCATTGTTTTCAGTTCGTGATTATTAAATACTAATCCCAGAATTGGTTTTCTTAAATATAGATATTCATATACTTTGCTTGGAATTGTCACACTGGAACGCTGGTCAGCGTTTTGAACTAGCAGTAAAACGGCACACTTCGATTCCTGAATTAGTGAGTCTTTTCTTTTAATCATTCCATGATAATTTATCACCTTATAAGGGAAACAATCTATTTGATCTCTTATCTCCTCACCGAAGATTCCGCCATAGAGTTCCAACGCAAAGCGACTGGACATGTCTGGTTCCTCAACAAATGCTTCCTGTAATGCTGCCAAAAAATACTTTAAATTTCTACTTTGATATAAAGCACCAAAATGTCCGATAGAAAATTTATCCATTTTATTTTTATTTATATATTCTGGAATAATATCTATATTAGCTCCTGGATATATAACTACTCCCTTTCCTAACGGATATCTTGCTTCTGCACTTTCCTTCGCTTGAATAGTACAAAATATTACCTTTTTGGCCGTTGTAAAAATAACTTTTTCACAATAAGCTAAGGCCTTTTTTGAAAACTTACTTTTACTAATATCTTCTCCGACCAGCGGATCTTGTAATTCGGCAATCCAGGGGATACCGGTAATTCTTGCGACCAAGCCTGTAGCTAAATGTGCACTTACTGGCCCACCTGAAGAGTAAATTAAATCAGGTCGTTTTGCGAGGCATATGACCGCTGTAGTTACCGTGGCAGGCAGAATCCAGCCCCATTGGCTCTCACCCCCTATTTTGATAATTAAATTCTCCAAGAAACATAAAGGATAAAATAATATATAAATAATCTTTTCTGAAACGATCTTCCATGAATTAGACCAATTGGTGCGTTTAAGGATATATCCTACTTCTTCTTTTAGTGATTTCATGGATATAGAAAGAACTCGCACATGCATCAGATGACGGTACTTATGACCGCAAAAGCTGCTCAACAGAATTACCTCTCGGTTTTCCTTCGCAAGTAAAGGAAGACGATCATCTATCCAATGCGCTTGCGCACACCCATCGAGGTTCATAAAATATGATACAATAACCCATTTATCTTTCTTATTCATGAATACCTTCATTGATCAAATATAATTTGTTAAGCATTATCACTCTCAGCGAAATCGTTTAATATCCCTAATAATTTGAATATGTCGGAAAATCGTTTTTCCCAGGTATGCTCTGTTAATGCTCGTTTATAACCTGCTTGCCTAATCTTTTCTGCATCTTCGGGGTGTGCTATCAGCCATTTAATCTTGGCAAGACAATCTTGTTCATTTTTGTAAGTTAAAATTTCTTTGCCAACTTCATAAACCAACGCTAACTCGGGATTATCCTGAGTAAGATATAGTCCTCCACTCATTGGTATTTCAAAATCTCGTCCCTTAAGACACATGAGCTTATCGCTATACCCTACTCCAGCAAACCCTAAGTTTATTCTACTCCTTGAATAAATCTTAATCATTTCCTCATTGGTTAAAGTTCCATTTCTCCATCCCTTGCCGAAACAGCTAACTTTTATTCCATGGCTGCGCAATTTGTTGACAAAATATGGGCGGCTACCATAACATTGTCCAATGAAACTAATATCATATTCATAAGGTTCATTATAAGGATGATGGAACTCCGGATCAGCGGCTTCCGGCCAGAATTTAGCCAATGCTCCTTGAGTAAAATATTTGATGCATGATTCCGGGGCGTTAGTTAAATTAAGATCGAAGAATGGAACGATCCCTGCCACACTCCTTGGCTGGCCTCTCAGCGAACCAGAAAAATATAGCTTATCGTCCCAATTCATATTTAACATAATCACGCCTTTCCCACCAATAGTCGCTAATGTTTCCACCTTGGTATTAAAATCAGATAAATAGCCAATTAAAATATCCACCGGCGCCTCCGTGTGGATTTTGGCGAATTTTTTTAACATTTGCTCATTTAAATCATTCTGCCATTTCGCCCAATGCTGACGACATTTAAAAAATTCTGTTGACTGCCAGCTAAAAACATTCACATTCCCAAAGAGTGACAAGGCCTTAGGAAGAACCACTTCCCAATTGTTCATAGAACACGTTATAAAAATGTTTAAATCACCTTGTTTTTTAGCTCTTGGGTATATTTTTCTTTGCCTGAGTCTTGTTTTAATTGCTTCTGCTAAATTATCTTTATTGGGCATTGACAGCCCAGCGTCTACAAATCGCTTCTTGTAATATGACAATTCTCGCGCTGCGTGTCTTTCTTGATAATAAGATCGCACTAATATCTTTAGTCTGTTTACCATTATTTAATTCCAGATGATTTAGTACGAAATGTTATAAAAGACTTCAACGACTTATTACAACTTTTGTAAAAGCAGAATGTATCCATGTAAAAATAAACGCAAGAACAATAACTTTTAAAAAAAAGCTTATCCAAATTACCGCTGGTTCCACTGGAAGTCGCATTACATTAACGGCTCCAAATACATAAAGATATGCCCAATACGTTTTTGAAGATCTCTTGATGAAAAGAAAATCATATCCTTTCAATAACAAGCCGGCGATATAGGGAATTATGATAATGCCTACCCAAGAGAAGTTTATAAAGGATTCTCCCCAGAAGGTTGTTGGCATAGAACTATATTCCATAAGATCGTACCATTTTCCTAAACCCATTGTAAATATCGGTTTATCAGTGTAGATAAACCTTGGAATAAGAATAAATGGGATGTTGATGTATGTAGCTCCAAATTCATAATCATAATCATGCGGATAATGCGTTAGTAAGTACCCGAGACTTTTCCCATCATAAAATCTGTCAGCTAGGTTCGCAATAACATCCTGGCTATCAAGCCGCTTATTCGCTTCGATTAAAACAGGTATAGTTTTTAGCGGGCTGATTTCTGATACTCCGAAAGTTGATGCAGTATATCTGTATTCACCCAATATTGCAAAGAGTGGCAAACCTACCAAGACGATGACGGCTAATGTTTTCTTTGGTATTTCCCTCTTAATGAATATATATGCAAAAATGGGAGCTATAATTGTTTTTGCAAGCGGCTCTCTTAATCCAGCAAAACCATACCATAATATTTCAAGTAAGAATACTGTGAAGGCAATTGTAAAATTAAAAAAAAAATTTCTTCTGTTTTTCTCTGTAAATGCTATCAGAAACAAACCTCCAACAATTATCAGCCCATACCCGTCGAGTTGCGCAACTACAGAATAATAAGGGCTACTGAACTGATAATCGGTTCGATTAATAAAGTAATATGTGCCCGTCGAGAGCAGAACAAATCGGCCAATCCATATCAGAATTAATAAAGGGAATAGCACTATAAAAAAATTACTTACAGAAGACTCTGTTATTATTATGCGAGGAAAGACAATCGATTTTTTTACACTTTCATATCCACAGAAAAATGATATTTGTCCTAGAAGTACGGCAAAAGATGTTATAGCGTACCCATACCGATAGCTTTGAATATCAAGATCTGGATTCAATTCATAATAATAAGACAAATAAAACACTGGAATAAGGAACTGCACAAGCGTGCTTATAGATACCAATAAATCGGACTGAATCGATAATTTCCTTGAGTATCGATTATGAAGATAATAACATATGGATAAAACCGCAATGATAGTTATGGAAACCGAACGAAGAACAAAATTTTCTGCCGGAACTAACATCAGCAAGAGAAAGCTGATCATTAGACCAAAAAATAAAAATATCCATCGATTAACCGTATGATGAAAAATTCCACCTTTTCTACGTGACATCAATCTGGTTCCAATGAAAAAATGCAGCATAAAATCCATTCAATATCAGGAAGATGTATTTATACGCAGATCGGATGTCCAGATCGATCGGATATTTTGTTACAGCTCCCGGGAGACCTTCGTGCCGCCAGATTATCCCGTTCGGCCAATCCGCATCATGGTTGATCCCCACCTGTCCGGTGGCCGACGTCTATCGCCAGCGATGGCAGGTGGAGTTGTTCTTCAAGTTGATCAAGCAGCATCTTCGGATCAAGTTGTTCTACGGAACGTCCGCTAACGCCGTCAAGATCCAGATGTTGGTCGCAGTCATCGTTTACCTGCTCGTTGCGATCGCGAAAAAGCAACTCGACCTTCCGGGGAGTCTTCACACGATCCTGCAAATTCGGGAAATGATGGCAGAGCCTGATTAGCAGTTGTAATTATGCAAGTTTTACCCATACAGTAGTGACATTCTTTATTATAAATTTCGCTCATGGAAAGGCTGTTGTTTCGCAATGAATTTCGCAATGCCCCGCCGATATCGCTCGAATGGTTCTTTCCGTTCACGGGGGGTGGCTCTCTGGGCAGAGATGGAAAACGTGTCCAGCGCATACTTACGTCTGTACTGACGATCTCTTAAAAAACCAGTGACATCATCTATCACCAATTCGGCGTCATTAACCAATGCAAGGCGTCGCGCGGCAGCATAACAAAAAAGCTGATTACCCAATCCACCTTTAACACGTACAATTATTTTTATATTCCCCATTATCGAAATAAATACGACCTAAGCAAGGAATTACACTTATATCCAATTTTATTATAAATTGATCTAATAGCAGTATTATTACATACAATAACTCTTGCCATTCGAATTGCATTATAAATTATTATATTAATGATAGTATAATTGAGAGGGAAACAATCCTTGGTCCTGACATACAAGCGGCGGTGGCAATCTCTACAGATAATGAGTAAATATTTATTAAATGATTCCTGCTTCATATTATTATACTTCGATTGAGTCAAGCACTCCGGGCATTCAATTATTATGGAATAAGCGCTTTTTTTATTATTGTCTTGATACACTTTCTCTGAATGTATTATTTTCCCAACAGTGATGTATTTTTCATTTTGCGGATATCTCGCCACATTATCACATAATTCCTTAAATTTTATCCCTGTAAGCTTTGTTAGGTTGATAATCGGAAAACCATCCTTCATGTATTGCAGTTTATTCTTAATTAATCCATTTTCTATCGCATATCGGTATATGGGTGCATCCGGCAATGTCACTATCATGCATAAATTTAATCCATATTCTGGATGATTCAACCACCAATTAATGGATTCATTTATGGTTTCCTCAGTTTCTTCAGGATCACCAAAAAGTATATTGCCTTGTATAGCCACTTTCCCTTTTCGTGTTAATTCAAGGGCATGTTCTATTTGATATTTTGTAATTTTTTTGTTCATACTATTTAATATTTTCATACTCAAATTTTCAATCCCATAACTAATCATATATGCGCCTGAATCTTTTAAAATATTAATAATATTTTCGTCTACATCGCTTACCCTCAACTGCGGAATCCATTTGATATTATATTTTTTTATACGACCAGCAAATTCATACATCCTTTCCCTGTCAATAGAAAATAGTTCATCCATTAGAATCAATAAATTTATATCGTATTTATTTACCAAATAATCAATTTCTTCGAATACATTATCAAGCGATCTTTGTCTGTATTTTTTCCCTAGTGGGTGGTAACAAAAAGTACAATTAAAAGGACATGATCTTGATGAAATAATTTTTGCCGGTCTGACTTCATCTAATATTGTGTAATAAATCTGATGACTTGTTGGCGCAGAAAGATTTACAAGATAACCATAACCAAATCCTTCATAATCAGGAATCGGCAGTGCATCCAAATCAGATATGGGACTTCTACTATCCGTGATGAATAACTCTCCATTTCTGATATACGCTATCCCATCTATATTCCTCACATCTTTATTGTTACAAAGTGCATCGGCGAGATCCGCCATTGTTTCTTCGCCTTCACCGATGATTCCATAATCTATCGCCATATTTTCCAAGACAAGTTTTGGATCCGATGTAACTATCGGTCCGCCGACCACGGTGATGATATCTGGTTTTACTCTCTTGGATGCCTCTAATATTGCGTTAATATGGGCATAATACAAAGACATCCCACCAGTACAGACGACATCGATATGTTTATCATTGATGTATCTGAATAACTGCTCTTCTATCGTATCGTCGCAATGACATGTATTTAAACAAAATACGTTGAATCCTCCCTTTTTTAAATACGATGAAACATAAGCCATTCCAAGACTAAACTCATAAGGTTCCCCGCGTGTTGTATATTTTGGATTAACAAATAAAAAATTCATTGTTGCTCCTCTTTGGTAAACACAAATTTGGTAAACACAAACAAACCGCATCCATACCGGCATTCTTCGGATCTTTTGAAATCGGCATCGGGGGTCGGCGCATTCCCCTTATCGTCGATTAAAGAGAATTCAATCAATTTGAGGCCCCGAAACATGCTCACCACGGTCTCTGGGTTGAAGATGCGATGTGCATCGAAGCAGAGCCGCTCCCGCCCAACGGGTGTGCCCAAAAGCAATATTCCGCCGGGTTTCAGCACCCTGACCATCTCGCTGGCAGCTTTGACATGTCCATCGGGATCGACAGGATCGCCATATCGCCCCAGGCCGATATGCTCAATTACATGCAAGCAACTGAGGCTGTCGATTGAATCTTCACCGTAGGGCAGATTCAAAATCGAACCCTTTTTATGGGTAACACCGGAGACATCCGACTCCAAGGGTCTTAGATCAACCTGCTCTACTTCGCAGAAAGGAAGAACGTGGGCGACGAAATTCAGGGAGGAGCCGACATCTATATGCCACTTCACCCCCCGCGCATGAAGATGCCTGGCAGCCCACAAATCCTGGTGAAAATAATGCCCGCTCGCCATACCGGCCGGCAGAAATCTGTCGTACGATGTGTACCATGCATCCGCGAGCGAGAATCTGAACCGTCGGTCCTTATTCCTGGTCTTCCACTGACAGAGATTAAAAAAATAATACGGGAGACCTCGCCACCTCCGCAATATATCCAGTGGGTCGAACAGCAGGCTACAAAACGTCCTATGCAGCCGGACGAGGATGTCTTTGCTTGGCATCAGGTCGGCATTCGCGCAAGGCCGTAGCGAGACGCCCTCGCGACTACTAAACGCCATCCTTCCCGAATCTCCCTTCGGAACCCATTTGAAAGTACCGCAAGAGTTAATACAAAACTCGATGTGAACAAGATGGCGCACAGGGCAAGGTTGAGCCAGTTCGCCGGCGATAGAATCGCCACGGAGAAGGAAGCGACGCCTGCGGCGGCGATCGCATAAAAGGATTCCCGGAACAGACCGATGTATTCGGCCCGACCAAAATTCATTAATTTACCGAATAGGCGGGGAATCATCCAGCCGCCAATGCACGCGGTCGCAATCAAAGGAGCGGCCACGATGCCTATCATCCCGAACCGCCACCCAAGCAATCCCATCAGAGCAATCTGGAAGATTCCCTGGGCTGTCTTGATCCGGCTGACGCGTTCAATGGCCCCCATAGAAAAGCAGACATTCAGCAGTCCACTCGTAACCGCTCCCCCGGCCAGCCCCAGGCACAGCACCGCGTTGACGGGCTGCCCAGCAAAAAGATTCGACCCAACCCAAAGATGAACAAGACGATCGTTCAGCATCAGGAACCCGCCGCCGATCATCACCACCGCCCATATGGAGAGAACCGTAAGCCGCAACAGAATTGTTCGGGCCTTTTCGAATTCCCCCGAGCCGGAAACGTGGGACAGTGCAGGCATCAGCGCTACAAAGGGTCTTTCCACCAACGGGCGAAAACTATCGATCGTCGTTCGCGTCGCCCGCAGCACGGGCACCTGCATCGGGCCCAGAACACGGGACACCAGAAAGCTGTCCATGTTGTTGGACAGCGTCCCCACGCCGCTGCTGACAAAAGTGTACAAGGATAGTTTTATGAGTCCGGGGACTTCCTGTAAGGATGGCTTGAGCGACAACCCCTCCTTCCGGAACCGCCATACGAAGTATCCCAAGTTCCAGACCAGCAACCCTCCCCCGCGGAAGACATTCGCAACCGGTGCCGCCAGTAATCCAAAACCCATGTAGAGAAAAATGATCGTCAAGGCGATCGATGCCATGAAGATGACAAGGGGGGGAAATCCAATTCCCACGGTCGCCTGCAGGCCGATGTTGACGTTCGCAACTGAAAAGGCAAGAAACGAAAGACCGGTCCCCACAACCGCCCAGACGAATGCTGTCTTTACCAGGGAGGCGTCAAGATCCGGCGATAGGTTTAATAGTCCGGGGACATAGTTCGCAAGAACCAAACCTGCCGATACGATGACCAACACCAGAATTCCATTTATCGCAATCCCGCTCCATGCCAGCGACGTTAGCCTCTCGAAGTTCTTTCCCCCGTAAGCTTCTCCAACTCGCTGCTGCACGATGGCTCCCAATCCGGGATCAACGATGGTAAGCCATACGAGAATGTTTCCGCTCGCCAGCCATGCTCCGTATAGGTCCAGAGGTATGAATCGCAAGCTGACCGGCAGGACGATAAACCCGGAAAGTAACGAGACCGCGATTGAGGCATATTGAAAAAACAGCCCCCACCAGGTGGTTTTTTTCCTGGATATCGAGTGCGAGGCCTCTATCAAGAGTTTTTTGCGGCGGTACGAGAATGCACCCGGAAGACACGCCTCGCCGAGCGAGCCCACAATGCGGGGCGAAGCAAGCTCTTGGGGAGGAAGCTCAAGTGATAGAAGGGGAACCTCCGTTCCACGAGTTTCTCGACCCCTAAGTCCCTGCCAACGGAAAGCAGGTTTCCTCCCCTTCGTCCTTCGGCCTTATTGACGACGAATTTCATGGCGTTCCCGCGAAACAAGGCACGGATTTTTTCCTCACAGAACAGGGGCGGGTATCCGAGATTCATGGCAGCCAGATACACGTTGATCATTTCATCCAGCCAGATACGACTATCTCTCCCGGCAATTGAATTTCCCACTCTCGTAAAAATTCCCAACTTTCCGGGGATGCAGCATCGCCTTCCAGGCAGGATATGGAGCATGACCTGCAGCACAATCCAGTTGTCAACCGGGCCATCGTATCTGTTGCAGGCATCCTCCCATAGATCCCGGCGGAGAATCGTACTACTCAGAAATCCCATCACATCGGACATCTCTCCATTGAAGGCCATAAACATATCCCGACCGTCTTCGAAGAACACATCCTGCTTCAGGTTTTCTGGCTGAGTCCTCCCTGTAAGAGGATTCAGGTTTACATCGACACCCATTCTCGGGACGAAGAGATAGGCCATCTCTTCTTTTCTCCCGAGAAGATTCGTCACGTATGGGGTGATCCCGGGTACGATCAGGTCGTCGTCGCCGAGAATCCAAAGGTATTCCCCTTTTGCCATTCCCATCACCTTCAGCACGTTCCGGACAGCCCCGAGGTTCTCGCCGTTTCGACTGTACCGGACCCCGTGGCGCCCCGAATATTCCTCGAGAATTTTCCCCGTTCTATCGGTACTGCAATTGTCAGAGACGACGATTTCGACGGGCAAGGCTCCCTTGTCTTCCACCAGCGCCCTGAGGAGCGCTTCGAGGAATGGCGCCCGATTGTACGTGGGTATGCAGAAGGAGATCAGCGACCCGTCTTGGCTCATTCGGAAGGGCAAACCATGAAATCTATGCGGTCCCTGTGCTTTTCGCCGTGCAGGAAGAAGAAATTCGTCTCGACGCTGGATTCATCCATCTGGAAAAACTCTACCAACCCCTTTCCCCTCACGGTGAAACAACGGTATCCCTCACCGGCCAGAAGGCGAATCACTTCGTTAGGGTGATAATTGAACTTCCCGGCCCATTTCCGCAACAACTCGCTGAAGATGACCGGCTTGTGTTTCCGGATCGCGTTTATCCCCCCCCGGAACACGAACAGTTCCGCACCTTCAACGTCGCACTTGATGAAATCAACCCCGGGTGGGTTCTCCTTCACGAAAGCGTCCAGACACTTCACGCATGCTTGCACCTGCACTACGCTGTCGCTGCCGAAGAGGTTCGCGAGGGAGGCATTTCCCGAACCTTCCGGATAGTAGAAAAAAGGGATTTCCTTTTCCACGTCCGAAAATCCGAAGTTGAACGCTTCAACGTTCTTCACATCATTTAATTCAATGTTCCTTGCCAGGTAGCCGTAGGTCTTTGGAATCGGTTCGAAGACCAGGACGTTGGTGTTTGGCTTCGCTCTCGCAATATTGATCGAGTACCAGCCGATGTTGCCGCCGATGTCGAAGACCCGGTCTCCGTCGTGGACCAGGGACAGGATCATGTCGAAATCTTTCTTCTCGTAATCGTCGAAGTTCAGGATCTCGATCGGTGCGATCCTCTTGTCCTGGCAGTCGCAGACGATTCGGGTGTCTGTTTCCCTCGACGTCATGATGACGAAATCGTCCGTGATTTCGATCTTTTTGATATCGGTGCCTTTGATGAATTTCGCGTATTCGAACAGCAGACGGTGATGCTCGTGCATCCTGTCGATGTATTCGGGCTTCGAAATTCGTCCTTCCCGGAACTCGTTCTTCAACTTCCTCAGATTCATTGCAGAAAGCTCCTCACAGTTCGCGCGAAACCTTCTTCGACCGTGTACCGGGGCTCCCATCCAAGGCCGCGTATCTTCGAGATATCTGGGCAAGCCCGGCTGATCCGGCTCCTCAGGTAGCCTCCCCCCGAGGGAATCTCCTGTCGAATGACCTTGAGCCCCCGCGCCGGGGAAAGCCCCACGAGGATGCTCGCTAGCTGGAGGATGCTGACCTCTCCCTTGTCGTTCCCGACGTTGTATGCTTCGCAATTCCCGCCGTTCAACAGCACCTTGAAAAATCCCACGGTCGCATCGGACAGGTAGCAGAACGCCCGGAGCGCGCTCCCGTCGCTCTTCATGACGATGTCCCGCCCCTGGACCACGTCGGCGATGAAATCAGCAAAAACCCGCCCGTCGCCTAGGTTCATGCCGGGGCCGTACGTATGGAACGGGCGGACGATCTTGACCGGAATGCCGAACTGGTGGGACCATGAGACGCACATCGTCTCACCCATCCTCTTGCTCTCGGCGTAACAGGATCGGACGTTCACCGGGTCAACATACCCATACCACTCCTCTTTGATGGGCATCCGAGATTCGTCCACCTCGCCGTAGACCTCCCCGCTACTGAAAAAGAGAAAGTCCCGGGTATTCTTTTTTCTTGCAAGCTCCAGGAGGTTGTATGTGCCGATCACGTTGGCGCTGAGGGTGCCGACCGGATCCGTGCCGTAATATTTCGGGCTTGCCTGGCTCGCCGCGTGCACGATGAAGTCGACCTTCCCCGGATGGACAAGCGGCATGTTGACGTCGTGGGCGATCAACCGGAGGTCACTGCTTCCGGCGTAATCGGCGAACCGCGACCGAGCCTTCTCGATGTTCCGTACAACGCCGATCACTTCCGTGTTCCGGCAGATCCCCCTTTCGTTCAAGGCGAGAAGGACCTCGACCATGTAGGCCGGGATAAACCCGCTCGCGCCCGAGACGAGCACCGTCGCGCCGCTGAACGGACTCCAGTCATCGATGCTTCCAATGATGAAATCGATGTCTTCCCGGATAACGGGGCTGTTCGCCTTCACTCTTCGACCGGCTTGACGATCATTTCCTTCCGGAACTCGTCGCGGTCCAGGAAGGGATACATGTCCTCCAGCGGCCTCGAGACCATCGTCCCGTCGTCCTTCCTGTGCGAGGCGGCGGTGGGGACAACTTCCTGGTCCCTAAGGCACATCACCTCGCATAGAACAGCCTGGGGGTACTCGAGGACCTCGTCCAGCACGCCGTCCAGCTTGGCGCTCTCCTCAACCCGGAAATACTTGATGCCGTACGCATTGGCGATCTTCTCCACCTCCGGGAACGACACTCCGGACGTCTTGTCCGTGCCGATGAAGCGACCCTCGAAGAACTTCGACTGGGACGCCCGGATCGAGAGATAGCCGTCGTTGTTCCAGACGAAGATCTTCACCGGCAGGTCGTAGTGGACAACCGTCTGGAGTTCCTGGATGTTCATCTGGAAGGACCCGTCTCCCGTCACTCCCAAGACCTCTTTCCCTCCCCTGGCGATGCTGATCCCGATGGTCGCGGGGAGCGTGTACCCCATGTCCGCCTGGCCACCCGAGGTGATGTAGCGCTGGCCGTCCCGAACCTGGACACCTTGAGAAACCACGTAGAAGGAGGACCCGGCGTCGGAGACGATCACCGAGTCATTCCTCATTTTCCGGGATATCCGGTCCACGAAGTAGTACAGGTTGATTCCTCCCTTCGCCTCGGCGTATTCCGGCAGGCAGACGGGCCACTTCGCCTTCCACCCGAGGCATCTCTTCACCCAGGCGGCGGTATCCGGCGTTTCCGGCGGCCGGAATTTTCCCAGAAAGTCCCCCGCGTCGGCATGGATGAACCGGTCGATGCGGACCGTGTTTTTCCGGTGCTCGACCGGGTCAACGTCCACCACGACGATCTTCGCCTCCCGCGCGAACTTGTCGTACTCGTGGCCGGTGGAGCTGACGCTGAAACGGCTGCCCACCGCGAGGACCAGGTCTGCATTCTGGACGGCGAAATTCCCCGCGCGGTCTCCCTTGGTCCCGATCCTGCCGATGAAGAGCGGGTGATCGCTCGGCAGAAGATCGATCCCCAGCCGCGACGCCACGACGGGAATCCGGTGCTTCTCGACGAACGATCGGAATGATGGGATCGCCTTCGCCAACCGGATTCCCTGCCCCGCCACGATGATCGGGCGCTTCGATCCGCAAAGAAGTTCGCCGACGTGGCGGAGTTCCGCGTCGGTGGGCGCCGCTTCCGTTTCCTGCCCGGACGGAACAAATCTCTCCAGTTTCTCCGGATCGACGAGCGCCCCCTGCACATCGAGGGGGATGTCGAGCCACACCGGTCCCGGCCTGCCGGACCTGGCGAGATGCACGGCCTCGTCCAAGTGATAGGCGATCTTGCCCGGATCGTTCACCATCACCGCGTACTTGGTGAGGGATTCCACGACCGCGATGATGTCGGCCTCCTGGACGCCGAACTGGCGCAGTCTCAGCCCCGAATTCCGGATGGTTTCCTTCCGTTTGCACTGGCCGGAGATGAACAGGCACGAGACGTTGTCCTGCCACCCCCCCAGAAGGCCGGTCAGAGCGTTGGTGCCGCCGCAGCCGGTCGTGACGTACGCGACCCCCAGATCCTCCCTGTACTTGGCGTACGACACAGCGGCCATCGCGGTCGCCTGTTCGTGGTGGTTGCACACCGCCCGCAGGCCCGGGTGCTTGGCTACGCCGTCGGTCAGGAACATCACTCCCCCGCCCGACACCATGAACACGTCCCTCACCCCGAGCCAGTGAATGTATTCCGCCACATAGTCCGCAACCCGGATCATTTCTTCTCCTTCATCTCCAAATTCGCGACCGCTTCCCGGATCCGGCGGATCCCTTCCTCGATCCTCGGTTTCGAGATCGCGCAACAGAGCCGGACGAACCCCTTCCCACCCGGCCCGAAGTTGGTCCCCGGCAGCAGGGCGACGCTGGCCTTTTCCAGCATGTGATCCGCGAACTCCTCGCTGGAGAGCCCTGTCGCCGAGATGTTCGGGAAAACATAGATGGCTCCGCCGGGCTTCAGGCAACGGATCCCCGGGATCCAGTTGAGTCCGGCGACCAGCAGGTCCCTTCGTTCCCTGTACTCGTTCATCATGGCCAAGACGGCGGTCTGATCCCCAAGGATGGCTTCAATCCCGGCCCGCTGGATAAAAGGAGAGACACAGGAGGAGGTCGTCTGCAGAAGGAGCCCCATCTTTTCGATGACGTCTTCGGGCCCGATGGCGACTCCCAGCCGCCAGCCGGTCATCGCGAACGCCTTGCTGAACCCGTTGGCCACGATCGTCCGTTTCCTGCAATGGTCACGGGTGGAAGGGCTCCGGAAGGCGGTGCGGTTTTCGAAGATCATCCGCGCGTACACCTCGTCGCTGAAGAGAACCACTTGATGCTCCTCCGCGATTTCGGCCATCCGGTCGATTTCTTCGGGCGTCATCACCGCGCCGGTAGGGTTCTGGGGGGAATTGAGGATGATCATCCGCGTTCTGTCCGTGATGCGACCACGAACGTCTTCGGGGTCCATCCGGAATTCGTTCTCCTCCCGGAGGGGAACTCGAACCGGCACCGCACCACAGAAATTGATGGCGGAGTAGTACGAGGGGAATCCGGGGTCCGGCACGATGATCTCGTCGCCGGGGTTCACGAGACAGCGAATCGCATAGTAGACGATGATGTTTGCGCTCGGGGTGACGAGGACCTGGTCGATGGAAGGGGTGAACCCCCGCGTTCGGGATGTGGTCTGCCGCACCGCCTCCCGGAAATCGTGCAAACCCATCGAACTGGTATAGTGGGTGTCCCCTTTCTTGAGCGCTTCGCAGGCGGCGCTCACGATGTTGGGGGGTGTGTCGAAGTCCGGGTCGCCGATCTCGAAATGGACGATGTCCCTGCCCTGCCGCTCGAGTTCCTGGACTTTGGCCAGGACCTTGAACATGGGCTGGCCTTCCAGGTTCCCCGCCGCCGTGGACAGCCCATGTTCA
>Ga0209341_10001927_pt1 | contig 20145 bp, 19 predicted proteins | sample RifCSP13_2_FD_184020 | JGI IMG/M metagenome (GOLD analysis project Ga0209341, IMG submission 184020) | Soil microbial communities from Rifle, Colorado - Rifle CSP2_sed 13_2 (SPAdes) (version 2) | ecosystem: Environmental > Terrestrial > Deep subsurface > Rock core/Sediment | place: Rifle... | reverse complement strand
GACGACGAACGCGTCCGGGGTGCGATCGCGTGGGAGGCACAGGCGATCACCGGGGAGGGCGACGTCCGCTACTTCGCGTCCGGGACGAGCGGGCCCCGCTTCCGCTGCGCCGCGAACGAGAAACTCCCCTGCGCTTGCGGGGCAGTGAAGGCCCTGCTCGGCCTGGCCCGCGTTCCGCCGCGGAGGCGGAGCAGGCTCGTCCGCAGCGCGATCGCAGAGGGCGCGGAGTTCCTGCCTTCCCGCTATCCGGTCGTCGCCGACTACCCGATGGGTTGGGGAAACACGCGACCGGGAGGTTCCTGGTTCAAGCTCGGGTTCCCCTCCGGGTACGTCGCCGACGTCCTGCAGAACCTCGAGGTCCTGACCGAGCTCGGCTACGGCGACGACCCTCGTCTCGGCGGGGCGATCGACTGGCTGCTGTCCAAGCGTCTCCCCGATGGTCGATGGAAGAACGAGTACGCCTACAACGGCAAGACCTGGGTCGACTTCGAGCGGCAGGGGAGCCCGAGCAAGTGGGTGACCCTCCGTGCCTGCCGCGTCCTCGGGCGGTTCGGCCCGTCCGCGTTGGGCCGGAAGGCACGGGTGGCCTGAGGGCGCCTCGCTAGGATGGGTCGGCGTCTCGAAAGGAGCTGATTCCCCATGCGCGTTGCCGTCGTCGGGAGCGGGTTCGTCGGACAGCTGACCGCCATGCGCCTGGTCCAGAAGGGGCTAGCCGAGGTCGTGATGATAGACATCATCGAGGACCTGCCACAGGGTCTCGCCCTCGACATGATGGAGTCCGCGCCGGTCGAAGGCTTCGAGCCGAACATCGTCGGGACGAACGACTTCGCGGATACGGCAGGCTCCGACGTAGTCGTGATAACGGCGGGGTTCCCGCGCCAGCCGGGGATGAGCAGGATGGATCTGCTGGGCAAGAACGCGGCGATCGTGGAAGACGTGGTGGAGAAGGTGACCCCCGGCTCTCCGGACGCGATCCTGATCGTCGTCACGAACCCGCTCGACGAGATGACCTACCTCGCGGCGGACGTCTCCGGCTTTCCGAAGGAGCGGGTGATGGGGATGGCCGGGGTCCTCGACTCCTCGCGGCTGCGGTACTTCATCGCGGAGGAGCTCGAGGTCTCCCCGCTGGTGGTCGAGGCGATGACGCTAGGCTCGCACGGCGAGTCCATGGTTCCGCTCCCGCGGCACGCGACGGTCGACGGCAAGCCCCTTGCCGAGCTGGTGGACGATGCGACGCTCGAGAAGCTGTACGCGCGCACGCGCGACGCGGGAGCCGAGATCGTGGCGTTCCTCAAGAAAGGGAGCGCGTATTACGCTCCATCCGCCTCGGTCGCCGCGATGGTGAGCGCGATCGCCGGCGACACGAGGGACGTTCTCCCGGTCTGCGCGTGGTGCAGCGGGGAGTACGGGATCGACGGGGTGTACGTCGGCGTGCCGGTGAGGCTCGGGCGCAAGGGTGTCGAGGAGATCGTGGAGCTCGACCTGAACGACGACGAGCTCGCACAGCTCCGGGCCGCTGCCGAGGGCATCCGCGCCAAATGCGAGGATCTCGCGAAGCTCTGAGCAACGGGAGCACCGACCTCTGGGCTTTGCGCCACGCTCCTTGTCGGGAATGGGTTCCCAACAGGGAACCATGAGATCCGGCTCGCAGCACTCGGAGCTCTTCTCGCGGTGCTACTACCGCCTCAAGCTGCATCGGCCGCTTCCTGCACCTTCGACCCCGGCTCCGGAAGCATCGAAGTGGTCTTGAGTAAGAGGGCTGCGGTCGCCCGAGAAGGCGAAACGATCCTCGTGAATGGAAAGCCTTGCGCCGATGCAACCGTCACGAACACCATTCTCATCAGGCTGATCGGCGATCGGGGGTACGAGAGGGCGAAGATTAACCTGGGCGGCGGACCATACGCTCCGGGGCGCACCGACGGGGAGACGGCTCATCAGAGATCGAGTTCGTCCTGGAGCTCGAAAGGGGAACCCTCATCGTGGCTGGCACCGACGGGAGCGATCACATTAGTTCGCGGCTCGCTCGGGGTGAACCTGAACGGCGACGAGACCTCCGAGGACCTAGATGTTCCCTCTACCCACACAATTCACCTCCGCGGTCGCGGGGGCGGACGATCTCCTGGATGGCTCCGGAAGCACCGCCACGGGCGGATCATGGGCCTTTATCTTCGACGTCTTCGGCGGGCCGGGGAACGACACGATCGCCACCGCGTCCGGCGGAGGCCAGAGCTACTCGGGCGGCCCGGGTACAATGTATTGGACTACTCGAACAACGCCTGCGGGATCTCTGTTGGGCCCTACCAGGTCGAGGCTGGCTGCGACCTCGACGCGGTTCCAGATGGCAAGACTGGGATTGAAGAAGTCATTGGAACGCTGTTTCGGGATCGCTTCAGTGGGAACCCCGACGACGACGTCTATAGGGGGCGTGGCGGATCGGACCTTCTCCAGGGCTGGAAGGGACGCGACCCGCTCTTCGGTAACCCGGCCGATGACGTTCTGGAGGGTCAAGGCGGCGACGACCTGCTCGACGGCGGAGCAGGCACCGACACCTGCGACGGAGGAAAGGGAACCAACGAGCTCATCAACTGCGAGGTGACGGTCTAGTCGCGCCCGATCATCTGGCGGCGCGGGGAAGTGGGCTCGCCCGTGAAGACCGGCCGCGTGAGGAAATCGAGGCGGGTCTCCTGGCGAGTGACCAAGTCGATCACGGCGGGGCTTGGCGAGGTCCTTCCCGGGACCGCCGAGGTCGATGTTGAAGCTCGTTGGATGAGCCGACCTCTGGTCCTTGCGCGACGCGCCCGACTGGCACTAGTGTTCCCCGTCCGAGGGAACCATGAAGACCCGGCTGGCGGCACTCGGAGTCTTGCTGGCGGTGAGCTTACAGGCCCAGCCCGCACGCGCCGCCTCGTGCACTTTCGACCCGGACTCTGCCACGGTCACGGTCACCTTCCGCAAGGAGGTGAGCGTGCGTCGCAACGGGGACACGATACTGATCAAGGGGAAGCCTTGCGAAGCCGCGACGGTCACGAACGTCGACCTTGTTCGATTCGTTGCGCCGCACAACCCTGCGGCCAGTCAGGCGGTACGGATCAACCTGACAGGAGGGCCGTTCGCCCCTGGAGCCACGGATGAGGGTGACGGTGCATCTGAGATTGAATTCGTCGTGGATACAGGTGCCGGAGGCGATGGCATATTGATCAAAGGAACCACTGAGGCTGACCACTTCGTCGTCGCTCCCGGTGGCGTGAACCTGAACGCGGATGAAGAATCGAGTGACATCGACGTGATGGGGTTGGGTGTGGTCGTTTACGGCCGCAGGGGCGCCGATCTCTTATCAACGGCGTCCGCTCGCGCGACATTGCGCGGTGGTCCTGGCGACGATGCGCTGGTGGGAAGCGCATTCGGTGGCGGTCTCTTCTACGGAGGCGGCACGGGTCACGACTCCCTCGACTACTCGAATGTCGAGTGTGCGATCGAGGTCAGCGCCATGGCCTATGTCTTCGGTTGCCCGATCTGGGAGTCGTACGACGTCGCGGACAGCGTTGAGGAGATGATAGGGACGGCCTATGACGACGTGATCGAGGGCTCCACTGAGAACGAGGTGCTACGCGGACGTGGGGGCGACGACTTCCTTCACGGGCGGAGGGGACGGGACATCCTCGATGGCGGCGCAGGAACGGACACCTGCGAGGGTGGCGGTGGGGGCGACACCTTGATCCGCTGCGAGGCCTGAGCTAACGCGTGAAGACGGTTCCCCAGCCGCGGTAGGTCGCGTTGAACATCCCGGCCATCGCCTGGAGGTCGGCGGCCGTCGTGTCGCGCGCGGCGTCCACCGGCGATCGCTGGATCTCGGCCGCGACCGCGTGAGGGTACGCGGGGTCGGTCGGGACGGCGCCACCGAACAGCTCCTCGCTCACGGGCTTCGGTGACGGCGCGGCCGCGTAGCTGCGCTTCACCAGCTCATCCAACAGCCGGGCGCCGTCCTCCGGCGTCTTCGCGGCGAAGAAGTGCCGTATCGCGGTCGGCGCGTCGACCGGGAAGCCCTGCGAGCGGAGCCGCTCGACAGCCTGGTCGTCCTCCGGCCCCAGCGTGAGGAACTCGAGGCGGGTTTCCTGCCGGGTGGAAATGTCCAACCCCGGTGGCGTGTCGAGATCCTTCCCGCGACCGCCGAGGTCGATGTTGAAGGAGATCTTCGGCGCCGGACCCCCCGAAGCTCCGCCGGCCCACGAGCGTGTGAGCAGAGCGCCGACCGCAGCCAGCGCGGCGCCGAGGATCACTAGAGGTATCCCGGCTCCGAGCCGCACCTCGACTAGCTCGCTCCGGATCTCCTCGAACCGGCTCGCCAGCGCCCCGGCGGGCAGTCCCGTCTGTTCGGCCAGCCGCTCCGCGGCCTCGTCGATGCCCGGGTCGGCGAAGCGCTCCTCCGCTCGCGCCAGCGCCAGGCCGGACGGAACGGCCGCCGCCATGGCGGCAATCACCGCGATCGTCGCGAACAGGGGCGCGCCCTCTCGCACGAACCGGGTTGCCATGACGAGGACCAACACCACGATCCCGCAGGCGAGCGCGAGTTGTCCCTCCCAGACGTCCACGCCCTTGACCGTCGAGTCGAGTCCGGCCAGGTTCGAGTCACGGAAGCCGGCGGTCGCCCAGGTCGCCAGCGCGCCGAGCCCGATCAGGAACCCTCCCCCCACGCCCAGGACGAACCCCAGGATCCGGAGCGCGAGCCCTCGCGCGGCCTGCCGGGTGTCGGGCATCTCGAACGGCCTCGGCTCCATGCTCCGGGCAGTGTCCCATCCGAGCGGGACGCCGGCCAGAGGCGCGAGCTAGGGGCGGCTGCCGGGGCCTCAGGCGCCTAACCTCTGCTGGCATCGTTGTGGAGGAGGTGTTTGACTTCGGACAACGACCACCCAGCGCAGTGCACCCGCCCCCAAGACGATTCCCGGCACGCGGAACCTCGCACCCCACGGCGCCCGGTGCATCACAGTCCAGGCGACTGAGCTACGCGGGTCAGCTGACCGCTGACCCGCCCCCACCTAGTCCGCAACCACGAAGTAGATAACCATCACTCCGAAGTTAGTGGACTCGTCCCTATTCGGCAGGCTGGAATCCTGATTCGGCTGTCGTTCCACGATCACGACCCTGTGGAGGCCGGGGCACAGTTCCTGCCCGTTTGCGCAATTCCGCTCATCCGTGAGGTCGACCGTTTCCTCGGTTGTCGTTAATGAGTAGAAGGTTGTGTCGTCGGTTTCGGTATCGGATGGAGGAGCGTACCCGAACGAGAAGGTGTGGTTAGTCTCGCGATCACCCGACTCGTCGTAGTTGATGTTGTGGAAGTCTGGGTCGACGTAGACTCTGAATCCTGAGAGCTCGCGCGGATCGGCCGACACCTCCCCGCTTTCCTCAGCGGTGACATTGATGTTCGGGATCGTCCATTGGCCGGCCGTCTTCGAGATGTCGTTCACCGGGTAGTTGAGCATGGCGTCTTCCATCTCCACCGTGGCGTAGCCGCCCGCCCCAGGATCTGGATCACCGTCCGTGCGGTTGACCCACCAGCCGGAGGCTTCCGGAACCTGCTGTGAGGCTGCTGCATCATGCGTGGTGCTCGGCGGCCCTGAGATATCGAGCCAAAGAGGCGCGCGCACGATGCCGCGAAACGTGGACTCGTGCGTCCCGTTGTCATACGCCTTTGTGTGAGCAAGGATCCGAAACTGCTTGTAGCCATTGTATTCGTACCCGGGGCACTCGTCCGTGGGGTTTCCTCGGATACAGGTGCCATCGCGCTGGGAGTTGTATAGGTCCAACTGAGGCGCCGTGCAGTAAGCGGATCGATCGGTTGCCGACTCGTTGTCGGTGAAGACCGAGCAGCTGGGGCTCGCGCTCTGGTTGGTGCCCGAGAAGAGGAAGTACCACGCGCATCGCTCCCCGCGATCGCAGTCCAGGACGGACTGCGGCATGCCTTCGAAGCGATCGACAAGCTCGTTGCCGGCTCCTTCGTCGACGCCCCGGAAGGACATCTCCGTCATCTGGACCTCGTCCACACGGCGCGTGGACAGCTCAGCCGGTACTCCGCTTTTGAGGTGGATATCGACGCGGACGTGCACCGTTAAGTATCTGCTGGTGATCTTGTTGGCGGTGTCGTTCGTTCGCCACTCGGGGAGACACGATGCTACGTGGACGTGACCCTGAGACTTCCCAGTGTCTGTGCCCCCGGCGTCGTTGTTCGTAGCGAACCACCAACCCTGCGCTTCCATCAGGATTCTCTTCTGGGTGTCGTAGTCGCTCTGGGTCGGCATGGAGCCGTTGCTGACGAAGTTGCTCTCGAACCACGTTGTCCGAGGGCCGTACCGCCGGAAGGCGTCTATCCAGCTGCCGGATCGGTGCTTCTAATCCGTGCTTATGTCCTTGACGAGAACGGTGCCTTGAGCTGTCCCGTCGCTCTTCCAAAGCTCCCGGCCTGCCATCCCGTCGTCTGCCGAGAAGAAGAGCGTTCCGGCGACATTGGTAAGGAACTTCGGCTGGCCGCGCTCCTCCCCCGGACGGATGTCCTTGACGAGGACAGTACCTCCATCGGTTCCATCGCTTGACCAGAGCTCCCTGCCCACCAAGCCGTCGTTGGCTACGAAGAACAGCGTCCCAGCGGATCTCGCCAGCCTGTTCGGGGAGGAGCGGTGGGGGCCGGGGTTGATGTCCTTCACCAGGACCGTGCCGGCGGCCGTACCGTCGCTCCTCCAGAGTTCACGGCCGTCGGAACCGTCGTCGGCGGCAAAGAACAGGATCCCGCCGAGGACCCGCGGCCTGAACTGACCGATGGCGCTGAACGATCCTGGGCGGATGTCCTTGACGAGGGCAGTGCCCTCGGAGGTCGCATCGGTCTTCCAGACCTCATGGCCGGGTGAGTCCGGGTAGGCGGCGAACAACGCAAATCCCCCGATCTCCGTGAAGCCACCGGGCCCCGAGCTTCCCAGACCGGGCTCGATGTCTTTCAGAAGGGCGGTTCCCGCCGACGTGCCGTCGCTCTTCCAGAGCTCAACCCCGTGCATCCCGTCGTTTGCGCTGAAAAGAGCTACCCCGCCAAAGCCTGTAGTGCCGCGGGCGATCAGCTCTGCCACGAGCTCTGTTCCAGTCTCGGTCCCACCGCTCTTCCAGAGCCCGCCGGGGTAGTTGGTGGAGAAGTAGAGGGTGTGCTGGATGTTCGCGAGGTAGTCCGGATAAGAGCCGTCGGGCCCAAGGTTGATGTCTTTGACCAACAACGTTCCCGCAGCCGTCCCGTCGCTTCTCCAGAGCTCCCTGCCGTGGGCGCTATCACTAGCAGTGAAGTACAGCGTGCCCCCTACGTTCGTCAGCTCACGAGGGGAGGATCCTGACGACCCTGGAGCGATGTCCTTCACCATCACGGTCCCCGCCACTGTCCCGTCGCTCTTCCAGAGCTCCCGCCCGCTCACCCCGTCGTCGGCGGTGAAGAACAGGGTCCCCTCCATGTTCACGAGATAGGACGGTGCCGAGCCGGCCGTCTGAGCCGTTCCCGCCTCGCGGGAGACGGCGGCCGACCTCGATCCCCCGCTCACGACGACGAGGAGCCCGATGGCAATCCATCGGTATCGTGCGGATCGGTGCACGAGCCTCGTTCCTCCCGTGCTCGGCGGCTGTTCGACGGACCCTTCTACCACCGCGGGGGGCTCGCGGACAACGGTCGGATGTCCAGCGTGTGGGACCGTCCTTCAGCCGATCTCCAGAAGGCGACTGGGCGGCGGCCAGATCGGTTGTTTCGCAGTTTCAGTTCTTTGGGACGCCGTTCAGGTTGGGGAGCTAGCATGGCTACATGACGGTCCGCGAGATCGACTCCTCGGAGATCACCCGCGTGGTGCGGGAGCTGTGCATAGACATCAACTACAACGTCCCCGAGGAGATGGTGAGCCTCATGCGGGAGGCCCGGGAGAAGGAGGAGTCCCCCCTCGGGCGCCAGATCCTCGACCTGCTCATCCGCAACCAGGATCTCGCCGCGGAGGGCGAGTACCCCTACTGCCAGGACACCGGCTACACGGTGGTGTTCCTCGACATCGGTCAGGACGTGCACGTCACCGGCGGCGACGTCTACGCCGCGATCGACGAGGGCGTCCGTCAGGGCTACAGCGAGGGGTACCTGCGCGGCTCGATCGTGCGCGACCCGCTCTTCGACCGCAAGAACACCGGCGACAACACCCCGGCGTTCGTGCACACGAGGATCGTCCCCGGCGACGAGATCCGGATCCAGGTGGACGCCAAGGGCGCCGGCTCGGAGAACATGGGCAAGCACGCGATGCTCAAGCCGGCCGACGGCCTGGACGGAGTGAAGCTCTTCGTGCTGAAGGCGGTGGCCGAGTCCGGACCTAACGCCTGCCCGCCGGGGATCATCGGCGTCGGCGTCGGGGGCAACTTCGAGATGTCCGCGGTCCTTGCCAAGAAGGCGCTGATGCGCAAGGTCGGCCAGCCGAGCCCCGACCCGCAGATCGCCGAGCTCGAGGCCGAGCTCTACGAGAAATGCAACGCCCTTGGGCTGGGGCCCGAGGCCCTCGGGGGAACTCAGACCGTTCTCGCGGTCCACGTCGAGACGATGGCGACGCACATCGCCTCGCTCCCGGTGGCTGTGAACATCGAGTGCCACGCGCACCGCACGGGGGCGAGGGTGATCTAGATGGCTGTAGAGACCCTCGACGACGGCCGCAAGCGCATCACGGCGCCCCTCTCGGAGGACGACGTTAGAGAGCTGGAGGCCGGCGACGTGGTGCTCGTGAGCGGCACGATCTACACGGCGCGCGACGCGGCGCACAAGGTCCTCATCGAGATGCTCGACCGAGGCGAGGAGCTTCCGTTCGATCCCTCCGGCCAGATCGTCTACTACGTGGGGCCGACGCCCGAGCGGCCGGGAAACGTGATCGGCTCGGCGGGCCCGACCACCGCGAGCCGGATGGATCGCTACACGCCGCGGCTGCTCGAGATCGGCCTCAAGGGCATCATCGGCAAGGGAGGCCGGGGGCCCGCCGTCCGCGAGGAGCTGAAGAAGCACACCGCGGTCTACATGGCCGCGCTCGGCGGAGGAGGTGCTCTCGCCGCCCTCCAGGTGCGCTCGCAGAAGGTCATCGCCTTCGAGGAGCTCGGCACCGAGGCCGTCCGCGCGATGGAGCTCGAGGACTTCCCCGTCTGGGTCGTGAACGACTGCGCCGGGCGCGACTTCTACGCCGAGACGATCGCTCCTTGGCGGAGGAACGGCCTCCTGCCGGAGGACCTCCATTTCGTCGTGAACAGCGGCGACAAGGGCAACGGCGGAGGAACTTGAGGCGCTTCCTCCGGCTCGTCGCGGAGCACGCGCGGAACTTCTTCACGAACTGGCGGGAGTACGAGGCGCCCCTTCCCGCCAAGCTAGGTCTCACGTTCCGCAACCGCGTTCGGGCGACTTTCTCCGTGCACCAGTGCTGCGGCCACCCGGGCGAGCCCGGCTGCTGACAGGTCCCAGACTCGGGCCCCGGTCGGGGCCCGGAGGGCTAGCGCCTCTTCCCGGAGGGCAGTATGCGGGCGCTACCCACGCTCGGGGTGAAGATGGTCTCGTGGCCGTCCTGCCACCTGACGCGGTAGCGAACGCTCACCGTGCCTTCGATGACCTCCACGATCTCGCCCTCGCGGGTGGGCGTGCCCACTGTCTCGGACTCCACGACGATCCGGTCTCCTACCTTGCCGGCCATCGCTCCTCCTCGCCTCTTCCCCTTTGTGACTGAAGTATTACTGCCCGAGGGGCAGGATGACCACCCGTCGACCCCGGTCCCTTCACGGAAATCTGAACATCGGATAGGGTCGTGGCACGTACCGCAAGGAGGGGAATATGCGCCGTTCAATGACCCTGGCGATCTTCTTGGCCCTGCTCGTGACCGCCCCGGCGTGGGCGGGCGTCACGACGGTCAACCTGGGCGACAACTTCTTCGACCCCGACAACGCGCTTCTTGCCGCCCCCGGGGAGCAGGTGACCTGGGAGTGGCCGAACAACTCGAACCTGCACAACGTCCGACAGGACAAGAAGCTCTTCTACTCCGGGAGCGCGACGTCGAACTCGAACGCGTCCTTCACGCGGACCTTCTCTGCCGGCAGCTTCCACTATTACTGCGAGGTGCACGGGAACGCCATGGATGGGCTCGTCCGCGTCAAGCCCTCCACCGAGGCGGCCCCCCCCAGCGATTCCTTCACGGTTACTTGGGCGACATCGGGGTCCAACACCGGCAACGTCTTCGACGTGCAATACAAGGTGGGAACCGGCGACTGGACCACCTGGAAGACCGACGTGGCGGCGGTGAGCGACATCTTCGGAGAGGGCGGGGACCCGGTGAACGTCCAGGCCGGCACGAAGTACTCGTTCCGTGTCCGCTCCCAGAAGTCCGACGACGCGAACTCGAAGGTGAGCGGCTACTCGCCCAAGAAGTCCTTCACGCCGTGAGGCTCAGAAGCGCTCGAATAGTATCGAGCGTTTGACCTCCTGGATCGCCTGCGTGACCTGGATCCCGCGCGGGCACGCCTGAGTGCAGTTGAACGTCGTTCGGCAGCGGAACACGCCGGTCTTCTCCGACAGGATCTTCAGGCGCTCCCTCGCGGCCTCGTCGCGGGAGTCGTAGATGAACCGGTGCGCGTTCACGATCGCGGCCGGGCCGACGTACTCGTCGTCGCTCCAGAAGATGGGGCAGGAGGTCGTGCAGGCTGCGCAGAGGATGCATTTCGTAGTGTCGTCGAACCGGTGCCGCTCCTCGGGCGATTGGACCCGCTCCCTGTCCGGCGCGCTCCCGTCGTCGACGAGGAACGGCAGCACCGAGCGGTAGCCGGCGAAGAAGGGCTCCATGTCGACGATCAGGTCCTTCAGCACCGCCAGGCCACGGATCGGCTCCACGGTGCACCGCGGCGCCACGTCCTTCACCAGGATCTTGCACGCCAAGGCGTTCCGGCCGTTGATCAGCATCGCGTCGGAGCCGCAGATCCCGTGCGCGCACGAGCGCCTGAGCGCAAGGGTGCCGTCGTGGTGCCACTTCACCTCATGTAGGGCGTCGAGCAGCCGGTCGTTCGGCTCCATCTCAAGCGCGAACTCGTCCCACCACGACTCGTCGGAGACCTCGGGGTTGTAGCGGCGGATCCGAAGCGAGAGGGCCACTTTCCCGGTGTCGTCGCGTCGGTCGCCCGCCTCGAGCACGTCGCCTAGGTCCGCCATCAATACTTCCGCTCCATCGGGACGTAGGGTCCGAGCTTGACGTCCTTGAACTGCAACCGGATCGATCCGTCGTCCCCTCGGTACGCGAGCGAGTGCTTGAGCCAGTGCTCGTCGTCGCGGAGCGGGTGGTCCTCGCGGTGATGCCCTCCGCGGCTCTCGTCGCGGGCCAGAGCGGCCTCGACGAGCGCGTCGGCGCAGTCGAGCAGGAAACCAACCTCGACGGCCTCCATGAGGTCGGTGTTGAACACCTTGCCCTTGTCCTGGACGGTCGCGCGCTCGAAGCGCTCACGCAGCCCAGCAAGGATCTCGCGCATCTTGGTGAGACTCTCCTCGCTGCGGACGACGAACGCGAGGTCGAACATCGCGTCCTGGAGCTCCGTGCGTACGTCGGCGGTGTTCTCGCCGGCGGTTCGCGTCAGGAACCCCTCGAGCATCGCGGCCGTGTCACCCTCGGGTGCTGCATCCAGGGCGGGGACGTCGGCGCCGGCGGAGTACTCGGCCATGTGCTTCCCGCCGCGGCGGCCGAACACGACTATGTCGAGGAGGGAGTTGGTGCCGAGCCGGTTGGCTCCGTGCACGGAGACGCAGGCGCACTCGCCGGCGGCGTAGAGACCGGGGACCGGCTTCTCCTCGGGTCCGACGACGACCCTCCCGTCGACGTCGGTCGGGATGCCGCCCATCGCGTAGTGCGCGGTCGGCTGGATCGGGACAAGATCGGTCGTGGGTTCCACCGAAAGGTAGACGCGGGCGAACTCGGTCACGTCGGGAAGCTTCTCCTCGATCACGTCGCGGGGGAGGTGCCGCACGTCCAGCCACACGGCGTCCTTGTGCGGCCCGGCGCCGCGGCCCTCCTTGATCTCCTGGTAGATCGCTCGGCAGACGAGGTCCCGCGGTGCGAGGTCCTTGACCGTGGGGGCGTAGCGCTCCATGAATCGCTCGCCCTCGCCGTTCAGCAGGATCCCCCCCTCGCCGCGCACGGCCTCGGAGAGAAGGATGCCCATCTTGTAGACGCCGGTCGGGTGGAACTGGAAGAACTCCATGTCCTCCAGGGGAAGTCCCCGGCGGAACACGACCGCCGGGCCGTCGCCGGTGAGCGTGTGGGCGTTCGACGAGACCTTGAACATCCGACCGAACCCGCCCGTCGCGAACAGCACGGACTTCGCGTGGAAGACGTGTAGCTCGCTGGCGGCTAGCTCGTACGCGACGACGCCGGCGCAGCGCCCCTCCTGCATCAGAAGGTCGAGCACGTAGAACTCGTTGAAGAAGCGGACGTTCCGCTTTACGCATTGCTGGTACAGGGTCTGCAGGATCATGTGGCCGGTGCGGTCGGCCGCGTAACAGGCGCGCTTCACGGGAGCCTCGCCGTGGTTGCGCGTGTGCCCGCCGAACCGCCGTTGGTCGATCCTCCCGTCGGGGGTTCGGTTGAACGGCAACCCCCAGTGCTCGAGCTCGTAGATCGCGTCGATCGCCTCCTCGCACATGAGCTGCGCCGCAGGCTGGTCGACGAGGTAGTCGCCGCCCTTCACGGTGTCGAAGGCGTGCCACTCGGCGGAGTCCTCCTCCACGTTGCCGAGCGCGGCGCAGACGCCCCCCTGGGCGGTGCCTGTGTGCGACCGGGTGGGGTAGAGCTTCGATATGACGGCGGTCTTGACGCGATCCGACGCCTCTATCGCCGCGCGGAGGCCGGCACCTCCGGCCCCCACGATCACCGCGTCGTAGGTATGTGTGGTGGTCATACCGCGGCCGGCCACTTCGAGGGGTCGAACGTGAAGACGGTCACCGTGCCGAGGACGAACAGCGCGAAACCGACCACGTAGAAGGCCATGTTGAGGGCGAATCGGAGGCCGGCCGGCCGGACGTAGTCGAGGATGATCACGCGGAGCCCGTTTATCCCGTGGACTAGTGCGAGCGAGAGCAGCATCCAGTCCCACGTGCGCCAGAACGGGCTGCCCCAACGCGTCGCGACGAAGCCGAAGTCCACTCGGTCGATGCCTTCGTCGGCCACGTGCATGATCAGCACGTGGCCCACGGCCAGGACGAGCAGGACCAGGCCGGAGATCCGCATGAACAGCCACGCCCAGAGCTCGAACCCGCCGATCGGGCGCTCCCGCCCGGCGCGGCCTTGCGGGGACTCCGTGGAGAGGGGTTCGGTCCCGACGACCATCACAGGAGCTCCAGGATGCCCTTGCCCATGATCCAGGTGATCGGAACCATCGAGAGCACGAACAGCGCCGTGCTGGCGATGCTGAGCGGGCGGATGCGCCGGACCATCGACGGCCAGAAGTCGATGATCATGATCTTCGTGCCGTTGATCGCGTGGTAGAGGACGGCAGCCACGAGGCCGAGCTCCAGCAGCCGCACGATCGGGTTGTGGTAGACCTCGGTCACGCGGTTGTAGGCCTCGGGCCCCCAGCCCACAACTGCGGTGTCGACAACGTGGGCGAACAGGAAGAGGATGATCGCGACCCCGGTCACCCGGTGCGCGAGCCAGGACCACTGACCCTCGTGGCCCCTGTAGATCGTCCCGTAGTCCGAGGTTCTCTTCGCCACTGGTACCGAGCCTATCGCCGGCAGCCGGCGGTCCTCGCGCCGTTCCGGCCAGCGGCCGGCGGGGAGTCTACTCCGTCCCGGCAGGGCCCGACGCTCACGCGATCCGGAGGCCGACCATCACGCCGTCACGGGTCGGGATCACGACCGAGAGGTAGCGATCGTCCTCCGCGATCATCCGGTTGTGCTCGCGGATAGCCTCGGTCCACCCGGATCGGACATCGTCCTTCGGCTCGTCCTCGACGACGCGTCCCGACCAGAGCACGTTGTCGCAGAGGTAGAGGCCCCCCACTCTGATCCGCTCGCACGCTTCCCGCCAGGCCTCCGGGTACCCCTCCTTGTCGATGTCGTCGTACACGACGTCGAACTCACCGGGAGTCTCCCGCAAGCTCGTGACGGCATCGCCCACGTGGTAGCGGATCCGATCCCAGAGGGCAGCGCGCCCCAGGTACTCGGCGGCCCTGCTCTCGTTCCTTCGGTCGCCGTCGGTGCAGTGCACCTTTCCGTCCGGGCCGACCGCCCGGGCGAACCAGTATGCCGAGTACCCGTATCCCGAGCCGAGCTCGAAGACCGTCCGCGCGCCGATGGCCCGAGCCAGGACCTCGAGCGTGACCCCGACCGTTCGGCCGACGATGGGGAAGTCGCGTTCCTTGGCCTCGGCCTCCATCTCGAGCAGCACGGTGTGGTCATGGCGTGCGAGCAGCCCGCGCATGTAGTCCTCGATCTTGGGATCGACGATGTCCACGCGGGAACCCTACCGCGGGGTCTGCTGCGGGTGCTCCGCGGGCAGCGCGACGAGCCGCCACCCATTGCGGTCCACTGCCTGTCGCACGCGCCACTCCGAGCGGGGTTCGGGGAAGTCGACCCGGAAGTGCCCGCCGCGGCTCTCCTCGCGGCGCAGGGCCGCGAGCGCTACGAGCCAGGCGACCAGCGTCGCGCTCCTGCTGCCGGCGGCCCGACCGCCGCTCGGGATCCGCTCTGCGACGGTCGCCAGCTCGGGTCCGTTCCTTCGCACGCCGAGGTAGCGGTCTGCGAGGTCGCGGACATCGGCGAGCAGCAACCCCGCCTCTGGAGGCCGAGGGAGCGTGGCCCGTTCGTCGCCGAGAGGGACCTCGGCAGTGGCGTTCGGAGCGCCGGCGGCTCGTCGCCCGAAGACGAGCGCTTCCGCGAGCGAGTTCGACGCCAGCCGGTTCGCACCGTGCACTCCGGTCGATGCGACCTCGCCCGCCGCGAGCAGGCCCGGCACCGTCGTGCGTCCCCAAGTGTCGGTCAGCACGCCACCCACGAAGTAGTGGGCGGCGGGCGCTACCGGAACGAGGTCCCTGGCGATGTCGAGCCCCACCTCGTGACACTGAGCGGCGGCGACCGGGAATCGTCGCGCAACGTCACGAACGGCGCGCGCGTCCAGATAGACGGGCGCTCCCATCTCCTCGCGGACGCGAAGGACCGAGCGCGCGACTACGTCGCGCGGCGCGAGCTCGCCCAGCTCGTGGAACCGCCCCATGAACCGCTGGCCGCGCGCGTCGACGAGCAGAGCGCCCTCGCCGCGGAGCGCCTCGGTGAGAAGACGCGCCGGGTGACCGGGCACGTCGAGCGCCGTCGGATGGAACTGGACGAACTCGAGGTCTGCTAGGGCGGCGCCGGCGTCCCAGGCGAGCGCCAGGCCGTCTCCGATCGAGGTATCCGGCCCCGTTCGATGCCCGAAGATCCCGCACGCGCCGCCGGTAGCGAGGACGACGCGCTCTGCGGCGAGCTCGCGCCCGTCGTGGAGCACGACCCCGGCCGCCCGGTCCCCGTCGACCGCGACCACCCGGACCAGCGCGTCGACGTGCTCGATCCGCTCGTCGCCGGCGACGCGGTCCGCCAGGAACCGGTGGAGCAGGCGTCCCGATGCGTCACCTCCCGCGTGGAGGACTCGCCGCGCGCTGTGTCCCGCTTCGAGCGCGGGCGTGCCTCCCTCGTCGAACGCCATCCCCAGCGTCTGGAGCACACGCACCGCCTCCGGCGCCTCCCGCACGAGGATCGCGACCGCCTGCTCGTCGCAGAGCCCGGCGCCCGCGCGGATCGTGTCGGCCGCGTGGAGGTCCGGCGAGTCGTCGTCGCCGAGCACCGCGGCGACCCCGCCCTGCGCCCACGAGGTCGCCGACATGGCCGCCGCCCCCGGGGCGATGAGCGTCACCTGACCGAGCTCGGCCGCGTGGAGCGCGCACCAGAGGCCGGCGGCTCCGGCGCCGACGACGACGACATCCACCGACCTACTCCGCGTACGCAGGTCCCGGCGGCATCGACACCCCGGAGGTCGGCCCGATCTCGATCATCCGCTCGACGGCTCGTCGCGCCCGCGCGGCCACCGCCCCTGGAACCGTGATCTCGTAGACACCCTCGCGGAGGGACGTGAGGAGCTTCTCCGGTGTGATCATCTTCATGTAGCGGCAGACCGCGTACTCGTCGACCGGCTCGAACACCTTGCCCGGAGCGGCCCTTCGTAGCTGGTGCAGGATCCCCGTCTCGGTCGCCACGAGGAACCGCTTCGCGTTCGCCTTCCCCGCCTCCTGCACCATGCCGCCGGTCGAGAGCACCTTCGTGCGGTCCTTGGGAAGCACGCCCTCGGACAGGAGCCACAGTGCGGTGGTCGTGCAGCCGCACTCGGGGTGGATCAGGACCTCGACGTCGGGGTCGGCGGAGCGTTCCTTGAGGCTCTGGGGGTCGATGCCCGCGTGCACGTGGCACTCGCCCATCCAGAGATGCATCTTCCGTCCCGTCTGCCGCTCGATGTGCGCGCCCAGGAACATGTCGGGCAGGAACAGGATCTCCTGTCCCTCGGGGATCGAAGAGACGACGTCGACCGCGTTCGAGGACGTGCAGCAGATGTGGGACTCGGCCTTCACCTCGGCGGTCGTGTTCACGTAGGAGACGACCACCGCGCCGGGGTGCTCTGCCTTCCACGCGCGCAGCTGGTCTGCCGTGATCGAGGCCGCGAGCGAGCACCCCGCCTCGAGGTCGGGCAGGAGCACGGTCTTCTCGGGCGACAGGATCTTCGCGGTCTCGGCCATGAAGTGCACGCCGCAGAAGACGATCGTCGACGAGTCGGTCTCGGCGGCCTGTCGCGAGAGGGCGAGCGAGTCGCCGACGAAGTCGGCCACGTCCTGGATCCACGGCACCTGGTAGTTGTGGGCCAGGATCACGGCGTTCCGCTCGACGGCGAGGCGCCGAACCTCGGTCGCCCACTTCTCGTAGGTCGCCGTCTCCGCCTCAGCCCGCATCGACGACCTCAAGGGACAGATCTAGAGCGGGCGCAGAGTGAGTGGGCCGCCCCACGGAGAGAACACGCGCGCCGGCGTCCACGAACGCGCGGACGTTGTCGAGCCTGATCCCACCGGAGACCTCGAGGCGGTCGGCGTCGCCGATCCGCGCGACCGCGCCTCGCACCAGCTCGGGGGTCGGGTTGTCGAGCAGGATCCGTTCGGCCCCCGCCGCGAGCGCCTCTTCGAGCTGCTCGAGGGACTCGACCTCCACCTTGATCGGGACGCCGCCTGCCTTCGCCCTCCTGACCGCCTCGCCGACACCCCCGGCGGCCCGCACGTGGTTATCCTTTACAAGGACCGCGTCCGAGAGCGAGGCGCGGTGGAGCGTTCCCCCACCCGCTGCGACCGCCCGGCGTTCGAGCTCGCGGAGCCCGGGGGTCGTCTTCCTGGTGCAGAGCACCGTCGCTGGGGCGGCCGCGTCCACGAACGAGCGCGTAAGCGTTGCGACGCCGGAGAGGTGGGCCAGGAAGTTGATGGCCGGCCGCTCTGCCCGGAGGATCGTTCGCGTCGAGCCGCGGACCACTGCGAGCAGGTCGCCCGGCTCGACGGGCGCGCCGTCCCCGAGCTTCCAGTCGACCTCGACCGAAGTCGCGTCCTGCACGGCCGCCGCGGCGAAAACCGCGTCCGCTATCGCGGTTCCGGCCAGGACTCCGCTCGCCTTCGCGCGGAGCTCCGCCGTGCAAGAGGCGGACGCCGGCACGACGAGCTCGCTCGTGAGGTCGCCTTGCGGAGCGTCCTCTGCGAGGGCCATGCGAGCGAGCGTTGCGAGTCCTTCGTCCAGGGTGAACACCGCCGGCGATCGCCTCCTCCTTGCATGGTACTCGCGGTCGGAGCTGAGGCCGCCCCGGCATCGGCTACGCTCTTGGCGATGGACGAGGACCGCCGCCTCACGGACTCCGGGATCGAGATCAGGCCTGTCTACGGACCCGAGGACGCGGCCGGGTTCGACCCCGAGCGCGACCTCGGAAGCCCGGGCGAGGCTCCCTTCACCCGCGGCGTCTATCCCACGATGTACCGCGGCCGGCTCTGGACGATGCGACAGTACGCGGGCATGGGTTCGGCCGAAGAGACGAACCGGCGGTTCCGGTATCTCCTGGAGCACGGCCAGACCGGCCTCTCGGTCGCGTTCGATCTCCCCACGCAGATGGGCTTCGACTCCGACCACCCGCGCGCCGAAGGAGAGGTCGGCAAGACCGGTGTCGCCATCGACTCGGTGGAGGACATGCGTCGGCTGTTCGAGGGCATCCCGCTGGACAGGGTCTCGACCTCGATGACGATCAACTCCACAGCCGCGATCCTCCTGCTGCTCTACGAGCTGGTGGCCGAGGAGCAGGGCGTCCCTTCACACCAGCTACAGGGAACCGTCCAGAACGACCTGCTGAAGGAGTACGCGGCTCGCGGCACGTACATCTATCCGCCGAAGCCGTCGATGCGGGTGATCACCGACCTCTTCGCGTACTGCCACGAGCGGATCCCGAAATGGAACACGATCTCGATCAGCGGCTACCACATGCGCGAGGCGGGCTCGACCGCCGTGCAGGAGGTCGCGTTCACACTCGCGAACGGCATCGCCTACGTGCAGGCCGCGGTGGACGCGGGCCTCGCCGTCGACGAGTTCGCGCCGCGCCTGTCGTTCTTCTTCGCGTGTCACATGGACTTCTTCGAGGAGATCGCGAAGTTCCGGGCGGCCAGGCGCATGTGGTCGAGGATCATGACCGAGCGTTTCGGTGCGCGCGATCCGCGCTCGACGATGCTCCGGTTCCACACGCAGACCGGCGGCGCGACGCTCACCGCCCAGCAGCCGCAGAACAACGTCGTGCGCACCGCCCTCGAGGCGCTCGCAGCCGTCCTGGGCGGAACGCAGTCGCTCCACACGAACTCGTTCGACGAGGCCCTCGCGCTCCCGACGGAGCACGCCGCCAAGCTCGCCCTTCGCACCCAGCAGGTGATCGGATACGAGTCGGGGGTGATCAACACCGCCGACCCGCTCGCCGGCTCGTACTTCATCGAGAAGTTCACGAAGGAGATCGAGGGGCGTGCCTGGGCCTATGTGGACAGGATCGACGGGATGGGCGGCGCCGTCACCGCGATCGAGGCCGGCTTCTACCAGGACGAGATCCACGAGGCGGCCTTCCGGATCCAGCAAGGGGTCGAGTCCGGGGAGCGGGTGGTGGTAGGCGTGAACCGGTTCACGGAGGACGACGGCGCGCCCCCCGAGATCCAGCGTATCGACGAGGCCGAGGTCGCGAGGCAGGTCGAGCGCCTGCGCGCGCTTCGAGCCGAGCGGGACGACACGGCCGTCAAGGCTGCGCTCGCAGCCGTTGAGGAAGCGGCCCTCGGAACGGATAACCTGCTCTACCCGATGAAGGATGCCCTTCGCGCCCGGGCGACCCTGGGCGAGGTCTCCGACGTGCTGCGCGGTGCCTTCGGCGAGTACCACCCCTCCCGCTAGCCGCCGATCGGACCTGACGCTGCGGGCCGCTCGGTCTCCCGGAGCACGCCCCCGGTTCGGCTACCCTTTCGGCCGTCAACGAGCTCTAGGAGTAGGCGATGGGCATCGCGGTGATCGGGGGCACGGGAGAGGAGGGCTTCGGGCTGACGCTGCGCCTCGGCAAGGCCGGGCGTCACGTGATAATCGGCTCGCGGTCCGAGGAGAAGGGCGCGGGTGCAGCGGAGAAGGCGAGGGAGCTCCTGGGTGGCGAGGCGAACGTCGACGGCACTTCCAACGAGAAGGCGGCCGAGGCCGCCGACGTGGTGTTCGTGACCGTGCCCTACGCCGGCCAGGCGGACATCTACCGTTCGATAAAGGACCACGTCGCGCCGGGCAAGATCGTCTGTGACTGCACGAGCCCGCTCGCCACCGCCGTCGGCGGCAGGGCATGGCACGTGATCCGTCCCTGGCACGGATCGGCGGCGGAGCAGGCGAAGTCGATCCTGCAGAAGGGCGTGAGGATGGTCGCGGCCTTCCACACGATATCCGGCGAAGCCCTTCAGGACCTCGAGAACACCATGGACAGCGACGTGCTCGTCTGCGGGATGGACGCCGAGGCAAGGGCGGCGGTCGGCGAGCTCATC
>Ga0209341_10001925_pt1 | contig 20149 bp, 21 predicted proteins | sample RifCSP13_2_FD_184020 | JGI IMG/M metagenome (GOLD analysis project Ga0209341, IMG submission 184020) | Soil microbial communities from Rifle, Colorado - Rifle CSP2_sed 13_2 (SPAdes) (version 2) | ecosystem: Environmental > Terrestrial > Deep subsurface > Rock core/Sediment | place: Rifle... | reverse complement strand
GGAACTGCGGCGGGAGCAGGGCCTCGAGGCCGCCGTCGTGGGGATCCTGACCGCGCGGCACGGGTCCGTCGAGCATGGGAAGGGCATCGACCTGAGGAAGGCGGTCCGCCTCGCGGAGTCGGGCGGCGCTATCGACCCCTGCGGTCGGGCGATCCGCGGGCCCGTCCTCGACTACCTGGCCCGCGCGCGGGCGGACATCGTTGTCGAAATCACCCCTCTGCGCATCGCGGCCCGGCAGCCCGCGCTCGACCACATCCTCGCGGCGATGGAGGCGGGCAAGCACGTGATCACCGCGAACAAGGGCCCGGTGGTCTACCATTACCGCCGGCTGCGGGACCTCGCGCGAAGGAAGCGCGTCGCCTTCCGGTACGAGGGCACGGTCATGGACGGTGCGCCCGTGTTCAACCTGTTCCAGGAGACCCTCCGCGGAGCCCACGTGGAATCCTTCGAGGGCATCCTGAACAGCACGAGCAACTTCATCCTCGGGGAGCTTGAGGCGGGGCGCACGTACGAGGCCGGGGTGCAGGCCGCGCGCGAGATGGGCATCCTCGAGGCGGATCCCGCCATGGACCTGGACGGCTGGGACGCGACCGCGAAGGCCTGTCTCCTCGCGAACGTCCTCATGGGCGGTCGGCTGCGGCCCGAGAGCGTGCCGCGGCAGGGCATCGCCGGCGTGGACGCGGGGCGGCTGCGGGATGCACGGCGGCTGGGCCGTCGGTTGAGGCAGGTCGGCCGCGGATGGCGGGAAGGGCGCGCGGTGCGGGCGAGCGTGACCGTGGAAGCGCTCCCCGCGGACCACGTCCTCGCCGGGGTCGAGGGCACGTCCAACGCGCTCCTCGTCCGCACGGACATGCTCAAGGAGATCCTCGTCTCCGAGCGCCACCCGGGCCTGCGACAGACCGCGTTCGCCCTCTACTCCGACCTGATCGCGATCCATGAGGGCCGGCTCTCTCCCTGAAACGCACCCTTATATCGCGCACGGCGGTTTGCCCGGCAATGCGCGTCGCGATGGGCGGCACGTTCGACGTGATCCACGACGGGCACAAGGCCCTCCTCGGAGCCGCCTTCGCGCTCAAACCGGCGCTCGTCCTGATCGGCCTGACGACGGACCGTTTCGCGAAGGAGACCCGCGAGCAAGTCAACCGCTACGCGATTCGGGAGCGCAACCTGCGCCGGCTCCTCCGTTCGAAGGGATGGCGGGCCTTCCGCATCGAGCCCATCGACGACGCGTACGGGCCCGCGGACGACCTTCCCGACCTCGACGCCCTCGTGGTGTCCGCGGAACGGGCCTCCGTGGCCGATTCCCTGAACCGGGCGCGGGAAGCGAAGCGTCTCCGACCGCTCCGCGTCCATCGCGTGCCCATGGTCCTCGCCCAGGACGGACTGCCGATCCAGTCCCGCCGGATCCGCGCGAAGATCATCGACGCCCGCGGGAGGCGCCTCAAGACCGTCGCCGTCCACGTGGGCACGGACAACCCCGTCAAGGTGCGCGCGGTCCGGCGCGTCTTCGAAGACCTCTTCGACCGCACGCGGGTGCGGATGGTCCCCGTCGCGAGCGGCGTCCCCGAGCAGCCTTTTGACCAGGAGGCGCCCGTGGGGGCCATGAATCGTGGGCGGGCCGCGCTCCAGCAAGCGGACTTCGGCGTGGGGATCGAGGCAGGGCTGATCTGGGACCCGAGCGTAGGGGACTACCTGGACGTGCAGTACTGTGCGGTGGTCGACCGCGCGGGCCGGGTGACTCTAGGCCACGGGCCCGGGTTCGAATACCCGCCCGGCGTGGTCGCGATGGCGAAGGCGGGCGCCACGGTCGGCGAGGCGATGGCGGAGCTCACCGGGATCCGAGAGATCGGCTCCAAGTACGGGGCCATCGGCTTCCTCACGGAGCGGCGGATGGACCGGGACGCGCTCACGGAGGCGGCGGTCCTCATGGCGATGGTGCCGCGGATCCGCCGCGAGCTGTACGCGACGTGAGGCGTCTCAGCGCCGATCGTGATTCCGGTTCAGGTGGATGGAACACTGTCCGCACCAGATCGCGTTGTCCGCCACGACCTGGTCGGAGACCAGGCCCGGCACGAGCCCGTCGAAGTACTCGAACCCGCTCACGAAGCGCGCGGCCTTCACGTGATCGCGGCACAGCCCCGCGGCGCAGGATCGGCACGACGCCCGCGCCTGGCTGTCGCAATAGTAGCAGAGCACGCGACCTCCTTCGGGGTAGGAGGGCATCTACGTTTCCTCGCGCGGGCCCGCCCCGCTTCCGGCATCGTCCGCCCGAGATGACCGCACATACTGTAGCCGCACAACCTTTTTAGTGCGGCGGCCGTTGCGGCGCACGGGGGTTGGTCCATGCCCGCCAGGATCGCCATCAACGGCTACGGAACGATCGGCAAGCGTGTCGCGGACGCTGTCTCGCTGCAGGACGACATGAAGCTCGTCGGCGTGGCGAAGACGAAGCCCAACTTCGAGGCGAAGATCGCCGCGAGGAAGGGCTACAGGCTCTATGCCTCGGACAAGGAGGCCCTGGGCAAGTTCCAGAAGGCGGGCGTGAAGGCGAACGGCACCTTGGAGGATCTCATCAAGGAGGCGGACCTCGTCGTGGACTGCACGCCGGAAGAGAGCGGCTACAAACCCCTCTATGAGAAGGCCGGCGTCAAGGCGATCTGGCAGGGCGGCGAGGAACACTCCCTGACGAACCTCTCGTTCAATGCGGCCGCGAACTACGCAGATTGCCTCGGCGCCCAGTTCGTCCGCGTGCCATCCTGTAATACGACGGGTCTCATCCGCACGCTGTACCCGCTGGATGCCCACATCGGGATCGACAAGGTCCTCGCGGTCATGGTGCGTCGCGCCGCGGACCCGGGAGACTCGAAGAAGGGCCCGATCAACGCAATCGAGCCCGAGCTGGAGATACCGAGCCACCACGGCCCCGACGTCCGAAGCGTCTTGCCCAAGCTCAACATCCACACTGTCGCGGTCAAGGTCTCTTCGACCCTCATGCATCTTCACGCAGTGAGCGTGGACCTGAGAAGGGAGGTGGGCCCCGCGGAGGTCCTCGAGACCTGGAGGCGGTTCCCCCGCGTCGCCTTCGTCAAGGGCGGCGAGGGCGTGAAGTCGACGGCGGAAATCATGGAGTTCGCGAGGGATCTCTCCCGCAACCGCTCCGACCTCTACGAGATCGCGGTCTGGCAGGACGGTGTCCATGTCGTCGACGGCCGGCACCTATACTACTTCCAGGCCGTGCACCAGGAATCCGACGTGGTCCCGGAGAACGTGGATGCCATCCGTGCGATCACGGGACTGGAGAAGGACGCCCGAAAGAGCATGGAGAAGACGGACCGTAGCCTCGGGATTGGGGTTGCGAACTAGGCTGCCGTCCTACCTCTTGCGCTTCCCCTCGAGCCCCTCAATCCGCTTCGTTGCCCTCTGGAACACGCCCATGAGGGCGTGGAACTCCCATTTGCTCGGGACTGCCCGGCCCAGGAGTCTGCGGAACATGATGCTCGTCCGGCCGCGTTTGTGGGCGGGATAGTCCGTCGCGTCCATGAGTGCGGCGAGGGCCTCGTGGAGTCTCTCCTTCTCGGGGCCGGACGCTCTCCGCAAGGGCCGCCGGGGCGCGTTCGCAGCGTAGAGCTCATAGAGGACGATTGCGGCGGCGTGCGACACGTTCAAGATTGGATAGCCCGGGGATGCGGGAATCGTGACCAGGAGATCGCACTCCGCGAGCTCCGCGTCGAAGAGCCCGTAGTCCTCCCGGCCAAAGACGAGGGCCGCTGCCCCCTGCATCGGCGCGAGCCGCTCCGCGAGGTCGCCCGGGGTCACGGAAATCCGCGCGAATCGTTTCTCCCTTGCCGTGTCGACGCCCGAGGTGCCCACGACGAGGTCCGCATCCCGCACCGCCGTTTCGAAATCCTCCGTCGTCTTCGCGGCCTCGAGGATGTCGATTCCGTGCATCGCCCGTTTCCGGGCCTCGATCCCGAGGCGGCAGGGTTTCACGAGGACGAGTTCGCCCGCGCCGAAGTTGCGCATCGCACGTGCTACGGCTCCGACGTTCCCCTCGTGGCGGGGTTCGACAAGGACGACTCGGACGCGCACGGTTGCCTCCTGCGATCAGCCGGCGCAGATCCGTCGTTTACGTGGCACCGAGATATAATACGGTTTCGACATTGCCCGATGGAGGGCAGCAGGCCGGCGACCGTCTCGGACCGAACGCCTCGCTGGGTTCCCGGAGACGGCCGGGAGGTCGGATCCGTCCATGACATGGAGACTTGAACACTAAGGTTATATGGACGGCTGGCGTTTCGACAATCAATGGGGGTTTGGAAGCACCTCGCGAAGCGGGGGGTCTTTCTCGCTGTCACGCTCATTGTGGCGATGTACCTCGTCGTGCTGATCGCGAATGCGGGCGGCCGAGTGGACGAGATTCTCATTGCCCAGATCAGGTTCAATACGGCCATCGAGCTCGCGAACAGCCCCGCATACCGAAACCTGAATGCGACCCAGAGGGCAGAGCTCCTGAACCAAACGATCGCGCTTCGCATACACGCGCGCGGTCTCGATCTTCCCTTCGCGGAGAAAAGTTTCACGTACACGATCGACGCCTTGACGCTGAACCTGGGTCAGGCGATGTTCCTCCGGAGCAACGGCGGCTCCAGCAGCATCGCCGACATCATCCTGGAACGCCTTCCGATTACCGTCCTTCTATTCACGACCGGCTCGGTTGTTTCCGCGATCATCGGCATCATCCTCGGTCTGAAGATGGCGCGACGTGCCATGAAGCCCTTCGACCGCGGGATGACCGTTTTCTCAATCAGTACGACAGTGGTGCCGGCATGGATCTTCGCGATCCTCTTCCTCATGCTCTTCGCGTTCGAGGTCCGCATCTTCCCGGCGCGCGGGTTCGTCGACTCACCCCCGCCCAAGGATTCGGGAGCCTATGCCCTCTCCGTGATGTACCATCTCTCCCTGCCCCTAATCACGTGGGTCCTCTCGAACTTCGGCGGCTGGGCGTATACCACCCGTAACTTGGTGCTCCAGGTCATGGATGAGGATTTCGTCATGGCCGCCCGGGCGAAGGGCCTGCCCGAGCGGATCGTGCAGCGCCGCTACGTCTTCCGAGCCGCGTCGCCTCCCATCGTCACGTCGCTCGCGCTGACCCTGATCGCCTCCTGGACGGGTGCAATCATCACCGAAACCGTGTTCCAGTGGCCGGGTCTCGGGCTCCTTTTCATCCAGGCGGTTCAGGCCTTCGACGCCACAATCGTAATCGGGCTCACGGCGATCTATGCGGTCCTCCTCGTCGTGACCGTCTTCATCCTCGACCTGGTGTACAGCCTGTTGGACCCTCGGATCAGGGCGGCGAGGCGGTAGGTCTGGCCACTCCCCAGCGGGCCCTTGGCGTCAGGCAAACGCTCCTCGAAGCCGCGAAGACGAAGAGCGGCGCCATCGCAGGGATAATGCTCGTCTCCCTCCTTTCAATGAGCATCGCGGTCCCGATTCTCTATCCGGGGAATGTGGTGGCCAAGTGGAGCGATCAGACGGCGTGGCTGGACAACCCCCGAGCAGCCGCCCCGGAATGGTCGGAAGTCTTCGCGGGGAAGCGGCTGCCTCGGAATATCGAGCTGCAGGGCGATTCGTTCATCAAGACGAACCTCACCTTTGTGTCCTACAACCTGAAGATCATCACCCTTCGAGGCAGCTTCGACTACGAGTACGACGACTTCCCCTCGGAGCTCAAGGCCACGATACTGGCGGTCTACACCGCAAGCCCGCAGCTGAACATCACTTGGTTCCGGCCCGACGGGGAGAACCTGACCCTCTACCTCGGCTCGCCGCCGGGGGGCACGAATATCTCAAGGGATGTTCCAATCTCCCAGGATGCGGCGATAGTCAGAACGGTCCGCAGCTGGGCCCTCGGTCTCGGTGCAGACGATCGCGAGATCGTGAACCCCGAGGTCCCCCTGTTTGCCCAAAAGGGCCCGGGGATGCTCGACCCCCAGCGAGCCCAAGTCCTCAAGGGCCGCTACGAGGTCCGGATCCGGCTCGTGGCGTTCGAACTGGGTGCAGACGTGGACGCCCGATTGCTCGTCTACGGGAAGATTTTCGGGCTTGCCGGGACGGACCTGCAGCGCCGGGATCTCCTCGTCGGAGTTCTCTGGGGGGCTCCCGTTGCCTTGGCCTTCGGCACGGTTGCCGCGATCGTGAGCGTGCTGGTCCAAGCGATTCTCGGGGCCCTCGGGGCCTGGTATGGGGGCTACGCGGACGAACTCGTCCAGCGAGTTGCGGACTTCTTCCTCATCCTACCGTTCCTTCCGATCCTCGTTCTCATCAGCCTCTTCTACCGACCGGGGATATGGGCTCTCCTCCTTGTCGTCATAGGATTCGGCGTGGTCGGGGGAACGACGAAGGTCGTGCGCAGCATCGTCCTCCAGGTGAAGGAGGAGCTGTACGTGGAGGTGGCCAAGTCATACGGACTGGGCCGGGCCCGAATCCTGTTCAAACACATTTTGCCTCGGACGATGCCCTACACCTTCGCCCTGATCGCACTGAACGTGCCGGTCTTCATCTTCCTCGAGGCCAGCATCAGCTTCCTCGGCCTCGGCGATCCCGTCCTCCCGACGTGGGGGAAAATCATCGGCGACGCGTACCAGCAGGCGGCCCTCTTCCAGGGGATGTGGTGGTGGGTGGCCTTCCCGATCCTTGGCATCCTGTTCGTGACGGTCGCCTTCGCCCTCCTCGGATACGCCTTCGACCTGATCCTAAACCCGCGACTGCGAGAGGAATGAGAGCCCCGAGGGATGAACCACGAGACTCCTGGAAGTAGAGGACCTGTATCTGCACTACCGAACGCGGCGCGGCTCCGTCCGCGCGGTAGACGGCGTCTCGTTCCGCGTGGACCAAGGCGAAACTCTCGCCCTCGTCGGTGAAAGCGGGTGCGGCAAGACATCGACGACGGCCGCGATGATGAAGCTCCTCCCCCGCAACGTGGCACGGTACGAGGGGAAGGTGATCTTCGACGGCAAGGACGTCATGGAGCTCTCCGATGAGGACTTCCGCAAACAGGTGCGGTGGACGGGAATCTCGATCGTCTTCCAGGGAGCCATGAACGCGCTCAACCCCACGATGAAAGTGGGCTACCAAGTCGCAGAGCCTCTCCTTGTCCACCAGGATGCCGAGAAGGACGAGGCGATGGCGAAGGCCGAGGAAGTCATCCGGTCCGTCCGCCTGCCCGAATACGTGGTGGAACGGTATCCCCACGAGCTCAGCGGAGGGATGAAGCAGCGGATCGTCATCGCGATGGCCCTCGTCATGAAGCCGAAAATGGTCATCCTGGACGAGCCCACGTCGGCCCTCGACACGATGACGCAGGCGAGCATCATCAACCTCTTGAAGAAACTCAAGCAAGAGGAGCACCTCTCCTATCTCTTCATCACCCACGACCTCGCGTTGGCGAGCGAGCTCGCGGAGAGGGTCGCAATCATGTATGCGGGCAAGATTTCCGAAATCGGGACGGCGGAGGAAATCTACAGGTCCCCAAAGCATCCGTACACCCAGAAACTCTTGGAGAGCGTTCCCCGTATGCGAGGCGACCAGAAGCCGACCTTCATCCCCGGAGCGCCGCCGGATCTCGTGCATCCTCCACCGGGCTGTCGCTTCCATCCTCGATGCGAGTACGTCTTTGAGCCATGCAAGACCGACGAGCCGCCCCTGAAGGGGGACAGCCGCTTGGTTTCGTGCTGGCTCGTGAATCCGAAGGAGGGAGCCTGATCATCGAACCGCCCAGCGAGTTGCCGGCACCGGCCCCATCCGTGGAGGGTCCCATTCTCGCCGTCGAGAACCTCCATACCTGGTTCGAGTTCGGCGGCGGACTGTTCCGCAAAGGGGGATTTGTCCGCGCCGTGGACGGCGTCTCCTTCGTTCTCCAGAGAGCGGAGACCCTCGCCCTCGTCGGGGAGAGCGGGTGCGGCAAGACGACCCTCGGGCGGACGATCTTGCGACTCGTTGACCCAAAGGAGGGGCGCATCCTCTACGATGGCGTCGACGTCGCGGGCTTCCCGGAAAAGAAACTCCGTTTCATGCGAAGGAAGGCCCAGCTCATCCCTCAAGACCCCTACTCGAGTCTGAACCCGGCCTACTCGATCTTCAGGACTCTCGAAGAACCATTGCGGGTCCACGGCGTGCACGACTCTTCCGCGCGCCAGGAGAGGACGGCGAAGGCCCTCGAGGATGTCAAGCTCGTGCCCCCTGATCTGTTTCTCCCGAAGTATCCCCACATGCTCAGCGGAGGACAGCGGCAGCGCGTCTCGGTTGCCCGAGCGCTCATCCTCGATCCTGAACTCATCGTCGCGGACGAGCCGGTGTCCATGCTCGATGCCTCCGTCCGCATCTCCATCCTCCGTCTACTCGAGTCCCTCCAGCAGAAGTACAGAATTTCATTCTTGTATATCACGCACGATCTGGCCACGGCGCGACATTTCTCGAACCGCATTGGAATCATGTACGCCGGGAAGATCGTCGAGATTGCGCCCTCGGGCGACCTCCTCCGTGAGCCCCTCCACCCGTATACGAAGGCGCTCATGGACGCCCTCCCGGATCCGGACCCCGAGAACCGGCTGAGGGAACGCCCGATCGTGCCGGGGGAGCCTCCGTCATTGGTGAGCCCGCCGCCGGGGTGTTCCTTCCATCCGCGATGTCCGATTGCGAAGGCCGGCCTTTGCGACGTCGTTGTCCCTGAGCTTCGCGAACTCCGGCCGAACCATCTCGTCGCCTGCCACCTTGCAGAATGAGGACGGAACGACATTTGCGCCCGGCGGTCCAGGGTCTGCGGGCCGTCCCTCTCCCTTCCTTGCCGTGTATCCGCAAAGAATAACGGTCCTCGAGGACCCCGTTCGTTGACTATACCAATAGAGATATATATGGCGGTTCAGCATTCCGCTGCTGCCGTCGTGACAGGGGGAGACCCGGTGGGGATACCCAGCGTGACGGTAGGAGGAAAGTGGATGAACAAGAGGTTGTTTGGACTTGTTATCGCGGTCGTGCTCATCACGTCCGCGGTAATCATGCTTCCGAGGCCGGCCGCGGCACAAGAACCGCTGTTCGGCCCGATGGCAGATGAGGTTATTTACCAGGAGATTACAGACGACACCGTCGCCGTTCAGGATCTGAATGCCGGTGGCCACGACATCCGGGAGTTTTCAATCGCGAGCGCGGCGACTCGGCAGACAGTTCTTAACATGCCGAACGCAAAACCCGTGGAGGGTTCGGGGAGCTTCTGGGATCTCATGTTGAACTCGATCCCGCGGGCGGATGGAAAGCTGAACCCGTTCTCACTCCAGCCCATCCGTGAGGCGATGAACTGGCTCGTCGACCGGGACTTCATTTTGAACGAAGTGTACTTCGGGTACGGTGTGAAGCACATCGCGCTCTTTTACCCGATGGAACCTGACTACGGACGACAGGCCGCATTCATCGCGGGGGTCGAGGCCCAGTACGGGTACAACCCGACGAAGGCCCACGACATAATCACCACCGCGATGCAGGGCGCAGGCGCCACGCTCGTGAGCGGGAAGTGGCAGAAAGACGGCCAGCCCGTGACGATCAACTTTATCATCCGGATCGAGGACCCGCGACGGACGAACTGGGGCAACTACGTTTCCGGGCTCCTGGAGCGTGAGGGCTTCACAGTCACCCGCGACTACAAGACCTCCGGCCAAGCGTCTCCGATTGTCTACTCCGGGGCCCAGACAGACGGGGCGTGGCAAGCGTATACGGAAGGCTGGGGCAGCAGCGGTCTCGTCCTCTGGGATTCGGGCCGCGGGTTCCAGATGTTCCGGTGGGACGCGTACAGCACACAATGGGACCACCGGTCGATCGACGCAGCCACTGCGAAGGCGATCGATGACTGGTACACCGGCAACTTCACGAGCCAAGCGCAGCGCGACGCCATGATCCGAACGGCAATCAACGGCACGATCAAGGACTCGACGAGGGTCTGGCTCGTCGCAGAGGAGACGTTCTACGTCGAGCGGACGGACATCAACGCGGTCTACGATCTCTCGGCGGCGCTGGACAACAGGTTGTCCATCCGGTCCGCGCGTAGGAGCGACACGGTTGGGGGAACGATCAAAGTCAGCCAACCAACCGGTTGGGTCGGTGGCTGGAATCCCGAGCCGTCTGGGTCCACATGGGCGTACGATGTGAATATCCAGAACAACTGGGCCGACTTCTATGGCGTCACTCGCCACCCGCACACGGGCAAAGTGATCCCGCTGCGCGCGAATTTCAACGTGTTCTCGGCGGCGCCTGGCACTTCGTTCAACATGCCTGACGATGTGATGCGTTGGAACCAGGGGACGCCAGCCTGGGAGACCGTTGCGGCTTCGGCGACGGCGAAGAGCGTGGTCAACTACACCTATACCTTCGGGAACTGGCAGGACGGGGTGCCGATCGACATGAACGACATCCTCAACTTCGTTTCCGTGATCTATAGGCTCGGTGACCCGGCCGGGGACGCTTACAGCGACGCTCACGTGGGCGACTACCTACTGTTCCTGACGAACTTCAAGGGACTGAAAGTCACCGGGCCCAACACCGTCAGTGTCTACCTTGACTATTGGCACTGGGATCCCTCTGAGGTGGCCGCGGTCGGGGACATCTGGACGCCAGTTCCATGGGATGTGTGGGAGCTGACGATCCAGGCGTTCAAGGACGGAGGCATCTACTACAAGGAGGACGACGCGGAGGCCAACGCCGGAATCTGGATGAACCTGGGCTGGGGGCCGAGCCTGACAAACTTCGGCACGGCACTGACCGAGCTCGAGACTGCGCACACGGTCCCGATGGGGTTGGTAGGTACCGTGACGGCGGCGGAAGCTGACGCGCGGTACGCCACTCTGCGTGCGTGGAATGTCGCTCATGGGCACTACCTCGTGAGCAACGGTCCGTTCTACTTGGACAGCGCCGACGTTCCCACGAAGACGACCGTCCTGAAGGCGGATCGGGGCAACTACCCCCTGGCGCCGCGGAGCTGGGACGCGATGCTGCGCCCGAAGATTCCCTCGGTGACCCTTGGACCAGCTCCGACGATTAACCTCGATGTCGGCGCGGTGTTCTCGATCTCCGTGAGCCTGTTCGGGGAACCGTACGATGGTGCGACGCTGAGCTACATCGTCCTCGACCCCGCCCAGGGCGTGCTCTTGTTCCAGGGCACACCCGACCGGATCGGTCCGGGCGAGTACGAGGCGAGGTTGACCTCGACGCAGACCCAGACCCTGACGCCAGGCGCGTATGAGCTGCGGGTGATCGGGTCGAGTCCGGACGCCGCCGTGCCTACGATCGTGAAACAGTCGTTCCTGGCGTTCACGGTGGCTGGCGTCCTCGAGGACCTGATCAAAGCGACCGAACAGGCCCTCAAGGACGACATCGGGAGCCTGCGGAACCGGGTGGACACGATCGATCAGAGCACGAGCGCCCTGGCCAACGACGTCGCGGGGGTCTCTACCCTGGTCACGATTGTCGTCGCCCTGTCGGTGATCGCGATCGTGACCTCTCTCGTGAGCATGTTGATCTTGCTCCGACGGATGCCGCGGCCGTCCGCGCCAGAGCCGGTGAAAGAGAAGCCTCCCGAAGAGCTCTAGGCAACGAATGGGCACCCCTCGCGGGTGCCCCCTTACTTTCTTTTCGACTCCTGATCCGAGACCAATCGATTCATCTCGGTTGCCACGACAGCACCGAGGATCCACACGACCCCTGCGATCGTGGCTGCGAAGAGCATGAACAACGCCGGCAGGGATAGCCACGCCAGTGGGTGACGGACGAGGAAAAGGTCGAACTGGATCGTGTAGTTGACGCTGGACGTCTGATCGTTCACGGTGATAGCATGAGAGGCCGATCCCTGGAACGCCGCGCTGCGCTGGTCGCACGTGAGCGAGGGGTTGCCGAGGGAACCGCCATTTTCCCACGCCTGGAACTGCGCCGATGTGAGGAAGTAGAAGCGAACTCCACACACAGGATTCGTCCACGTGAGTTCCGCATAGGCGTGGACAGGCCATCCGAGCTGGATTGTTGTTTGCCCGGCGGCGAGGCTCCCCGACAGGCTCGAGCCTTCGAGATGCGTCACGTCCTGGCTCAAGGACATGCCGAGGAGCGCGGCGCCGGGAATGGTGAGGCCCAGGATCGAGGCGATGAGCATCACCTTCCGGCTTCGCTCGTCCGCGCGTTGGATGCGCAACCTGAGACTCGAGACCCAGTTCATCCCGAATCCAGCTGTCTCCTTCGCCTCGAGAGGCGACGGGACGGAGAGGAAGCACGCGATTGATGGATAAGACCCTTTCGTGATCCGTACAGGGTAGAGTCTGCGGGAGCGAGGCGCGATCCTCGCGAGCGCGGACGACCGGATTACGTTGAGGGCGAAAGGGTGAGGCCTTATGCTCTCTGGCGGCCATTGAGGAAGCGCCAATGGGACGAAGAACCTGCCCGCCGATCCGCCGGCTCGGAACCCCCCAACGCCGCGGCCCGCCTCGGTCGTTGCGCCCAGGCCGCCCCTCTTCCGCCCGCGGTGCGGTCCTCCTCCTCGGTTTCATCGTAATCGCCATGGGCGCCGTGCCAGGTTCCGCGGTGGCCGGTGCGGAGATGGACTATGTGTTGGACCTCGTAGATCTCCTCGACGAGGCGGGAGCGCATCTCAGGCAGCGCGTCGACCAGCTCGAGGTCCCGCCGAAGTACGTTGATGTCCAGGGGATGGCCGTCGAATCCCTTGCCAACATCTCGACGGCCTTGGACCTGCTCAACCTTGGGCTCGAGCAGTTCGATGCAACAATCATCGAAAGCGCGGGGGTCCATCTCGACTCGGCCCGGCTCCAGATCGTAGGCATCTACGATCGGATCCAGGCCATGCCGCCCACGAGCGAATCGAACCTGGGAACGATTCTTTTGCCCGTCGTGGCCGGCTTGGTGATTGTCGTGGCGGTGAATCTGATCTACACCACCCGCGTGGTGCGACGTGAGACTCGGGTCCGGAAGCGAGAGGCCTCGGAATGCCCTCGCTGCGGTGCGCAGATGACGGATTTCGCGACCTATCCGCTCAAGACAATCCAGGCATGGATGGCGACGCACGCGTCGGCCTATCATCCTCGGGGCGCAGGCCCCTCGCGGTAGGAGGAATCCATTGCGAGCGAACAAGGAGAGGCCAATTCCGTCGACGGTCTGACGGCCGGATCTGGAGATTTACCGCGATGGCCCGGATCGCGATGAAGATTGCCTATGAAGGGTCCCCGTTTAGCGGATACGCCCGCCAGCCTCGCTTAAGGACCGTTGAGGGGGAGGTCGTCCGCGCCCTCCTCCGTGCCCGCGCCATCGACGACAATCGTTCCTCGCGGTTCGAGGGCGCGAGTCGGACGGATCGGGGCGTGAGTGCGTTCGGCAATGTCGTTGCCTTCGACACGTGGCTTGCCCCTGCGCCGGCGGTCCGCGCGTTCAACGCGAAGGCGCGGGATGTGTGGGCCTGGGCCGCCACGTCCGTCCCGGCGACGTTCCGCGCCCGTCGGGCGAGGGAGCGATGGTATCGATACCACCTTCCGGGGGATCACCGTGCGTCGGCGCTCGACGCGGCCTTGCGGGTGTTCCAGGGGGAACACGACTTCCGCGCCTTCACGAGGGACAAGGACCGATCGATCGCTCGGATCGACGCGGCAACCGCAGGCCGGGAAGGCGACGCGGTCGTCCTCGATTTCCGCGCCCCGAGCTTCCGCTGGAACCTTGTCCGACGAATCGTCGCGGCGGCGCTCCAAGTCGAAGCCGGCAAGGCGTCCGTCGGAGACCTTGAGGAGGCCCTCCAAGGCACGAGACCGTTCGACTTCGGTCTCGCCCCGGCGGAACCCCTCGTGCTGCAGGACATCCGGTACGATGTGGAGTTCGACCCCGTCTGGGATCCTACGACCGAGCAGCGGTTGCATCGGCTCTTGGACGGTCGGATCCGCAAAGTGCGATTCCACGAGTCCCTCCTCGAGAGGCTCCGAGCGCCGCGAGCGGTTGAACCCTTAATATAGACCGCCCCGATTGCGCATGGCGTGTTCGTCGCGGTTACCGGCACGCCGGGGACAGGAAAGACGGTCGCGTGTGCGGTCCTCGCGAGGCGCGGATACGTCGTCGTGGACCTCGACGCCCTCGCGCGGCGAGAGGGCCTCATCATCGGTCGGGACGAAGCCCGAGGCAGCGACGAGGTCGACGTGGAGGCCCTGCGGGGGAACCTCCGTGTGTCCTCCAAGATCGCGTTCCTGAAGGCCCACTACAGCCACCGAATGGACGTGAACCTGGCCGTGGTCCTCCGATGCAACCCGTCCGTCCTGCGGAGGCGCCTCCAGGCCCGCGGGTGGGCCGAGGAGAAGGTCCGGGAGAACGTGGAGGCCGAAGCGATCGACGTCATCACCCAGGAGGCGGTGGGGCGGCTCCCTCGAGTCTACGAAATTGACACGACTCAGCTGACCCCGGCCAAGACCGCGGATGCGATCCTCGCGATTCTCCAGGGCCGCGTGGAGGGGCATCAGCCCGGTTCCGTGGACTGGAGTGACGAGGTGCTCTCGTGGTACTAGATCGCTTTCGTCCCGCCGCGGATCGGCTCCTAACCCCGGTGGCGAGGCGGCTCCTGAACGTGAACCCCAACGCAGTCTCCTGGGCCGCCCTCCTGACCGCGTTCGCCGCCGGCGTGAGCCTCTACCGCGGTGGTCCCTGGTTCCTCACCTACGCCTTGGCCCTGATCCTCGCGAGCGCCTATCTGGACGCCCTCGACGGCATGATCGCGCGGCTTGCGAGCAAGGCGTCCGCGCGTGGCGACTTCCTCGACCACGTGTTCGACCGCTATGCGGACGTGTTCCTCCTGGGCGGGGTGGCCTTCAGTGCCTACTGCGGAATCGAGGTCGGCCTCCTCGCGATCGTGGGCGTCCTCCTGACGTCGTACATGGGCACCCAGGCCCAGGCGGTCGGGCAGGGGCGCCGGTACGCGGGGATCCTGGGCCGCGCGGACCGCCTCGTGCTCCTGTTCCTCGGCGGGCTCCTCCAGCTCGTCGTCGCGCCAGGAGGAGGCGTGAGCTGGGGGATCGGTGTCGTGGCCTTCCAACCCCTGGAGTGGTTCATGGTCCTGTTCGCGGTCCTCGGGAACGTCACCGCGGTCCAGCGCGCGGTGGCCGTCTGGCGTGGCTTCGCCGCCTAGGCGGCCGTGGCCGCGCTCTCGCCCTCCGGCCTAGATTCCCGCCCTTTGATCCGGTAGTACGACAGCGGATGGCGGATCCGCAGGCAGATGCGGTCGGGCCCCGGGCAGATCCCGTAGGATTTCATCGTCGAACACTCCGGCGGCGTGTATTCCGTGGCCGACGTCGTCCCCGTGATGTGCTCGATCTGGTACTTCGTGACGTCGGCGGCGAAATCCGGCACGTCCCCGAAGACGCGGTAGATCTCCTCGTTGTTCATCCCGATGTGATGCAGGAAGGAGACGATCGCGAAGCGGCCCATGTGCGGGACGTTCTCGTGGTTCTGGATCTGGGCGAGCAGGTTGTACATACAGGGCGGGAAGCGGGTGATGCTCACCTTCCCGATGTCGTCCGCCTTGAACGTGGCCTTCTTCACCTCTAGGATCCCTCGGATCTCCGGCAGTTCCTTCTTGAAGGCGTCGAGGATCGCGTCGTTCACGTCGAGGGGCAATCCTTCCTCGATCCGCCGCTGGACCGCGTTCCGCATCACGCGCAAGGCCTTCTCCTTCCGCAAGTGGACGTAGCCCGCGTCGAGGGTCTGGTTGATCAGTTTCCAGGAGGGTTCCCGCATCGTGCTCGTGTGCCTCAGGAAGTCCGTGAAGTGCATGCGGAAACCCCCGTCTTCGCGGCGGAGGTCGAGGCCGAGTTCCGCGGCGACGTGGACCACGAAGTCCACGGGTTCCGACTCGAGGCTCCCTTCCGCGGCGATCGCCTCGCGCAGGGCGTAGCGCCGGATCAGGTAGGTGTCCGCCGCGGCGGAGACGAGGATCCGTGCAACAGGATAGGCGAGGAGGGCCGCGAGCTGGTCCGCGGGTGCGACGGCCACCCGGTCCGTGGAGACGCCCTTCTCAAGGGCCTCGATGACCCGCGCCTTGCCGAGGGCCCGCGCCCGCGCGAAGGCCGGGTTCGTGAGGAGCTCCTCGAGGGTGATCCCCTCCGCGCGGATGTAGGCGGAAGCCTCCCGGAGGAACGGGAACTTCGCGAGCGTCGCCGGGTCCACGGGCTCGCGAAGGCGGGAGGAGGATAAAAGGCCGCGCGGGAGGGCGGCGAAAGTGGGGGCCGCTCGGGTCTGCGGATCCGGGTCAACCGGCCTTGAGAGCGCGATACAGGGCGATCGTCCCCAGAGGAGTCATGAACCGCGCGATCTCCTCCGCCTCCGTCAGGCCGGCGGCACGGAACATGTCCGGATATCGTCCCTCGACCCCGTCCGCCGTCTCTTCGAGCAGCTCGCTCACCTTGGCGAGCGACCGCATGAAGCGGTTCTGAGGAATCCCGAAGTCTGCCGCGAGGAAGCGGCCTCCGGGCCGGAGGACCCGGACGACCTCCCGGAGGGCCTGCGCCTTCTGCTCCCGCGACAGGTGGTGGAGCATGAGGCTCGTGACCACGGCATCAAAGGATTCGTCCGCATGGGGCAGGTGGCGGGCCATTCCTTCGTCGAAGGCAATGACCATCCCCGCCTCGGACGCTTTCGCCCGCGCGCGTGCGAGCACCGCAGGGTCTGCGTCGATTCCCACCACATCGGCATCCCGGGCGCTCTCCTTCAGCATCACCGTCAGGGTCCCCGTGCCGCATCCGAGGTCGAGCACGCGCTCGTGCCCCTGGAGACGGGCCTCGGTGACGAGGCGCGTCTTGATCGTCCTCTCCCGGAACATCGCGCGCAGGATCGGGTCGTAGAGGGGCGTGAGCGCGCGATACCCGAGCGCGGGGACGTAGTCCGTCCCGGCTGTGCTCGCTTCCATCGGATCCCTCACGTCAGGACGAGCATCGTGACGAGCCCGAGGACCATCATGACCCCGCCCAGAACGAGCTTCACGAGGTTCTTCGTCCGGAGGTGCCAGCGGGCCACTCCCCGATAGGTGGTTCGTCTCGTGATGAGGGCCAGGACCGCGACCAGGGGGAGGATGAACATCACGTTGTAGAGGAGCAGCAGCACCATCCCGGTCGCGGCGCTGCCTTGGGCCGAGAGGAGGGCGAGGACGCCCAGGTAGATGCCCCCCGTGCAGGGAACCGTGCACAGGCCCACGAGGACTCCCGCGACGAACACCGCGGGGAGGAACGTCGCCTGGAGCGCCTTGTGGACCCCGGGGCGCAGGAACCTCGGCATCTCGAGCTTCCAGCGGCTCTCCGGGAACACGGCGTCCCGCAGGACCCAGGCTCCCATGACGATGCTCATGAGGGCCGCGGCCCTGCCCGCCCAGTGCCCTTCCGTGAGGGCGTTCATCGCGCTGAGCAGTCCGAGGCCGAGGGCCATGTACGTGACGAAGAGCCCGGCGATGTAGACCGTCCCGTTCCGGATGATCTGCGGACGGCCCGCGGGTACCGCCTCCTCTCCGGGAGACGTGTGGCACGCGAGGACCTGGCGGTCGAACGCCGCGGTCGTCACGGAGGCGAAGACAAGCAGGCCGGCGAACGAACAGGGATTGAATCCGTCCGCCAGGCCGGCGAACGCGACGACCCAGGGCGTGAGGTCCATCGGGGCGCTCGAGGACCTCACGGTCGCGGCCGCACCGAGGAGCGCGAGCCCCGTCGCCGCGCCGAACATCGTCCACATCCGCGGAGACGGGAGCCTCACCGGTTTGCCCCCTAGGCTTCCACGACAATCCGCCCGTTCATCGACGGGCTCTCCCGCCCGCCACAGCACATGCTGCAGTACCAGCCGTACGTCCCTGGGGTGCCCGTGGGCACGGTGAAGACCTCCTGGCCGGACGGCTCCACGGTGACGTTCATCGAGAAGTCATCCATCGCGAAGTTGTGCCAGCCGCCGCCGTCCGTGTGGTACTGGTTGTCCATGTTGATCAGGTTGATCTTCAGGGGCGTGCCCGCCTTCACCGTGACCGAGGGCGGGTCGAAGCCGGACATCGACACGCGCACGACCTGCGCGGTCGGGTCGATGGGGGTGCTGTTCCCGAGCGACCGTAGGAGCATCCCCGCGGCCAGGGAGAACACGACGACCATCACCACGGCAAAGGCAATCTTCTTCGTCCGCGCGGTCACGTAGAAGGGAGGCCGGTCCGCGCGGTCGCGTCCGTCCCGGCGGTGCTCGTACGGCACCTGGGGATGGACCTTGCCCATGTGGGCTCCTTCGTTCTCCGCCTTCACGCGAGCGCCACAGACCTGGCATTCCACGGTGTCGACCATCGGCTCCACCTCAGGTGTGCGCATGGCCCTGGGTCAGGTCGTCCCGCATCCGCTGGTACTCCTCGCGGGAGAGCTCCCCCCGGGCGTACCGGTTGTCCAGGATCTCGAGAGGCCTGCCCTCCGCCGGCGGGTACGGGACGTAGGTCGTCGGGGAAGTCCGCTCGCCGAGCCCGCCTAGGGCGGCCCAGAGCACCAGGATCAGGATGACCCCGGGCACGGCCATCATCAGGAGGCCCCAGCCCCAGGCGCCCGATCCCATCATCCCGTAGTATCCGCCGTACGACGCCATGTTCAGCGTTCCGAACGCCACCATCAGGCCGATCGCCAGGATCAAGGCGACCCCCAGCCACCCGAGGGGGCTCATCTTGTGGTTCGCCATCTGCAGTGCCTCCGCGTGAACTCCGTGCGTGCCCAGCGCTGAAAAGGCGTTTACCCGCTGCGGTCCCACGGCGACAAGCCTTTGCGCGTTCCTGCAAAAGCTAGGTTTCCTTCAAGGTCAGCCGGACGCGGTTCGACATCCCCCGGCGCTCGCGCACGACGAGGCCGCGCTCCTCCAGGCGGTCGAGGAGGCGGCTCACCTTGGCGTCGGAGAAGGCGGTGACCCGGACGAGGTCCCTCTGGAGGATGTCCCCCCTGGCCTCCACGATCACCCGCATCAGGCGTCGCTCGCCCCCGTCGAGGAGGCGGATCGCGAGGTCCTCAAGCTCGGGCGCGGAGACGACGGCGGAAGCTGCCGCCCTGGCCGTCTCCCGTCCGCCCTGGGCATCCGATGGGGACATCTGCGTACGGGTCTGGAACAGGTAGGCGACCGCGATGCCCGCGATGAGGGCCGCGATCAGGATGAAGACCCCCCAGAAGACGATGATCGGTTCGGCCATCGTCTCGTGGGGCACGATGAGGAAGATCGAGATGAGGAGGACGAGCAGGATGGCAGCCCCGGCGAGGACGAGCTTGACGAGGAACTTCGTCCGAGGGACGAGGTCGGCGGGGTGGGCCATCTGTCCAAGGGATGCCCCGGGCGGGCATAAAAGGGCTTCGAGGCCAGTTTCGGGCGGCTGAAGGGAGTGCTTACGTATTGTACGGACGCAAGTCTTACTACCCGCGGACGGGGGTGGGTGCCCGAGGCGGAACGCGATGAAGCTGTGGCAGGCCTTGTACGCGATGATCTGGATTGTGTTCCTCGAATTCCTCCTCGTGATGACGCCGGACCACGCGGATTGGGTGACGTACGCCCACGTGGTGGCGGGGGTCCTGATCGTCGCGCTCGCGTACTACAACTTCGACCAGCTCCGGAAGACCACGGTGCCCGCGCGGGTGAAGCGGATCGCGAGGTCGACCCTCCAGCTCTCCATGCTCATGGCGATCCTGGGCTTCCTCCTCCTCCCGAAGATCGGGGAGACCTGGGTCATCCCCCTCATCAACGTCTCGATCTACGGCCTCATCCTGCTCATCCACGTCGTGAACGCGTTCGCGGTCATCACTCAGGCGGCGGCCGTCGCCATCGCCTACGACATGTGGGAGGACAAGGAGTTCGTGAAGGAGACCGCGCGGGGCGAGGTCCCCGCCGCGCCCATGCCGAAGCCGGGAGCGCCCTCTCCGAAGACCTGAGCCCACCGCGAAGCTCTTTGTAGACCGCGGGCATCGGTCTCCCGGCGATGGAGGAGCTCAACGGCTACTTCGCGGTCCACTCCCAGGGGCTGGGCCACGCGAGCCGCTCGATCGCGCTAGCCCGCGGCTTGCTCGAACGCCGACCTGATCTCTATTTCCTGTTCCTG
>Ga0209341_10001924_pt1 | contig 20151 bp, 19 predicted proteins | sample RifCSP13_2_FD_184020 | JGI IMG/M metagenome (GOLD analysis project Ga0209341, IMG submission 184020) | Soil microbial communities from Rifle, Colorado - Rifle CSP2_sed 13_2 (SPAdes) (version 2) | ecosystem: Environmental > Terrestrial > Deep subsurface > Rock core/Sediment | place: Rifle... | reverse complement strand
TGGGCATCGACCGCTGGGCCGCGTTGTTCACCAACCAGGAGAACATCCGCGAGGTGATGGCCTTCCCCAAGACCCAGTCGGGCAGCGACCTCATGCTCGAGGCCCCCTCACCGACCGATCCCGACCAGCTCGCCGAGCTCCACCTCCGCTTCGAGCCGCCCAAGATGGGGTGACGCCGGCCCGCGAAGAAGGGCCCGCCAGGGAGGTGGCCCCGTGTACGCCTGACGTGGCGCCTCCTCGTCCTCCGCCTCGCCTGCGCCCGCTCTGGATCAGGCCCGTCGGTTTAGCGGTAACCTCTCCGTCTACCTTGTGGCCGCCTCGGATACGCGACTCATCCCGGACGCAGTCGGCAATAGTGGGAGCCCCGGCTCACCCGGGAGGCGAGGGAGGCCGCCGTGACGGTGGTGCCTCCTGCACGCCGGGGAAGACGTCCACCCGGCCCCGCGGCGTTGGGCGCAGGTTGGCGTCACGATGCACCGACGAGCCCTCTCTGTGGTTGAGTTGGTTTGACGCTCAACCTAACCGGTGGCGGGCTCCTTCTGTAACCAACCTCGTGAAAGAACAGAGCTAGGAAAGCCACTCGTCGATGTGCTCCGCCACGAAGGTGTCGTCGGTTAGGTGCGGGTAGGCCGCGCAGACCCGGTCAATCTCGTCGATCTGGCCCGGCGATAGGTCCTCGGCCGCGTCAAGGCACCAGCGACCCGCCAATAGGCCCTGGCGGCGGAGGATCTCGTGCAAACCCGCGATCGATCCGGCGAACCCATGGCCAGGGTCGAAGAGGGCAGCATTCGCATCGGTGATCTGGTTGGCCAGAGCCAGAAGGTCAGGCGGATTCGGAAGTCCTGCCTGCGCGCATGCCTGGATTCGCTGAAGAAGCTCAACCGCTCGTCTGGTCCAGACGGCCCACTGACCGAGAAGACCTCCAACGAAACGCAATTCGACCTCGGCTCCGTCGACCGCCGTGAATGAGAACGGCGTGATCAGGTCCAGCACGATGTGGTCGTCGTTGCCGGTATAGAGAGCGACGTCGCTACCGCGACCGGAGTCTGCAACCCCGCGGACGGCGTCAAGCGTTTGGTAGCGGCTGAACGGGGCGATCTTGATGGCCGCGACGTTCGAGATTGCCGCGAGCTCGCGCCAGAAGCCGTAGCTCAACACTCGCCCGCCGACCGCGGGCTGCAGGTAGAAACCGAACAGAGGGCGTACCTCGGCGAGCTGCCGACAGTGCGCGAGGAGCTCATCGTCTTCCGCATCAGGCAAGGCGCCGAGCTGGACGAGTATCAGATCGAAGCCAAGGTCAGCGGCGAGCTGGGCCTCTTTGAGTGCCTGGGTCGTTGGCCCGACCACGCCGGCAACCGTGACAACGTGTTCGCCCGTCGCTTGCTCATAGGATTCGACCGTCTCGATCGTCAACTCCAAGACGGGCCGAAGAAGCCCGACGTGCGGCTCACGGATCGCAAACTGGGTGGTATGCACTCCGACCGCGACCCCACCCGCGCCAGCAGCGAGGTAGTAGCGCGTGAGCGCCCGCTGTCGTCGCTCATCGAGCCGTCGCTCTGCCGTCAGCGCGAGCGGGTGGGCCGGAATGACGAGTCCGGCGGCGATGCGGTCCTGCTTGACTCGCGGCAGCGTAGGAAATGGATCCATCTCAGAACTGACCGTCACGCACCTGGAATGAAGTGGGTTTGTTGAGGAGCCGCCCCCCACCCTGGATCCAAGCGGCCGTCCACTGCAGAAGCTGGTCGAGAGGGACGGCGGGGTATCCGAAGAGAGCATGGCATCGGCTCGAGTTGCTTAACAGAGCCGTCTCGGACTCTGCACCCACGATGCTCGGCCGAGTCACGTCGAGAAGCTCAGCGAACCGGCTGGCGATCCAGCGCACCGACGCGGTCTCCGGGCCCGAGACGTTGACGACGACAGGGGGAGCCGCACTAACTGCCAAGGCTCGCAGGATGGCGACGCTGGCATCACCCTGCCAGATGACGTTGACGTGGCCCATGGAAACATCGATGGGTTCGCTCGCAGCGACCTTGAGTGCGACGTCGAGGAGGACTCCGTACCGAAGCGCGTTGGCGTAGTTGAGACGAATGATGGCGACCGGTAGACCGAGGCGGTCCGAGTAGTAGCCAAACATCCGCTCTCGGCCGAGACACGATTGCGCATATTCACCGACCGGGCCGGGCGTATCAGTCTCCGTGGCCCCGCCCGAGGCGATTGGGACGAGGGGGTAGACGTTCCCGGTCGACAGGGCGACGATTCGAGCGCGTGAGAAATGGCGCGCCACGAGTCCCGGTAGGAGCGTGTTCATCGCCCAAGTCGCGGGCAGGTTGCCCGTACTCCCGAACTTCGTGCCGGCCAGGTACACGACGTTAGGCGCGTCGGGCAGCGACTCAAGCGCGCCCGTCTCGAGCAAATCCGCCGCAATCGTCTCGATCCCCGCCTCGCCGAAACGATCCCTCGATCCGGGGTCGGCAAAGCGAGACACCCCGACCACCTGACGATCGCGGAGGCCTGCCACGTCGAAGCTGCGGCGCGCCATTCGGCAGAGCGTGTAGCCCATCTTTCCGCCGGCCCCAAGGACCAGGATATCGCCGGACATGGCCGCGAGATCGTTCACGGTCCCAGCGGTAGGTCGACTGAGGTACTCATCGAGTTCGGCCTCGGAACGTGGCGCTGCTGCTCCCGTGAGCGGAAGATCGAGATCGATCACTGGTCCGCGTCGGCAGGGGTGCCGGCCTGACCTCGATTGAACTGGACATACGGAAGGATCCGTCTGACCCACAGCTCAAGTTGCGACGGATCCGGTGTGAGTGTGTGGAGCACGAAATACTGCACACCTGCATCGGCTCGCGCTTGCAGCTTGGTGACAATCTCGTCAGGGGTGCCGAAAAGGTAAACGGATTCGAGGTAGTCCATCCCGCGCGCTTCGCTCATGACCCGCCTGAACGCTGCGTGCTGGTCTCGCTGCACGCGCTCACGATCCGAGGACATGACGAGATGCAGGAAGTTCTCGTGCGCCACGGTGATCCGATCCAGATTCGACCCCCGGGCGCGCGCGTACCCCTGAAGCAGTCGCCAATCTTCGGCGATTTGGTCGGACGTCGACGTGGGACGGGCGATCCAGCCATCGGCATTGCGGACCCGTTCCATGACCGAGGGGGCAAATACCGGCCGCTCGGGGGAGTGCTCGCTCTGCAACTGGCTACCGCCGGCCACCCAGATAGGCGGTGGCCGCTGCGGGCGCGGTTCGATCGTTACGTTGTTAAGTGTGAAGAAGTCGCCCTGGTAGGTGAAGCGTGGCCCCGAAAGGAGGCCGCGGAGGATGTCGAGCACTTCATCAGAACGTCGACCGCGTTCGCTCTTGTGGGTGCCGCATGCCTCGAACTCCGGACCGTACCAGCCCACCCCGCCGCCGATGATGTAGCGGTTCCCGGACAGGTACGCGAGGTTGGCGATCTCCTTGGCGAGGATTACGGGATTACGGAGCGGCAGAATGAGGACGCTCGTCCCCAAGCGAACGCGGCGTGTCACCGCGGCCACAAAGCTGAGCGTCGTGAGCGGCTCAAGCCAGGAGACTCTGTAAAACTGGCGGGCAGCCATGAGGTGGTCGGTGATGAAGATCGAATCAAACCCGAGGTCCTCGACGCGCCGTGCGAAGTCGAGCAGACCGCGTGCCCGTTCGTGGCCGTCGCCGTCGAACACGAATGAGGGCAGGAAGACCCCGAAGCGGCTCAGAGTGCCATCGTCTGGACTTCGACGCTCCGCCGGTTTATCCCTGACATGAGTCATCAGGCGACTCCCTCGGTGACACGGGCGAGCTCCTTGAGAGCAGCGCGGACCCGGTCGCGCTCCGCGTCGGACACAGGGATGAGCGGCGGGCGTACCGTTGCGCGCGGAATGACACCCTGAGCGACTAGTCCTTCCTTGATACGGGCGCGGTAGTTGCGTACGGGCGCCGCAAAGCACGCGGTTACCAATGCCGTGAGTGCCCGGTTGAGCGCCTCGGCACGGGCGAAGTCTCCGGCAAGGGCTGCTCTAATCATCTCCACCTGTTCGCGAACCGCGATGGCCCCTTGTCCGATGAGCGCCCCTTCGGCACCGAGAACAAACGACTCGTAGATGAAGTTGTCGTTGCCGGTAAGGAACGTGATCGGCCGGACCTGGCGCAGCGCGTCTCGCGTCTGGACGAAGCGGAGCGCGTCGAACGACGCCTCCTTGATCGCGATCACGCTTGGTATCTCGGCCAGGCGTGCGAGCAACTCGACCGAGAAGATCACGCCACCCAAGGCGGGTTGAAGCTGGAAGAGGATGAGGGGGATCTCCACCGCATCGGCGATCGCCGCGTGGTACGAATACGGCAGTTCATCTGGGAGCGGCGTACCTTGGAAGGCCGGCACGGGGAACACAAGGAGAGCGCTCGCGCCAGCCTCTTCGGCCTCGCGGGCGAATGCGCGGGCCTGTTCCGTGTATGAGGCGCCCAGGCCCGCAATCACAGGCACGCGATCGCCGACTTCGTCAAGAGCGGCGTCCAGCACCTGGCGACGCTCCGCGGGCGAGAGGTGGGGCCCTTCTCCGGCATCGACGTTGACCGCGACCGCGACCGGTCCCTGATCGACCACCCAGCGCAGGTATCGCCGGTAGGCAACGAACTCAGGCTCGCAGCCCTCGGTCATCGGCAGCACCACGGCCGGAATGAGGCCGCGCAGGTTGAGGCTGGACATTGGGCTACCTCCTTTCTCGATCGAGTCGCAGCCCGCACCAGGTCTGCTCGAGTCGGCCCCGTTCGTCATGGCAGCGCCTTGACCATTCCGCCGTCGACCTGGACGATCGCGCCAGTGACGTAACTGGCGGCGGGCGACAGCAAGAACGCCGCGACGCGACCGACCTCGTCGGGCTCGCCGTATCGCCCAAGTGGAATCCGGGTGATCGTCTGGCGCCTGACCTCCTCGACGGCGATGCCCTCGGCGGCGGCGCGGCTGGAATCGAGTTCTGCGATCCGGTTGGTAGCCACGCGGCCCGGTGCGATGCCGTTGATACGGATCGGGATGAGCTCGCCGGCGAGCGATTTCACGAGCCCGCCGAGTCCCGGGCGAAGGACGTTGGATGTCGTCAAGCCGACGATTGGCTCGCGCACCGACGACGACAGGATGACAACGATCGCGGGGCGGCTGCTGGCACGAAGATGGGGGATGGCTGCGCGGATCATCCGAAGGGCACTCCAGAGCGTCCCGTCGATCGCTGTCTGCCAGTCGGCGTCGGTCAGATCCTCGAACCGGCCGGGTGCGGGCCCACCGCTGTTCACCAGGAGGAGGTCGAGGCCTCCCAGATGCCGAACGGCGGCCGCCACGGCCTCCGCCGGTCCTGCGGGTGTGCTGAGGTCGACCGGCACGGCGATCCCGCCGATCCGGGACGCCCGATCGGTGAGCTGGTTGGATGGTCTGGCTGCCAGGGCTACCCGGGCGCCCTCCGTGGCCAGGACGTCGCTCGCCGCGCCGCCCAGCCCGGCTGATCCACCGCCCACGAGCGCGCGCGCGCCACTAATGCCGAGATCCATCGGAATCCTCCCTCGAGGGATAGAGGCCGAGCGTCCCGGGTCGCACCTGGCCTGGGCGCGGCCTCCGGGAGGCGCGGATGGCCTGACAGAGCCTCATGCGACGACAGTTAGGCGCGACGATACGGCCGGCGAGACGCCGCTGCAAGCGCACCCAGGAACGGCCTGGGGCTCCTCCGCCCAAGTCACACGAGGGTGACCACGCCGCGAGAAAGGGCCGGCGGCTCGGTCACGATGGGCTGCCTTCAGGACGTATGGGCTGCCGTGAACGCGGTTACTCTCCCGTGACGGTGGTCGCGCCTTACAGCTCGTACCGAGCCTTACTGTCCGTCCCCTCGCTCGGGCGGGTTCTGCTCGCAATGCAGGTCGCTCGAATCGGCCAGTCGATGGTCGGCGTCGCTATCGTCCTCTTCACTCTCACGACCTACCATTCGGCACCTTTAGCTGGGCTCGTCACGTTTGCGAGCATCTTTCCCGGCCTGATCGTGAGCCCGATCGCCGGGGCTTTGCTCGATCGCCACGGCCGGATCCGACTTGTCGTGCTCGACTTCCTGGTCGCGCTCGTGTCGCTCGCGCTCATTGGGCTGCTCTCACTCGCCTACGTCCTACCAGCCTGGCTTCTCGTTCTGATCGCCGCGGTGTCCTCGTTGACTGGGCCTTTGAGTAACACCGGGCTGCGGAGCCTGTTTCCGCTCTTGGTCCCCCGTCGACTTTGGGAGCGAGTTAATGCGGTCGACGCGAACGGCTACATCGTCGCGACCATCGTCGGGCCACCGCTAGCGGCCGGATCCATCGCCCTCTGGGGAGGACCGGCCGCGCTGATTCTGACTGGCTGCGTCTTTGGATTGGCGGCCCTCATTCTCGCGAGGACCCCCGATCCGCCGACTGAGACGGCGTCGACAGGCCGGCTTCTCCTTGACGCGTGGCAGGGGCTCGCGTATGCCTGGCGCAACCCGACGATCCGCGGGCTTGGTGCCTCGGTCTCCATCCTCAATCTCAGCTCGGGAGTTGTGACGATCGTCGTTCCGCTGATTATCCTCGAGCGCCTCCGCGGAGGGGAGGCGATGGTCGGTGCAGTGTTTGCGATCTCGGGCGTGTTCGGGGTGATCGCGGCGTTCGTCGTGGGACGCTTCGACAGCCGCGGCCGCGAGCGAGCCATGATTGCGCTTCCGATGCTCGCGATGGGCCCCGTGCTCGGGCTTCTCCTGCCCGCGAACGGCCTCGCCTTGGAATCCTCGGTGAGCAGTCTCGCACTCGTCGCGGCATCGATGGCGCTCGTCGGCCTTCTCAATGGACCGATGGACATTGGCATCTTTACGATTCGCCAGCGACGGACAGATCCCGCTTGGATGGGACGAGCCTTTGCGGTCTCCATCTCCCTCAACTACATCGGTTATCCTATCGGCAGCCTCCTCATCGGCTGGATCGCGGCGACTTCGATCGATCTGGCAATCGCGGTCGGCATCGTGGCCCCAATCGTCGCAGGTGTCCTCGCGCAACTAACCATCCCGCGCTCTGATCAGGCCAGCGAATTGTCTCAGCCCGTGCGCATCGGCGGGGACGTTTTGAGGAGACGCAGGCAATGATCAGGTGCTTCCCCGGAGACGAACTACGAGCCCACCGTTCTGGCGGTAGTCGGGTGGAGCGATCGAGCTCAGTCGACCAGCTCACCGTCCCGCATGAGCAATTGGTCGTCCAATCGGACAGATGGTCGCATGTAGATCATGTCGATGTGCGTTGGAGCCCAATTCAGCCCGCCCATGTTCGTGTTGCTACCGAGAGCAAAATGGCCTGTGCCATACGCTCCCTCGTCTTCAATCAGATTGCCCACAACTCGAGCGAGTGGGTTCAGTCCGAGGGCAAATTCGGCGATGACACGAGACCCGGAGTGGGCCGTTTCATCGAGAGCCTTGACGAGCGGATTCGGATGCGGCCCGCCGCGGATGACCGTCGCAACTCCGCCGGCCACGGTGATCTCGATCGGAGTCAGAAGCACGCCAAACGGCGTGCTCCCATCGATCACGAGGGTGCCTTCTGCGCTGCCTTCGACAGGAGCGATGAACGCCTCAATCGTCGGGCACCCGGTCACTTCCCCTGGACGGCGACACAGTGCCGTGTTGGCAAGCCCCGAGCGACCGTCGAGGGATGCCCGTAGGACGGTGCCCGCAGGGCTGCTGACGAACAGGTTCCGGGCTGCCGTCAGCCGGGCAGCGATGGCCAGGCAGCGCTCCTCCAGGGCCTCGAAATCGGCCTCGATGCCTCCCGTCGTGAGGGTCGTGATCCCGCAGTTGGTGAGCGACACGACGCGTACGCCTCGCGCTGCCGCGGCGCGCGTCGCATCCGCATGGAACATCGATCGGGTCGTGGGTGCCAGGACGACATCGTGCTCGCCCATGGCGACTGCGACATCTGCCGGCGGTTCGCCGCCGGGTGGGCCTCCGGCCGGGATGATCGCGACCGTTGTCTCGGCGCCGACTCGTCGGACCGCCTCGGCTAGGGCTCGGGCGACTTCCTCGGGTCGCTCCTTGTCGGTGATGACCAGGACTCGCTCGCCGGGCCTGACCGCCGCGCAAGTCTGTACAACCTTGAGCGCGCCCTCTTCGATGCTGATCATGCGCCACTCCTGCGGCCGTCAACGACCCACGACGAGAGGCCCTGGTCAGGGCTCCAAGTGAAGAGCACGTCGTGCAGGTTCACCGTGGGGTCGACATGTGAAGGGATCAGCAGTAGACGCTCCCCAACCTCGGGCAGGTCCCCGGACGCACTCCGGATGCGTGTGTGCTCGTCGGCAATACTGAGAACCTCTATTCCCTCGTCGAGCGGCAATGGAAGACCCGAATCCGTACTGAGAGCCTTCAGGCCCGCGTCAAGCACCGCGCGGTCCTCGGTTCGACTGATGACCGTGGCGCAACAGTACAAGGCGATCTCGAACGGCAGGCCGAGGGCGTCGTACGTTCCATCCATCAGGACGTACGAGCCCGCCTGAACCTCTGTAAGCACCCCGGCCTCTGCCGCCAAGTCGAACGTGCCTGTCCCTCCGCCGGACAGGACCTGGCACTCGAAGCCGGCACGCTCCAGCCTGCGCTCTTCGTCGCGGAGTATGGCCGCAGCAACTCCCACAAGTTGCCGGCGCAGGACTGGATCGGGCTCGAGGACAGCATGGCCTTCGTAGCCTTGCAGGCCGGCAAATGTGAGATTGGGTGCCTCGTCGATTGCCTTCGCTAGCTCGGTCAGGGATGCGCTTCCGGGAGGCAGGCCGCAGCGGTGCGCGCCGACGTCGATTTCGATCACCACCCCGAGCCCAATGCCGTGAGGCAGGGAGTCGCCCAGCAGCTCCAGATGCTTGTTGCAGTCGACGGCGACGGTCACCGATGTCAGCCTCGCCGCTCTCGCGAGCGCCTGCAGCGACCTTTGTTCCACCACTTCGTTGGCGACCAAGACGCTGGCGAATCCCCCATCGGCCAAGACTTCGGCCTCGTGCGCCGTCGCACACGTCACCCCGCTGCAACTGCCAGCTGCGAGCTGGCGCGCCATCAGCTTGGTGCACTTGTGGGCCTTGAAGTGTGGACGAAGCTTCGCCTTCCGCCGGCCGAAGTAGCCGGCTGCGGTTGCGATATTTCGATCGCACGCGGCGAGATCGATAATGAGGCAAGGAGTTGGCAAATCGCCCAGGACCGACTCAGGGATCGGACTCGACCCGCTCGACTGACGGTTCAAGCGTGGCCTCGCTTGACGGCGATCAGGCTGAGGACCTCGTACATCAAATTCGCCGCGAGATTGGCGGTCACTTCCGCCGGGTCATACGCCGGGATGACCTCAATCATGTCCGCACCGACAACATCCAGGCCACGCATCTGACTGAGGATGTTGATCGCCTGGTAGGACGTCAGTCCGCCGGCTTCGAGCGTGCCCGTGCCCGGTGCATACGATGGGTCGATGACGTCTATGTCGAAGCTGACGAACGCTGGCCGCCCGCCGACGCGTTCCATGATCGTCTTGGTTACGGCCGGTACGCCTTGCTCGAAGATCTCCGCGGTTGTGATGTACGCGAGACCGAGCTCATCGGTCAGACTTGTCCAATCCTCGGGACCAAATAGCTGACCCCGCAGGCCGACCTCGATCGAGTGGGCAGTGTCTACCAGACCCTCCTCGATCGCACGGCGCATCCAGGTTCCAGCGTTGTACCTCTCGCCGAAGAAGCTATCCCAGGCATCGGTATGGGCATCGAAGTCGATGACAGCCACTGGACCATGGGACCGCATCGCTCGAAGGTGAGGTAGCGTGCATGAGTGATCGCCTCCGAGGAGAATGGGGATCACTCCCCCGTCTACGACCTTCGCCACTTCGCGTTGGATGACTTCGTAACTGGGAATGATGTAGCCAGGAACGATATCGAGGTCTCCATAGTCGACGCACGACAGTACGTCAAAAGGCTTGACTTGCAGTCTCGGGTTGTACTGTCGCAGCATCACGGAGGCCGCCCGAATAGCATTCGGCGCGAAACGTCCTCCTGTCCGCAGGGCAACTCCCGTGTCGAACGGGACCCCGATGAACGCGACGTCGACATCCTCGAGCGTTCGTATCAGGGGCAACCGCGCGAACGTGGGGACGCCAATGAAGCGCGGCGAAACAATCGCGCTCGGCGGCTGGTACCTGGGCACGCTGATCTCCTGGCTGCGCTAGATGTTCGGTGGCAATGCGCCGAGCGCCGGATGGTGCTGCGCCCAGGGCTGCGCGGCCTCGAAGCACGCCGCTGCCCGGAGGACGGTTGCGTCTGCGTGCCACCTCCCGACGATCTGCAGGCCGGCGGGTAGACCAACCGACGTGAATCCGCAAGGAACGCTGATGGCGGGCTGCCCCGTCAGGTTGAATGGAAAGGCGAATGCTATACGATCGAACATCGCGCGGCGTCCATCGGCCGGGGTCGGATGGTCATCCTGGTCGGGCATTATCAGCGGAGCCACGACCGGCATCTGGGGAGTGAGGAGGAGATCGTACGACTCGAAGAAGCGGTGGGCGTGGTCATAGAGCACGGTTCGACCGAGCAATGCCTTCATGAGGTCGACGCCGGAGGGCAGTCGTCCGCTGTCGATGATTGCCTTGAGGCTCGGTTCAGTCCATTCCGGCCGCTCATCCATCCTTTCGCCAAAGCGCGCGGCGAAGGTGACCTCATAGGTCAACTCGTGTCCCGGCCGCGGATCCTGCCAACCAGGATCGTGCTCCTCGACGGTGCAACCGAACTCGGCGAAGAGCCGAGCGGCTGAGCTCGCCAGAGCCTTGATCTCCGGATCGACCGAAACATAGCCTAGGTCTGACGACCAAGCCACCCGCAGTCCCTTCAGATCGCCCTCGGATGCGGTCAGATAGTCCTCCGGCGGCCGATCGATGGAGAGAGGATCTCGCGAATCGGGCCCCGCGATCGTCGTGAGCATGAGCGCGGCGTCCCGTACGGTCCTGGTGAGGGGTCCACTGTGAACGCGGCCCCAGAAATCCGCAGTTGGGTAACACGGCACTCGGCCGTGCGAGGGTTTCAGGCCGACCACTCCGCAGAACGCCGCGGGTATCCGGATGGAACCGCCACCGTCGGTCCCGTGCGCCAGCGGTCCCAAACCGGCCGCCACGGCCGCGCCGGCCCCGCCTGAGGACCCGCCGGATGTGCGGCGAACATCCCACGGATTGACACAGGGTGGCCCAAGAAGATTGGCGCACGAGTCTTTGTGGCCCAACTGTGGAGTGTTAGTCTTGCCGAGCAAGACGCCGCCCGCGGCCTTCATCCGGGCGGCCACGACGCCATCCTCGGCGGGAACGTTCTGCTCAAACCACTTCGAGCCGAAGGTGGTTCGCACCCCGGCCGTCGGCTCCAGGTCTTTCAGGGAGTAGGGGATGCCGTCAATCGGACCCCGGAGCTCCCCCCGCAATGCCCGCCTCTCCGAGGCCTTGGCTTGCTGTCTGGCCAGATCGTCGGAGACCGTAAGAAAGGCGTTCAGCGTCTGGTTCAGTCGTTCTGTCCGCTCGAGCACGGCGTCGACCAGCTCGACAGGTGAGAGCTCCTTGGCCCGGATGAGACTCGCGAGCTCGGTGGCTGGTAAGAAGCAGATATCGGTCTGGCTCACGTCAATCCCCAAGCCGATCGGTGACCGGTGCTGGCGCGCGGATCCAACCCGTTGGTCTCCCCGGTGTTTCTGAATCGACTCAAGCGCCGACGCGCCGTCCCGCGCGGTATACCGCCTGGACGTCGCCAAACGCTTCGATTTCTGACAGGGGATCGCCCGCAACAAGCAGGAGGTCTGCCTGGAACCCAGGCGCCACGCGGCCGACGTCCGCCAGCCGAAGGTACTCCGCGGCCCCCGCCGTCGCCGCGTGGATCACCTCCCGCGGCGAAAGGCCCGCCCCCGCGAGGAGCTGTAGCTCGACCGCGAACTCACCGAAGCGGGTGTATTTCCAGCCCGCGTCGCTGGCCGCCACGAGCCGGGCGCCCATCGCGTGCAGCCGGGCGGCATTCGCAAGGTAGTACGCCGTGCGCTGGCGCTGCTCGTCGAGCTCATAATCAGAGACCTCGTCCTGCTGAGCCAACGACACGTAGCGCGAATTGACGCCGATGGTGGACCCCAGCGTGACGCCTTGACGGACGATCCGGGCCGCGACTTCCTCGTCGAACTCGCTGCGGCCAGGCCCGTGCAGGAAGGCGAGGTGCTCGATTCCGTCGAGCCCCGCATCGAGGCTCCGTCGCATGGCCTCGATCGGCAGCGCGTGGGCGGTGATCAACTTTCCGGCTCCGTGAGCGACTCCGGCCGCAGCTGCCAGCTCCTCCACCGAAAAGCTGGCCTCGTGCGGCTGGGTCCCCAGGGTCGTGCCGCCACTGGCCACGATCTTGATCCCATCTGAACCTAGCACCAGGTTCTGGCCGGCCCGCGCCGCTACATCCGGTGCCCCGCTGCACGTCCCGCCGAAGAGGTGCATGTGGCCGTCGGGCCGCGTCAGTGCGGGCCCATAGAGAAGAAGACGGGGCATCTCCCCGCCCGCGTCCGCGCGCCACTCGAAGAGGTCGGCGTGCGACCCAAGGTCGCGCACCGTCGTGACGCCGGCGAGGAGGTGACGCCGGGCGTTCGCGGTGGCGCGACGGTGACGCTGGGCGATGCTCGCGCCGGCCCCGATCTCGTAGTTCGAACCATCGCCCGGCATGGTCAGGTGCACGTGGCAGTCGATGAGCCCCGGCATGAGCGACCCATTGGGCATGTCGATCACGGGAATCCGGGGAAAGCGGTCGGCGAGCTCACGGCGCATCCCGACGGCGACGATTCGTAATCCGGCGACGGCTGCCGCACCGTCGTACAGGACCGGCACGTCACGGTGGCCGTCGATGACGCGGCCCGCCGCGATCAGGAACTCGGGCGTCAGCCCGTCATTGACGCCGACAGTGCTCACCCGGGCGCCCTCCGGCGAAACCGCGGAAACCACGTTACCACGGGCTTGGGTATTGTCCGCCTGACAGCCCACCGATCGTACGGCAGCGCTACCATCACGTGCCGGTCGGCCGGGCGCCGGAGCAGTGGAGTGGCGCGATGCAGAACGTACGCGTGGTGCTTCTCGGGTGGGGCGGGGTCGGACAGTCATTCGCCGCGGTCGCAAAGGAGAGGGCCGCCGGCGTTCGGGCTCGCCACCGAATCGACATCTCGATCGTGGGCGTGCGCCGCTCGAACTCTGAGCTGCGTCTGTCGCCCGGCCAGGACCCGGCGAGCGGTCCCTGGACGCGGCCCGGCACTCTATCGACGCTTCTGGCCGACGCCCAGGCGACGGTCGTCGTCCAGGCAATCCCGAGTGACGAGGCAGGATCGGCCGCGGCCTGCCAGCAGGTGCTCGACGCCTTCGACGCGGGGGCTGACGTCGTGACGGCGACCAAATCGCACCTCGTGACGCGCTGGAGGGTCCTCGAGGAAGCCGCCGAGGCGAGCCGACGCGCCATCCGCGTATCCGCCGCCGCGGGAGCGGCCCTGCCAATGGCGGACCTGTCCCGGCGGGCGCTTCGGGGCTTCCCCTGCAGCCGTTTGCGGGGCTCTCTCAACGGCACGACAAATTTCGTCCTGAACGAGCTGGCTGGTGGCGTCACCCTTGGTGACGCCATCGCTCGGGCACGGGCGAACGGAATCGCGGAGACGGACCCTTCCGGCGACCTGAGCGGCCGTGATGCCGCCGCAAAGCTCGTTATCGCCGCCAATCTCCTGTGGGGCCGGGGGGCGACGGTTGCCGACGTGGCGGTGGAGGGAATCGAGTCCGCCACGGGAACCCTAGCAGCCGCCGCAGCGTCTCGCGGCCGGGCGCTTCGATCTGTAGCCACCGCGCTCCACGACGGGCTGACCATGTGGGTCCGCCTCGAGGACGTCGCTGACGGAGATCCGCTCCACCGTCTGCCGGGATCACAGAAGGCCGTCGAGTTCGATTGCGGCAGCGCCGGCAGCATCGTCCTGACCGGGGGAGAGTCGAGCCGTCGAGGGGCAGCCCTGGCGATGCTCAAGGACGTGATCAACCTCGCGACCGGCGACCGCGCAATCGGGTTCGGTTGAGGACGGATCTGGTCAACCGTCGAGGACGGCAATCGCCTCGATCTCGACCAGGTACTCCGGGCTGAACAAGCTTTGGACGATCACCAGGGTGTTAGGCGGGTAGGGCTCGGCAAAGAGCTCGTTACGGACCTTCCGGTAGCTGCCGATGGAAGCAAGGTCGGTCAGGAAGGTCGTCATCTTGACGATGTTTTCGAGGCGCCCACCGGTCTCCTCGAGAATGCTCGCGAGGTTCGCATACACCTGGCGAACCTGGGCCTCAATGTCGCTCCGGCCAACGAGGTTGTTGTCGCGGTCCTTGGCGACCTGGCCCGCGATGTAGAGGGTGTTGCCAACCCGACTCGCATGCGAGTAGCCGGTGGGCTCGTGGACGCTCGTGAGCGTCAGGACCTGGTGGGCCATGCCTTCCTCCTGTCTCCCGAATGGAACCTCACCGCCGCCACTTCGTGTCCGATTGATACGCACCGGGCAGGCTACAAGACGACGCCTTCAGGGACCCCGATCGATGCGGTCACTTCGGTCGCGAACTCCGCGGCCCGGGCGACGGTGCGGAGCCACTCGTAGAGGAGGCTCCTGGCCGGGAGGACGATCGCCCCGGCAAGCTCGATGCGGCGAAGGCCGGCCTCGTGAGCGGGAGGGGGCGAGCCGCTGCAGTCGGACAGGACCGCGACCCGATAGCCTCGCTCGAGGAGCTCGATGGCCGATTGGCCTACGCACACATCGGTCTCGAGCCCGACAAGGATCGCGGTCCGCCGTCGGGCTCGTTCGAAAGCTGCGAGGATCTCCGGACTCGACGCAAGGCCGAAGGACATCTTGTTGAAGACCGGCGTTCCGGCAGGGAGGACTGATGCGACTTCATCGACCACGCCGCCTAGCCTCGATGGGTCCTCCGCCGTCACGACCAGCGGAACGCCCAACCAGACGCATGCCTGGACGAGCCATCGGATGCGGGTCACCAGCGATCGCGATTCGGCGGCGGACAGCTTCTCGAGGAATCGCGCCTGTACGTCGATGACGATGACGACCGAGTCTTCGACGTCCAGCAACCGAGAATCGGGCACCTTGGCCGGTCCGAGCGATCTGTCAGGGTCGCGTAGGCGACCGGCCAGCGAACCGGCCACGGTAGAGGGGGAGCTCGAGCACCGGGCCCTCCGCCTCGATCTGTGCCCAGAGCCGGTTCAAGCCGACCGACCCGTGGAGGCGGACACGGACGATCGCGTTGGCCCGGGCGATCACGATCTCCTGCTCGCGATCGGAGGTCCCCGTTGCGCTGGGTTGGAGGATCACCTCCGCACCCATCCAGGCGAGGTGGCGTGGCACCTGGGGAAACCATCCGTCATAGCAGAGCATTAGGCCGGCCCGGCCGATGTCCTCGATATCGAACGTTACGAACTCGCCGCCGGTCGCGGCGACCTCCCGTGGCCTCCACGGAAGATCTTCCGGTATCGGGCGCGGATCAATCCGTCGGGCCCGATCGCAACGGTCGTGTTGTAGATGGCGCCGGCGACGCTGCGCTCGTGGATCACCGAGACCGGCCCGAGCGCGGCCAGGTAGTGCTCCGGGTACAGAAAGAGTCGCACGTCTGGGTAGTAGCGGCGAAGTTGGCGGAGCTCAGGTTCGAACTTCAGCCAGGTCGCGTGCGGGTCCCAGGCGATCGGGGAGGCCTGAACTGCGAGAAGTGACAGCAGGCGACTCAACGCCCCTACCACCAGTACATGGGTGACGTGGTGAGCAGTTCGTTCGAGTTCGCGTGGATGATGAAGTTCTGTTCAATCGCGGCGCTGCCCACGCCCGCGCGAGCGAGGAAGGCCTCGACGCCGAGAACCATGTCCGCCTCGAACATGTCCTCTTCGGTGCACAGCTGCGTGCCGATCCGCGGCAGCTCGAAGAAGAGCCCGACCCCGTGACCGTAGAACGGGAACGCTTCGGTGAGTGCATCGGCGTCGCCACCGAATTCGGTCGTGAGGCGGTCGCCCAGTACGGCCGCATCCATCACTCGGGTGCCTGGTCGGATCGCCGCCATCACCTGCTCGACGATCCCCGCACACGCCTCGACCAGTGTGCGCTGTGCCGCCGACGGTCGCCCGCCTGCAACCGCCGTCCGGCCCGGGTCGAGGTAGTAGCCCTGATACATCGGGCCGTAGAGAAAGCCGTGCACCATGTCGCCCGGCTGGGGCGAGTCCTGACTGTAGCCCGTGAGCGGGTTGCGGCAGATGTAGCCGATCGTGTCGCCGTGGTTGGCGGCGACAAGATGGATGCGTCCCCCCGAGCGGACGACCTCGGCTGAGGCATCGGCCGCGGCCTCTGCCTCCACCCGCCCAAGGACGAGACCCTCGAGCAGACGGTTCAGCCCCCGGGTCACGATCTCGCCCGCCGTTCGATAGCATTCCTGCTCTCTCGTGCTCTTCAGCCGACGCACGACTTGGACAAGGTCGTCCTCGGCGACCCACTCGATCTGCGGGCACTGCTGCTCGAGCTGGCGCATGTATTTGACCGGCAGGAAGTTCGTCCCCACCAGGGCGACCCGTCCCCGGAAGTCGCGCCGATTGAGCGCCTCGGCGACGCCAGCGATCGGATCGTAGTGCCACTCGACCCGATCGGTCGCAAGCACATCGAGGCGCGGCTCGGGCTCGTCCATGTGGAGGGCCGGAGTTTCCCCCTCGCGCAGGATGACAGCCGCAAAGGACCGCGCCTTGTAGAGGGGCGAGTCGAGCCCGGCGCTGTTTGCGTAGTGGTTAGTCAGGTAGAGGACGTCGCCGCAATGGTCATGCGTGCCGGCTGATCGCCCCCACACGACAGCGGCCGTCTGGCCGCGGCGTTTCATCTCGGCCAGGACGCCCGCCCAGCGTGCCTCGTATTCCTCGCCGGGGAAGTAGCGAGACTGCATGACCTTCACCTCCGTGCGCCGCTCACCCGTAGAGTACGGCAATGAGTTGGGAGTCACGTGCTGTGCTCCACCCCCTTGAGCGCGGCCTGCTATCATCTCTGGCGGGTTGGGCCAGCGGCCTGCGGCCAAGCGGCCCGCCCAATTCTTCATCTCAGGGTCCGTCTCGAGGTCCACGGAGTGATCGACCCGAGATCCGAGCTCCTTGGCTGGATCGACGCCGATCGCGACCTCATGGTCGCTTTCCTGAGCCAATTCACGCAGGCCAAGAGTCCCAATCCGCCAGGCGATACTCGTGAAGCGGCCGCCTGTCTCACACGTCTGCTCGATGAACGCGGCCTCGCCTATCGAGTGGTCGCGCCGGACCCCGCGATGCCGAACATCGTGGCCAGCTTCGCCGGCGGTCGTCCCGGACCGCACCTCGTGCTGAACGGCCACATCGACGTTTACCCGGTCGGTGACGCCTATGGCTGGACATATGACCCGTGGCGGGGCACGGTCACGAACGGACGGGTCTACGGGAGGGGCGTGAATGACCTGCGACACGTCGGCCTCACCCACGCGGGGGCGCTCTTCACGTTCCTGTATCTGCACCGCTTGCGGAAGCAGCTTGGCGGGACGCTGACGCTCACTGCCGTCTCAGACGAGGAGACGCTCGGCCCCAACGGAGCACGATACTTGATTGAGAACCTTCCAGAGGTACGCGGGGATCTCTGTCTGAGCCAGGAACCAACCGGCATCGGGACGCTTCGCTTTGGCGAGAAGGCCCCCCTCTGGCTTACGTTCACTGTGCGAACGCCGGGTTCCCACGGCGCCTACCCCCACAAGAGCAAGAGCGCCACGAAGATCGCGGCCAACCTCGTTCGGGACCTAGAGGCACTGACTGAGATCAAGGTCGAGACGCCTGAAAACATCGCCCGACTGCTCGCGGACGGTGCCGATGCAATCGATGAAGCACAGACGGAGGGGGCGGCCTCGATTGTCCAGAAAGTCACGGTGAACATCGGCGTCGTATACGGCGGCCTCAAGGTCAACATGGTGCCCGCGTACTGCGTCGTTGAGGTCGACATCCGGGTGCCGATCGGACTCGCGACCGACGCTGTCATCGGAGCGGCGAAGAATATCGCTGCGCGGTATCCGGAGGTCAGCGTCGACGTGGCGAGTGCGAACTCCCCGCTGTGGTCCGACCCGGAGCACGAGATGGTCAAGATCATCCAAGCCAATGTCAAAGGTCTGAAAGGGTTCGAGCCCAAGCCTGTGGTCAGCCTGCCCGCGACCGACGTCCGGCTGTGGAGGGCCCGCGATATCCCCGCTTACGTCTACGGTGTGACCCCATACAACGTGGCGATGGCCGACGAGTACGTGGAGATCGAGGAGTTCCTCCACGTGGTGAAGACCCATGCGTTGTCGGCACACGATTATCTGACCCGAAGGTGATCTCCGAGAGGTCGACGGGCTCGCTAGGCCGTCCAGGCGCCCGGCGCTACAGGGGGCCCCATCCGGGCGGAATGACAGGCGGCCGATTGACCACCGGCGTGAGGTCGAGCGTTTCGACGTGGGCTGCAATCTCGGCGCATGTCGCGATCCAGACCCCACCGATGTCTTGAGCGTGACGGATAAGGCGCTCGAGCGCCGCAGCGCGCGATGCGCGCCCCGATATGAACGGGTGAACTGTTGGGATGAACAGGCCCCCCACCTCGGCGAGCGCGTCCAGCTCGAGCGTCCAGCGCTCCAGCACGACCGACGGGCTGAGGATCACGCCGGAACCACTGAGACCGGGCTGATAGTTGTATGGAGGCCCGTCATCGAGCGACCAGTGAGCGGTCAGCTCCACGAGTGTCGGCGAACCTGGATCCGGCGACACGGCGAGTCGATAAGGATGATCCGCGTCCATGAGCCCCGAGTCGTAGCGGAAGCCGTGCCGGACAAGAATGGCCGGAGTCGCGTAGCTCATCTGCCAGAGCGGTGCGCGATAGCCGATCGGCCGCACATTGAGCACCGAATCAAGCGCCTCCAGGCCGCGGATCAGCCGCTGTTCCTCTAGTTCAGGCGGGGCGCCCCTGGATCGTTCATGGAGATAGCCGTGGTGCGCAATCTCGTGGCCGGCATCGCGGATAGAGCGTGCAGATTCTGGCCAGCGCTCGGCCGAGAACCCGGGAACAAAGAACGTAGCGCGAACGGCAAGGCGGTCTAGCAGCCTGAGCAGTCTCGGGATCGCGGTACGCGGCCCATATGCCTGGTGGCTCATGACGTCGAGATAGCCGGCGGTCTCAGGGTGGTCCCAGAGGACCGCGCTTTCGGCGTCCATATCGAACGTGAAGCACGCGGCAGCTCGGACGCCGGGCGGCCACCGGAAGCCGGGCGGCAAGTCGGACCCAGTCATCGTTCGACTCCTCCGATCCCAGAGAGGACTAGGCTCTCGTTCTGCCACCGTTCGGTGACAGCACCTGGCCGGTGTAGTAGCTCGCGTCGTCGGACGCCAGGAAGAGGATCGTCGCGGCGATCTCTGCAGGCGCCGCGATGCGGCGGAGCGGTGCCGTTTCCGCGTATTGGCGCTTGATCTCATCCTCTGAGAGGCCGGCCGATTCGGCGTCGACAGCCAGTTGGGGGGAGTCAACGATCCCCGGTGCGACGGCGTTCACACGGACGTGCGGAGCAAGTTCGCGCGCGAGGGCCTTCGTCAGTCCGACGAGCCCGGCCATGCTGGCGCAGTAGGCCGTCGCTCCCGCCCAACCGGTCAAGGCCCACTCGGAGGACACGAACACGAGCGAGCCGCCTGTCGTGAGAAGGTGAGGGGCGGTCGCCCGTGCCAGCCGGAATGACCCTCCTAGGTTGGCATCGATCACGCGCCACCAGTCGTCCACCGAGTGCACATCGACCGGTGCGAGCGCGAACGCGGCAGGGCAGCTTACGACGAGATCGAGCCGGCCAAGCCGTCCCAGCACCAGGCCGACGAGCTCTGTGACGTCGTTGCTGTGGGTGAGGTCCACGGAGAGTTCACGTTCGCGATCAGTCCTCGGCGCGACGGCCCAGCCGGCCGCGTTCGCTGCGCCGAACCGCCCTTGTGCTGCACCGACGGCGCGCCCGAGCTGGGTGGGGTCGAGCTGGCCGGCCGCGTACAACTGGCCCAACTCTTGCAGCTCCGACTTCAGCCGCTC
>Ga0209341_10001923_pt1 | contig 20162 bp, 17 predicted proteins | sample RifCSP13_2_FD_184020 | JGI IMG/M metagenome (GOLD analysis project Ga0209341, IMG submission 184020) | Soil microbial communities from Rifle, Colorado - Rifle CSP2_sed 13_2 (SPAdes) (version 2) | ecosystem: Environmental > Terrestrial > Deep subsurface > Rock core/Sediment | place: Rifle... | reverse complement strand
AGAGCCGCGAGTTCCACCGCTTCACGGATTCTTCGTAGTCTTTCGCGGAAAGGCCCTCTTTCAGCGTCTTCCAGTACGCGTAGTCGAACACCGAGCGCAGCAAGGGTTTCTCCGGCATCGATTCCTGCATTGACGTACGCCTCCTTTAGCCTTTCCCATTCCTCGATGGTCAAGGGCACGCATCGGCCTCTTCATCGATGGACGAGATTCTTTCGCGTACATGTAGCCGAAACCGCTGGCCCCGCGTCCGCTCCGAAAACGGCTTTAAGGGACGCACCCGTTATTGGACCGCTTGATTCGCGAGCGAGTCAGTCGCCTGCTACAGCGACTCGCCACCGAGCCCCAGTTCAGGACGCAAGGACGGACGCTCTTCGTCGACCTCGAGCGGCAGGAAGTCCGGACCGTGTACACGCCACGATCCGTCGTGGACGTGTTCCTCGGCGGCCGAGGCGTGAACATGTTCTACCTCGCGAACCTCCTGGACCCGACGCTTGAGCCGGAGAGCCCGGAGATCCCGCTCGTCTACGGATCGGGGATCGCGACGGGCATCATCCCCTCCGCGTCCCGCGGGAACCTGACCTCGTGGTCTCCCGACTCGCGGATCCTGATGGACTCGAACGCCGGCGACTACTTCGCCTCGTTTCTCAAGCTGAACGGAATCGACCACCTGGTCATGTACGGCCGCGCCGCCAAACCGATGATGCTGTACATCACGGGCGGCGAGCTACAGTTCCGGGAAGCGACGCCGTACTGGGGGCTCGACAACACGGACCTCCGGGAACGAATTGGAGCGGACTTCCGCGGGCGGTGGGGCGGCGACCTCGCGATGATCAACGTGTGCCGCTCCGGGGAGAACGGGGTCCGCACCTCCGGCGTGATGACCGGGCCGAAGTCCCTCCACGCGCGCGGCGGCACGGGCGCGAAGATGGGGTCGTTGAACCTGAAGTGCCTCGTGATTCAGGGGATCGCGAAGCCGGAGTACGCGGCGCCGGAGCTCGTGCCGAAGAAGAACCGCGAGATCGCGGTCCAGTTCATGAGCACGGGTGTCGGGAAGATCCTGCACGAACGGGGCACGCCGTTCCTGTACAAACCGAGCCGCCAGATCTGGGCGATGGGGACGAAGAACAACCAAGAGACGGTGTGGGTGCCGGACCTCGACTCCGAGAACTTCGACCCGTTCCGGCCGTCGATGACCGGGTGCTTCCGCTGCCCCGTGAACTGCCGGCCGATGAACGACGTGACGTCCGTGTACCCGTCGGACTCGGAGTTGGCGGCGCTCGTCGAGCACGTGAGTCGCCTCGGGTACGACGGGATGCGGTACCTGAAGGGCGACGGTCCGGAGTACGTGACCGTGGGCAAGTTCGGGCCGAACCTCGGCGTGCGGAAGCCGCAGCACGTGATCTACCTGAACAACCTCTGCAACGACCTCGGGCTCGACACCGCGGGGACGGGCGGATGCCTCGCGTGGGCGATGGAGCTGTACCAGCGCGGGATCATCACCGCCAAGGACACGGGGGGACTTGACCTCACGTGGGGGAACTTGACCGCGATTGCGGAGCTCCTCTTCCTCACCGCCAAGAAGCAGGGGTTCGGCGCCGTGATCGCGGCGGGAAGCAATGCGGTCGACGCCGGGTTCTACCCGCCGGAGGCGCTGAAGTACCGGATGACGGTGAAGCGGCTCATGCAGTCCGACCCGCACGATGCGCGGATCCTGAAGGCGTTCGCCCTCGGGCTGGCGGTCGCGACGCGCGGCTTCGACCACCTCCGGAACCGCGTCACCTTGGAGATCAACGCGCGGGTGAACGACGACCCGGCGTACAAAGCCGCTTTGTACGGCGGCCCCGTGAGCGGGAAGCCGAATTCCTATGAGGGGAAGGAACTGGCGGTGAAGGTGTGCGAGGAGGTGTACGCGGTCGGGGACGCCGTCGGGATGTGCCGGTTCACGACGAAGCTGTTCAACTCCCCGAACCTGCCCGGCTATGCGGAGTTCGTGGACCAGATCCGGAACGCGACGGGGATCGCGTACCCGGAGGACCACTTGGCGGCGGTCGGCGCGAACATCCGCGGGATCGAGCGGATGATCAATGCGACCCTCGGCGTCACCGCCAAAGACGACTGGTGCCCGGACCGGTGGTACGAGGAGCCGATCAAAGGCGGACCGTACGCCGGCGAGAAGCTCGACCGGGCGGAGTACGGCAAGATGCTCGAGCGGTTCTACCGTCTGTGCGCGCTGAACGCGGAGGGCGTGCCGTCCCTCGAGTGGCGGGAGCAGCTGAACGAGATTGTGTTCGGGTACAACGTCACGGTGCGGGTGCCGAGGGCCCTCGTGGCGGTGCCGGACGGCGCGATCACGATCACGGAGGAGACGCCGACGGTCGGGGACTTGCTCGATCGACTGTCGGCCCGCGTCCCGGAAATCCGGCGTGCGATGGCGTCGGAGGACTCCCTGTTCAACGTCGCGATCAACGAGCAGATGTACGTCGAGGGGATCCGGAAGCTGCCGCTGAAGAGCGGGGACCGCGTGGAATTGATTCAGGCCTTCTCCGGCGGCTAGACGAGTCGAGGTCTGCTAGCCCGCGATTGTCGAGATGTAGAACAGCCAGAGGAGGTAGCCGCCCGCGATCAGGAGGGCGATCGCGCTGATGTACTTCATCGCGCCGGACCATGCGCGGACCTTCTTCAACGCCCGGTCCCCCGCCATCGTGAGGGCGACCGTCACCGCCATCATCAGGCCAATCACGATGAATACGTACAGGAGGAGGCCGAACACCGCCTGATCCGTCTGCCCGAGCGCGGACGCGTTCAGCATCGCGCCGATGAACGGCGGGGCGACGCACGCGAACCCGGCGGCCCCGTAGCCCGCGCCGAACGCGAACAGCTTCGTGCCCATGCCCGGCGTCCACCGCCCGCCGAACTTGGCGGCGATCTTCCTCTTGAGGGCCACGAACGGACGCGTGATCCAGTGGTACTGGAACGGGAGGAGGGACAGGATCGCGGCGAGGATCAGGACGACGCCGATGATCGGGGACATATACGGCAGCGTCCGCTGCGCGGCGATCCCGGCGGCGAAGACGACGAGGGCGATGATCCCGTACACCGTCACCATGCCGAGGGACGCGACGAACCCGCGGCCGGCCGCGACCTTCGGGCTCGCCTTCTTCTCGCCCTTCGCGTCGAGGTTCAGGTAGTACGCCATGAACGCGGGAAGGACGGGGAAGCTGCACGGGGAGAAGAACGAGAGGAACGCCGCCACGACGAGGAGCGCGGGGATGCTGAGCGCCGCCACGTTGATCGTCGCCGCCTGGCCGGCGAGGGTGCGGTCGAGGGCGGAGCCCACCGCCTGCTTCACGACGTCCTGGGAGAGGCCCGTGTACGGGGTCGGCTGCCAGTCCAACGTCACGTACCCCTGGCGGTCGATCACGAAGACGCGGGGCAGGGAGGCGATCCCGAACTTCGACTGCACGTTGTCCGTGTCCGTCGCGAGGTGCCACCCGGCCGGGATCCCGCGGTCCTGGCGGTGGAGTTCCAGCGACGTCCGGTTGTTCAGCGGCGGGATGAACACGGTGAGGAACACGACGCGGTCCCGGTAGGCGGGGAACATGTCCTTGAACGCGTTCTCGACGACGCGGCACGGCTCGCACCACGTCCCGGAGATCTCGAGGAGGGTCACGTTCCCCCGGAGGCCCGTCGAGTTCAGCGGGACGCCGTCGATGTCCACGACGCTGAAGGACGGCGCGGGCTTCGGGGCCGGCGCCGGGGAGCCGAGGACCGTGAACGCCGCGGCGACAACGAGCACCCCCGCGATCGCCACCGCCAAGAGGGCGACCACCTTCGGGGAGATCGTGACGTTTCGCCGCCGAAGCGCCCAGATGCCCAGGATCGCCGCGGCGACGAGGGCGGCGACACCGCCGCCAATCCACACGATCAGCGGGATCTCCTCAGGCGGGGGCGCCTGGACGGACAGCGGGTATTCGATCTCGTTGTTCGCCTCGTTCAGCTCGTCGATCACGTCGTCCGGGTCGATCGTGATCCGGACGGTCACGGGGCCGACGGGCGCGGTCCACATCGCGATGAGGGGGATGTCGCCGCCGCGGGCGGGGATCGCAAACGTGTCGTCCAGGATCGTCCGCGAGGGGGAGCCGACGACCTCGACGAGGACGCGCGCGTCCGTCACCGCTAGTGTCCCGACGTTCCGCGCGTGGAAGGAGACGGTGACCCGGCCTTCCACCGGGATCGTCGGGGAGACGCGGATGTCCGCGATCGTGAGGTCCGGGCGGGGGACGGTCGACACCGCCAACGTGGACTCCTCTGTGTCCGTGAGGCTCCGGTCCGTCGCGCTCGCGGTGATCGTCCATGTGCCCTCGGTCGAGGGGGCGACGAGGGTCACGGAGAAGGACCCGTTCGGGTCGATGACGTCCACATCCGTGCTCCCCGGAATGCCGACGTCGACCGGAATCCCCTCCGCGGGCGCCGTCGCGTTGTCCTCGTAGAACGCGGTGCCGTTGACCGTGAACGACTGCCCGGGCTCGACGTCGATCACGGACCGCTCGAACGTCAGGTTGAGCGAATCCGCGAACAGGAGGTACCGCTTCGGGCTGAGTGCGGCGTTGCCAAAGGTGTCAACCGCAGAGATGCCGATGGAAGCCCCCTCGGCCCAGAAGGGCGCGTCATGAGGCTGCGTCGAGGTCCCGCCGGGGCCGCTTGGAGTAATCGTGAACACTCCGTCCCCGTCCGTGTCGGACATCGTGTCGTATAGGCACAGGAAGGGGGGCACGTAACAGAACGTGGACTCGACGAGGGACAGGCCGTCCGGGTCCGACACCCGCGCGTACACGGTCACGTTCTGCGGGTGAATCGGGTAGCGGGGCTCCGACCAGACCGCCTCGATCGTCGGCGGGTTCGTGTCCGCCCGAGCGGCTTGCGGGACCGCAAGGACGGCGATGAGCAAGATGAGGGCGAGCGCCGCCCGCCTCCCCGCGTCCATGGGCGGAGACAAGCGCGCGCCGCTTAAAAGAGCCTTTCGACGGAGGGACGCCCGTCCAAGCGAACTGGCCAGTGGGGGAAAGGCTAATACACACCTCCCCAATCTGCCGGGGGGAGGAGTGGGACCGTGCGCAAGGGGTTGCAGTTCTCAATCGCAGTCGTGGGCGTTCTGTTGGTGAGCGGTCTGGGGATTAGCTTCGTGGCGCCCCAGGACGCCGCGGCGGGCGTCGCGCCCCCGCCTGTCCCGAAGTCCTCGGGCAGCTCGCCGAAGTTTCACGTCGCCGAAATCCTGACCGGCGTGTGGTGTCCGCCGTGCGGCGTTGCCGACCCGGCGCTGAGCCGGATCACAGACGAATGGAGCGACAACCTCGTCACGATTGCGTACCACTGCTGCACGACCACCCCGGGTGGGAACTACGACCCGTATTACGATCCGATCGTGCTCGGCCCCCGGGACACGTTCTATGGCTTCCAGTTCCTGCCGACAGTGGTCATCGACGGCGGTGGGACGTACGCGGACAGCACCCTGTTCAAGATTGGTACGGCGAGCCCGACATCCGCCGCGTACGACTCATACCGGTTCCCGCTCGAGGACAGCACGGACACGACGAGCAACGTCGCGCTCGACCTGTCCGCGGACCTGACACCAACGACGGCCTCGATTCGGGTCACGATCACCGCCACGGACCCGGTTCCGCAGACGAACCTGTACCTCCGGACCGTGGTCTACGAGGACGGGCTCTACTGGACCCAAGCGAACGGCGTGCCCTACCACCGGAACATCGCCCGCGCCCTGAACGAGCAGCCCTTCTCGATCTCGTTCCCGGGTAGCGTCACGCTCACCGCCAATTTCCCGCTCAACCCGGCCTGGAACCCCGCCAAGCTCGGCGTCGTCGCGTTCGTCCAGTCCGGCACGACGCGCCCGCTGAACATCCCGAGCTACCCCGGCCACTTCGGCTCGGACGTCCTCAACGCGGCGCGGCACGAGTTCGTGCCCCGCGGGATCCTCGTGCACCGCGACCAGGGGACCGTGTCCGACTACACGGAGCTCTACGAGCAAATCCTGTCGAACCGGAACGAAGCCTTCGATTCCTACAACATCCACGCCCTCGGCACGGACACCGGCACGTTCGACGACCGCGGTCTGCCGAGCGGGACGAAGCTCGCAGACGCCTCCCTCCTCATCTGGAACACCGGGATTGCGAGCGCCTCCGTCCTGGACGCGAACGACCGCGCGGTCATCGGTTCCTACATCGACGGCGGCGGAAGCCTGCTCATCACGGGCTCGGACATCGGGTTTGACGCTTGGGGGACCTATCGCAGCTGGTACCAGCAATACCTCCACGCCGCGTACGAGGGCGACGACACGGGCTACACGTCCGTGAACGGCGTCACGGGGGACCCGATTAGCGACAACTGGGCGTCCACGCCTCTTTCGATCCTAGGAGACCCGGATCGGATCAACGCGGTCGCGAACCCGAACAACGCGGTCCCGTTCGCGTACACGCCCACGATCCCGGCGAGCGTCCGCGCGCAGCACGACTCCGACTCCCGCGTCGTCTACCTCGGCTTCCGGTACTTCGAGAACACGATCGACGCGAACCGGGGGGCGGTCATGGGGAAGATCATCGACTGGCTCGACGGCGCCTCCGCGCCGAAGGTCGACGTCGTGTACCCGGACGGCGGCGAGCAAATCGCCCAGGGCGCGAGCGTCGACATCCGGTGGCACGCGACGGACGTGCGGTTCCCCGCGAACGCGGTGGACGTCTACTTCAACGACAACTACCCGAGCGGCTCGTGGCAGCTCCTCGCGTCCGGCGAACCGAACGACGGGCTGTACCGCTGGACCCTCCCGAACATCGACTCCGCGACCTGCCGCGTCCGCGTCGTCGTCCGGGACTCGAGCGCGGAGTCCGCCGACGGCGAGGCCCTGAGCGCCTCCGACTTCGTCTGCGGGGACCCCGGCTTCACGATGTCGTTCACCGCGGCGGACCTCGGCTGGCACCTGATCAGCCACCCGATGATCCTGACGGACACGTCGATCGACCAGGTCCTGAGCACGATTGCGGGCGCCTACGGCGCCGTTCGGTACTACGACTCCGCGGACGTCCTCGACCCGTGGAAGGCGTACGTGCCCGGGAAGACGGGGAACGACCTCCGCTACGTGGACAACACGATTGGCTTCTGGATTGAGATCACCGCGCCGTGCACCCTCCGGCTCACGGGGAGCAAGCCCACGACGCCCCAGCAGATCCCGCTGCGGACGGGCTGGAACCTCGTCGGCTTCCCCTCGTACAACCCCGGATACACGGTCGCCCAACTGAAGGCGGACACGGGCGCGACGACCGTGGAAGGCTTCGACGCGACGGCCGGGCCATACTACCTGAAACGGATGGCGAACACGGACACCCTGCTCGCGGGCCGCGGGTTCTGGGTGTACGTCCCGAGCGCGACGATCTGGACCGTGCCCCTCTAGCGGCGGCTGAAAGCTCATGTAGCGTGGCGGGATAGCCGGAGCCATGAGCGAGAGGATTCGAGCCCCGTTTGGCGGCGTGGAGATTGAGGCGGACGGACGCACCGTGCAGATCGTCTCCCTCCGAAGGACCTCGAAGGGGGATTCCGCCCGGAGCACGCTGGCGGCGGACCTCCGGCGGTACTTCGCGGGCGAACGCGTGGACTTCTCCGGGTACGACGTGGACTGGTCCGCATACACTTCGTTCGAGCGCGCGGTCCTCGAGGCGACCCGCGGAATCCCATACGGGGAGACGCGGACGTACGGGCAGATCGCCGCGGCAATCGGAAAGCCGGAGGCGGCCCGGGCGGTGGGCCAAGCCCTCGGGAAGAACAGGACCTGCATCGTCGTGCCGTGCCACCGCGTCGTGGCGGTGAACGGCCTCGGCGGGTTCACGGGCGGCCTCCACTGGAAAAGGGACTTGCTCGCGCTCGAGCACGAGCGGGCGCGGCGGTCCTGAGACGGACGGCGGCGATGGTCCGTCCGGTCGTGGTCGAAGTGGGAGCGGGGATCTTGGCGGTTGCGGTCCTCGCATACTTCTTCGTCTCCCCGTTGGCGGCGATCCTGCTCGGGCTCGGCGGGAGGTTCGTCCCGTCCTACGGGTTCATGCCGCGCGGGGACGACGATTGACGGGGCGCAACGGATAAGGCGGCAGCGCCACATCCGGGCGCCGTGGGGCTGCTCGAATGGTTGTTCGGGCGGGAGCGGAAGCCGGCGAAGAAGCGAAGGGGAGGAGGGGACCCGAGCCGCACCTCCCGAGTCTACCGCCAGACGCGTTCCCATACCAGGGAGAGATTCGCATCGTCCACGAGGATTACAGCCGACTCCGCACCGGCTGGTGGGCCGTCTCCCTGGCGTCCCCGGAGGAATGGGGGCAGAAGGTCCAGCAGATGCACGAGGCGTTCCAGACCCACTTCGGGAACTACACGACGGAGGACGGCACCGTCGTGCCGCGGTGGAACGCGCGGACGTGGGAACGCGTGCGGCGGCGGCTCCGCGTGGAGCGGCGATGATCCGGCGGTGGCGGGCCGCGCGCCATCGTCGGGCAACGGATCGGCGGCGCGCTCGGTTGCGGTCCTACTACGAACGGGCGCCCCTGTGGCTCCCGCCAACACCGACGTTCCGGCAGTTCCGCGTGGCGGTGGAGCACGGGGACGGCCGCGTCCGGTTCGAGAAGGTCGACGACCGGGTGAAGGATGTCGAGACCTTGCGGCGATGGCTCCTGCGGCTCGTGCCGATCCACGTGTACTACACGACCTCCCGGTGGCTCGACCCACAGCGGCTCGGTCCCCGAAGGCTCCGCGGTCGACGTGCGGGCTATCCGATCGCTCACAGCGTGTTCCTCGGGCAGGAGCTCTATTTCGACATCGATGCGCCCGGGGACCTCGATGCCGCCAAGACGGACGCGCAGTCGCTGATTGCGTTCCTCCGACGGGAAGGCCTCCGGGACCTGCACCTGGTGCACAGCGGGAACAAGGGGTTCCACGTGTACGCGTACGACTTTGAGGCACGGTTCGTCCCGCAGCTGCCGGAGGACCCGCGGGAACGGGAGGCCGCCGCGCAGTCCGCACGGGCCGATCTCGTCATGCGGATCGTGGAGGAGAGCATCGGCATCGACGTGGACGTGACGATGGACCCGCGTCGGATCATCCGCCTCCCGGGGACCGTCCACGGGGCAACGTTGAATATCTGTCAGTTCGTTGACCCCGCCCGGTTGGACTCGTTCCGACCGAACCGCATTCCGCAGTGAGCCGAAAGGCGATGAAAGCGCTCCCCCTCGCGCGAGGGTTGGAGACCGGTCTACGGGGCGGCGAGGGACGGCTGCGGAGCCTCCCGCCCTACGCCTTTCACCGTGGGTCGCGCCACTCGTCCGTCCGGCGAATTGGAGACCCTCCGGCGGGCCTCACTCGTTCGAGCTCTCGCTCGAAGGACGACCATCGCGACGCCCAGTCATCCGCCGCGAGTTCCACCGCTTCACGAATTCGTCGTATTCGTTCGGGGGGAGGCGCTCCTTCAACCCTTTCAAGAACCCGTATTCGAACCACGAGCGCACTGAGGGTTGTTCCGGCATCAACGGCCGCATCGATGTAAGCCTCCTTTAGCCTTTCCCACTCCGGGATGGTCAGGGAATTGGGCACGCCGTATCTGCTCCCTCACTGAAGTTGAGTACGTTTCCCGTACATGTAACAGCGAGCGGAGGCTGCCGCGGAGCGGCTCGCAGGTCGACCGCTCCATCTCGATTCTCACCCAGGACCGCCCTTCCGCGCCGTCCTCCCCAGAAGGGTCAGGAGGACCGTCGAAGCCGCAGCGGATACGGCCAGCGGCGGCCACCACGGCATGTCGGTTGGAGGGATTACCACCGGCACTTCTCCGATGAACGCCTCGAGCGCAAGGTTAACTGCGTCGCGGACGCGAGCGGCAGTCAATCCTCCGGCGTCCGGCTCCCATCGAAGGCCCACGCCCCCGTTGTACCGGAGGACGAAGATCACCGGAAGGGTGGCAACTCCGAATCGGTTCTGCATGTCGTCTTGATCCGGGCCAATCGGCCAAGGGGTGCCATAGGATTGCCGATAGGATTCCAGGGAGCTCGCGTTGTTGGCAGGGGGGAGGAACACGCCCAGGAATGTGGCGTCCCGGCCATGCTCCAGAAACGAATCCTGCAACCCGTCCTCTGCGATGCGACACGGTTCGCACCACGTCCCGGTAAAGAACAACACGACGACACCGCCAAGGAGCTCGCCTCCGACCCAGACGTTCCCGTCGATGTCCACGAACGTGAAGGAAGTCGTGTGGTCTCCCGCGGCGGACGCCGCGAAGACCGCCGTCATGGCGACAACCGCCAAACCAAGGAGCCTCGCCATCTACATCGCCTTCTTCAGCGCTCGCGTGAAGTCCGCAATCAGGTCGTCCGGGTGCTCCAGCCCGACGCTCACGCGAATCAGACCTTCCGAGATCCCACTCACCTTCCGCTCCTCCTCCTTAAGCGGTCCGTGGGTCATGCTCGCAGGGTGCTGCACGAGGGTCTCCGTGCCGCCGAGGCTCACCGCCAACGTCGCGACGTCGACGGCCTCCACGAACCGGACGCCCGCGTCATGGCCTCCCTTGATCTCAAACGACAACATGCCGCCAAAGCCGTCCATCTGCTTCTTCGCGAGCGCGTGCTGTGGGAACGTCTTCAGACCTGGATAGTGGACGCGCTCGACCTGCGCGTGAGCCTCGAGGAACTCCGCGAGCGCTTGGGCGGTCCCGTTCTGCTGGCGGACCCGCTGCGGGAGCGTCCGGATCCCGCGGCGCACGAGGTACGCGTCCATCGGCCCGAGGGTCGGCCCGAGGACCTTGTACGTGTACCAGATCCGGTCCCACGCCGCCTCGGACTTCGCGACGATCACGCCCGCGGTCACGTCCGTGTGGCCGCCGAGGTACTTCGTCGCGGAGTGGAGGACGACGTCGATCCCGTGCTCGATCGGCCGCTGGTTGATCGGCGTCGCGAACGTATTGTCCGTGTATGCGAGGGCGCCGACGGAATGCGCGGCCTCCGCCGCCTCGTGCAGGTCCGTGAGGTCCATTGTCGGGTTCGCGGGCGTCTCCGTGTAGACGAGGGTCGTCCGCTTCGTCACGGCGTCCCGCCACGCCCCGCGCTTTCGCGGGTCCACGAACGTCGTCTCCACGCCGAACCTGGGGAGGATGCGGGTCATCATCTCCGTCGTCGCGGAGTACAGGGACTTCCCCGCCACGACGTGGTCGCCCTTCTTCACCGCCGCCAAAATCGCGGACGAGATCGCCCCCATCCCGGAGCCGGTCGCGATTGCCCTCACGCCGCCCTCGAGCTCCGCGACGGACTCCTCGAGGACGCGCGTCGTCGGGTTCCCCCACCGGGTGTAGAACGCCTCGGGGGCGTGGGCCGCGGAGAACAACGCGCCCTGCTTCGCGGAGTCCAGCCGCCACGTCGTCGCGAGGTTCACGGCCTCGACCACGGGGCCGTGGCCCCGCTCCTTCCTCGGGTGGACGACCGCGGTCTCCGGCTTCCGGCGCGCCATGGGGGTGCGTATTCCGCGCGCGGCCAAAACCCTTCGCGTCGGGGCCCTCCTATCCGACAAGAGGTCCGGATGGACTGCGGGAACGTGCGCCCGGGCTTCTTCCACACGTGGAAGGCCCTCGGAAACGTGGGACGGCCTCCGGCGCACGGCCCCCAGGCCCGGGAGACCGTGGACGGAGTCCTTCCACACGCCGAAGGACCTCGGGAACGTCCGTCGCGAGCTCGGGAACGTGTGGACGATGCTCGGGAAGTCGCGGAACCGCCCTGGCGGCGCGGGAGCCTGCCGGGAACGCGTGGAAGAACCTCTTCCACATGCTCCCGGTCCTCTTCGGGATGCGGAGTCGATCCGTCCGGGGGTCTGCGACGGGGACCGCCAGTGCGCGCCGGAGCTTCAGCGTTCGCGGGCGGCGGTCGCCGTCCCGCCTACTCCACGCCCAAGTCCGCCGGCGCCCGGGTGAACGGCTTCTTGAGCGCGGCCCACACCTGCTTCAGGGGCCGCGTCACGACTTGAATCTTGCCCGTCCGGATGCCGAGGTACACGAGGACGGTGAACGCCCAGTAGGAGAGGTAGGCGACCGCCTCGAGCTGCGTCGGGTCGTCGTTGTACCCGATCAGGCCGCGCAGGATGTACCCCGCCGGGTTCGACTGCCCATCCGGGAACGATGCCTTCAAGCTGTAGACCTCGCCGGAGAGCCACGGGAGGACGCCCGCCTCCTGGAGTTCGTGGACCCCGAAGGCGAAGAGGCCCGCCGCGATGATGATCAGGAAGATCCCCGTGACCTGGAAGAAGCGCTTCAGGTTGATCTTCCACGAGGCGCCGTAGATCCCGAACCCGATGAACGCCGCCACGAGGAGGCCGAGGCCGACGCCCGCGACGAGGTCCGCGGTCGTCGTCTGGCCCGCGAGCCCCGCCATGAAGAGGACCGTCTCGATCCCCTCCCGGAAGACGGCGATGAACGCGAGGGAGGCGAGGCCCATGACCTGGCGGCGGTCGACGAGGACGTCGATCCGCTCCTCGACGTGCTTCCGGATGTTCCGGGCCGCCTTCATCATCCACAGGATCATGGACGTGAGGACGATCACCGCGAGGATCGCGGCAATCCCCTCGAACAGCTCCTCGCCCGTGCCGCCGAACGTCCCCCACGCCACCGCCCACACGACGGCGCCGACGACGCTCGCGACGATCGCGAGGAGCGCGCCGAGCAGCACGTACTTCCGCAGGGGCTTCTGGTCGATCTTCGTCAGGTACGCAAGGATGATCCCCACGACGAGCGCGGCCTCGATGCCCTCGCGGAGTCCGACCACGAGCCCCGGTACGATGCCCACCGCCACGATGTTCCCTTCCTTGAGTTTCGGTCGACCGAAACCGTCCGGGCGCGCTCAGCCCCCGGACCGTATATAAAGTTTCGGTGTTCCGAAATCGTCGGACCTAGGTTTTCGGAGACCCTAAAGAACCCTCCGTATGTACCATGGGTATCCCCCCGCACGGAAACCTTTATCGAGCCCGCGACCGTCCGCGGTCCCGGATGCCCGCGGTCGGGACGTACAGCGAGAACGTGGAGATGTACCTCAAGGCGATCTTCCTGATCGCGAAGGACGGCGGCGGGAAGGTGAAGACGGGGGACATCTCGAAGGAGCTCGCGGTCTCCCCGTCGAGCGTGACGGAGATGCTCGACAAGCTGCAGAAGGAGGGGTTCGTCCGCCACGCGAAGTACCAGGGGGCGCATCTCACGAAGCAGGGGGATGCGTACGCGCGCCGGATCCTCCAGAAGCACTGCGTGATCGAGCGGTTCATGGTCACGACCCTCCGCTACCCGGAGGGCGCGTTCCACGACGAGGCGTGCAAGATGGAGCACGTCGTGAGCGACGAGACGGAGAAGCGCCTCCGGAAGCTCGTCGGGCAGCCGAAGACGTGCCCGGACTGCTACGACCTCCGGAAGCACTTCTGTTCCCTCCTCTTCCCCGCGTGACGTGGGGACAAACCTTATCGCCGCGGCTCCCGTCCTCGGGGCCATGCGGGCCTGGATGCTGGCGGCGCTGCTGGCGGCGCTGATCCTCGCGTCCGTTCCCCCGCCCGCGGAGGCGGGCCCGGAGCCCCCAAGTCCGCTTGCGACCGCGTACAACACGCAGCGGAAGCTCGCCCGGGCCACGGACGGCACCCTCTACGCGGCGGTGACGAAGAACGTGAGCGGGACGCCGACCGTCCGCGTCCTTGCGACGACGGACGGGACGGCGTGGACGACCCTCCCGCCGCCGAGCACGACGGGGCTCGCCTCGGACCGTTCTTCCCTCGCGATCGACTCCCAGGGCCGGCTCCACCTCGTGTGGACGGAGCTCGCGATCGACGGGGGCCAGGTCTTCCATTCCCGCTACGACGGCGCGTGGTCCGTTCCGACCCAGTTGAGCCACAGCCCCGGGTACGCGGGCTTCCCCTCCCTGGCGGTGGACGCCCAGGACCGCGCGCACGTGGACTGGTACGGGTTCGACGGCGCGTTCTACCAGATCTACTACCGCCGCCTCGACGCCTCCGGGTGGACGAACGAGACCGCGCTCACGAACGAGGCGGTGGACGCGACGAACCCCGCCCTCGCCCTCGGGCCGGACGGGCGCGTGCACATCGCGTGGTTCCGGCAGAACCGCCAGGGGACGCTGAACGAGGTCGCGTACCTCCGCCTGTCGGGGGCGACGACCGAGGAGATCCGCACGGTCTCCCGGCCCGGCATCGACGCGATCGACCCGAGCCTCGTCGTCGACGGCGCGGGGACCGTGCACGTCGCGTACGCGGTCCTCGAGGGCGGGGAGAGCCGGATCGAGGTCGTCGAGAGGCCGCCCGGGGGCACGTGGTCCGCTCCCGTGTTCGCGTCGCCCGCGGGGCTCGGAGCGCTCCATCCGTCGCTCGCGATCGACCGGGGCGGGAGCCTCCGCCTCGCGTGGGAGGGAACGGACGGGGAAATCTACGCGCAGGCCCGGGGCGGATCGTGGTCACCGCCCGCGCGGCTCAGCAGCGGCGGCGCGAACCGGTACCCGAACGCGCGGTGGGCGCAGAACTTCAACCCCCAGTGTCCCGCGGACGTCGGCGTCGACGTCGTGTGGACGCACGAGGAGGGCGGGACGCGGGACCTCGCGTGGACGTCCCTCGCGTCCTCCGCCCCGTGCGGGGACTCGGGTCCGTCCCTCGACGCGATCCTCGCGGTCGCGGGCGTGGGACTTCTCGCCGTCGTCGTGGGCACGACCGCGCTCCTCGCGCGCCGCCGGTCCCGCACGCCGCCGCCCGAGTGATCAGGACGAGGCGCGGTACCCGTCCGGATCGACGATCGTTTCGAGGTATCCCAGGGACCGGAGCGTCGCGGCAAGCTCCGGACGGATCGCGAGGAGGCGCGGCACGTCGTCGGGGGACACCTCGATCTTGGCGGTGGTCCCATGGTGCCGCACGCGGACCTGCCGGAAGCCCCGGGCGCGCACGACCTCCTCCGCGGCCTCCACCTGCTGGAGCCGCCCCAGGGTGATCGGGGTCCCGTGGGGGATGCGGGACGAGAGGCAGGCGTTGCTCGGCTTGTCCCAGAACGAGAGGCCCGCGTCGCGCGCCAGGGACCGCACGTCCGCCTTCGCGAGGCCCGCCTCCAGGAGCGGGTGCCAGAACCCGGCCGCGTCCATCGCAGCGATGCCGGGCCGGAAGTCCCCGAGGTCCGAGCCGTGGATCCCGTCCGCGATCGCGCGGAACCCTTCCCCCGCCGCGATCCCCGTGAGGACGGAGGCGAGCGCGTGGCGGCAGAAGTAGCACCGGTTCACCGGGTTGGCGGCGTAGGCGGTGCTCGCGAGCTCGGAGACGGGGATCACGCGGAGGGCGATCCCGATCTCGGAGGCCTCCGCCTTCGCCTCCGCGAGTTCCCGGCGGGAGAGGGACTCCGCGTCCGTGATCACCGCCAGCGCGTTCCCGTCGAGGGCGTCGTGGGCGAGGCTCGCGACGAGGCCGCTGTCGACGCCGCCGGAGTAGGCGACGAGGACCCGCCCGCGGCCGCGGAACGCCTCGAGGAGACGGTCGTACGTCGCGCGCGCGTCCATTTCAGGGACGGAGAACACCCGCTAACTGATAAGCACATCGCGCGCCTTAAGAAACGTCCCAACAATGCATTCCGCCTCTCGGGGGAGTTGCACGTGGTCCCGCCAAGGTTGGGGATTCTGCGACGCTTGTCGAAGAACGTTGTTGCCGGCCTGGGACGAATCCGACGCCGGCATCGGAGGACATCGGACGGAAGCCGCCCGCGGAAGCGGTTCGCCGAACGCGTCGCGGATCCCCTCGGCGGGATGTGGTTCGAGCTGAACTGGATCCTCCGGGAGGACCCGAACGAGGACTTCGCGCTCGCGAGCCTCGACCGCATCGTCTCGGACTGGCACAACGAACCGCTCGTGTCCCTTGTGCCGTCCTCCGTCCGCGAGAGCGGTCCCCTCGATGCCGTGGACGTGGACGCGATCCTGGACGACGTCCGGGTCCGCGCGTTGCACCGGGCGGGGGTCCCGCCCGTGGAGTCCCCCGACGCCCTCCACGCGTACCTCGAGGGTCTCGACCGCCGCGAGTCGTCCCCCCTGCTCCTCGTCCGCTGACCGGCCCGCGGTTCCTAAATACCGCCTCTCGATGACCCCCGCGTGGGAGCCTTCTCTCATCTCGAGTGCTCCGGATGCGCCCGCACGTACGACCCCGCCCTGCGGAACCTGTGCCCGGAGTGCGGGCGTCCCCTCCTCGCCCGGTATGACCTCGACGGGGTCCGCCGCGAGGACCTGCTGCCCCGGGGGGACCTCTGGCGGTATCTCCCGCTCCTCCCCCTCGACTCCCTCAGCCAGGCACTCCCGCTCGGCGAGGGAGGGACGCCTCTCCTCCGATGCGGGACCCTGGAGGAATCCGTCGGCGTCCGCGAGGTGTACGTGAAGGACGAGGGCCGGAACCCGACGGGGACGTTCAAGGCCCGCGGGATGGCGGTCGCGGTCCCGATGGCGAAGGCGCTGGGGGCCGCGAAAGTGGCGGTCCCGTCCACGGGGAACGCGGGAAGCGCAATGGTCGCGTACGCCGCGAAAGCCGGAATGGAGGCGCTCGTCGTGATGCCGCGGGACACCCCGCTCGAGATCGTCCGGGAGACCGCGTCGTTCCCCGGGCACGCGTTCTTCGTCGACGGCCTGATCACGGACGCCGCCGGGATCGTGCGGGAGGCGTGCCAGAAGCTCGGGTACTTCCACATGGCGACGCTGCAGGAGCCGCACCGCCTCGAGGGGAAGAAGACGATGGGGTTCGAGGTGTGGGAGCAGCTCGGCGGGCTCCCGGACTGGATGATCTTCCCGACGGGGGGCGGCACGGGCGTCGTCGGCCTGTGGAAAGCAGTCGAGGAGCTGCGCGCCCTCGGATGGTCCGAGGGACCGCCGCCAAAAATCGCGTTCGTGCAGTCCGCCGGATGCGCGCCTCTGGTCCGCGCGTTCGAAGGGGGGAAGGAGGAGGCGGACCCGTGGAAGGACGCGAAGACGGTCGCGGCGGGGCTTCGCGTGCCGAAGGCGATTGGGGACCGCCTCGTGCTCCGGGCGACCCGCGCATCCGGGGGACGGGGCGTGGCGGTCCCGGACGAGGCGATCGTCGCGGCGACGGCGGAGCTCGCGAAACGGGAGGGAATCCACGCGTGCTTCGAGGGCGGCGCCACCTTGGCGGCGCTGCGGAGGCTCGTTCAGGACGGTCACGTCAAATCGGACGAACGCGTGGTGTTGTTCAATACGGGCACGGGACTGAAGAATCCACGGTCTGCCGTGTCCACGAAGATCGCGACCGTGCGGAGCTATGCGGAACTCCGGAAACGGTTGCGCGGGGAATAGTCACACGAGCTTGCGGACCTGCGCGGCGACCCCCGGAATGTCCGGGGCCACCCCGGCGTCCTCCGTGACCCACATGTCCCGGATGATCCCGTCGCGGTCGAGGACGAACACCGCGCGCTTGCTCACCCGCCTCAGCTTTCCCCACGTCTCATACAGCACCCCATATCGCTCCGACACGTAGCCGCCCCAGTCGCTCAGGAGCGGGTAGTTCAGCTGGTTCGCCGCCTTGAAGACGCGATGGCTCGCCGGGGAATCGCAGCTGATCCCGAACACCTTGGCGCCCTGCGCTTGGAGGTCGCCCATCTCGTCCCGGAGCGCACACGACTGCGCGGTGCACACGCGGGTGAAGTCGAGCACGTACCAGCTGAGCACGACGGGACCGGTCCCGAGCTCCTTGGACAGGGTGACGTCCTCGTTCCTCTCGTTCGGGAGCGTGAACTCCGGTGCGGCCTCCCCGACGTCGACCATGGACGTGGCGGGAACCGTCGCGCGGCTTAACCGTTTTCGCCGTCCGTCTCCCCATGGAGGGCCGGACCCTTTCCGGGCTCCGCGTAACACCGGAGGGAGAACCCGCGCCGCTCGAGCCGCACATACCCCTGCGCCGCCAACGCGCGCAAATGGTACAGCGCGTGCTGGCTCGTGATCCCGAGCGCGCCCGCGATGTCCTTCACCGCCAATCCGGGGACGGCGGCGATCGCGCGGTACATGCGGACCTGGACCTCGTGGAGGCCGCCGCCGTCCTCCGGCACGCGCACGCCCTCCGGGAAGAACAGCTTCCGCGTGCCGCGCGTCTGCGACCGCACGATCCCCTCCCGCTCCATGACCGTGAGGTGGTACGACAGCGTGCCGTTCGACAGCATCAGGTTCCGCTTGATGTCCGTGTACGTGTCCCCCGGGTGGACCATGATGTACCCGAGGATCATCCCGCGGGTCTGGTGCTCGAGGATCTCGTTCCGCTTCCGCCGGACGTACAAGGGGAAGAGGATCCACGCGAAGACGGATAAACGTCCCGCCTCCGTCGAGCCGATCAGGAGGGCCGCCGCGAGCAGGGCGCCCCCCGCGAGGATGAGGTCGTTTGCGCTCCGGTTCGACGTGACCGCGATCTCGATCGTGTCCTCGTCCGTCAGCCGGTTCTGATCCGTGACGATGAGGGTGACGGAGTGGCGGCCGTGGTTCCGGAATGTGTACGTCGCGACCGGGCCGACGAGGACCGCCACGAAATGTCCCTGGTTGTCGACGATCCGCCACACGTACGAGGTGATGCTCCCCGTGGAGCCCGTCCCGTCGAGGGTGACCGGCTCCCCGGCAAGGACCTGGTTCTTCCCGACCGCCTTCGCGACGGGCGGGTTTACGTTTGGCGGCGGCTGCGTGGAGAACCGCACGCGGAGGGGCGACGGGACGAAGTTTCCGGGGTCGCTGTCGTCCCTGGCGGCGGTGCCGAACGTCACGGCGTACGCGGTGTTCGACTTGAATGGGGCGTGGTCGACCGTGAGGACGTCCGTGTCCAGGTTGCTGAGGGACCAGGCGAACGTGAGCCCGCCGGGGTTCGGGGCGATCGAGAACGCGGACTGGAAGGAAGCGCGGTCGACGCGCTCGGTGAAGACGAACCAGATTTCCCGGGTCGTCTTGAACCCGGAAGCGCCGTCGCTCGGGAAGCTCGCGAGGATCGCGGGCGGCGTGGAGTCGATCGTCAGGTCTGCGACGCTGTCGTCGCGGGCGGTGTTCCCCGCGGAGTCGGTGACCTCGATCCGGACGCGCACGTTCACGGAATCGATCCGCGGGAGCGTCCACAGGAAGGAACCCGCGCCGACCGGGATCACGAGGTCTGTCGCGATCACGCCCGCGTAGGTCGTGCCTCCGTCCGCCGAGTACCACAGGTCGCCGACGAGGAAGGAATCGTCCGCGTCGCCGGAGGTCCACTCGACCAGGTGGGCGGACCCGCCCGTCCAGTCCTGGCCACCGTCCGGGACGAGGAGGTCGACGGTCGGCGAACACACGGTCGTGAACGTCCAGGAATAGGGCACGACCGGATTCCCGGGGTCGGAGCCGTCGCGGAGGTCCCCGATCGTGACGACGTACGCCGTGCAGGGCTGGGTCCCCGTGAGCGGCGCGGTGAGGCCGTCCCCGGCGGGCCCCCAAACGAACGCCATCGCCCCGACGCCGGGCGCGATCGTCAGGGGTGGCACGGGTCCGAGCAGGACGTTCATCGGCTCGGAGAACCGGACGACGAGGAGCGGGTCGAGCGGCACGTTCGTCCCGTTCGGGGTGGCTAGGAGGACTTGTGGCGGTGTGGAATCGATCGCGAGGGGGCCGCTCTCCGCCCACAATGTCGTGTTCCCGCCCGTGGCGGTGACGTTCACGACGACGTCCGTCGCGTCAATCAGGGGGACGGTCCACGGAGTCTGCCGGGTGACCGTAGTTCCCGCGGGGACCGTGACATCTTGGGTCCCGATGAGCCCGCTGCCTGCCGACGAGCGATAGGAAACGGTCGCGGTCAACACGAGGGACGCGTTCCCAGGGTTAGAGATCGAGAACACGACATCGTGGGTCGATCCGCCCGTCCACGAGTCCCCGCCGCTTGGCGAAATCAAGGAGAGGGAGGGCGAGGGTGTCCCTTCCGTCCAGAAGTCGTGGACCGCCTGGCAGTTCGCGAGGGCGTTCCCGGGGTCGCTCGCATCTTGCGCGCCGCACGTGAAGCCCCAGTAGTAGTGCGTCCGCGTCCGCAGGCCGTCCAGCTGGATCGTCAGCGTCGTCCGACCCGTGTCCCACCTCGTCGAGAAG
>Ga0209341_10001920_pt1 | contig 20176 bp, 27 predicted proteins | sample RifCSP13_2_FD_184020 | JGI IMG/M metagenome (GOLD analysis project Ga0209341, IMG submission 184020) | Soil microbial communities from Rifle, Colorado - Rifle CSP2_sed 13_2 (SPAdes) (version 2) | ecosystem: Environmental > Terrestrial > Deep subsurface > Rock core/Sediment | place: Rifle... | reverse complement strand
TCCTTTAGGTAGTGGTCGTACCAACGCAATGCTTCGAAGTGATAGGCGCCGAAGGGGCGTCGCGGAGCGGGCGTCGGACCGATCAGCATTTTCTTGGGCGTCGAGGACGGAATGCCCTCCCAACCGGAGAAGGCACCTCGCAGATGAAGATTGAAGAAATCCCAGTCACATCCGAAATAGGCCGGAATCTCCACCTTGTTCAGATTGGGCCAGGAGGATCTCTCCCGGTAATACGGCCCATCAAAAGGATCGGCGTCGCTCAATAAACGATCGAAATGGTGGCGGAAACCCGAGAGGTCTTGCACGCGACCGCCGGTGTGATTGAGGAACATCAGCGACTGGAACCAGAACCGACGCCAGTGGGAGTAGATGCCCCCGTGGTAGTACGCGTCTCGGTAGATGTCGGTCATCGCGTCGTACGGGAAGATGGCGGCGAGACCCTCTGGTTGGTGCTCGGCGGCGAGCAACTGGCTCATGGCGAAGTAGGAGACACCGACCATTCCCACCCTGCCGTTGCACCAGGGTTGCTGAGCGATAAACTCGATCGTCTCTTTCAGATCGGCTTGTTCCTGGGGGCCCCAATGGTCCCAAGCACCGCCGGAGTCATTCGAACCCCTCACATCGACAATCACCTGGGCATAGCCGCGCGGCACCCAAAACTCAGTTAATCCAGCCTCGTTCTGACCGTTGGGTACGAGCGTGTATTGGAGCTGACGCGTGTACGGCGACCAAGAGAGCAAGGCCGGGAACTTCTCTCCCGGGGCGAAAGGCCGCATGACGTCATACGCGAGTTCTACTCCATCTCGCATCCGCAGCCGTTTGGCGTACTCAGGAAATATCGAGTACCGAACGTCGGACTGTTCGGGTGTCGAAGGAGTAGCGTCATGGGGATACTGGGGCCACGACGATGGGTTCACCGTTCGTATGCTGTCGGGATTCACCTTCATTTGGGGCATGTGCAACGCCTTCCCGTGTCACGCGGCAGTTGTTGACTTCAGAATATAATGCATTGTCGATTCACACAGCGACTTGAGTGGGAGAAGGGCCTCTCAGTCGCAGCGGGACAGGTCCATGGAAGGGGCAGGCATGTCGTACCGATCGGTCAGGACCAAACGAGACAACCAGCAGTGGATGCTCGACTTGGCGCTCAACCTGAAGGGCCGAGTCCAGAACTTCGAGGCTGACCACCCAGAAACACCTCCGGGCGGCCGGGCCCGGAATTACCGGATGTACTCGAAGGTCTGGCGCCAAGCCGGCGAACATCACGAGTCCCTCGCCCGGATCGCCCATCAAGAGGGGTTTCGGGCGACGGCGGTCGAACACTACGACCAAGCAATCGAGTCTTTTCGATTCGCCCAACACTCGATCTTCTATGACGATCACCCGGTGAAAATCGGCCTCTGGGACAAAATCAACGAGTTGGTAGATCAGCGTTCGGAGGTCACCGCTTATCCGGTCGAACGAGTCGAGGTTCCTTTCGAAGGCCAAACGATCTCGTGCCTCCTGCACCTGCTTCCGGATCGACGACCGGCGCCGTGCATCATCTACACCCCGGGGATGGACCAGACGAAGGAGAGTTTCCCGCGGCCTCATCGAAACCTCGCTGTTGAACGTGGAATGCATGTGCTGTCAATGGACGGACCCGGCCAGGGGATATCCAATATCAAGAAGATCAGAGCTGTCGGCGATATGTACGAGCAAGCCGGTCGGGCGGTGATCGATTACCTCGTCGAACGGCCCGAGGTCGACGAATCGAGGATCGGCCTGTTCGGAATCAGTATGGGCAGCTATTGGTCGCTGCGAATCGCTGACGCTGACGATCGGATTGCAGCTGTTGCAAGCGCGGTCGCCTGCTTCAATCCGAACAACACGCTCTTCACGCAAGCATCGCCTCGCTTCAAGCAGATGTTCATGTATATGGCAGGAACAGACGACGAAACCGAGTTCGATCGGATGGCCTCTGAGATGACGACGCAGGGCCATCTCGCCGCCATCCGGTGCCCGACGCTCTTGGCCACAGGCGAGTTTGACCCCTTGTGTCCGCTCGAGGACGCTCTCGGCGCGTTCGCGGAGCTCGAGACGGCCAAGGAGCTTTGGGTAGTAGAGAACCAATCACATCTCCTCACAAATCTGCCCAATCTTGGTGGATTGGACATTCACCACTACATCATGGATTGGATGCACCGGGCGTTGGTGGAAGGGAGATTTGCCGACAGGCGTATCGCCTATGTCAAAGAGAACGGCGCAGGCCCATTCTCTGATTGCGAATGGACTCCCACCGTCACCGAGAATGATGCCTATTTCTAGGGACCCCGCAGGCCGAGGCGATGGCCGAGCGTAGAGGTTTCCTATAAGGCCACCTTGCGGCGTGCCACGACACCCGATCGGCACCACGTGGCGCGTCCGTGTATGTCAGTATCTGGGGACCACTCCGAATAGCACCTGTTCGAGTTCCCCTGCAGTGAGAACCCATGCGAAGCTCCGCGACATCAGCTCGAGGGCCATCGCATGGCTGTCTACACCGCGCATGCTGGCGGTACAACTGCTCAGGACCACCGTCCGGAATCCGAGGTTGGCCGATGAGAAGGCAGTCGAGAACACGCATGTATCGGTGTTGATTCCCATCAAGATGACGGTCTCCGCGCCGAAGACCCTGCTGAGAAGGTAGTTCAGTTCAGTACCGAGGAAACCATCGTAAGTCTTTTTGGTCGTCACGTGGATGTCGCCGTCAGCCACCAGCTGCGCCGGCACCTCAGATTGGGGGGAGCCTTCGATACGGTCCGCCACCTGCCTCACAGGCATATCCGCCAATTGGGACAACCCAAGATCGTCTGCAGTGCGCTTGAAGGGGCTAATCGAGGAACGAGCCTCGAGCTCAGCGGGCCGGCGAGACACATAGGCGTGTATGACCGGAATGCCGTAGACACGGGCGAGAGCGAGGAACCGCTCTGAGTTCTCAAGCACCCGAACTGCTTCCCCAGGAGCGACGCGTTGACCTCCGACATCCATGTCGAGATACTGGCGTTGCATATCGACCGTCACGACCGCAGTCCTGGCCTGGTCGATTGACAGTTGCTCGACCATTGCCCTCCGGAACCTGTCTCGATCGGCGGGCGTCATAGGGTCGGACACAGCGTCAGTTGATTTGCGTGCTTGGGAACGACAGGGGTCATCCGCCAGGTCGTAGTCCGCCGGCTTGGCATGCGGTTGGAGGATCCACAGATGTCCGCCGGTTGGCGGCGGCGCGAAATGGAAGGGGGGATCGCAGTCGTAGCGGCTCCCCGAGATGGCGGTTGGACTCTGGTCGAACTCACCCAGATGTCTGTCATTTCCGCGCCTTTCTGAAAGCACTTGCGTTCACCCTCGGAGCTGCAACATCGAACAAGACACACGACCTGCCGTGCTCGTCGTTTCCGGTGACAACTCGCAAGTTTGGCCTAATACTCCCCACCATGATTCTACCTCCTGTAACCGGAATCCGATTCCACTGACGTACCCGCCGAAGCCGCCTCATCCCAATGGACCTATGAGCCTTCGACAACGGCTAGATACCCCAGGAGTGGAGCTTGTCAAGCGGCGATGTGTTGCGGGCTGGGTTGACGGTGTGCCCATGCGGTGTGTTCGCTGTAGAGGGTCTGGTGTCGTAGGCAGCCGTGGAGGATGCCGACGAGGCGGTTACCGAGTGCTCTGACCGCTTGGTGGTAGAGGTCTCCGCGTCTCGTCGCTGGTCGTAGAACTGGCGGCATCCGGAACTCTGTTGTAGGGAGCGGAAGGCCCATTAGTCGATGGCGTCGTAGAGCCTCCCGTTTCTCACATGTCTGGCGAGGACTGCTTTCTTTTTTCCTGAGGCGACGATGATCGGCGACGTTCCCGCATAGTTCTTGTGAGACTTAGGGTTGGCGTGACGGTCGAGGTCGTTCCCGGACTCGCCGAGCGCCCGGGCGCCGAGCACATAACCGAGCCCTGGCATGGAAAGGTAGATAACGGCGTCCGGGTGCTGTTCAAAACGTTCCGCCAGGGCTGCTTCGAGCTCTTCGATCTGACGGTTGGCACGGCGAGTGGACTGCACCATTACCCCAGCGGCGTGGCCTCGCGAGCTACCCCGCGGCGCGCCCTTAGCATCGAGTGAACCCCCAATGAATCGGTCGATCGACCACTCCTCCCGTCGATAGCGCAACGAACTCAGCCGGCCCGCATCGGTCAATCCGGATGGAAAGCCTTGGGTGACCTCGCCCACGTGTCCGTTATCACTTCTACGAGATAGGGACCCTCAGTTTCGATCGCGCTCTGCAGAACTTCAGCAAGCTCTCCGGGCTGCTCGACCGTCGTCGCCGGCACTCCCATGTCTCGCGCTATCGCGGCGAAACTTGTCGGCCGGAATTGCCACATCTCGGCATGACGACCATGAAGTTCTCCCTCGTAAGCGGCGGTCCATAGACCGATCTCCTGATTAAACGCGTTGTTGTTGTTGACGACGATCGTTGCCGGGATGTTCCACCGAGCCATGGTCTCAAGCTCCGAGATGTGATACCACATGCCACCGTCGCCGTTGAAGCACACGACGGGCCGGTCGGGAAGAGCGCACTGCGCACCGATGGAAGCGGGGAATGCCCAACCCAGCGATCCTCCGGCTCGCAGCAAAATCTGATCCTTGGAAGCGAGATCGATCATGCTCGCGGCCCACACGCCGGAGTGTCCCGTGTCCGCCACCAGGACCGCATTCTCGGGAAGGACAGCCGAGATCTCCTTGCACATCCGTTCGGGACGCATTGGGACCGCGTCGGAATCTCGAACGTCGCTGGTCGACTTGTACCATGCGTCGATTATCGATCTCACCCGTGCAATCCAGGTCGTTCGATCGGTCCGCTTTGTGATTCGACGCACTGCCTCTGTCAGCAGCTCGAGTGACCTGCGGGCATCCCCGACCAAGGACGCGGCGTTCCGGTAATTGAGACCTGCCACATCACCCGAAATATCGCACTGAATGACGTCTACCCCGGGCGCGGGGATCCGCCAGCTATGCGTCATCAGGCTTCCGGTCTTGGTTCCGATGAAGAAGACGAGATCGGCCTCGGAGACGATGCGATTGGCGGTTTCGCGGGAATACAAACCGACCACTCCGGCCGACAGTTGATGACCCGCCGGAATCACGTCCTTCCCGCTGAGCGACGCCGCCACCGGAATCGAGAGTTCCTCCGCCAGTGCCACCAACTCCTCACGTGCACCCGAGTACCGAACTCCACCTCCGGCAACGATGACCGGCCGCTTTGCCGACGCGAGCAACTCTGCAGCCCGGACCACATCGGCTTCGTCTGGAGAGGGTCGGAACGGGGGAAGCTGGCGGAACCGTTCGTCAGCACTCGAATCCAGCTCTCCCTCGAGCAGCTCGAGCGCATCTCCGTGATGATTCGCAAGTTCTATGTGCGCGGCGCCCGGCCTTCCCGTAGTCGCAACCCGGAACGCCTGGCGAATGGTCGGGGCGAGACGTTCCAGGGACTCGACCCTGGTGCTCGATTTCGTGACCCCGGCGAACATCGGCTGGTCGTTGATCTCCTGGTATTGGTACCGATCCCGTGTGTGACTGAAAGGGCCTCCGGTGATAGCGACCATCGGGCTGGCGGCCATAGCGCCGTCTCGTAGACCGGCTGCCAAGTTGGCAGCACCAACGGTCTGGGCCATGCAGACACCGGGGCGGCCGGACGCGCGTGCGTACCCATCGGCCATGTACGCGGCGGCCTTCTCGCTGTGCGCCAGGACCCTGGAGATGTTGGTTCTCTTCTCCATCTGATAGAGCGAGTGGTTGAGGATCGTCGGAACGAAGAAGACATGGGTAACGCCATAGTTCTCCAGGAGGTCGGCAATGAGTTGGGAACCGGTCAGTTTCTCGGTCATCGAATTGATCCTTTCGCTTCGGACGGGACTTTCTAGCCCCTCTATCGTCTTCCTATCATCCACTGCCGCCGCTGGAACTGACCCAGCAATAGAGCCATCGTCAACCCGTACGCGAGGTACGCCGTGGATGTGATGAAGAGTTTCTTCTTCTCCCACTTCCAGGGCAGCGGCAGGATCCCCAGCGAGGGCATATACCAGCAGAATCCAATTACCCACATCAGGGCGGCCGTCGCGATTCCCCCAGCCCAGGGAGACACCTGGTGCCGAGGGGTTGCCCGTGCATCGGCCACCCATCCGATTGCGTCGACGGCGAACAGAAGGGGGTCGGCGATCCTTCTGCGTTGGCGAGGCGGAGGCAACTCCTCGGCGGCCATCCGAAGCATCCAGTCGATTGCATGCTCAGGGTCGGTCTTGCTCAATGCCTCTGATTGCGTTCGCAGCCGCCTGATCGTCAATGCGACGCCTGCCATCGCAAGTGTCCCCCAAATACCGGCTGCCGCGCCCTTGAGGAGTCGACTGATCATGAACCGGCTTCGCTTTCTCAGCGCGCGGCGCCGAGTGATTGCTCTTCGATCCCGGGCATCAGGTAGCGAGGGAACATCATGTCGTCAAGAACCAATCCGGGTGTGGTCGGCGTGACGCCCATACGTGTCAGGCTGAACGGCGATAAGTACTCGATCTCGCCGTTGAGAACACGGAACGGCCGCTCGTTACCCGGGAAGATCGTATCCGCCATCGCAACAATGCGATCGATGCTCTCTGTGGCCCGCCGGTCGTTCCGACACCCAGTGGCATTCTGCCGGGTGAGCGCCACGCTGGAATAGTGGAGTACGTCATCTGTCACCGTGCTCTTACCATCCGCCGTCTCGACCACGACGCAGATGCTGCCCGGGGAATCGCCGGGTGTATGAATTATCGAACGGCCCGGTTCGATCTCGTATGCTTCGTCCACACCGACGATCGTCGGCTGGTGCTCGATCATCGCGACCGACCACTGCGGTGTCGCCCAGTCGTTCTCGTGGGGGTGGGCCGCGTAGACCCTGTCATCGGGGTAAACAAGAATCAGGGTGTTACCAGAGACATCCAGATTCTGTGCTTGATCCCAATGCGCCTGGGTTGCAGCGACGATATCGATGTCGGCCGGGGTCAAACCTCGAGCTTGCAAAGCTTGGGTTAGCGCATTTCTAAGACCAACATACCCCACGTCGACGAGGATTCTCTGAGTGCCTTCAAAGAGCACTACCGAGGAGAACCCAACGACGCCTTCCCTTGTGAGCAAAGGCTGACCGTCCAACAGAAAATCGGTTCTTGCCATCTTCGCACCTGCCTTTCCCGATCGTGTATCCCGGAAGAAACCAGCGCCAACTTCCGGAGCTCACCATGATGAATCCCCTTGCGAACCAACCCAACTCTCTCCACCCCTAAACCGCGCGAACCGGGCACTCCCGCGGTCGACGAACTCCTGTCCTGTGTGCACCATCTTGGCTTAGTTATCGATAATGTTTCATCGATAATCGAAGTGTAGGCGGAAACGCCAACGCAATCCATTCGGACCGATCCGCTCAGCCCTCCCCATAGACCCCACCTACGGGCCGTCCACGTTGGGACAGGTTATCCGATCACGGATCCAGGCTCAGGGTCCGGACCACCAGGATGCAACATGCGCCCCCGTGCAGGTCACTGCCTGTCGAGGGATCTCCAACGAAATGATCCGTGGGCGGCTGAGGCCCGGCATCGGCAAGCTGTCGATGAGACACGGCTAGGCCTCGACCACGGTTGCGTGGGTCGTGAGGAAGATCTCAGCGGCCTCTAGGTTCCGAGACAGGTGCGTTCGCTCGGCTTCCTGGGCGGCGTCAATATCGCGAACCTGGCAGGCAACGACCAAGGCCTTATGATCCCGGTTATGGGCGGCGATCCAATCCCAGTCCGAACCATCCCTCACGAACTGTGCCATGTAGAGGGTGGATAGATCGCGAAGATTGGCCAGTATCGCCGCGATACGAGGCTTATTGGCGGCATTTGCCAGGGTCCTGTGGAATTGGGCGTTTAACCGCGTGTAGCGGGTCAGATCTGTCTCGTCATCCATCTCGATCGCCAGCCGTGATACTCGTTCCAGATCGCCATCAGTGATCCGTTGGACTGTCGATGCCATGAGCAGTGGTTCCAAGGCAAGTCGGATTTCGTACATCTCAACGAGCTCTGTCAAGCTGGTTTGGTGCACCGTCATACCTCGGTGTGGATCACCCACCAGCAACCCCTCGGAGACGAGTTGTCGGAGTGCCTCCCGCACAGGGGTGGTCGAAGTGCCCACCTCAGCGGCGACCTCCGCTTGTAGGATCCGAGAGCCAGGCCTCAACACGCCGCTCAAGATGCGGTCGCGGAGGTACTCTGTCACCGCGGCGTGGGTGGTGGCTGGGCGTACTATCGGCTCTGCGTTCTCGTTCGTCGTCATTGATGTCCATCCATAGCAGGCTGTTCCGTGGGGTGGATCAACGGCCTCTGCCTCAGAGATTCACATATCATGTTATCGATTATGCACCACTGACCAAAATGGCCCGCTCCGTTTGGCCATTCCAAAACACAAGGTCGCTATTACCCTCAGTGGTCACAGAGGGGACCGTCCGCAAAGCCGAGGCCTTTCCACGACGCCAATAGGCTGCCCTCGCCCAGTACGCTAGTCTCGTCGAACCGCCCGCCGGGCTAGTGCCCTGAGTCAGAGATTCGCTGGCAATACGCTGCCAGGGTGTCGAGAATCTCATCGGCGGCCTTGTGCCAGGTAATTGGGCGGGGTTTCTCGGTCCATGTATCGACCCAGGATCGGATGGCCTTTTCCGGGTCCTTGGTGGAGCGGCGGGGGCCCCGGCAGAGCCATTTGGTGGTGACTTCCACAAACTGAGCCTCCCCCCAGATCATGGAGACTTCGATAATGAGGAGCGTGATGTCAGAGATACGACGAAGGTTCGATCTGGAGTTCCGTGAGGGGGCTGTACGGATGGGCACCGAGACGGGCAAACCGATTGCTCAGGTGGCCAGGGATCTCGGGATCAACGAGGAACGCTGGGCAACTGAGGTGAACAAGGACCGGATCGAAGGGGAACCGCTGAGGGTTTGACGCCAGGTGATCACGCTGAGCTGGTCCAGCTCCGGAAGCGCAGCGCTGAGTTGGACATGGAGCGTGACGTACTCACGCAAACCGCCGGCGGCACTTCGAGACCGTCGCCGCATGGACCCCCAGCTACTCAGCCACCTCGTGGTTGGTGGCGCCCTGCGTGCACGCCAACTCGATCTGGCTCCGCAACGCCAACGACTGGGCGCTCATCGGCGTCGAGCCCGTCCCGCAGCGTCTCCCGCTCCTCATCCGACTACACCAACACTGCCATGGGCGATCACGCGTAGCCATAGCCGACATGCTACGACCCACACATGTCAATAACGCGAACTTATGGCGATTCAGGGCACTAGCTCTGATTCGCCATGATCTCCAGCATGTCTACGACGCGATTGGAGTAACCCCACTCGTTGTCATACCAGGCCACTACCTTGACGAGATTGCCATCGACGACCTTGGTGAGTTGGGAATCCACGATGCTCGAGTGCGGATCGCCGACGATGTCAGAAGACACGAGCGGCTCGTCCGTGTAGGCGAGAATGCCCGAATAGGGTCCTTCTGCGGCAGCCTTCAAGGCCGCGTTCACTTCCACCTCCGTAACGTCCCGGGAAACCTCCACGACCAGATCCACAAGAGACCCGTCGGGAACCGGAACCCGAATAGCCATGCCGTCCAACTTCCCGTTCAACGATGGAAGCACCTTACCAACCGCCTTGGCGGCGCCAGTAGTGGTCGGAATGATGTTCTCGGCGGCATGACGCGCACGGCGCAAGTCGCGATGGGGCGTGTCCGCAACTCGTTGATCGTTGGTATAGGCGTGAACGGTTGTCATGATGCCCCGTTTGATGCCGAAAGCATCGTCAAGAACCTTCGCAACGGGAGCCAGACAGTTGGTCGTACAGGTGGCGTTCGAAACCAAAAGGGCGCCGGGAGTCAGATCCGCGTCGTTGACCCCGAGCACGATGGTGGCATCGACAGGGTCTTTGGCAGCCACCGTTAGGAGAACCCGCTTGGCTCCCGCCTCGAGATGTGCCTCCAAAGCATCCCTGGTTGTGAACACGCCCGTGGATTCCACGACCACTTCCACACCGAGCTCCGCCCAGGGAAGCTTGGCAGGGTCCCCCTCCTCGAGCATCTTGACCGTCTGCCTCCCGGCAGTCATGATGCCGTCCCGGACATCGATCTCACCCGGAAACCTCCCGAAGACCGTGTCGTACTTCAGCAGATGAGCCAGCGTGTCGTCGTCGGTCAGATCGTTCACTGCCACGACATCGATGGCAGAGTCAGGTCTTTCGTCGACGATCCTGAAGACAGCTCGACCGATCCGACCGAAACCATTGATAGCTACGTTCATGATGACTCCTCTTCAGAGTTTTACCGAATGTATACCTGACCATGCTAGGCACCGGTACTGAAGTACGACGGTGAGCCCGACCTGCGTCTTCCCGTCCGCAAGTGGCATCCCTCAGAGGTTCGGCTCACCATTCACGCAAGTCTTGTTAAACCTTCGTGGAGGAGCCCAAGATTGGCTCTGCATTGTTTCCCAACGAGCCGCTGCCAAGATCTCTTTCTTGGAGGTGGATCATGAACGGCGAGATCGTCTATCGTTCGGAGATCCCGATCGAAAGGCAACCGGGGCCGCCGCCACCTAACCCCGATCCTTCACGCGTTGGGTTGGATTGACTGGGTGGGGTCCGTGGAAAAGCCCTCCCGACTTGGGTTGATTCGTGTTGTGAAAGCACGCATCAACCCGAGCGAAAGGGCATCTCCGAGGTGAACGCTAACAGCACGATGAATGTGGCGGTGGAAGGCGGAGGCATACAGGTGGTGGGTCATGTTGGGCTTCACGTCGTTGGGCGCGTTCGCGGACCGAATGGGTGTCGGCGATGCACTGTCTCGGGCGGTCGGCTGGAACGGCCGAGGGGTGCCGGTCCATGACCGGGGCAAGGTGCTGACCCACACCATGTTGATGCTGGCGGGAGGTGGTGAGTGTTGCGCCGACATCGAGTTCTTGGGATCTCAGGGTCGGCTGTTTGGTGAAGTGTGCTCGGATTCGACGTTGTATCGGACTTTCACCGACAGCTTGGACACCGAGGCCGTGGCGCGTGCTCGGGCTGCGTCGGTCAGGTCCGGTCCCAGGTGTGGGCGCGCAACGCAGCGACCACGGGGAGGGCGCCGGTGGTCTTGGATTTGGATGGGTCGCTGATCGAGATCCACTCCGAGAACAAGGAGGGCACCGCAGCCAACTTCAAGCACGGCTTCGGCTTCCATCCGTTGTTCTCTTTAGCCGACGCGACCGGTGAGGCTCTCGGCGTCATGCTGCGGCCGGGTAACGCCACCGCCAACGACGCAGCCGACCTGCTGACGGTGTTGGACACAGGCTTCGACCAACTACCTGCCGAGGTGGCGGCGGGCCACCGGGCCGGAGCCGAAGCCGGCATGGTCGGTCGGGCGGTGGTGGCCCGTTCGGACTCGGCGGGCGGGAGTGTCGGGTGTTCTGTGTAAGGGGCGGGGTTCGTGATGTTGTCTCCTTTCTACTCGATGGTGGCTTCGGGGGTGAGGGGGATCCTTCCGGGGAAGTAGATCGCGAATTGGTGGAGTGCGGCTGCCCAGTCTTTGATCGGGTAGGTCCATTTCTTCTCCGCGTTGCGTAGCGCCAGCCACAGCAACTTCATGGCGGCGTCGTCGGTGGGGAAATGCCCCTTGGTCTTGATGATCTTGCGGAGCTGCCGGTTGACCGCTTCGATCGAGTTCGTCGTGTACACGATCCGGCGGATCGGTTCGGGGAACGCCAGGAACGGGATGAACAGCTCCCACTGGCCCCGCCACGTCTCAGCGATCATCGGATACTTCGAACCCCACGTGTCGTCGAAGGTCTCGAGCGTCGCAGCGGCGGCTTCTTCGGTGGCGGCCTGGTAGATCGGTCGCAGGTCCCGAGCGACCTGTTTGCGGTCTTTCCACGACACCAGCTGGAGGCTGTTATCCGTTTACCGGCCTTCACGGTTGGTTTCTGGCTGGGTGGTGTAAGGGTCCTTCGGGCGGTCTGATCGGGGCTCGATACTGGTGGTTGGAGGAGGTGGTCATGGTCGCGGTTGGTCGTGTTGGTGGGAGTCATCGTCTGGTTGGTGATGGTTCGCTGGTCGAGTTCGCGAACCGGTGGCTGGACCATCTAGAGGCCCGACAGTTTTCGCTGGGGACGGTGCGGGGTTACGCGTTTGATGTCGTGTGTCTGGCCCGGTTCTTCGATGAGGTGGGGATCGAGTGGCGGGAGGTGACACCGATGGACTTCTTCGACTGGCTGGAGTGGCAGTCCCGCCCGGCGACGCCGACGGGTGAGACGGTGGTGCGGTTAGCCGTGAAGCGGGGTGCGGCGCCGGCGACCATGAACCGGCGGGTGGCGGCCGCTCGGGGCTTGTTCGAACACGCAGTGGTATGCGGGGTACTGGACCAAAACCCGGTGCCGGCGCCTCGGCGTAGTTCGGGTCTGCGGGGCCGCCGGCAGGGCCTGTTGGGCCATGTGCGGGTCCGCCGGCCAGCTGCACCGGCACGGTTGGTGCGTCAGGCACGTCCGTTGCCGGAGAGTCTGGCGGCTGAATACGTCGCCGTGTTTCTGGCTGATCTGGAGACGCATCGTGATCGGGCGATCGTGTTGCTGATGCTGCTGGGCGGTCTGCGCGCAGGCGAGGTCCGTTCCCTGCGTCTGGCCGATATCGATGTTGGTTTGCGTCGGGTCAAGGTCACTGGCAAGGGATCCAAGCAGCGGGTAGTCCCAGTGGATCGGTCGTTCTTTGTCGAGTTGACCGCCTATCTGCGCATGGAACGCCCGTCGGGTCTATCGACCTCGGAGTGCTTTGTCGTGTTGCGAGGTCCGACCACGGGACGGCCGATGACTGAGGACGGTCTGCGACGCATCTTCCGCACGCATCGGGCCCGCAGCGGCGCAATCAGAGTGCGCCCTCATCGACTCCGACATACCTACGGCACGGAACTCGCTGCCGCCGGGATCGACCTGTTGGTCCTGCGCGAACTGATGGGCCACGCCCACGTTGAAACGACTGCTGCCTATGTGCATCTGGCCCCCGAGACGGTGGCGGCGGAATGGGCCCCGCGCCAAACAGGTCCTGCCATGACCGCTGTCACCAGGACGCTCAACGCGGTCGACCCGAGCCGAGACGTGCTGGGCGATTACGAGCGTTTCGTCGATTCGTTGGACGTGACCCAGAGCCCGCGGTGGCAGCGGCACCGCGCCGCTCGAGGGTTCCTGGAACGCTACCCCGACCTGGACGAGTGGATGCGCCGACCCACGAACGCTCGCCTGGCCGACCTGCATCGCCACAAGGCGTGGCCGCTGCTGACGTGGCTGCTCGTCGAGGGGCGGCTCCGAGCTGACCTGGAGCTGCTGTTGACCAAACCCGCCGGTGTCGACCTGGGTATGTGGTGGACCGACGCTCAGGGCGACGATGTGGAACTGGCCATAGGAGTCGCAGAACGGTTGGGATGGAGCACCAACTGGGCCCGGCAGGTAATCCACCACACCGCCCCAGTGCTGTGCCTGTGGGCGGGTAAAGGCCTCACCGGGCTATCAGACGCGGACTTCGATGCCGCCGCGGTTGAAGCGGAACGGGTCAACGTGGCCCCGTCGACCCGGAACCGGTTCGCCGCAGCCCTCCGCCAGTTGTGCTTCCAGGCCGGGATCGTGAATGAGCCGCCCCGGGATTCCAAACCTCCGGCCCGGACCCCCGCCGAACACGGCGCAGCCATCGCCCAGGCTGAGATCCGCCGTGAAGTGATCCGCTACGCCGAGACCATCTCCACAACGTTGCGGCCCGCCACTGCACAAACCCGGATCAAGGCAATCCGGGTGCTGTGCGACTGGCTCGCTGAGAACCACCCCGACGTCACCCAACTCGATCACCTCGACCGCAGCGACCACATCGAACCGTTCCTTGCCTGGTCCCGCACCAGACCCTGCCGGGGACCGAATGGGCGCGGTCAGACCGTGGGGATGACCGCGTTCCACCATGATCTGGTCAACCTGCGGGTCTTCTTCGAAGATATCGCCGAGTGGGGCTGGCCCACTGCACCGCAGCGACGGTTGCTGTTCTTGTCGGATCTGCCCCAACTTCCCGAACCGACACCCCGGGCCCTGACCCCCGACCTTGACCGGGCGCTGATAGCCGCCGTTGCTGGCCTCGATGATCCGTTCGCCCGCTGCGGCCTGACCGTACTGCGCGCCACCGGCATGCGCGCCGGTGAACTGTTGGACCTCGAGCTGGACTGCATCGTAGACTTCGGCGCTCACGGCACGTGGCTGCGGGTCCCGATCGGCAAGCTCGGCACCGAACGCATGGTTCCCCTCGACCCCCAACCACTCGCCCTCCTCGACGGCTGGATTACCAACCGCGACCCCCAGCGTTCCCTGCCCCACCCCCGCACTGGCCAACCCGCCGACTTCGTGTTCGTCGAACGTGGCCGACGCATCGGCGCCCACCGGCTCCGAGTCGGCCTCGCTACCGCCGTCGCCGCCGCCGGGCTCACCGACCGGGCCGGACAGCCTCTCCACGTCACGTTGCATCAGCTCCGACACACCTTCGGAACTAGCCTCGTCAACGCCGGCATGAGCTTGCCCGCCCTCATGGCACTCCTCGGGCACGTCACCCCCGAAATGACCCTGCGTTACGCCAAGCTGGCGTCACCGACCATCCGAGCCGCCTACGACACGGCTATGGCCAAGATCAACAGCCGCCGCCCCATCTTCACCATCCCCGCCGGACGCACCACCACGATCCCGGCCAAGGTCGACTGGCTGCACAGCGAGATGCTCAAGACCCGCCTCGCACACGGGTTCTGCTCGCGCCACCCGGTCGCCGGCGCCTGCCCCTACGCCAACATCTGCGAACAATGCGAAAACTTCGACCCCGACCCCGACCGGCAAGACACCATCGCTGGACAACTCGCCGACATCACCACTCTCCAAAGAGACGCTACCCAACGAGGATGGCACGGCGAAGCCACCCGCCACCAACGCGTCGCCGAAGCCCTCGACCGCCACCTCCGACACCTCGACCTGGATACCCACACCGCACCCCTCGCCTTGACACCACCCCCGAAGGCCGGTTAATGCGGATCAGATGCACAACACAGCACTGGATCCAGGCATCGCCGTAGACGGCCTCGATCGCTTCGGGCAGGGCGGTGAGCCCGTCACAACACACGACACAGATACTCTCGATGCCTCGGTTGCGGAGGTCGTTGAAGATCTTGAGCCAGAACTTGGCGGATTCGCCGCCCTTACCGATCCACAGACCCAAAGCTTCTTTGCGGCCCTCCATGTTTGCGGAGGTCGTTGAAGATCTTGAGCCAGAACTTGGCGGATTCGCCGCCCTTGCCGATCCACAGACCCAAAGCTTCTTTGCGGCCCTCCATGTTGAGACCCAACACCAAATACACGGGGCGGCGACGCACCACCCCGTCGGTGCGGATCTTGACCACCAGGGCGTCGATCCACACGATCGGGTAGCACGGATCCAACGGCCGGTTCTGCCACACCCGCACGTCGTCCATCACGGCGTCGGTGACCTTGGTGATGAAATCCTTCGAGACCTCGACACCGTAAATATCGGCGAGATGGTCGCGGATCTCGCCGTAGCTCATCCCGCCGGCATACATCGAGATGATCTTGTCATCGAACCCGTCGAAATGGGTCCGACCCTTCGCCACGATCTGGGGCTCGAACGTCGCGTTACGGTCACGGGGCATATCGACAGGGACCTCACCATGATCCGTCAACAACGTCTTCGGCGATGTGCCGTTAAGCGAGTTCCCCGACCCTCACCCCACCGGATCGCCCTTCTCATAGCCCAGATGCTCGGTCAACTCGGCCCCAGCAGCCGTCTCCACCGGCCGACCAAACAACTGCTTCAACAAGCCGTCCGAGCCGACCAGATCCTCGGGCCGTTCGTAATCAGCGAGCAACTCGTCCAACAACTCCTGCGGGATCTCTCCCATGACGCATCCTTTCCAAGGCCGACCAAACAGCCAACCCCTGGTCTAGTCGCCACTTACACAAAAGTCCGGACAGTCTCCGGCGGGCTGCTCGGCCGGGTTCGTGGACGGCTGTCGTGACCGCAACATCGGTTTCCAGGTCGTGGCCCGCCGTACACCCGCTGTTTCTGCGGCCGTGGCCGCCGCCAACGACGACACCGACCGTTGGGTGCCCGCCCTACGCGCCGACGGCAGCATTGAGGAGCTCGGCGATGGTCACCCAGTGGCGATGGTCGCTGCGGTCACCGATCTGGTCGACGTCCGTATCCTCGACGGCTGGCCCACCGCCAGAAGCCTCCTCGGCGCCTACCAACAGATCGCCGCCTTCACCTGAACCCGAACAGCGCCATCCCCTTTCTCTACCCCCACGGGCTCCATCAGCATGCCGCCCGGGTCAGCAACACACCCAAACCGGCCACACGTGACCCAGTGGCGACACACCTACCCGCTCACACCGGCCATGGGCACCACGACAACACCACCAACGGCCCAACTCGCCACCGTCATGAATGATCGGGGCTAACTACTTGCCCATGAAGAAGTAGCTGCGTGAACGGCCGTGGTCGTCATCGGGCGCCCTACTCCCGCTCTCTCATATCAATAGTCTGTCCCTCGAAAGTGACCGAGCTATGCAACGGAACCTCTTGAACAACCAAGTTCTCAGCAAAGCAACCGCCTTTCGCGTTGCGAACCAAGGCAACGATCTTGTCCAAAGATTCGTCTGCTTCGATGTTGAGGTCAGTCCTTACGCCGTTCCAGGTGGTCCTCACCGTACCCATGAGGACCGACCCGGTGAGCAGGTAGTCGAGCTCTACGTGGCAGCTGGCCTTGTATATTTTCATCTTCATCATGGACGCGTACCGCGCCACCTGAGTGAGTAATCAGAAGCCGATCCCCAGCGCAATGTACCTCATTGGAGGCGGGAATCGATTCGTCCCACCGATGTGTGGCGGCTCGTCCGAGAAGACCTCAAAATCCCCAGATGTGCCTACCTTGAGGTGGACCTCGCCTTCAATGGATTCGGTATCGGCCGTGATCTGCGTGACCAGCCCCCGAGTTGGCAACTCCGGTTTGTCGGTGATCCGTTCGCCGGGTTTCGTGCTCTGATCGAAGGCCTTTAGGGGGTTGGTGTCCATGGAGAACCTCCTCGAGATGGATAGGCGTCTTGATTCCGCGCCGCAGCCTCGAGAAGGAACCGTACGAGATATTGAGTAGCCGCGCAAGCGTGATGTTGCCACTCATGGGCTCAGGTGTCCGGGGGTATCCACCCACAAAGCCAGCAGCGGAGGCCGCAACTGATCCTTTCAGCGAAATGTCACCGACAAGCCGACCCGAGCTCCTTGCGCCGAGAACCCCGGCAGCTAAGGCCGGCGCCATTCTTCGACCTGACCGAAGTCCGCCTGCAACCCGGCTTCTTCGATTGCGGCAACAGCCGCGTCCTCATCGACATGGGAGGTGTCTCCCGAGACCCCCACTGCTCCGACGATCACGCCTCCGTGCCTGATAATCACGCCGCCGGCCACGGGCACCACCTTGCCAGCCGACATGGCGTTGAGGGCCGCAAAGAATGACGGGACATGCTGAACGCGCTCTGCCATCACCCGACTTGGCAAGCCCATCCCGAGTGCCCCCCACGCTTTGCCGATGGCGATGTCAACCCGAAGAAACTCAGAACCGTCATCGCGTTTGATGACGATGGGGTGCCCGCCTGGGTCGAGGACGGCGGCAGTGAGCCTCCCGGTGTCGTGCTCTCTCCCCCACTCGAGGACGCGATCGGCGATGTCGTCGGCTTGTTCACGGGTCAGCATGTGACTCCTCTCGGTACGCGCACCCCACCGGGTCCGCTAGACACCCAGGTGTCGACGTTTGGCGTGGTCGTCGACCTCGAGCTCCTCAGGGCTCCCCTGCCATACGATCTGGCCGTGCTCGGCCATGATGTTGATACGGTCACCCAGCGCTATTGCCAAACCCAGATTCTGCTCCACCAGCAGGATGGAGAGACTGGGGCCTTTGAGGCCTTCGAGGCGTTCGCGGATGGCTTTGATGACAATGGGTGCCAAACCCTCGGAAGGTTCGTCCATCAACAGCAGTGATGGATTGGTCATGAGGCCGCGGGCGATGGCGAGCATCTGCTGCTCACCTCCCGATAAATTCCTGGCGAAGCTGGAACGCCGTTCGGCCAGCTTCGGGAAGAAGTCGAAGACCCGTTCTACCGTCCAGGGCTCGGCGCCGTTGGCACCGGCCCGGGCGACGATGTCGAGGTTTTCAACCACGGTGAGGCTGCCGAACACATGTCTTCCCTGGGGGACATAGCCGATCCCTTTGCGGGACACCTCGTAGCTTTCCAGGCCGAGCAGTTCCTCTCCTTCGTACATCACGGATCCCTCGCTCACCCGGGGCGGGGAGATCCCCGCCACCGCTCGCACCAGGGTCGTCTTGCCCATGCCGTTGCGGCCGAGCAGAGCCAGCACCTCGCCATCGTGGACCTCGATGGAGACGTCCTCGAGAATCGAGGCGGTTCCGTACGAGCAGTGAAGGCCATCTATCTTCAGCATCAATCGCTCTTCAGGTAGACATCTTGGACCCGTTGGTCCTTGCGGATCGCCTCCGGATCGCCTTCGGCAATGGGACGACCGTTGTCGAGGACCAGCACTCGTTCGACCAGTTCGAGAGCGATGCTCATGTCGTGCTCGATCAGGACGATCGTGAGGTCCCTGGACAGTGACGAGATCAACTCGCGCATGATCCTACGCTCTGCGGCCGACAGCCCCGCGCCGGGTTCGTCCAATAGCAACAAGTCCGGATTACCGGCCAGTGCCATGGCTATCTCCAGCTGACGCTGTTCGCCGTGGGACATCTCGGACACCATATGGTGACGTTGCGGGACCAGCCCCACCTGCTGCAGGACTCCCGAAATGCGTTGGTCGATCCAGCCTCGTATCCGGAGCGGGCGCCAGCTTACGAACCGGGACAGGCTGCGAGCCTGGGCGGCAATCGCCAGGTTCTCTTCGACGCTGAGGTCCTGGAAGAGATCGGTGATCTGGAAGGTCCGCCCGAGTCCTTTCTGGGCCTTCCGGTAAGGCGACGCGTTGGACATGTCTGCCCCGAAGAGGTGTACCCGTCCCTCGGACGGGTACACCTCCCCGGAGATGGCTCGGAAGAGCGTGGTCTTGCCCGCTCCGTTGGGGCCGATGACGGCCCAGCGCTCACCCCGGTCGACCCGAAGCGACACATGATCAACGGCCGTGACGCCACCGAAATGCACCGAGACGTCATCGACGTGCAGGATGGGTTCGACCACGCTCACCTCCTTACCCGCCCGCGTTGCCCTGGAAGTCCCGGCTGTAGACCGGCTGCGCCAGGTATTCCTCCGCCGTCTTCGGCCAGAACTGATCGATGTCCTGGTAGGTATCGATCACGATATTCCACACTCGACCGTCGTCGCGCTCGACGACCTGACGGATATAGATGTCGTAGACCGGATTGCCGTACTCGTCGAGCACGGACGGCCCGAACGGCGTGTCGAGCTGGAGGCCCTTCATCACCTCGAGCGTTGCCGCCCGGTCCGAGATATCACCATTCATGGCTTCGACGGTGGCCTTTATGTACTGGGCGGCCGTCCAGGTTGCCGCGGCGTAGTACGACGGGATCCGGTCGGTAGCATCGTCGAAGACCGTCACGAATTCCTGGGTGGCCGGGGCGTCCAGACCCTCCGCCCAGTGGCCGGAGGAGATCAAGCCCAGCACCTGCTCGGGCGGGACGTTGCGAATGTTCGAAACGTCCAACATGACTTCGCCGCCCAACATCGGGAGCTCATCCATCAGCCCGAAGTCACTCCAGTTTTTCAGGAGGTCACTGACGCTGGCGCCAACCTGCAGTGCGAAGACGGCGTCCGGGGCGAAGCCTTGCAGCTGCGTGACGTACGTGCCCAAGTCAGTAGAGCCGAGGGGGTTCCACAACTGCTGCGCCGGAACAACCGTGCCCCCGGCCTCCGTGAAGACCTGGGTGAAGCCGCCGCACATCTCATGCCCGAAGGCATAGTCGGTGCAGATCGTGGCAACGTTGCGGTAACCCTGCTGGTAGGCCCAATCACCAAGAACATGGGACGTCTGGCAGGGTTACCGCAACGTT
>Ga0209341_10001919_pt1 | contig 20177 bp, 39 predicted proteins | sample RifCSP13_2_FD_184020 | JGI IMG/M metagenome (GOLD analysis project Ga0209341, IMG submission 184020) | Soil microbial communities from Rifle, Colorado - Rifle CSP2_sed 13_2 (SPAdes) (version 2) | ecosystem: Environmental > Terrestrial > Deep subsurface > Rock core/Sediment | place: Rifle... | reverse complement strand
ACCCACCTAGAGGTACATCTTTCGATAATACCACCGCATCAGCGTCTCGTCATGGTGTCCCCTTTCCTCTCCGTTTCCTATATCCGCTCTTCGGCCCGGCGCTCTCCGGCTCGTCCGGTTCCACTTCCGCTAATTCCGCCTCGCCCGGCTCCTCCTCAAAGATTCGATTGACCAGATCCCGCTTGCCCTTGCGTACGGGGACAAAGCGCCCTTGATCGGTCCTGGGTACTTGGGTAATGGCATATTCCTGTCGGATCAAGGCGAGTTCGCGCAGGGTCGGACTGGTGTCCGGGTGTCCGCCGATGCGCTTGTGGTCGCGCGGCTTTCTCGGCCAGAGCAAGAGTCCTGTCCAGTAGACCTTCTGGCAGCCCTCGCACCTGATCTGCCCGGTGATCCGGTTGTAGCGCCCTTTCTTCTGGTGCCGCTGACCGTGGTAGATCGTGTTCAGCGTGCCACAGGACGGGCAGCAGTAGCGGAAGGCGAGGAGCTGAGCGAAGAGCCTGATAATCATTCTTGCTCGATTCGTGTCAAGTCTTCGATCCGCCAGCGAGCTGTCCGCATCCCATACGCGATCTTGGCGTACTCGACGCCTGCGTTCTCGTAGCGTCCGACTACACGGCCGACTTCGCGTGGATCAAGCGTGAAGCCTTTCGCACGCGGATCAGGCCCGTACACCACGTGATCGCCGATTCTGAGAGGTTCGCTCATTCCTGTTCCCGTGTGGTAATCCGCTCCGGCAGTCTCGCCATGATCCACGCTCGCCACTCCCCAAGTTCGTCTTCCCGCACGATCAACCGTGGCGTGTTCAGCCGGTAGGCCAACTGCCGCAAGTGACGCTCCTTGTCACTGACGGTCGAGCCGTCGTCGGCCCAGCCGGCCTTCCGGTTAATCGCGATATGGACGAGCCAGGTCAGCTTGCGCTGAGCCTGTCCCTTGGTGAGCCGCTGGGCTGCCTCACGCCACTGGTGATCGTACGGATCGCGCATTTCGGTACACGTGCTGGCGAGAAAGGCCCGAAAGTGTTGCAGCAGGCGCAATGTGGCCCGAATGCGATCTGGTGGTTGCCCGAGATAGGTGCCGGCCGTCATGCTGGCACCCTAGCAAACCGTTTGATAGCTAACCGTTCACAGGCGATCCGCTCGAACCTCGCCAGGGACGGCATGAGCCGATACTGCTCAAAATAGTGTGCGGTCGTACTGTTCGACTGACCGTTGAGCCTGAACGTGATCACTAAGATCCCCCCGTGTGCGCTCTCAGGCCGATAGAGGTCGAATCGGTACCGTGCAGGCCCGGAATCCTCTCTCATGGTTTCGCTCGCGACTGGCTGCTCGTTTTGGACACACTGCAAGGCGATCTGTGTCAACCATAGATCATGCTGGAGCTGACTCGCGTGGGATTCGAGTAGGGCGTAGCTGGGTTTTCTCATGGTCTGTTCTTTCCGTTTAGTCGCCAAATGTAATCCGTCCCAGCCGCAAGTTAGCCGTGGTTTCCTCCTGGCAGTAGCTTTGCCATGTTCCCAGCGTTCAGGTAGACATGGGCCGTAGCTGGCTTTCCGCAGAACGTCCCTGCGCTGACAAGCGCAAAGCCTGCCGGCAAGCGTATGAGCGTGAGATTGCCGACACGATCAACGGCTACGTCCTGAGTCTCAACGTTTACGATCCCATGCCTCGCCACATCGAAGTACGGATGAGAGTGTGTCGGTAGGCGTTTCCTTTGCAGGCTGGCGAGCTCGACGACGGCATACTCGGACCTTGATCCGCCATCCCAGTAGGAATTGATATTCACGCCGCCATTGAACACTGAGAGGGTCGCCTTCTGTTTCCGGTAGCTGGGGAAGGCTGCGAGCACGACGGCTTTCACTTCGGGCGCCGACTTGAGCTCGATAGTCTGGTACATGGGCCTGTCCTTTCCGAGATATAGGGTTAGCTGTGGTTCCTGCCAGCCAAGAGCGTACGGTCTGCCATGACCGCCGGCCATAGGACGACAGCGGTCCCATCGGGGACATGCGCGACATGTGGTCCTTCATGGCCTGCATTCCGCGTACACGTGTAGGTTGACCGGTCATCATCGGCCGCCCGCTCGTGGCAATAGGGCGATTGTGTCGCCATTGGGTACGCCTCGCCGACTCGCCGACCTTCCGCGACTGTCAAGCCGAGTATGAGTTTCATGGTGTGCCTCTCCTCTCCTGTCTGTGGCATTCCCGTGACACCGTGGGCTACCTTAGCCTTGACCGCTGGGATAGCGTAGTCACCTGTTCCCTTTCGTCACACTTTCTGGGTCGATGGTCGATTCGTTACCTTTGGTAACACTTGCAATATACGCCTTAAGTGCATTCATCACTGCAACTTGCACCTCAATTCGCTCTGTGAGTGCTCGCTGGCGTATCGCGTACCAGAGCTCGTCGTCGATGCCACGAATGAGGTAGGACTTCATGGGAGATATTGCCGTGTATCCCGGTGCCTGAAGGTGCCAATCTCTCCGCTGTTCGTCATGCGCTCTGCCAGGTTGGCATCGCACGACTGGGCCGAGAAGCACTCCACGAACGAACGTCCGCAGCGCGTGCAAGTGCCAGCCGCCCTGTTGTGACGAGTCGCATCCTGACGAGTCGCCCATCCTCGAACGCCTGTTGGCGCAGGCCGGAAGCTGGGCTGGTCTGTCTGTATGATGTTTTCCATGTAGCAAGCTTAGCACGCTTAGTGCCGTATGTCAACTATCACGCCAATCGACCTATTTCGCTCTACCTTCGCTAGGCTAAGTCTGCCTGGGCCGCGCCTAAAGTCACCAATAGTCGCAACCTGGCTGACTTGTTCGCGAGCGTACACTGAGCTACTTGAGTCTACTACACTCAATATAGCATATCGCGTGCCATGCTAGGCTGGCATAGGCCTTGCTTAGCGCCGCAGGCATGGCATAGTCCTTGCCGAGGGAGACTAGGCATTGTCCGCGAGGGTAGGGAGGGATGCGGGCCCCTGTGCAGGCGCCTGAATCCACCGATTTTTGTAGAATTTTTGTGTAACCGACTGATGAGCAAGGACTTATGCACAGTTTGTTCACATCTCAGGGTTTTGTCTGACTTGACTTCCATGCGAGAATCAGCTACTCACTGAGGACACGTGGTCAGGAAGCCCTGCGTCTTCTGTGACACCGATCGGATCGCGCGGCTCTGGCCCTTCTGCCCCACCTGCGGCACGGCCTTCGGACTAGGAGGGCTGCTCAGCGGGGCGCTGGTCACGATCGTCCTCGGGCTGATCGACTGGCTGGGATCACGATGATCTGGCAACGTGTCACAAAGTTCGATCCGCGCAGTGCCGCGCTCGCTGATCGCCACTACTCCCGGCGGAAGATCGGGGCGCCGCAGTTCATGCCACCTGGTGAGACATTGATTCTGCTCTCCTTGGACGAGCAAGCTGTTTTTGGTTGGTGGCGACCGCATCCACGCTCAGGGATCCAGGCGATGAACAGGAAGGATGGATGGACCTGCACGATCTTTCGAAACGAATCACCTACACGATCTTCAATACTGATCTTGGCGGCTGAGCAGATGCTCAAGGACGCTGGCGTCACGTGCGGTCCCGATGGACTGTTGACCTACGTGTGGAAGAAGAAGATTCAGTCACCCAATCCAGGCTATTGTTTTCAGCGAGCCGGGTGGGCAAAGACTGGCTGGTCGGCTGATCAGCAAAAGCGCCTGCTCCAGAAACCGTTCAGTCAAGTGGGTGTGTCATGAAGCTCACCGATCTGATCCGCAATGGGCTCGTGCTCCGCCGGATTCTCACGGCCCTGGAGCAGCAGACTCCACACCTGGCCAGTATCGCCGCGTCCTTGTCGAGAATCGCTGATCAGATCGCTCCGGTGATCGCAACCTCCACTGAGTCCGATCTCAAGTCTACCGGGATCAGCTTCACCCGCGACGCCGAGCAGAGCCGCATCCTCGATTTCCAAAATTACATGTATCGGACCTTCGGGCGCTGGCCAACCGATGAGGAGATCGTGGGGCACCTCGATAGTGGGAGCGCGAAGGAGATCTCGTGATGACACCGTGGCGCGATGGGATGGGGCGGCTCACCGTGCGAACCGAGACTGGAAACGCCCGTCGAGGTGAGCTGGTGATGAGAGAGGGGCAGCCTCGTGGCCTCTGTCGAATGCCGGGTTGGTTGCAGATTTACGGACCCGCGTCCATCCGTGTCACCGGGATCACAGAGGATCACCTCTGGCAGCAACGACAGATCCTCGCGGCGCGAGCGCGGCGTCAGCGGTTGCCCTCTGCGATGCGGTACGAGCGAGCACGTGATCCACGGTTTCAATCTGAGTGGAATGGGAGCGCATGAGCACCGCCCTTACTCCCCGTCCCGTCCTTCCGATCCTCAGCTACGCGGTGGAGAGCTTCGAGCAGCAACTGGGCGGACGCGAAGTCCTCGTCGAAGTGCTCGCCCAGGCGGACTCCTCCGAGACCATTCAGCGGATCCTGAGCTTCCTCGGCAACCCCGATCACCGCCGGAACACGCTCAGTACGGTCTGTCTGATGGCCGACTGTACGCCCGGCGATCTGTTCCTCGCCTACGAGCGGGCACTCAAGACCCGGGCGAAGGTCCTTGCGTCGATTCCAGTGGCGCGTGAGCTCCCCTACGTCGCCGCCGATGCCATGCGCCGCGCTCGTACCCACAAAGTCCTCTGCCTGGAGTGTAACGGCACGACACACATGAAGACACGGGTGAAGGGTGAGGTGATCGTCACCGAGTGTCCGTGGTGCGAGGGCGGCTGGATCAACCAGGAGCCCAGTCTCGATCAACAAAAGCTGGCGCTGGAGCTTGGCGAACTGGTGCAGAAGGCTGGCCTCAACATTCACAACGAAAACGTCCAGGAGACCAAGACGCTGCACGTGGGCCTGGGCGCGTCCTTGGCGAAGCTGCAAGCGGATGCCGCCAAGATCGTGTTCAGCCCCTCGGCGGTTGAACCTGGTCCGCGAGAGCCTGATGGACACTGAGTTCGCCCAGTGGCTCGCCACCCTTGGCGTCGGGGGCGTGCTCGCCGCCTTCATGTTCCATTTCTATCGCAAGGACGTGAAGCTCTACACCGAGTTGTGGCGTGGACAATCGGATGCCCTGATGCAGGTCGTGAAGGACAACAGCATCGCCATCACCGCGAACACCGAAGTCGTCCGCTCGCTCCAAGATCAGATGAAGCACGATCATGAGTCGCGTGGATGACCCTCCTCCAGCTGGCCATGCGCTTCGTCGGCGAGATAGAGGAGCGCCCCGGCGCCGCCGATCACCCCTTCATCCTCTGGTGTCTGGAAGCCTGCCACCCTATCACCGATCAGCCCCATGACGAGATCGCGTGGTGCTCGGCGTTTGTGAGCCGGCTCGCGTGGGTGCAGCGGTTGCCGCGCAGTAAATCCCTTGCGGCGAGGTCCTGGCTCGGGATTGGCACCGCCGTCGAGAGCAGTTTGGCGCGAGCGGAGTACGACGTGGTGATCCTCAGTCGTGGCCTCAATCCCGCTCAAGGGCACGTGGGCCTCTATGCGGGCGCCGAGACTGGGCGTATCCTCGTCTGCGGCGGCAATCAATCCAACGGGGTGACGATCGACACATTCCCGATCGCACGCGTGCTTGGAGTACGGAGGCTCGGATGAGTGTCCCCAATCATTTCTCCACCGTGAAGGCGCTGTTCGATCAGGGGGGCTGGACGCTCCACACCGATCCTGGCAAGGCCGCCTTCACCCGCGCCGCGGCGTGGAAGCTCTTTCAGCGCGATGCGCATTGGGGCCTGGTCGAGAAACTCACCGGCTCAAACGTCTTGGGGCTGTCCACCGATCTGGTCCTGTGGGCGGGCACGGGCGAGATCGTGGACATCGCGACGGATTCCGGGCCGATCTGGGGCGATGGGAAAGCGCCGATCGATCCGGATCGCTGGGTCCAGCCAAAGCCTCCAGCCGCGTGGGAGGAGGAGCCTGCGCCCGGTCCTGTCCCCATTCCCTATCCCGGCGATATGATCTGGGACCAAGTCGGGATCGCCCTCTTTGGGGACTACGCCGCCGCCTCCCATCCGCCTGATGCGGGGATGGGCCGCTGGTTCGGCCGCACGATCTGGGACGCGGTCGCGGGCGACGCCACTGGGCACGTCCTCACACTGGAGCAGTCAATCACGAAACATCGCGCCGAGTGGAGACAGGCGCTAGGGCTGCCAGCGACCCACTAAGGAGGTTGGAGTTCTCGAATTATCGGTCCCGGATAGGCAAGTGACCCGACGCGCCGCGAAAGTTCCGGGGTAGTGTGGCGCCCTCTGCGGCGGAGAGAAATCACGTAACGGCACACGTTAAACGCCGCGGGCCGTGACAGCCAGGAGAGACTGGCACTTCTCTATGACCAAAGAGCAGATCGCCATCCTGGGTCTCCTGTTGAGTCTGTTCGGGGTCATCTTTGGCTTCGGCGTACGGATGGGCGCCTTGACCGAGCGGATCGAGACGCAGAGCAAGCAGCTCGATCTGGTCAGCCAGGATCTGCGCGCCATCAATCGACACTTCATCTTGTGGAGTCAAGCGCACCAACAGGAGGGACGCTGACTAAGCGAAAGTTGTCTTATCCATTTCCGCCTATTCCTGTTGGCTTTGGACAGTGGTTCGCGGGCTTTGCCGATGGAGAAGGGTGCTTCTCCGTGTACTGGAATAACAAGTCCCAAGTACGTGCGTCGATGCTCTTTCTATTCAAAGTGCAGTTACGGACAGACGATGTTGAGATTCTTCGGCTGATTCACAGAACTTTGAAAGTTGGACGTGTTGAGGAGAATCTGAAGAACGGAACCGCTAATCCGATGGCGCGTTTTGTTGTAAACAAGATCGGTGAACTTCAATCTGTGATCATTCCACTCTTTGAACAGTTCCCCCTACGGACTAGGAAGGCTCGTGATTTTGAGTTGTTCAAGCGCCTTGTTCACTTGAAGGCTGAATTCTTTCATAAGCGAATGCCGACTGAGGCGTGGGATCTTTTACAGCGTGATTGTCGAGAGCTTCGAGCCGTGAAGCGATTCAACTATGGAGGCTGAACGTGCCAGCAAAATCCATTTTCAAGAGTAAGGTATTCTGGAGCAATGTGCTCCTCGCGACGGTCGCCGTGAGCAGCGGACAGTTTGGGATCCTGATCCCAGCCGAAGCGGCGGTGCCGATCGTCGCTGGAGCGAATATTGCGCTGCGCTTCATCACGAAAGGGCCGGCGAGCCTGTTCCGCGACGAGTAGGAGTACACGAGTACAGTAGTACAGGCGTATGTACTCCCCCGAGATCGTCGCCCGCCGCGAGCGCGCGCTCTTTCTCCAGTCTCCGCCGGCCGGGGTGCTCCAGCCTCAGCTCGTCTTCCCTGATCGTCGCCTGCCGCGCTATTCGGTCGCGGACTGCCGAGCGTGGACCGATCGACTGGGTGATGAGCCCCGTCCGCTCATCAACGAGGAGAAACGCTTCGTCTACGGCGAAGGGCTGCTCTGCCAGATCGACGCGGTCCACTTCCTTGAACGCTACTGCATGATCGATCAGGAGGGGCATGGGCTCATCCCGATCTACCCGCTCTGGGAGAGCCAACAGTTCATGCTCGACCGCCTCGCACGCTTGGAGGTACAACGGGTCGAGGAACGCTCCCCCGATGGGCTGCTGCTGAACATCCTGAAGATCCGTCAAGTCGGGATCACCACCCTTGGCGTCGCACTGGTCTGCCACCGCATCTTCACCCAACCCTACATCCGCGCGCTGGTGGGATCGGATATCGAATCCCAAGCCGGCTACCTCTTCCGCATCGCCGAGCGCCTCTTCCGCCATCTCCCCTGGTGGCTCGCGCCCGATCAGACCGGCTACAACAAAAATAGAGAGCTGATGCTGGCCACCGGCTCAGAGCTGCGTACCGCATGGGGTAAGTCCACCCGTGGTGCGCTGCAAGAAGTGGGCGGAAAGAAGGGCAACATCGAGCGGGGCCGGACCTACAGCACCTTCCATATCTCGGAGTTGGCGACGTGGGACAACCCCGATCAGCTTGACTCGGCGTTGCTGCCTGGCATTCCTGTCTACCGTGATACGTTGGGCCTCCTGGAGTCTACGGCTGAACTCTCGGATGACTGGTGGCACAAGCACTGGCAAGCCTCTGCGCGCACGGTCGGGCGGTTTCGGAATCTGTTCATCGCCGCCTACGCCGTGCCGAGTAAATATTCGCTCGCGCCCCCCGATCGGTGGGAACCGCTCGAGACGACCAAAGCGTGGGTGGAGAAGGCCGAGCGTGAATCGCCGCAGTGGTGCCTGGGCCAGACGATTCATCCTACGCTCGCGCAGCAGTACTGGTACGAAACGACGAGAGCCTTTTACGAGGCGAAGAACAAGCTCAGCGCGTTCTTGAAGGAGTACCCCTAGCGACCCTAACGAATGCTTCCAGTACGCGGGCCACGGCGTCTTCGACATCGAACAGCTCCAACTGATCGATCAGCAAGCCAAGCCCCTGATCGATGTCTGGGCGGTCGAGCCCTCGAGAGATATCGCGGAACTTCGCCGCCTCGCACCCGAGGAACTGAAGCCCGATCATCGTCTGCCCGCCCCACTCGCCCCTCGGTTGCCTCGCGCCCTCGCCGAGACCGTGGAGGTGCCGCCTGGCTACGGCTTCCGGCGCTTGGGAGTCGAGGCACTCAAGGACATCGAAGGGGTGGAAGGGCTGCGCGAAGCCGGGGTGCTCCTCATCTACGAATATCCCCGCCGTCTGGGCGTGCGGTCGTACGTGATGCCAGTCGATGTCGGGGACGGCGTGGGGCTGGACTTCTCGGTCATCGATATCTTCCGGATGCCCACGGTGGAAGAACCGACCGAGCAAGTCGCGCAGTTCGTGTCCAACGTCCATCGCCCGGTCGAGATCGCGCGGATCTGTGACGCCATCGGCCGCTACTACCTCGATACTGATGGGATCGAGGCGTTAGCCGCTGTCGAGGCTAACTTAGGACCGGGACTCGTCGTGCAGCACGAACTCCAACTGCATCTGGGCTACTCCAACTTCTACGTCTGGGAAGTCTTGGATGCGGGTGATCCCAGTGGGCGCTTCACGAAACGGATTGGCTGGGCGACGACCAAGCAAACCAGACCCATCATTCTCGCCAGGCTCTACGAAGCCCTCACGACGCAAGATCCGTTCTCGCACGTCCTCGATCTCCGTCTCCATAGCCCAATCTCCCGATCAGAGTTGCGCCATTTGATCATCCCCAAGGTCCCTGGTGCTAGACTAGGCGACGCCGAAGCCGCTCCAGGTCATCATGACGACTGTGTGATGAGCGCGGCCATCGGACACTTCGTATGCTATATGCAGATGGGCGGTGAGATCGAACCGATCAGCGAGCGCCGCCATCGCAGGGAGGCGACCCGTGCCCTCGAAGCTTCGCGTGGAAGTGGACTCCGTCGCGACTGGCGCAACTCGGCCACCAGCGCCGAAGGAGCCAAGCAAGGGATCGATGATGACGCCGACGACGACTGGGGACCCGACGCCCTCTACTTCGACCCTCGGTCCCACGAGTGATCGGCGGACGGTGCGTGCACGTCCACAGGATCTGCTCACGGCGTGGCAGGCTGTGAAGACGGAGCTGGTCACGCTGCCCAGCGGGTATCCCGTCCACGTCTATCCGGGGGACTGGCTCGTGGCGAACGGCGAGCGGATCGTGGACGCGGTCCCCACGGCGCAGTTCGATCGGCTCTACGAGCCAGCCCTGAGCGGATTGACAATCCCGGATGCGACTCGTGCCGATCTTGATCGGGTGCTGGGCCTTGGGGCAACCACGTCGGCGAACGATCTCCTCTTCGCCGTCAGTCGCCTGGCTCGTCTCCAAGTTGGTGAGATCGTGGTCGAGCTGAGTCCGCCGCAGTGGGAAGAGCTCAAGAAGAGGGCAGCGGTGCAGAACCAGACCGTCCGGGTGTTCATGGAACGGCTGGTGGCGAAGTTTACGCAAGACCTGTGGAGCCTCTGATGCCGAGGGACGTGTTGCTGTTGTCCTCGCGTGGCTGTCGCCTGGTGACAGTGCCGGATCCGCTTCCGCCGCGCTGGCTCATTCCAGTCCCGTTGAAGTTGTCTGTGTATCGCGCCGATGCGCCGCCTACCAAGATCGATTACCCGGTGCGTGAGTACTTGCGTGTGGATCCGGACACCTATCTCGAGCGTGAGGATCTCTAGGGTGCCCCTGTTCGACTTCTGGTGTGAGTCGTGCGGACAGATCGCACGCGATGTCTACCGCCCGATCAGCGTGGGTGCGCAAGCCGATCCGCCGATCTGTCGTTGCTCTGGGTTCTCTCAGCGAATGGCCTGGATCCCGTTCGTGCAGTTCATCGACGCCAAGGAGCCCTTCCAAGAGTTCACGGTGTCCGATGGCCGTAACCGCCCGGTCCTCGTCGATTCGCTGCGCAAGATGCGCCAGGTCGAGCGCGAGTCCGAGCAGATGGCGCGCAATGGGGAAGGTCAGCCGATGGTCTGGCGGAGATATTCTCAGGATCGCTCGAATGTGCACGTCCACACCCTTGGTGAGAACCCGCAGCAGGCTCCGACAAAGGAAGCGGCGGCGCGATTTGGCGCCACACTCAGGAAATCGGCTGACGCGCCCGAGGTGGTGTTTGGGCCGGGGGTCAATGAGTCGAACACGAGCGCGCTGAAGGATCGAGGATGAACGACTATCACGTCCTCCCGATCAACGATGCCATCGCGCACGACGAGACACGCGGCTGCTGGTGTCAGCCCTGGTGTGAGCAGATCTTTGAGGAGGACTGGCGCACGGCGACCTTGGTTGTTCACCGGTCTGCTGACGGACGGGAACTCTCTGAGGATGATGCGGAGGTTCCGCCCGCGACGAGACATTAACAGGAGGTTAGAGTATGGGACAAGCCTTTGACAGCGGCGACCATGTGCTCGGAAGTTATTTCGGTGAGACGAAGAAGCAAGTCTTTGACAAATTGATGCAGGAGCATCCCCACGCGAACAGGGTAGAGATCCGTAGCGTTCAGCCAGATGAAGTACTTCCACCGAGTACTGAGATGCCGCGTTATCGGTGCCACAAAGAAGTCTGGGCGCTGAAGATTGTGGACATTCGTCTCACTGAGTCAGGTACGGCTGTCATTACGCCAGCCGACAGTGGCTATGCTCCGTTCAATGTGACGGCTGCCTACGTACTCAAGCATGAGCCGCAGGTTGGTGGTTATTACGTTGTCTACAAAGACGGCTATGCTTCCTTCTCGCCGGCAGCTGTCTTCGATGAGGGCTATACTCGAATCTAGTTAGGAGAAGATGCCAGAGTTCTCCATCGCGGGCATTCGAGATTTACCCCGTACCACCGCCGACACCCTGGCCAAGGGCGATCCCCGTGTGCTCGGCTGGCTCCAGGAAGCGATTGAAGAAGGCGACCGCATCAACCGCGCCGATCCCTCCTACGACGTGATCGAACGCTCCCAGCTCTACCTCGTCGGCGAACAACTGAGTCCTGAGCGCCAGCGTCTGAAGTACCTCCCCCAAGTCGTGATCAACGAGACGCGCAAGGCGGTCCAAGCCCACGTCTCGGCCCTGACCGATCTCAAACCCGTGTTCGGCTGGCGGCCCACCAACCCCGATCTGTTCCAGCGTCAGGCCGATCTCCTCAACCGCCTTGCGATCGCCGAGTGGGTCATGACGATGGCCGACATCGAGCTGGGTGAGTGTGTGAAGTACGCGCTCACCTGTGGGACTGGGGACTTAGTGGTGGACTGGGACCCGCATGCGCCCTTCGGTGGAGCGAATAGCTACTCGGCGCGTGATCCCAGAGATACTCTGCCGATCAGACCCTCACAAGGTCGATCAGTCCAGTTGTGGGAAGGAGTCGTCCTGCGCGAGGAACACTCGGTCAATGCGCTCCGAGGCATGTACCCCACCAAGGCTGCGCTCTTTCGGCCAGCCAGCGACAATCAGTTGGGCCGGGTGATGGGCAAGTTCCGCACGATGGCGGCCAGACTGATCACCCCGGCCGATCCCCTTGCGGGGTTAGGACAGACGGGCACGCATACGCGCAAGTCCCGCTCGGGCCAGATCGTGCTCTATCGCGCCTACCTCCGCGACCGCACGCGCAACCTCACCGATCGTGGGATCGTGATGGGCACGCCTGGCTCAGCGTGGCAATACGTCGCCCAGCCGAACGAACCGTTGTATCCCCGCGGGCGACTCGTAGTCGCAACAGACGACGCAGTCGTCTACGATGGCCCGAACACCTACTGGCACGCGCGCTATCCCGTCTGCCGCCTGCGTCTCTGGTCGGTCCCCTGGCAACTGCTGGGCATCCCGCTGATGAACGACCTCTGTCCAATCCAGGACGCGATCAACGAGACGGCGAATGACATGCGCTTGGCGCTGATGCAGTGGCTGGACCCGGACGTGGTGTTCAACAGGAACGCCGTGTCTGAAACCACCATGCGCGTGAGCGACACCCGCCGTCCTGGCAAGCGCCTCAAGACCAATCCCAGCTTTGGCGATCCGTACAAGAAGCTCGATGGGCCGAACGCGCAAATCATGTCCCTGGGCTTGGAGTTGTGGGATCGGCTCACGCAGAAGTTCGCGGACATGAGCGGCACAGCCAACTTGTCCGCACTCATGCAGCTTCGCCAGATGCCCTCCGCGGACACGATCCAGAAGTACTATGAAGCCCTCACGCCTGAGATCCGCTATGAAGCCCGGCAGGTCGAAGGGTTCATGCGCGATCTGGCCGATCTGATCAAACCGAACTACTTCCAATTTCGCACGACCAAACAATTTATTGCGCTGCTGGGCGAGAGCGCCTCGACACTAGCGGACATTGATTACGACCCGGACACGCTGGTCCCGGCGGTCAAGCCGCACATGGCTGGCTACACCCCGGAACTGGATCCCGATCTCACCACCAGAGATCAGCGAGCCCAGTACTTCCACAACCAGTTTATTTTCACGGTCGCGCCCAACTCGATCCTCGCGATCAACGGGGCGGATCGGCGCATGATCGCGATGCAGGAAGTCCGCTCGGGACTCCGCGATTTCTGGAGTTACCACGAGACGATGGAAACCCCGAACGTGGGTGCGCCCCCGGCTATTCCTCTGCCACCGCTGGAACCGATTCCTCCAGAGGTGCAAGCGGCCCTTGTGCAACAACTCATGCTGAATGCGCAGGGGGGGCTCGTGAACGCACCGCTCCAAGCGCCAGATGGGAAGTCCTATACCTTCGATCCAGCATCCGGGCAACTGCTGGAGGTTCGCGTGCCGCAGACCATCACGGAGCGGTTGGTCGCTCAGAACCTCATGGGTATTGGCCAGGTCGCCAACAGCGCCGGACGCAAAGCGAGTGGGCAGGAAGCGCCAAAGATGGAATCAAAGGGCGATGAGCCGGGGGGACGGACGACGATCACGGAATCTTCAAAATGAGCGAGCTCGGCCCGACGGTATTCATGGGATCGCTCGCGTGGATCAAGGCGGTTCGCGCCTTCCTGGAGTCCGACCGTGATACGCAGATCCGCGTCGCATTCGAGCGCGCCTACAAAGATCTCCCGACGCCGACGCACTATGTGAAAACCACTGACGGGCACCTGGGCATGGGAATGACCTTCGCAGACGCCTTCAGTGATCTGGTACGGGAGACTGGTGATGGGAGTTGACCTACCCGTAGTCACCGAGCACGACGCCGATCTGTGTACCCTCCTCTCTGCCCTCTATGATCGCCGCTTCACCGGCGGGATCTGGCTCCATTTCCAGTCCGGGATTCCCAAGGTCGTCGAGATGCAGACCGTGCAGATTCGCTTGACCGTTGACAACCGCTCAGATTTCGTGCAGGCTGTCAAGGATTTGCTCGCGCCGACGAACGCCTAGCTCTCACGAGCAGTACCGTTCAGGCCCGATCTTCTCCGAGTGGGGAGGTCGGGCCTTTTTTTTTGTATGCCGATCACCGAGTCTGGCTCCAAGGTGCTGTCCTCGATGCAGAAGTCCTACGGAGCGAAGAAGGGGAAGAGCGTGTTCTACGCCTCGATTAACAAAGGCAAGCCCGGATCGCGGAAGTGGCATGGCAAGTCGGCGAAGGGCCGGTCGATGCGAGGGAAGCGATGAGTCCCAAGTCTCCCTCGATGGATCGCTACCAAGAGGAAGACGATCACCGCACGATCACCCGCGCCGCCGAGGTCATGACCGATCGGAAGCGGATGGTGGGCGTGAAGCGGCAGCACCGGAAGATGACCAAATCCATGAGCCTCGTGCAGCGATCGATGCTCCAGGGGAAACGCTAATGGCTGAAGCCCCGCTGCGTGAACGCGGTGCCCTCGCGCGTGCCAAACGGCGAGGTGGGATCAAGGGTGCCCGGTCCACCGACATTCGCCTCTCCTCGCCTCGGCGCGATCTAGTGGGCACGATGAAGAAGGGTGCGGCCTTTGTGCGTGAACGCACCGTATCGAGGTCTCGGTAGATGGCCTTCCCTCAAGCCGCCTCGCAACTTGACGGCCCGCCGCCCTCGCCGCAGATGGCTGGGGCAGGTCCGATGGGGGCTCCATCACCCTTCAGCCTCTCGGCGATGGCGCCTGGGCTCCCGTCGCACCAGATGCCCCCGGAGATTCTCACAGGCATTCTCCAAAGTTCTCAAAAGATCGGTGAGCTCTTGGACAGTTACGCCCAAGTCGCCCCTGATCTCGCGATGCAATTCTCGGCGATCAAAGATCAGTTGGCACAGGTGCTCGCCCAACTCGTGCAGTCCGGCGCTGGCGCGATGAGTTCGACGGCCGTGGGGCGGCAATTCCCGGCGGCGTTTGACCGTGGAGTCGCAGGTGCAGGAACAGTCTGATGAAGGTCTTACGGCAGTCACGTAGCTGCTCGACAGGTACTGGTGTGGTCCACGCGATCGCAGGTACTCGCGTCGTGTAGGAGGAATCATGGCAGGGAAAGCATTCGACGCAGGTAAATCCTTGGCAGACTTGGTACTCGCCAAGCTCCCCGAGAGCTTGAGGACCAAGATGTCTGAGGTGTTCTCGGCTCCGGAGGCCGCTGACGCGATCACCGAGCTTGGTGCGCGTGGGCTCGCCCAGAGCGAGTTCAGCAAGCAGATGGACGAGATTCGCACCAGAGAGCAGGAGCTCGACGACGAGGTGGCCAAGGCCCAGGATCTCTACCAGCAGAACACCGCGTGGTGGGCCAAGAACGAGGCCGCGATCAAGGAGTACAACGAGATCAAGGCCAAAGGCGGAACACCGCCCAAGGTGGAGTCTGCTCCCCCAGGTGTCAGCAAAGAGGAGTTGGCCTCGTTCATGGAAGAGCGCGAGAGAGCGGCGGCGAACTACCTCGGTCTCCAAAATTCGCTCACGCTCAAGCACTTTCAGGATTTTGGTGAAGTGATCGACACACGTGAGCTGCTTCAGGATCGCAACTTGGGTAAGCAGAAACCGGACGGAAGCGTGTACGGCCTGCTCGATGCCTACCACACGAAGTTCCAGACCAAGATCACCGAGAAGCGTGACAAGGATGAGTCCGCGCGGATCGACAAGCTGGTCAACGAAAAACTGACAGCGGAGCGAGCGAAGTTTGCGACCCAGCCGTTTCCGCTCAGAAACGCAGAACCCTCAGTCCTCGACGCCTTTGCTGAGAAGCCGGACGTGCGGGAGGCTCGGTACACCGTGGACAGTGCGGAGGCCGAGTACAACCGTCTTCAGCAAGTGCGCGGCGGGGCCTGATTAGAGAGTGGAGTGATCGATGGCTCTACAATTCGATGATGTCAATACGACCGTCACCAAGGAGATCCAGCCTGGGGTCGTGGACAACTACTTCAAAGCGGGACCGATGATTGCGATGTGCAAGAGTCGGTTCACCAAGAAGTGGATTGGTCCACAAATCCAGGAGAACTTCTTGTTCCGCCCGATGATCGGCGGCTCCTACAAAAAGGGTGGATCGTTCAACGTGACCCGGCCTCAGACCCGCACGGGGATGCTCTTCACCCCCCGTTACTACGAAGTCAACGTCACCGAGTTCTTGGAGGATCTTGAAGTTGAGATGGCTGGACCCCGTGCGGCCTTCAGTGTCATTCGCACGGACCTGGCGCAGGCGGCCCTGACGATCTCTGCGATCTTGGAAATCGCCTTCTGGCATCACGGCCAGGCGCTGGCGGGGGACGATCGGTCAGGGGAGATCAACGGGATCGAAGAAGCCCTGGGCAGTATCACGCAAGCCTCGTGGGCGGGCAATCTGTTCCCCAGCTACGGGGGCCAGACCCGTGCCGACGTGAACGGAGCGCTCACGGCTCCCACTGGACTGGTGAGCAATCCAGACATTTCAGTGTTTGCGGCTCCTGGGGCGATCAGCTACCGGATCCTTCGCCACTCCTACCTCTCGACCATTATTGCGAATGAGCGCCCGACCGTGGGTGTGACGACCAACCGGTGCTTCGGGTTCATCGCCGAGAACTTCCTGCCGCACCAGATCGTCGATACGACCCAGCCCGAGATCGGCTTTCCCGGCTTCAAGTTCGACAATGCGACGATCATGATGAGTCAGTACGCGCCGGGCCAGGATGGGGTGAACGACGCCTTCTTGGGGAACTACCTCGACACGGGCGGGGAAGTCTTCGCGTGGCTGAACTTCGGGCCGCAGGGCGACGATGCGTTCATTCGGCTCTACATCGCGCAGTCGGCGAAGTTCGCGTTTGGCTTCACGGGGTTCAAGGGCGCGCGGGAAGACAACCAAGTGAGTGGGCAGACCTTGTTCGGAGGCAACTTGACGGTACGGGCGCCTCGACTGTCGAGGATTTTGCACCATATTACCGCCTGATTGTGTAGGTAGGTTCAGCAGCTTAGAGGAGTTCAGTCATGCCAAGCCGCTGGGAGATGCCGCCTGTCTACTTGCAGAGCGGTGATCCCGAAACCGAAGACGTTGCGACGCTGCACGCGCCGGGTACCCTGGGGATGCGCTTCACGATCATGCAGCCCCCTGGGCCTGGAGCGCCCGCCGCTCAGGCGTTTCGCTCGAAGACCTATCAGCTCATCCGTACCGACAGCTCGATGACTGTCACGCCGTTCCCGAACGCGGTCGCGTGGTGGGCGGACAAGACGCGCTATCTGGTCACGACCTCACCGACGGCGCTTGGGCGTGGGCGGATTGCAGGACGCTTCCCGGACAAGAGCTTGGTCACAGGGGGCGGAACGGGGTCGATTACCACCGGGAACTACGGGTGCATCCAAGTCCACGGACCTGGACGTGTCAAGTTCATCGATGCCGTCGTCGTCGCGAACGTGACGGCGGTGGGCAACTTTGTCATTCCGTCCGCGACGGCGGGCAAAGCCGATGTCCTGGGCGCAGGATCCTCGGCGACCTATCCCACGCTCGGGGTGACGGCGGGGGCCTTGGATCTGGGCGACGCGACCGCCATCGTGGATCTGGACGTGCCGGAGACCACCTAAAGGAGGCCAGGGATGCCGCTTGATTTGACGACGGTCCCTGACCGGCACGACCGATCAGGGTCGAAATCGCGCAAGCTGGGCCGTGTCACGGGGCCGACCAGCTACGCCACCGGGGGAGAGGTGCTGGGGCCGAATGCCTTTGGGCTGGGGCGGGTTGACGTGCTGCTGTTCGATCATGGGACCAACGGCACCGATCTCCGCCTTGTGAACTACGACTACACCAACGGTCGGGTGAAGTGGTTCGATCTCGCGGGCGCGGAGATCGCCGACACGACGAACCTCTCCGCCTACTCGGCGCGGTATGAGGCGATTGGGATCTAGGGATGGCCGAAGGCTTCACCGATGTGTGGCGGACGGTGCGGCTCTACGTTCCCGTGGCGCCGTTGTTCCTCGTGCAGGACTGGGTCAACGAGGCGTGGAAGACCCTTGCCCGTACCCGACCGTGGAGCTTCCTGCGTGGGGAGCTGGCCTTGACGATCAACGCCGCACGGACGGTGGCGAGTGTGACCGTGACACGCGGGTCGGCGACTGTGACCTCGGTCGGGCTGTTTGTCGCCTCAGACAATGGGCGGACGTTCCGGATCAGTACCTATCCGCACTACACCATCGTCGCCTTCGTGGACGTGAACACGATCACCCTCGACCGGGTGTACGGAGAGGATGACGGGACGGCTTCGGCCGAGATCTACGACGGCTACGCGATCATGCCGGCGGACTTCGGGAGCTTCCGGATCATCGTGGACCCGTACATTCGCCGACGCTTGGCGTTCTGGATCACGGAGGATCAACTGAATCTGCTCGACCCCATCCGCCAGACGGGGGACAGTGGGCCTCGGGTGCTGGTCGCCTCAAGTCCGTCTCCACATCCCTTGACCTTGGGTCGTATTCGCTATGAGTACTGGCCACGCCCGACTGCCAATCGTAGTTATCCGGCGCTCTACAACAAGCAGGCGGACAGTTGGGTGAATGGGGAACTCTTCAGCGGCGTGCTGGCGGATGGCAAGGATGCGCTGGTCAAAGGTGCGTTGGCGCAGGCGGCACGCTGGCCAGGGAGTGGGGATGTCCAGAACCCCTACTTCAATCTCGCGCTCTCCGACCGGTTGGAGACGGAGTTTCAGTGGCGCACGCAGCAACTGGGCCTGCGCGACGATGAGCACTATGGCGATGATCTTCAGCGGGTCCACTGGGAGCGGTGGCCGCTGGCCGATTTGGCCTACGGGGATCAATCCCTCAGATCCACTGACGCGACGGTCGCGGATCTGTACTGAGGAGGCTCTATGCCGATCAAAGATTTGCAAACACCGTGGACGGGCTACCCGGCTCCCATGCCTGATATGGGTGGGGCGGGCGTGGTCAGTCGCGGCTCGGATCCGAACGCGGAGGGGGGCGAGGGGGCACAAGGGCTGACGCCGATCTGGCCCGATCCCATTCATGGCGCGCAGGGGAACGCAGAGACGCCGAACTCGGTGTCAGGGCTCCCGTCGCTGCCAAACCGCTTCGAGCCGAGTGGGACACCGCCGATGCCCCCGGATCTGACCGATCGCAATCCCGGCACGATTGATGAACGCTGATGGCTGCACGGCACTTTAACCTGACGCTCGCGGCGGCGGCTCAGCGCCTCTCAGTCGTGTACGCGAATCCAGCCATTGGCGGGCCAGATGATATTCCCTACCGGCAGCTCTTTTTCTCGGCGGCAGGGGCGGTGGCCTATGTAGGCGACGATGCGGACGTGAGTACGACCGACTACGGCGTGCGGGTAGAGGTCGCGGCGGCGGGCGACTATCCGATCGTCATCGGGAGTTTTGACACGGGGCCGCTGAAGCTGTCCAATTTCTGGGCGGCAGGGGCAGGGAGTACGCTCCATATCCTTGGAATACCGTTCTAGTCGTCACTAGCTGACAGGAGGAGACTCTATGGCCGGGTACGCAGTCGAGCAAAATCGGACAGCTTCTGCCACCCTTCCCGTGGGCTCGGTCTCGGCCGACGCGACTCGCCCACGCCGGGGTAAGTTCTACGACATCATGTTTGGATCGGAAGCCTCGCCAGCCGACAACCCGTTCCTCTGGCAAATCCAGCGGCACACCGCAGCCGGTACGTCAACGGCGGTGACACCGCAGACGATTGATCCGGGGGACGCGGCGACTGAGGCGGATGCGGGCGAGAACCATACGATCGATGTCACCGCGACGGCGGGCGCGTTCCTGCTCAGCATCCCCCTGAACCAGCGCGCGACATTTCGCTGGGTCGCGGCGCCGGGCGGTGAATTGGTTTACCCCGCGACCGCCTCAAACGGGTTGCACGCACGGACCCCGACGAGTTCAGCGGTCGCGGTGACGTGCGAAGTGCATTTCAACGAGATGTAGCCATGTTCGTAGGACCGCTCCTGCCTGCGTGGTGGGACGAGCACTATCAGCGGTTCTGGTGGCGCTGGAAAGCCGAGCAGGGGCGGTGCTGTCCGCACTGTGGAAAGGCGCTCTCGTGAGCCGGTATCTCGTAAAGTTCGAGCCAGCGGCGATCTACCTCCCGTTTCATCCGCGTGGCAACCGGTTGATCGGTGAGCTCGTCGTCTACGCTGAGAGTGTCGAGGGCGCTGAGGATCATGGGCGGAAGGTGACGCAGGGGGCGTCTCGTGTCGTCGCGGAGGAGTTGCCGGAGGCGGCCTAGATGCTGAAGCCGCAGGGCTACGCGGTCATCGTGGACCCGGATCAGCCGCTGGTGGAGCGAGACTCGATCACCTGCTTCCACTGTCAGCAGATCGTGTTTGTCAA
>Ga0209341_10001918_pt1 | contig 20182 bp, 18 predicted proteins | sample RifCSP13_2_FD_184020 | JGI IMG/M metagenome (GOLD analysis project Ga0209341, IMG submission 184020) | Soil microbial communities from Rifle, Colorado - Rifle CSP2_sed 13_2 (SPAdes) (version 2) | ecosystem: Environmental > Terrestrial > Deep subsurface > Rock core/Sediment | place: Rifle... | reverse complement strand
GATGCTCGTGCCGGGCGCGATCGCGGCCGCCGCGAGGATGCGCTCGGGGGGCACGCGCGAGGCGCCGCGGACGTCCACGCGCGCGATCGCGAAGCGCGGCGTGGTGAGGAGCCAGCGCGCGCCGAGACCGAGCGCCAGCGGCAGCGCGGCGAGCAGGACCAGGAGCAGGAGCACGCGCAGCGCGCGCGCGACGGACCGCGGGCGGCGGCGGCGCACGCGGCCGATCCGTTGGCCGCCGACGAACGCCGAGCGCTCCCCGAGGTCGGGCAGGCCCGGCGGCCGGCTGCGCGGCGAGCTGAGACCACTCGGCATGCGGGCCTACTCGCCGAGGAGCCGGATCTCGGGCTCGAGCGTGACGCCGAAGTGCGCGTGCACCCGCTCCCGCGTGAGGTCCATGAGCGCCAGGATGTCGGCCGCCGTGGCTCCGCCGCGGTTGACGATGAAGTTGGCGTGCTTGGTCGAGATCTCGGCGCCGTTGAGCCGCTTGCCCTTGAGGCCGCACTTCTCGACGAGCCGCGCGGCGGCGTCGCCGGGCGGATTCTTCCACACGCACCCCGCCGAGGCGAGCGCGAGCGGCTGCGTGGACTTCTTCTGCTTGAGGCGCTGCCGGATCTCCTTCTGGATGTCGGCGAGCGGCCGGCGCTGCAGCCGGAGCCGGCAGCCGACGAGCACGGCGCCCTCGGGCGCGTGGAACGCGCGGTACGTGAACGAGCCGGTGCTCGGCTTGAACTCGCCGATCGTGCCGTCCGGGTGCAGGAAGTAGACCGCGCTGACGAAGTCGCCGATCCAGCCGTCGGGCGTCCCGGCGTTCATCGCGAGCGCCCCGCCGATCGTCGCCGGGATGCCCACCAGGCACTCGATGCCGCCCAGGTTGACGGCCGCCGCCTCGCGGATGAGCGCGGAGAGGCTCACGCCCGCGCCGGCGAGGGCCTCCTCGCCGTGGTACTCGGCGCGCCCGAGGCAGCCCTCGAGCCGCAGCACCACGCCGCGCACGCCGCGGTCGCGCACGAGCAGGTTGTTGCCGCCCCCGATCACCGCCACCGGCAGCTGCTCGCGCTCGGCGAACTTCAGCGCGTGGCGGATGTCGTCCACGTCCTGGGGCACCACGAAGATGTCCGCCGGCCCGCCGATGCGGAGCGACGTATGGAAGCTCAGCGGTTCCTTGAACCGCACTTCTCCCCGGATCTCTCCTAGCATTGAGGCCTCCCGTCCAGAGAGTCGGCTTCGAGGCGTTTCAGCAGCGCCGGGCCGAGCTGGCCCACGTCGCCGGCGCCGAGCGTGAGCACGAGATCGCCGCTGCGGACGATCCCGGCGAGATGCTCGACGGCCCGCGCCCGGTCGTTGCCGAGATAGGTGACGTTGCGGTGGCCGTGCGCCCGGATCCCCTCCGCGAGGGCCTCGGCGGTGACCCCGGGAATCGGCGCCTCACCCGCGGCGTAGACGTCCAGCACGACGAGGACGTCCGCCTGGTTGAACGCGGTCAGGAACTCCTGGTGCAGGTGCTGCGTCCGCGTGTAGCGGTGGGGCTGGAACACCGTCACGACCCGGCAGTCGAACCCGGCCTTGGCGGCGGCGAGGGTCGCCCGGATCTCGGCGGGATGGTGCCCGTAGTCGTCCACGACCGTCACGCCGCGCGCGCGGCCGCGGACCTGGAAGCGGCGCTGCACGCCGGCGAACCCGGCGAGCGCCTTCTGGATCGTGACGAAGGGGATCTGCAGGTCGAGGCCCACGCCGACGGCCGCGAGGGCGTTCAGCGCGTTGTGCCGGCCCGGGATCGCGAGCGTGCACTCGCCGAGCAGGCTGCCCCGGTGGACGACCTCGAAGCGGCTCGTCATCCCCGCGAGGTGCAGCCGGCGCGCGACGAGGTCGGCGCCCGACTCGAGGCCGTACGTGATGATCCGCTTCTCGATCCGCGGGATCAGCATCTGGATGTTCGGCTGGTCGAGGCAGAGCACGGCCGAGCCGTAGAACGGCACCTTGTTGACGAACGCGACGAACGCCTCCCGGATGGCCTCGAGCGAGCCGTAGTGGTCGAGGTGCTCGGCGTCGATCGTGGTCACGACCGCGATCGTCGGCGCGAGCTTGAGGAACGAGCCGTCCGACTCGTCGGCCTCGGCCACGAGGTAGTCGCCCTGGCCGAGCCGCGCGCTCGAGCCCAGGTTCGTCACGCGCCCGCCGACCACGATGGTCGGGTCGTACCGGCCCTCGGCGAGCACGGCGCCGACCATCGACGTCGTCGTGGTCTTGCCGTGCGTGCCCGCCACCGCGATCCCGTACTTGAGCCGCATCAGCTCCGCGAGCATCTCGGCCCGCGGGATCGTCGGGATCTGCCGCTGGCGCGCCACCTGCACCTCGATGTTGTCGCGCGAGACCGCCGAGGAGTAGACGACGACGTGCGCGCCCTCGACGTGCGCGGCCGCGTGGCCGACGAACACCTTGGCGCCCAGCTCCGCGAGGCGCTCGACGACGTCGCTGCGCCGCTGGTCCGAGCCCGTCACGCGGTAGCCGAGGTTCAGGAGGATCTCGGCGATGCCGGACATGCCGCTGCCGCCGATCCCCACGAAGTGGATCTGCTGGTAGCGCTTATACATTGGCGTGCTGCGAGATGTTCAAGAGCACTCCCGTCGCGAGCATCGTCACGAGCAGCGCCGAGCCGCCGAACGAGACGAACGGCAGCGGCAGGCCCTTCGTCGGCAAGAGCCCGGTGACGACGCCCAGGTTCACGACCGTCTGGGTGGCGATGAGGACCGTGATCCCCAGCGCCAGGTACGCGCCGAAGGGCTCGGGGGCGCGGAGCCCGATCCGCAGGCCGCGCCACGCGAGCACGACGAACAGGCCGACGATCGCCAGGGCGCCGACGAGCCCGAGCTCCTCGCCGACGATCGCGAAGATGAAGTCGGTGTGCGCCTCGGGCAGGTAGAAGAGCTTCTGGCGCGAGCCGCCGATGCCCTGCCCGAGGAGGCCCCCGTTGCCGAACGCGAGCCACGACTGGATGATCTGGAAGCCGCTGCCGCGCGGGTCCGACCACGGGTCGAGGAACGCGGTGATGCGGCGGAGCCGGTACGGCGCCACCCAGATCGCGAGCGCGAGCACGGGCAGCGCCGGCGCGAGCACGAGCGCCAGGTGCCGCACGCGGCCGCCCGCCAGGTACAGCAGCGCGAACGTCAGCGCCACGAGCGTCAGGCAGCTGCCGAGGTCGGGCTGCGCGAGCACGAGCCCCGCGAGCACGCCCGCCACCGCCAGCGGCGGCAGCAGGCCCTGCCGGAAGTCCCCGAGCACGTCGCGCCGGCGCGCGAGGAACGCCGCGAGGTAGACGACGAGCGCCAGCTTCGCGAGCTCGGCGGGCTGGAACGACACGGGGCCGAGCCGGATCCAGCGGCGGGTGCCGTTGATGGCCTGGCCGATCGGCGGGACCAGCACGAGCACGAGCAGCACGCCCGCGACGAGCAGGAGCGGCACCACCAGCCCCTCGAGCCGCCGGTAGTCCAGCCGGAGCGCGAGCCAGAGGCAGAGGGCGCCCAGCAGCGCCCAGAAGACCTGCTTCTTGAGGAAGAAGTACGGGTCGTGGAACCGCTCCGACGCGACGATCGCGCTCGCCGAGTAGACCATGACGACGCCGACCGAGAGCAGCACGATGGCGGCGCCGAACAGCCAGGTGTCGGGCCGGAGCTTGCGTGGCATGGGCTAGTCGAGGCGCTCCACGAGCTTCTTGAAGACGTCGCCGCGGTGCTCGTAGTTGTCGAACATGTCGAACGAGGCGCACGCGGGCGAGAGCAGGACGACGTCGCCCGGGCCCGCGAGCCCCGGCGCCGCCTCGACCGCCGCGCGCAGCGAGGCGGCCTCGGTCACCGGGACGCCCGCGCTCCGGAGCGCCGCCGCGAGCTGCGGCCCGTCCTGGCCGAGGACGAGCGCGTGCCCGACCCGGCCGCGCGCCGCGGCCGCGAGCGGGGCGAAGTCCTGCCCCTTGCCGAGGCCGCCCGCGATCAGCACGATGCGCTCGCCGAAGCTCTCGAGCGCCTTGAGCGTCGAGGCGACGTTCGTGCCCTTCGAGTCGTTGTAGTACTGCACGCCGCGCAGGTCGCGCACGAACTCGATCCGGTGCGCGACGCCGCGGAACCGCCCCACCGCGCGGCGGACCGTCGCGGGCGCGATGCCGGTCCAGAGCGCACACGCCGTCGCGGCGAGCACGTTCTCCACGTTGTGCCCGCCGCGCAGGAAGATCTCGGCGACCGGGCAGATCTCCTCGACGTGGCCGTTGAGCCTGGCCGCGACCCAGCCGTCGCGGACGAACACGCCGTGGCCGAGGGGCTGCCGCCGGCTGAACCACACGACGTGCGCGCGCGTGCGCGCGGCGAGCGCCGCCGTGGGCTCGTCGTCGGCGTTCAGCACCGCGCAGTCCGCCTCGGTCTGGTTCGCGAAGATGCGCGCCTTCGCCTCGACGTAGGCGGTGAACGTGCGGTGCCGGTCGAGGTGGTCGGGCGTGAGGTTCAGCACGACCGCCACGCGGGGCCGGAACGCGTCGACCGTCTCGAGCTGGAAGCTCGACACCTCGCACACGACGAGGCCGTCGGCCGGGAACGTGAGCGCGCCCGCCGCGAGCGGCGTGCCGATGTTGCCGGCGACCAGCACGGGGCGCGGCTGCTCGGCGAGCAGCGCGCCGGTCAGCGCCGTCGTCGTCGTCTTGCCGTTCGTCCCGGTGATCGCGATCGTCTCGGCCTCCATCGCGCGCCAGCCCAGCTCGAGCTCGCCGATGATCGGCACCGCCCGTGCGCGCGGCCCCGCGAGCGCGGGCGCGTCGAGCGGCACGCCCGGGCTCACGACGACCAGCTCGGCGCCCGCGAAGGCGTCCGCGGCGTCGGGGCCCGCGCGGAGCCGCACGCCGGCGGCGGCCAGCGCCTGGGCCTCGCGCCCGAGGGCGCCGAGGGGCCTGGCGTCCGTGCCCGTGACCTCGGCCCCCGCGGCGCGCAGCAGCCGCGCGGCGGCGACGCCGCTCCGCGCCAGGCCCACCACGGTCACGCGGCGGCCGGCCAGGGAGTCCAGGTACGCCCGTCCCCGGGTCACCACGTCCACCTCCTCGAAGGCGTCCAGCATCACGCCGCTCGCTCGGCCATCAGCGCAGCTTCAACGTGGTCAGGGCCAGCAGGGCGAGCGCGAACGACACGATCCAGAAGCGCACGACGATCTTCGGCTCCGCCCAGCCGGAGAGCTCGTAGTGGTGGTGCAGCGGCGCCATCCGGAACACGCGCCGGCCCGTCAGCTTGAAGCTCGCGACCTGCAGGATGACCGAGGCCGCCTCGACCACGTAGAGGCCGCCGATCAGCGGCAGCAGCAGCTCGGCCTTCGTCAGCACCGCCAGCGTCCCGATCGCGCCGCCGAGGGCCAGCGAGCCCGCGTCGCCCATGAAGACCTCGGCCGGGTGGCAGTTGAACCAGAGGAACCCGATCGCCGCGCCGATCAGCGCGCCGCAGAACACGGTCAGCTCCCCCGCGCCCTTGACGTTCAGGATCTTCAGATAGTCGGCCGCCCTGAAGTTGCCCGTCAGGTAGGCGATCACCCCGAAGGCGCCGCCGGCCATGATCACCGGGCCGATCGCCAGCCCGTCGAGGCCGTCGGTCAGGTTCACCGCGTTCGAGGCGCCGACGACCACCAGCATCGCGAACGGGATCCAGAGCCAGCCCAGGTTGATCAGCCAGCCCTTGAAGAAGGGGATCGCGAGGACCGGGAGCCAGGTCGCGGGCGGCTGCCAGAACACGATCTGCAGCAGCAGGAACGCGAGCAGGAGCTGCGCGCCGAGCTTCACGCGCATCGAGAGCCCCCGGCGCCGCCGCAGCTTCGTGAGGTCGTCCCAGACGCCGAGCAGGCCGAACCCCGCGGTCGCGAGCATCGCGACCCACACGTAGCGGTTGCGGAGGTTGGCCCACAGCAGGGTCGTCGCCAGGATCGCGACGAGGATCAGCACGCCGCCCATCGTGGGCGTGCCCCGTTTCGTGCGGTGCCGCTCCGGCGTGTCCTCGCGGATCGTCTCGCCGCCGTGCTGCGCGCGCCGGAGCCGCCGGATCAGCGGCGGGCCGATCAGCAGCGAGAGCACGAGCGCCGTGATCAGGGCCATGAAGGAGCGGAACGTCAGGTAGCGGAAGACGTTGAAGAGGATGTGCTCCGTGGCCAGCGGGACGAGGAAGTGGTAGAGCATCCGCCGTCCTCATTCGCGGGCCAGGCGCGCCACCAGGGCGTCCACCACCCGCTCCATGCGCATCCCGCGGGAGCCCTTCACGAGCACGGTGTCGCCCGGGGCCAGCCGCTTCAGCAAGTGGGCCACGGTGTCCTCGAACGTCGTCACGTGGTGCGCGTCGGCGAGCCCCTCGGCGCGCGCCGCCTCCACCGCGAGGAGCATGTGCCGGCCGAACCCCACGAACCCCGCGGCGCCCGCCGCGACGACCGCCCGCCCGGCCTCGCGGTGCGCCTCCTCGGTGAGCGGGCCGAGCTCGAGCATGTCGCCCAGCGCCACGACGAGGCGGCCGTCCGGCGGGCAGCCGGCGGCGACCGCGTCGAGCGCGGCGCGCAGCGAGGCGGGGTTGGCGTTGTACGTGTCGTCCAGGACGCGGACCGCGCCCGCGGTGCGCCAGACGCAGCGGCCCGCGACGGGCCGCGCGCTCGCGAGCCCGCGCGCGATCTCGGCGAGCGGCCAGCCGAGGGCGACGCCGACCGCGGCGGCGGCGAGCGCGTTGACGACGTTGTGGCGGCCGGCGAACGCGAGCGTCACGGGCTCCCGGGCGCCCTCCGCCTCGAGCACGAAGCCGAGGGCCTGCGGGCCGGCCGCCGCCTCCCCGCTCGCGCGCACCTGCGCGCCGGCCGCGCGCCCGAAGGTGACGACCCGGCCGTGCGCCTCGCGCGCCATGCCGGCCACCCGCGGGTCGTCGGCGTTCAGCACCACCCGGCCCTCCGGCCCGACGGCGCGCACGAGCGCGGCCTTCTCCTCGCGGACCGCGTCGAGCGAGCCGAGGAACTCCGTGTGCACGGCGGCCACGTTCGTCACGACGCCGATGGTCGGCCGGGCGATCTCGGCCAGGTACGCGATCTCGCCCGGCCGGTTGGTGCCGATCTCGACCACGAGGGCCTGGTGCTCGGGCGCGAGCCGCAGCAGCGTGAGCGGCAGGCCCCACTGGTTGTTGAAGCTCGAGGCCGGCTTGAGCACGTGCCAGCGCGCGCCGAGCACGCCCGCGATCAGCTCCTTGGTCGTGGTCTTGCCGTTCGAGCCCGTCACCGCGACGACCGGGATCGCGAACCGGGCCCGGTGCCAGGCGGCGAGCCGCCCGAGCGCCTTCGTCGTGTCCTCGACGAGGACGAGCGGCACGTTGGCGGGCACGTCGTCGCTGAGCGCGTGGACGACCAGGCACGAGGCGCCGCGCCCGGCCGCGTCGGCGAGGAAGGCGTGGCCGTCGAGCCGATGCCCCTGGATCGCGAAGAACGCCTCGCCCACGCCGAGCGTGCGGGAGTCGATGGACACGCCGGTGACGGGGACCGCGAGGTCCCCGATCACGAGCGCCCCGTGCGTGGCGCGGACGATGTCCTGGACCGTGAACGGCGGCATGGGCCTCCCTATGGCGAACGCTCCGACAGGACGCGCCTGGCGACTTCCCGGTCGTCGAAGGGGAGCACTTCGGACCCCACGATCTGGTACGACTCGTGGCCCTTCCCTGCGATCACCACGGTATCACCGCTCGCCGCCCAGTCCAGTGCGCCCCGGATCGCGCGCGCCCGGTCGGCCTCGCGCACGCACCGGCCCTCGGCCGCCGCCACCCGCCGGACGCCGGCGAGGATCTCGTCGATGATCGCCTCCGGCCGCTCGGAGCGCGGGTTGTCCGAGGTCACCCAGACCCGCTCCGCGAGCCGCGCCGCGATCTCGCCCATGATCGGCCGCTTGCCCCGGTCGCGGTCGCCGCCGCAGCCGAAGACGACGCCCAGGCGCCCGCGCGTGAGCTTGCGCGCGGTGCCCAGCACGCGCTCGAGCGCGTCCGGGGTGTGGGCGTAGTCCACGACGACGAGGAACGGCTGGCCCGCCCGCACCTCCTCGAAGCGCCCGGGCACCGCGGTCACGGGCGCGAGCGCCGCGGCGATGCGCTCGGGCGGCAGGCCGAGCGCCAGGCCCGTCGCGACCGCGCCGAGCAGGTTCAGCACGTTGTGCTCGCCGATGAGCGGCGAGACGAGCGGCGTGCGCCCGCGCGGCGTGGCCACCACCATGCGGATCCCGTCGAGCGAGGAGGCGTGCTCGAGGGCGCGGACCTGGGCGCCGGCGCCGAGCCCGAACGTGAGCACGGGCAGGTCGAGCCCCGCCACCATCGTGGCGCCCGCGGGGTCGTCCGCGTTGACGACGGCCGCGCGGCCCGGCTTGGGCGACGCCGCGGTGAGCTCGAAGAGGCGGCGCTTCGCGAGCCGGTAGCTCTCGAGGGTGCCGTGGAAGTCCAGGTGGTCCTGGGTGAGGTTGGTGAACACCGCGACGTCGAACGCCAGGCCGTCCACGCGCGCGAGCGCAAGGGCGTGCGAGGAGACCTCCATCGCCACGCCGCGGACGCCCGCCTCCCGCATCTCGGCGAGCAGCGCCTGGAGCTCGAGGGCCTCCGGCGTCGTCTGGCCCGCCGGCCGGCGCTCGGCGCCGACGACGTACTGCACGGTGCCGATCACGCCCGTCGCGAAGCCGCGCGCGCGCAGCAGCGCCTCGACCAGGTACGAGGTCGTCGTCTTGCCGTTCGTCCCCGTGATGCCGACCAGCGTGAGCGCGCGCGAGGGGTGCCCGTGCCAGGCGCCCGCGAGCCGCGCGAGCGCCGCGCGCGCGGAGGGCACGAGCACCTGCGCCACCGCCACGTCGCCGAGCGGCTCGCCCTCGGTGACGACCAGCGCCGCGCCCCGCGCCACGGCCTCGGGCACGAAGCGGCGCGCGTCCTGCCGCAGGCCCGGCACCGCGACGAAGCAGCCGCCGGGCTCGACGCGCCGCGAGTCGGCCGTCAGCGACGTGACCGCGCGCGGCGGGTCGCCGAGCACCCGCCGGGCCGGCAGGGCCTCGAGCAGCTCCGTCACGGGCATGGGTTGTCGAGCCATCTCATCGCGGGGCGTCGTTTCTCAGAACCAGGTGGGCGACGACGCCGGGCGCGAGCGGGGTGTCCGGCGCCGGCGTCTGCGCGACGACCCGCCCCTGCCCGGCGAGGCGGACCTCGAGGTGGAGCGCCGCGAGCGCGGCGAGCGCCTGGCGGAGCGTCGTGCCGACGAGGTCGGGCATGACGCGCGCCGGCTCGCCGCCCGCGAGGGCCGTGCTCACCAGCCGCACCGCCGGCAGGCGCCTGGGCGCCGCCGGCTGGCCGGCGACGATCTGCACCGGCTGGGCGTCGCGCGCCGGGACCTCGAGGTAGCGCAGGATCTCGCGGCCGATCGCGGCGAAGATGGGCGCCGCCGCCTCGCTGCCCCACTTCTCGTGGGCCGGCTCGTCGAGCAGCACCAGCATCACGAAGCGCGGGTCGTCGGCCGGCGCGAAGCCGGCGAACGAGAGCACGCCCGGCGCGTGCGAGTAGCGCCGGGTCGCCGGATCGAGCTTCTGCGCCGTGCCCGTCTTGCCGGCGACCGCGTACCCCGGAATCGCGCCGTTGCGCCCGGTCCCCTCCTCCACCACGCGCACGAGCAGGCGCGTCAGCGTGCGCGCGGTCTCGGGCGAGACCGCCTGCCGCACGGGGCGCGGCGCGAACCGCCGGAGCTCGCGGCCCTCGGCGTCGAACGTGGCGCGCACCAGGCGCGGCTGCACGAGCGTGCCGCCGTTGGCGATCGCGCCGACGGCCGTCACGAGCTGCAGCGCCGTGACCGAGATCTCCTGGCCGATCGACATCGTCGGCAGCGAGAGCGCCGACCACCGCCGCGGCTCGCGCAGGAGCCCGCGGCTCTCGCCGGGGAGGCCCACGCCGGTCGGCGCGCCGAAGCCGAACGCGGTGATGTAGCGGTAGTAGCGGTCGCGGCCGAGTGCGAGCCCCACCTTGATCGCCCCGACGTTCGACGAGTTCTGGAGCACCTCGGCGAAGGTGAGCCAGCCGTACTTCTTCCAGTCGCGGATCGTCGTCCGCGCGATCGTGATCGAGCCGCCCTCGCCGTTGATCCGATCCTCGGGTCGCACGACGCCCTCCTCGAGGGCCGCCGCGGCCAGGATCACCTTGAACGTCGAGCCGGGCTCGAACGGGTCCGTGACCGCGCGGTTGCGCCAGTGGTCCGGCGAGGCAACGTCGAGGAACGCGTTCGGGTTGAAGGTCGGGCGGATCGCCAGCGCGAGGATGTCGCCCGTGCGGGGCTCGAGCACGACCGCCATCGCGCTCTTCGCGCCGGTCCGGCGCTGGGCCGCGTCGATCTCCCGCTCGGCGACGTACTGGATCGTCCGGTCGAGCGTGAGCATGACGCCGTGCCCGGGGGCGGGCGCCTTCAGGACGTGCGGCGTGGCCACCTCCCGGCCGAGCGCGTCGCGGCCGACGATCGCCTTGCCCGGCGTGCCCGCGAGCTCCTCCTCCCAGGCCCGCTCGACGCCCGCGAGCCCGCCCTCCACGCCCTCGAAGCCGAGCACCTGCGCGGCCAGCTCGCGGTTCGGGTAGAGGCGCAGCGGCTCCTCGACGAAGCCGAGCCCGGGCTCGCGCAGCGCGCGCACCCGCGCGGCGACGGCGGGCGGCAGCCTGCGCCGGACCCAGACGAAGCTCCGCGAGCTGGTGAGCGCGGCGTGGACCTCGGCCTCGGGCACGCCGACGAGCGGCGCCACGCGCGCGGCGACGCGCACGGGGTCGCCGACGCTGCGGGGCTGGGCGAAGAGCGACTCCGTCTCGGTCGAGGTGGCCAGCGGCCCGCCCTGGCGGTCCACGATGGGGCCGCGCTGCGCGTGCAGCACGACGGTGCGCGAGTACTGCCGCTCGGCAAGCTGCGCGAGCTCGCCGCGCTCGACGACCATCAGCCAGGCGAGGCGGCCGGTGAGGGTCCCGAAGGCCACGGCCAGGACCGCCGCGAGGATCAGGACCCGCGTCCGGGCGCCCTGGTCCGTCACCGGGTCCTGGGCGTCCTCGAGCCCGGCGCGCCGCCCGCGTCGGCGCGCAGGCTCAGGTCGGCCGCCAGCCCGGTCCCGCCGGGCACGTACTCGCGGGCGAGGCGGATCTGGTCGCGCCGCGGGCTCACCAGGCCGAGCCGCCGGGCCCCGGACTCGAGCCGGCCCGGCGCCCGGAGCGTCGCGACCTCGATCTCGAGCTGGCGGATCACGCCCCCGAGGCGGTCGTGCTCGCCGGAGAGCGCGTCGAGCCGGTACGCGAGCTGGACCTGCTGCACGCGCACGCCGGCGGCGGCGAGCGCGCTCAGCACGATCAGGGCCGCGCAGCCGAGCGCCGCGGCGAGCGAGCGCCGGACGCGGGGGTCGGGGTCACGATGGAGTCGCTGTGGGTTCGTCAACGGAGCCGCTCCAGCACGCGCAGCTTCGCGCTCCGGGCGCGGGGGTTGGCCCGCACCTCGTCGTCCGTGGGCCCGAGGGGCGACGGCTCGAGCGCGGCGAAGCCCGCCGGCGCCAGAGCTCGGAACGTCCGCTTCACGATGCGATCTTCGCCCGAGTGGAAGGAGATCACGCCGAGCCGGCCGCCGGGGGCCAGGAGCTCGGGCGCGTCGTGAAGCGCCTGGCGGAGCGCTCCGGGTTCGTCGTTGACGGCCATCCGCAGCGCCTGGAACGTGCGCGTGGCGACGTGGATCCGCCTGGGCCAGGCCGCGCGCGGCACCGCGCGCCGGACCGCGGCGACGAGGTCGCCCGTGGTCGCGAGCGGGCGGCGCCGGACGATCGCGCGGGCGATGCGCCGCGCGTGCGGCTCCTCGCCGTACTCGAACAGGATCCGCGCGAGCTCGGCCTCCGGGAGGTGGTTCACGAGCGCGGCCGCGGTCGTCTCCGCGTCGGGATCGAGGCGCATGTCGAGGGGCTCGTCGGCCTGGAAGGAGAAGCCGCGGCCGGAGGCCTCGAGCTGCCAGGAGGACAGGCCGAGGTCGAGCAGGATCGCGCGCGCCCCGGCGACGCCGTGGGCGGCCGCCGCGCGCCGGAGATTCCGGAAGCTCTCGCGGGCCAGGCGCACGCGGTCGCCGAACGCGGCCAGGCGCGCGCCCGCGCGCCGGAGCGCCTCCGGGTCCACGTCGAGCCCGAGCAGCCGCACGTCCGGGCCGCTCCCGCTCAGCATCGCCGCCGCGTGTCCGCCCATCCCCACCGTCCCGTCGATCACCCAGCCCCCGCCGCGCGGTCGCAGGACAAACGCGACCTCGTCGACGAGCACCGGGGCGTGAGTTACTTCACTCCCAGTTGCGACAATCGCTCGAAGCCCGACTCGATCCCGTCGCCGTGCGCGCGCTCGTACTCGACGAAGCGCGCGCGGTCCCAGATCTCGAAGAACTCGCGCCCGATGCCGACCAGCGTCACGTCCTTCACGAGGCCCGCCTGCTCGCGCGTGTCGGGCGGCAGCAGCACGCGCCCGGCGCCGTCGAGCTCGACCTCCTTGGCCCGCGAGACGTAGAGGCGGCCCAGCGTGCGCACCTCGGCGTCGAAGCGCGACTGGTCGTTGATCGCCGCCACGAGCCGCTCCCACTCCGGGAACGGGTACACCTCGAGCGACTGGCCGTTGGGCACCACGATCAGGTTGCCCTCGTACTGGGCCAGGGCATTCCGGTAGCGCGCCGGGATGCTCAACCGGCCCTTCGGGTCCACCGTGTGCTGATAGCGCCCTATGAACATGTCTGTCTTTGGGGCTGGATGACACTTCATCCCACTTCGCCCCACTTAGCTGGGGAGATTAGCGTCACCCCAAACCTCGTGTCAAGGAAAAACATAGGATTTTTCGTAGGATTCGAGTCACTGGGGAACCGGGCGACCCGTGGGGGACGAGGCCCCCCGGTGACCCCCTGGATGGTGTCCCCGGCACCGCCGGCCGGGGTGTCAGCGGGGCTGGTAGTAGCGGAGCGCCTCCGGCATCCAGGCCTCGATCTGTCTGATCCGCGTCGCCTCGGCGGGGTGGGTCGAGAGGAACTCGGGCGGCCGCGCGCGGCCGCGCGCCGCCCCGGCCATCCTCACCCATAGGTCTCGCGCCGCCGACGGGTGATAGCCGGCCCTGGCCATGTAGATCAGGCCGAGGTGGTCCGCCTCCGACTCCTGGCCGCGGCTCCACGGCAGCAGGAGCCCGACCGTCACGCCCGCGCCGAGCAGCGCGGTCACGGTCTGGACCGTCCGCGGGTCCCGGCGGGCCAGCGCCGCCTGGGTGGCGACGAGCCCCGTCTGGACCAGCAGGGTCTGGCTCACCCGCTCGCCCCCGTGCCGGGCGATCGCGTGCGCCGCCTCGTGGCCCAGGACGGCGGCGAGGCCGGCGTCGTCACGGGTGATGGGCAGGATGCCCGTGTAGACGGCCACCTTGCCGCCCGGCAGGCAGAAGGCGTTCGCCTGCTTGTCGTCGATGACGTTGAACTCCCAGCGGTAGTCGCTGCGGCCCGTCGCCTGGGCGATCCGCATGCCCACGCGCCGCACCTGCGCGGTCTGGGCCGGGTCGCGCGAGAGCCTCGCCTTCTGGAGGATCTGCTGGTAGGAGTCGAGCCCCATCTGCCACTCGGCGGTCTCGGGCAGGAGCATGATCTGGGTGCGGCCCGTGTAGGGCACGGTCTCGCAGGCGACGACCACGCCCACGAGGAGGACGGCGAGGACGGAGCGGGCGCGGGGGCCCATGGCGCGAGTGTACCGCGGGGCTCAGCGGTTGCGCAGGCGCACCCGCGTGACGAAGCTCGCGCCCGCCCGCTCGGCGCCCCGGGCGGCCTCGGTCGCGAGCGTGATCACGACGGTGCGGACCTCGGCCGGCGCCCGCGCGGGCCGGCCGGCGGCGTCGAGGTACTCGAGGACGAACCGCGTCACGCCCGGCGCCACCGGCTGGGCTCCCCCGCCCGCGTCGCGGCGGAGCACCGTGCCCGCGAGCCGCCACGTGACCGTCCCGCCGCGCGCCGGCCTGGTCCCGTCGCCGTCGAGGCCGCGGTGGAGCACGATGCGCTCGCGCTCGGCCACCGAGATCGCCGTGGGCGCGCGCGGGCCCGCGCCCGCGCCGCGGATCTCGCGCGCCAGGCGCTCGACCGCCACGCGCGCGGCCTGCTGGGACTCGGCGCGCGCCGCGCCGAGCGCGTAGGCCCGCCGGCCGGACTCGAGGGCGGTCAGCGTGCCGGCGAGGACCGGACCCAGGAGCGCGACCGCGACGAGGAGCTCGACGAGGTGCACGTCCCGAGCCTGGGCGCGAGCCGGCCGCGCGTCAACGTCCCGCGTCGGATACGCCCCCCCGACGTCGATCGACTCAGCAACCGGACGCGTCGGGGCCGGGGGGCGCCGGCCGGGCGTCGAGCCCGACGAGGTCGATGAGGGCGACGCCGGGGGGCCGCGCGCGCACGACCCCGCGGTAGAGCGCCGTGTCCTGGGTCACGACCAGCGCCTCGACCGTGGCGGCCAGGGCCGCGGCGTCCGCAGCGACCAGCCGCTCGAGGTCGGGCACGCACTGCTCGAGGAACGCCCGGTTGGCTCCGAGCAGGCGGCCCGCCGCGACCTCCACGTCGTGCACGCGGACCGCGTAGCCCTCCGCGCGCAGGCGCACGAGGAGCGCGAGCGCGGGGCTGCCGCGCACGTCGTCCGTGCCCGGCTTGAACGCGAGGCCCAGGAAGCCCAGGCGCCGCGCGCCCGCCGCGCGCACGCGCGCGAGGGCGCGCTCGAGGTGCGCGTCGTTGCTCGGCAGGATGGCGTCGAGCACCGGGAGCGACAGCCCCGTCGAGCGCCCGAGCTCGCCGAGGGCCCGCACGTCCTTGGGCAGGCACGAGCCGCCGAAGGGGAGCCCGGGGGTGAGGTACGCCCCGGAGAGATTGAGCCGCGTGTCGCGCCGGAGCAGGTCCAGCAGGGCGGCGCCGTCGACGCCGAGGCGCGTCGCGAGGCTGCCCAGCTCGTTGGCGAAGCAGACCTTCAGCGCGTGCCAGGCGTTGTCCGCGTACTTGAGGAGCTCGGCGGCCTCGAGCCCGGTGCGGATCGTGGGCGTGGCCAGGCCCCGGTAGAGGGCGACGAGGGGCTCGCCGCTGGCCGCGTCGAGCTCGCCGACGACCGCGCGCGCGGCCCGGCGCACGTCCTCGACCGCGGAGCCCTCGCGGAGGAACTCGGGATGGACGCACACGCCGAACCCGCGGCCCGCCGTGCGGCCGCTCGCGCCCTCGACGCTCGGGAGCACGAGCCCGCGGCTCGTCCCCGGCGGCACGGTGCTGCGCACCACGACGACGTGATACCCCGCCTTGGCCCGCAGGGCGCCGCCGATCTCCTCCGCCGCGGCCCGGACGGCGCGGAGGTCGACCCCGGCGGCGTCGCGCGGCGTGCCGACGCAGATCAGCGACAGGTCGCTCGCCAGGACGGCCTCGTGGCCGCTCGACGTGGAGGTCAGCCGCCCGGCGGCGACGGCGGCCGCGACCAGGGCGTCGAGGCCGGGCTCCACGACCGGGGCCTCGCCGCGGCCGACCGCCGCGACCTTTTCCGCGCGGATGTCGACGCCGATCACGCGGTGGCCGGCCTCGGCCAGGCACGCCGCCGAGACGCTGCCGACGTATCCCAGGCCGAAGACGCTGACGCGCGCGCTCACCCGCCCGCCCGGCCGCTGAGCACCGCGGCGACGCTCCGCGCGATGACCTCCAGGTCGAGCCCGAGCGAGGCGCGACGCACGTACTCCTTGCCGAGCCGGACCTTGTCCGGCAGGATCCGCCGGACGTACTCCGTCTCCGCGTCGCGCGCGCGGGCCAGCGCCGCGGGCTCGTCGGGGTACGCGAGCCCCGCGAGATCGAAGGCCCCCGGCCGCACGGCCAGGATCTCGGTGTAGTCCTCCGGGAACATCGCGACGTAGCGCGCGAGCTCCGGGCGCGGGCCCACCAGGCTCATGTCGCCCCGGAGCACGTTCCAGAGCTGGGGCAGCTCGTCCAGGTGGAAGCGGCGCAGGAGCCGGCCGAGCCGCGTCACGCGCGGATCGCCCCCGCCGGTGATCGGCCCTCCCGTCAGGGCGGCCTCGACGACCATCGAGCGGAACTTGTAGATGACGAACGGCCGGAAGCCGCGGCCCACGCGCACCTGGCGGAACAGCGCCGGGCCCGGCGACTCCAGCGGGACCAGGATCCCGACCAGGACGAGCAGCGGCAGGAGCGCCGCCAGCGCGAGGCCGGCCAGCAGGACGTCGAGCGCGCGCTTCACGGCGCGGGCGCCTCCGCGCCCGGGCCGGCGCGCCAGCCGGCCGCGCGGTAGGCCGCGAGCGTGCCGGCCACGAGGCCTCCGGGCGCGAACTCGCGCTCGGCGCGCGCGCGGCCCGCCCCGCCCATCCGCCGGCAGAGCGGGCGGTCGGCCAGGAGCGTCCCGATGCGGTCCCGCAGCGCGGTGGCGTCGTCGCCCGGCACCACGAAGCCGGTCGTGCCGTCCTCGACGAGCGCGGAGACGTCCCCCGTGTCGGCCGCGACGACGGGGCGCGCGCAGGCCATCGCCTCCAGGACCACGTTCGGCGTGCCCTCGACGTCGCCGGTGTGGACGAGGAGGGTGGCGTCCGCGTAGAGCCGCGCCAGGCACGCGTCGTCCGCGACGGCGCCGAGCAGCCGGACGCGGTCGGCGACGCCGCGCGCGCGGGCCCGTCGCTCGAGCAGCGGGCGCAGCGGCCCCTCGCCCACGATCGTCGCCTCGACGTCGCACCCGCTGTGAACGAGGGCGCCGACGGCGTCCACGAAGCGGTCCCAGCGCTTCGTGGACGCGAGCGCGCCCACGCCGAGCAGCCGCGCGCGCGCGGCGTCCGCCGGCGCCGCCGGGGCGAAGCGGACCGGGTCCACGGCGTTGCGCACCACGAAGGCCCGGGCCGGCGCGAACGGCCCGCCGGCGCGGCGGGCCCGCGCCGCGGCGCTCGCGCTGTTGAAGATCTGGTCGCGCGGCCAGCGCGCGCAGAGCGGCCCGAGCACGCGCCCCGTCGAGCGCTGGTCGTGGACGAAGTCGCTCTGCACCGAGCCCACGGCGATGGCGCCCGCGCCGGGCGCCGCCGCCCAGGCCGCGACGTTGGTGAAGAAGCTGAAGGAGTGGATCACCTCCGGGCGGAGCTGCGCCGCCAGGCGACGGAAGGCGGCCAGGCGGCCGAGCCGTGTCGCTCGCCGGGGCACCGCGTGCAGCGGCACGTCGAGCGCGCGGACGGCGCGCACGAACGGGTCCGCCCCGTCGAAGTCCCACACGGCGACGGCCGGCCGGTAGCGGGTGCGGTCCATGGCCTGGAGCAGGAGCACGAGCTGGCGCTCGAGCCCGCCCAGCACGAGACTGCCGACGAGGTAGAGCAGCCGGCAGGTCACGCGGTCTCTCCGGAGGCGCGCGCGTCGGGCCAGATCCAGAGGCGCGCGGCGGCGGCGAGCCCGAGGAACAGCGCGAACGGCTTCGCGTAGACGGCGTGGGCCATCAGCGCGTAGAGGAGCGTCGCGACGGCGTAGCCGAACATCGCGAGCGCCAGGGGCCCGGCGCCCGGCGGGCGGGGCAGGCAGCGGGCCGCGGTCCACACGAGCGCCAGGAGCGCCAGCAGGCCCGCGAGCCCCCAGTAGACCGTGACCTCGATGAACACGTTCTGCGGCCCCCAGGAGTACTGCTCGTTGCCGAACCCGTGGCGCCAGCCCCAGCCCGCCCAGAAGTGGCCGGCGCCCACGCCGCGCAGGAGGTACGCGGGCGCGTGCCGGACGGCCACCTCGTAGAGGTGCGCGCGCGCCTCGAGCGGCGCGCGCGCGGCCGGCCGCCCCTCGGCGGAGTCCGCGCGCGCGCGGTCCGCCCGGCCGGCGGGCGGCGACGCGGCGAGCCCGAGCCGCAGCGCGCGCAGGCCGGCGAACTCCAGGCGCGAGAAGACGACGCCCGGCACGAGGAGCGGCACGGCCACCAGGAAGACGAGGGCGAGGCCGAGCGCGCGGCGCCAGGCGGACCGCGCGGCGAGCATCACGGCGGCCGCGCCCCCGAGGGCGTTGACCACGGCGCCGCGCGACATCGGCAGGAAGGTCGCGACGCCGCAGAAGGTCGCGACGCCGAGCCACCCCGCGAACGCCGCCCGCGAGCGGGCCCACAGCGCCAGCGCGACGGCGAGCGTGGTGCCGAGCGCCGTGGTCAGCCCGAGCACGTTCAGGTCCCCCTGCATCCGGAGGACCTGGGCGAAGGCTGCCTCGCGCACCGTGCTCGCGGCGTCGAAGTCGAGGGCGCTCGCCACCCAGAGCCGCCGGTAGGCCACGAGCGTCAGCCCGGCCGACATGAGCACCCCGACGCCGACGAAGGCCCGGACGCAGTGGAGCAGCGCGCGCGCGTCCCGGCAGAGCGCCGCCACCACGACGCCGCCGCCGACCATGCGGGCCATGCGCAGGACCTCGACGTAGCTCGCGTGGGGATGCATGCTCTCGACGATCGCGGCCACCACGAGCAGTGCGTAGGCCGGCACGAATGCCGGATGGACCAGGACGGCTCGCAGCACGCGCCCGCGGCGGACGCCCGCGTACAGCGCGAGCGCGGTGAAGACCAGGAAGAGCGTCGAGAAGGGCCCGACGTCGGGCAGGAAGTAGTCGAAGGGCACCAGGACGATCGCCCCGGCGAGCAGCGCGCGCTCGACGCCCGTCGTGGGGGGCGTCCGGCTCATGCCGCCCCCGCCGGGGCGCCCGCCGGCCGGCCCGCGCCGTGGAGCGCGGCGACCTGCGCGAGCCAGGCGTCCACGAGCGCCGGCCACGCGAAGGCGCGCTCGGCGAGCGCGCGCCCGCGGCGCCCCATCGCGCGCCGCCGCTCGGGGTCGTCCACGAGCCGCGCGATCGCGTCCGCCAGCAGGTCCGGGCGCCCGGGCGGGACCCGCACGCCGCAGCCCTCGCGCTCGATGAGCGCGGCCATCTCGTCGTCGCCGGCGTAGACCACGGGCACGCCGCAGGCGAGCGGCGGCACCGCCTTCGACAGGCGCATGCCGCGCGCGGACGGGAAGTCGCGCAGCGTGGCCACGAAGAGGTCGCTCACGGACATGAGGCGCGGCATGTCGGCGAAGGGCACGTCGCGGAACAGGACGTTGTCGAGCGCGGCCGTCCGCGCCGCGGCGACCAGGCGCTCGCGCTCGGGCCCCCGTCCCACGATGAGCACGGCGACGTCGCGGCGGTGGCGCAGGCGGGCCGCCGCCTGCACGAGCACCTCGAGCCCCTGGTAGGGGGCGTGGGTCCCGGCGTAGGTCACGACCCGGCGCCCGTCCACGCCGAGGCGCGCGGCCAGCGCGGCGTCGCGCGGGAGCGGGCGCAGCCACGCCACGTCGGCGCCGTTCGGGAGGAAGCAGAGGCGCTCGGCGGGGACGCCGCGCGTGCGGGCGAAATGGTCGACGAACGCCCGCGTCACCGTCGTGACCGCCAGCGCGCGCCCCATCAGGAACGCCTCGAGCCGCCGCGCGAGCGCCAGGAGGGGCCGCGCGGCGATCCACCCCGCCTCGCCGGCCAGCTCCACCTGGAGGTCCGGCGTGTTGTAGATCCAGGGCACCCCGCGGAGCACGCCGAGGAGCCACGCCGGCAGGGCGAGCGTGAGCGGCTGGGCCTCGACGAAGACCAGGTCCGGGCGGCGGCCGAGGAGCAGGGCCGGCGCGGCGGCGAGCGTGAACGAGAGGTAGCCGAGCAGGCGGTGGAGGCTCCCCCGCCCCGCCGCCGCGTAGAGCCAGACGCGGCGCACGGGCACGCCGGCCACGTCCTCGCGCATGGTGAGGCGGCCCCGGTAGCCGGGCTGGATGCGGCCGTCCGGGTAGTTCGGCATGCCGGTGATCACCCGCACCCGCGCGCCGCGCCGTGCGAGCTCGCGCGCCAGCGCGGCCAGGCGCACCTGGGGCGCGCCCGGCTCCGGGGCGTAGAACTGCGTCAGGATCACCACGTCACGGAACGGCGGCACGCCGGGCCCGCTCAGCGCCATCCGACCAGGCGCGCGGGGCCGTCGAACACGCCGGCCAGCTCGGCCGCCAGCACCGCCGCGGAGAAGCCGCCACCCGCGCGCGAGAACGTGTACAGGCCCTTGCGCGGCAGGCGCAGCGGGTCGTCGGCGCGCGCGGCGGCGTCGGCGAGGAACGCGGCGCGGTAGCCGGCGGCGGCCACCAGGCGCCGTGCGCGCGCG
>Ga0209341_10001915_pt1 | contig 20188 bp, 16 predicted proteins | sample RifCSP13_2_FD_184020 | JGI IMG/M metagenome (GOLD analysis project Ga0209341, IMG submission 184020) | Soil microbial communities from Rifle, Colorado - Rifle CSP2_sed 13_2 (SPAdes) (version 2) | ecosystem: Environmental > Terrestrial > Deep subsurface > Rock core/Sediment | place: Rifle... | reverse complement strand
CCCCAAAAAACGCCGGCTCTGTCCAGTTCGAATCCCTGGCATCCGTAGATTGACGCGCACTTCTCCAGCTTGTTCGACTCCCCGTTGACCCAGAATGGCACGTAATCCCTCTGCGGATCCATCAGCCACTCGATCGAAGGGTTCGCCTCGGGGACCCGTATCTTACCGAGGTCTCGGTCGTTCTTTGGCCGCGCCCTGCCGCTCCCTCGCGTGAATGAAGCGAGGAGGCCGACCGAGTCTCCTGCGTCTCGGTAGCGCGTGAGGGATGCTCGGAGGTCATCCGGCGTGGTTGCTGTCGCGAACTCATAAACACGTTTCCATTCCCTGCTGCCATCCAAGGCGGTTCGGGGGTCTACGAGGAGATCCTCGACCCACTGGAGGTAGGCCTCTCCACCTCGGCACCGATGCAGCGTCGGGAGTTCGAGGTGCATCGGTTCGATGCCCGCTGCCCGACATGCCTGCTCCAACTCGGCTTTGGTCCCATGTTCCTCGAGATTGAGCACCTGCCGGTCGTCGTACATGCACGCGGTGACCGCAGCGCGGAGGAAGACGTTGAAGGTCTTGAGCGCAAGTCTCTGCGCCTCGTCGCACACGAGGACGTCGGCGATCCTGGAGTCACCATCCTCCACTCCGTTGTTCCCGCGAGGACGGGTGGAGTAGAACTTCAACACGCCCCTGTGACCCAAGTAGTTGGGATCGAGGATTTCGCGGAGAGATGCCATGAGTCGGTTGTTCCTGACGCCGAGAACCGACGTGCGATCCAGATGCAGGGATCCGAAGAACACCCGGTGCGCCAGGAGCGACTTGCCAGATCCCGGGCCCCCGCGGACGAGGAACACATACGGCTCATCTTGGGAAAGAGCCCGGATTCGCCCGAGGATTTCATCTTCGACCAACTGCTGGTCGGCGGACAGTCCCCATCCGTTGTAGGCGAGCACGTTCTCGGCTCGAGCGAGGAAAGCGCTCTGGAGGCGCTTTAGACCCCCAAGGAGCTCGACGGATTGCGAATAGGTCCCCCGGTTGAACCTTGCGACCGCGTCAGCCTTGGGTTCGTCGGCGATGCTGCCTTGGATTCGCTCTCGCAAAGCACTCGCGGTGTCGGTGAAGAATACGGGTGCATCTGTGATCAACGTCCCGTAATTCGAGCCCACAAGGGCGGAGTGGGAGCGCGAATCTCCGCCGGAGACGAAAGCGCATTGGGCTACGTTCCAGCCTTGTGCCTCCGAGTGGAAGAAGCGAAGCTTCCCGCCGTAGTTGAGAGCTTGAGCGGATGGGTGCAGGAACTCGCGACCACCGCACTTCACGAAGTGCTCGTGGGCGGAACTCGCCTCCGACCGCCCCCAATCCTTAAGTTCGACCGCGACGGCGGTATCCCCTCCGTCTGCGTCCGATCCAACGAGGACAGCGTCGATTCGCTGTCCATTGAAAGGGAGCATGTATTCCACGATGACCCCGCATCGGTCCGGAAGTCGTCCGTCGAGGGTCCGCAGGAGTGCTGGAAGACTCGCCCGCCATGTCGGATTCTCTTCTTCTGCCGGGCTTCTGTTGAACGATCGGAGATACCCCGCCTCTACGTCATGATCCAACTGCCCGGTCTCCATGAGCGCTAAGGCTTGGCCGAGGTCCCCCTTCCATGCCTCGATCTTTCATCCCTCCTTTCGCGAGGGGCCGAGATTGCGCCCTCGCCCATAAATCTCCCCTCGCCCCTGATGCACCACTAGCAGGGCAATTCCCGAAAAAGACCCCGGGGAAGGCGTTCGAGCTGTTCCGGGACTTCCTGGAGAGTGGGGAGCTCGAGAGCTTGGAGGTCACGGTGCGGCCTCTGTCGGAGTCGAAGTTCGCCTGTCGCTGGAGCGAGACGTTGAGGATTTCCTGGAGAGGAACGTGCAGGTCATCGGGCCGGGCCTGAAATTGTACCGCGACGGGGACCTGATTGGCCGGCAGTTCGGGACGGACGTGAGCCGGATCGACCTGTTTGGGATCAACGCTGGCGGGAACTTCGTCGTGCTCGAGCTGAAGGCGGGGGAGGCGGACCGGGCCGTGCTCGGCCAGATTCTGCCGTACGTGGGGTGGGTGCGGGAGCACCTGGCGAAGGGGAAGGCGGTGCGGGGGATTGCGATCGCATCCGACTTCTCGGCGGACGTCTTGGCGGCGACGAACGTGCTCAGCAACTTCTCGCTGTACCGGTACTCCGTGGAGTTCAGGTTCAAGAAGGTGGCGCCGACCGTGCCGCTGGCGAGGTGACCCGCTCCACCGAATGGGGTCCATCGCCTCAACCCATTTGTCCAGATCGACGGCTTCGTATGATTCCGGCAGATAGCACTATAATCCACCCCTCTTCTCTCGGGGCTGGATTTCATCCGGGGATAAGGATGCCTCCCAATCCGTTGGACGCCTTCCGGAATCGCCTTCCCAACTACTTAGCAGAAGTCCACCAAGCTAATTCGGAGCCCGCCAAGGCTCATGCCTTTCTCCGCTTCGTTCGGAACACTTTCGAGGAGATTGCCGCAGACCTCCCGGGACGTCTCGTTCCTGATCTCGAACACCGAGTGAAAGTGCGGGCGGGTACTGTGCTCGTCCGTGGGCGCATCGACGCCCTTCTCGGGAACCTTGTCATCGAATTCAAGATGGACCTCAACGATTTGCGTTTGGAAGAAGCTAGGAGCCAGCTCCAGAAGTATGTCGCCGCCCTGTGGGCCATTGACGGCAAGCGCACCAATTACATGCTAATGGCGACTGACGGCCTGCGCTTCAGGGTCTTCACGCCGTCAGCTCCTCTGACAGCGACGCAGGCCTCGCCTGAGGAGATTGTGCTCGACGAAGTCAACCTCATGAATCTCGAGACCACGGAGCCCGAGAACGCGTTCCTCTGGCTCGATCGCTACGTATTGTGGAGAGAGCGCATTCCGCCGACTGCGGGGGACATGGCGAGAGACTTTGGCCCGCAGAGTCCGGCTTTCAGTGCTGCTATGGATCGGCTACGCGTCGCGTGGGCGAAGGGTCGCATCACTGCAACCACTCCTTTCGAGGAGTGGTCGAAGTATCTCAGTGTTGTGTACGGGAGTAGGGTTGGCGATGAGACGCTTTTCCTGAAGCACACCTACCTGGCGACACTCGCGAAGCTCATGGTGTATACCTACTATTCCTCGGGAGCCGTCCCCTCGAAGGAGGAGGTTCGCAAGGTCCTGAACGGCCAGGCTTTTCGAGAATGGGGAATCGAAAACTTCCTCGAGGAGGACTTTTTCTCTTGGCTGGTCCGAGGCGGAGCGCTGGAGGAAGGGCTCAAGCTCGCGTGGGAACTCCTGAAGATTTTGGAACGATACGACCTCACACGGCTCACAGAAGATGTGCTGAAGGGTCTGTACCAGGAACTAGTGGACCCAGAGGCCCGCCACGACCTCGGAGAATACTACACCCCGGACTGGCTGGCAGAGTGGATCGTGGAACGACTGTTCGATGATCCGATGACCACGGCCCTAGATCCCGCGTGCGGCTCAGGTACTTTTCTTGCTACGGCGATTCGACGGAAAGCGATGTCTGTGAAGATGGAGCCACACCTGCGGTTGGCGCATATCTTGGCGGCTGTGAAAGGGATTGATGTACACCCGCTTGCGGTTCTCATCTCAAAGGCTAATTATCTTATGGCCCTCGGCGCGCTCGTAAGATTCAAAGCGGGTCGAATTCACGTCCCAGTCTACCTCGCAAACAGCATTGACTTTCCGACCGCGAAGCGAGATGTAGAACATGGGGTCGAGGTCTATCGGTACGCGGTCTCAGACCATGCCTCCCTAGTAATCCCCAAGCAGGCCGTGGAGGAGGACATGGTTGCGGAGCTAATCGAAGCCGTGATGAAGTTCGCACGGGCGGCGACAGAGGAGGCCGTGAAGCAGGACGCCGCTTTCTTTGACCGTTTCGTGGGTCAGGAGGTTTCCGGCTACAAAAGCCTTGATGGAGGCGCGAGAAACGCCTTGTGGGACAATTGCAGGACTCTCACGAAGTTGATTAGGGATAACAAGGACACAATCTACGCCTTCATCGTCAAGAACGTGTACCGTCCGGATACGATGGGCAAGTTCGGCGTGGTAATGGGTAACCCACCATGGCTTTCGTATCGCTACGTGCGCCTGCCCGACTACCAGCGCAAGCTCAAGAACATGATCTTGAGAGAGCACAGACTACTTCCCCCAAGAAAAACAGAACTCCTCACCCACATGGAGCTCGCGACCCTCTTTTTCGCCCGTTGCTGCATGAACTACCTTCGAGGGGGAGGAAAAATCGGCTTCGTAATGCCCCGAGCCGTTTTCACAGCGGACCAACACGATTCCTTTCGCCGTGGGGACTTTCTCCCAAGAGTGGGGATTCTCGAGATAGCGGACTTGGAGGGCGTCACTCCACTCTTCAACGTGCCCACTGCCGTTGTCATCGGAAAGAAAGGCGGTGTGCCTGGACCTCCGACGACGGCCCTTCGTATGATTGGCGCCTTGCCGGAGAAGAACGCTCGACTACAGACCGTGCGCGATCTCGAGCTGGAAGGCAAGTTTACCATGGAGCTGGTTCCGATAACTTTCGCTGAAATGGGGAACCGATCCGCATGGGCCTACGGCGTGGAGGGGCCATGTGGAGGTCGCCCACTGCGAGCGGGCCCGAGCCCGTACATGGCCAAGTTCCGCGAGGGTGCGACCATCGTTCCACGCTCGGCGTGGTGGGTTGAGGTTAAGGCGAGTGCGAAGCTCGGGGTAAACCCCGACGAACCTTTCGTGGAGACCTCGCAACGGTCGACCGAAACCGCGAAAGACGTCTATCGTGGGTTGAAGATTAGCGGGAACATCGAACGTGCGTATCTCTACGGAAGTCTCCTCGGCTCCGATGTACTACCCTTCGTCCACCTTCCAATACGGCCGGTAGTCCTCCCCGCAGAACCATCGGGGGATAGATACGTGATCGTCAAACGTGATCAAGTCGAGGCCCGCGGCCACCAAGGTATGGCCCGGTGGCTCGCCCGAGTGGAGAAGGAGTGGACCAAGCGGCGGGGCGCGAAGGCGGAGAAGATGAATATCTACCAGAGGCTCGATCGGGGGAAGGGAATCACGAACCAACGCCCGCGTGCAAGGTTCTGGGTTTTGTACAACGCCTCAGGGACCTATCTCAGCGCCTGCGTGGTGAATACGACCAGAGAGCTCGCTATTAACGCCAATGGCCAGACGATCCCCCTCCGAGGATTTGTCGCGGAGAGCAAGACGATTTACTGCGCGACCGATGACGAGGAGGAGGCCCACTACTTGGCCGCGATGTTCAACGGCACGGTGGTGGACACCATAATCAAGCCAATGCAATCTCGAGGTCTCTGGGGCGCGCGAGACATAATGAAGAAGGCCCTAGAGGTTGGCATCCCCAAGTTCGACCGGAGGAACCCCGCCCATCTGGAACTTGCGACGCTCGCGCGGAACTGCACCGCAACATCCCAGGAAGTAATCCAGACGTTCGAACAAAAGAAAGGGAGCAAGCTGGATCGGCTCAGCCCACAAGTCGTGGGGCGACTCCGGAGCAGGATTCGAGAGGCACTCAGCGACGAGTTGAACCAAGTTGACAAACTCGTATGCGAGGTACTCGCCATCTAGGTGCCGGGGAAGTGGCACGTCTGGACTCGAAATTCGCACAAGGACTTAGGCCACGGGCCGAGCCCTGTACCCACAGTGTACGATTCTGCTCTGCCCCTCCTGCCGAGCGTCCGGAACGCGGTCTCGATTCGCATTCCGATCTTCACTCGGGAGTGTTCACACCGACAGTCAATCGCGCCAGGCAATCTTCTCCCACCTGCCGGACCGCGAGCCGGTCGGGATGGTGAAGCAGAAGCAGCGGCCGTACCTCCCATTCATTCGGTAGAATAGATTTAAGGTCCATCCGGAAATGGCGAGCAGGTAGTGCGCGGGGGGTGCTTAGCATTTGACGAAGCAGGACAACCAGTGGAAGTTGTTTTTCGGCGCAGGCTTTGTAGTCGAGCCATCCAAGGGACTTGACGGCGGAGAGGTGAAGAAGCGGCTACAAGGTTCCGCGGTCGAAGTCGACACACTGCCAAAAGAGTTCTTCCTGCCCCTGTTCGAATCTGCTGACGAGTTGCCAATTGAGATTGTTTTCGTCCCAGAGAGGGGGAAGCAGAAGAACGAGGTGAGGGACTGGGTTCGCTCGATTCTTTTTGACGAAAAGCCGAAAAAAGAGGATGCCGCTAGAAAACTGGCGCTTAGACTTGCGCTGGCCACCGATCAGCGTTCGCCGGAGGGCCTCTTCGTGACTCTTGCAGGGCGGAAGGGGGTCGCCTATCGAATTGCACTTTGGAAGTTTCCCGCGGACCAGACGCTTCAAGCGGATGTGGCCAAGGGGATGATAACGATCAGGCTGATTGAGGACGCCTTTTCAAGAGAATCGACCTACTTCAAGGCTGCCATGCTGGAAGGGCCAAAAGCGGAAACGACCTTCTGGACGGGTAGGATTGAGGACAGGCAGGCCAAACACGGGGTCAAAGGGGCAGCCGAGTTCTGGACAGGGGACTTTCTCGCTGCCAGACCAGTCTTGACAGATGCGCACGGGACGCGGGTGGTTGCCAAGGCACTCCGGAAAATCATCGACAAGACCGGGGCCCTGGAGACTAGAGAGGGCCTGATTGCGGCAGCGCAGGTACTCAGGACGCAGGGCGGCAACAGAATTTCCATCGGCGATGTGGCCGCTCGCTACCTACCCGCGGATGAGCGCGATGAATTCATAGCGGCAGCGGGTGGACCGGAAGTATCTGATCACCCTTTCAGGCTTGAGCCCGAAGTCTTGGAGAGTGAACTCAGACTCAAGTCCATAACGCTCGACGGGAAGTTCGTTATCAGAGGACCCCTCGAGGATTTTGACAGCGTGGTAAGCGTGACTCCGGCTGAAGAAGAAGGAACCGTGCAGGTGTCCTTGAAGGGCAAGATAACTTCCGAGTCGGTGTCGCAACGGTAGGGGTGGTGAGATGAGTCTTCGGTCAGAATACTCGGAGCGCACGCCGGTCCTAAAGAACGTCGCTGACGACATTGAGAACTTGGTCAGGGAAATCCTGAACGGAGTTCCCCGAGTCGACAGAATTTCGTCGAGGGTGAAGTCGGTGGAGAGGTTTCTCGAGAAGACAGAGGGGAAAGGATATCACCAACCTCTACAGGACATCCAAGATCAAATCGGAGTGCGAATCGTGGTCTTCTATAGGAGCGACATCCAAACGGTATCCGAGAGGGTGATACGCGAGTTTAGGGAGGTTGAGAACAGGCCGATGGAGCAGCCCGATCCCGAGGTTTTCTCGTACGAAGCCCGTCATGTCGTTTGCTTGATTCCCCCGGATATTCACAGTCGACACAAACCCCCGATAGACTTCTTCGAATTGCAGATCAGCACTCTTTTTCAGCATGCGTGGGCCGAAGCGAACCATGACTTGGGATACAAGCCCCATGGGGCACTGACCTACGAATTCAGAAAGAAGATAGCCTGGGCAGCGGCCCAGACCTGGGGGGCGGATGTCATCTTCGACGAGTTGTGGAATCAATCGAAACCCCAGCCCGGATAGGAGTCAAGATGGCGTTTCGCCCTCAGCCTTAGGGGGACGCTAGGCTCGCCATGTGATGCGGTGGATTATTCACGAGGACGGTCAAGACTTGTACCCGTAGTGGATGATCCCGCTTTCCCCTTCCTGCCCGACCTTCCGGAACGCGGCCTCGACCCGCCCCCCACGGTTCCCTTGTTGGACTCCCTCTTCCTCGGCAGGCGGTACACCATGATGGCCATCGGCCTGACGATCGCGTACAAGGTCACCTGAATCGTGTCCTTCGCCCACCTAGACCTCGTCACCGTCGCCGCCCACGTGGGGGTCGTCGCCGTGAACGCCGAGAGTCTCGGTCACTGCTCCACGCTGCACATTTATCTTCTCCGCAGTCCCTCACGGTGCGGGGTTAGACATGCGCGGACGTGAGAACCAGGCACTTGGAGGCGAACCCGAAGCATCAATCACGGACACTTTGAATGCCATCTCAGGGATCCTCCACAACCATCGATTCGGCTTTGTCCTGTACCTGTATGAGGATGGGAGAGGCGTTCGTGGTGCGGCCAAGTCGTCTCCGCAATACCCGCCCGGCGAACGGCAAATGCTCATGGAACTCGCCCTGTTTGCTCTTCGCCAAGCCGATCGTGAGGCACCAGATGGGATGCCTTACAACCTCCAGTTCCATCACAGAGATGAATCCCCGGGCCCACCTTCGTAGTCCCTCGGGGGTGGGAGAGCCCCCACAATCCAGCGCCGATCCGCGCGTTCCGGGAGCATGGACTTCAATCGGCATACGCTAGTCCGGCTGATTCAGCGGGACGAAGCCCCCTAGCCCAACGGCCCCGCCCTGGACGCCCTGCACGAGGCACACCCCTCCGGCGGCACGCGACCGAATGCCTATTACCGGTGCCGGCGCTCCCCGGCTCTCGGGGCTCGGAGCATGAAGAAGGGGTTCGTGGCCGCAATCGAGGAGGAGACGAGGAGGAACACGGACTTCCGCAGGGTGCTCTACACGGGAGCGCACAGCCAGCTCGTCCTGATGCGCCTGAAGCCCGGGGAGGAGATTGGCGAGGAGGTCCACGAGGACGTGGACCAGTTCTTCCGGTTCGAGGCGGGGACCGGGGCCGTCGTGATCGACGGCGTCCGGCACGCGGTGAAGGACGGCACGGGCGTGATCGTCCCGTGCGGCGCGAGGCACAACGTCGTGAACACGTCGGAGACGGCGGACCTCAAGCTCAACACGATCTCCCCTCCGGAGCACAAGGACAAAGTCGTCCGCCGGACGAAGCAGGACGCCCAGGCGTCGCCCGAGGAGTACGACGGCCGGCCCACGGAGTAGGGCAAGCTGACGCCCTCGCGGCGGTCTTTGCGGAGGTCATCTCGTGCCCTTTCTTCGAACCTTGTCTCAAGCTCCAAAGAGTGCCTCCTTCCTTTGGGCGGGAGTCTGAATGTTGTACTACCTTTCTGGAAAGGGCCTAGTGGCGGGCCTCATGACGGGGGTGGGTCCCGTCTTGCGGTATCGCGGATAGGAATCCGCGACGTACTCCCCGTGGAATTCGAGGAAGCGTGATTCGCGGTAGCCGTCCCGTGGCGCCTCCTCTCCGGGCGACATGTCGTGGGGACTCACACTTACATACCTTGGGACCCTTACCGCCTCCGAGGTATTCCAATGGGGAGGGTCTACGTTAGCAACCTCTATCCGAAGGGAAGAGCGAGCCTGACGCCGAAGTCGGCAAACCTGCACCTAGACATCGGGAACGCACTCATCGCAGCGGAAGCCATCCGGCGAGCGGCTCAAGAGGGGAAGACCATCACTATTACGATTCACGCCAAGGGGTACCTCCGAGTGAGCCACACGATGACGTATCCGAAATAGGAATGCCCAGGGCCGCCTGCCTGGTCGACTGGGATCTCCACAAGAGCACCTCTCTTCGCCACATCCTCTGCGGTCTTCTCCGTCAGGACCTTCAAGAAGCCTGCCCAGAAACCAGACTTTCAGCGAAAGAGGGCCCCTTCCGCCTTCTTCGTTGCCCCTCCCTCTACCCTGAGTTCGTTCTTCTCAATCACCGTGAACTTCTTGTTCTCGTCGTACCCGGCCGCAGCGACGACTACAACCAGGTTCCTCGAGTGCTTCGTGACGGCCTCGGCCTCTTGTCTGATGTGCTTCATCATTTCCCGCATGGCTCTCTGGTGGAACGTCGCATATCTGTAGAAGTACGTCACGAAGCCATGCTGAACCTGATTTGAGCGGTTGGCGAGGCGCGCTAGTTCCTTCCTGAATTCGCCGAGCCGGGACGAAACTCTTTTCGAGTCCTTTGCGAGCCCCTTGTCGAGTCCCATCTCGACGGCAATCAGGGGCGGAAGCGGCTTCCCCCGGGGCGTGCCGTCCGCCATCCTCCGACCCCAATGGTTGGCGCGGGCGATGGTGCTTCGATCGAAGATGACCAAGTCGTATTCCCCCCTCCGACCCTTCCCCGGATCGGGCACGATTGGCGGGTATTCGTGCTGCAGTGTGCCCATCGGATGCCCGACGACCGTCTCCACCTCCTCATTCAGACCCGCCTGCGACAAGTAGTGGAACAGTTGGGAGTGCAGCGAGTCCTCGGAGTGGAAACGGTGTGGTGAGGCGAGGAATTCGCTGGCCAAACGCTCCACGCATCCCTCTGTCACTCGCAGGACATCCTCGGCGGCCATACCGTGGACAAGGCTATCCGCGCATAAGAACGTGGACGCACCGCAGCCCTCTGGCGTCGCTGTAACGTTTTGCGGTGCCAGCGTCCGGTTCGTCCGCTCGTGAAGGAGGAAGGAGCAGCGTTAAGGGGGCAGACCCATGCGGACCCGTGCGCCTAGGACTCCGATGCGAGCACGCCTGATGGGGCGCTCCATGACCGTCGATTCCCGAACTCCCTCGAAGGCCGGCTTCGCCATGCCCGCGGAGTGGGAGGCCCACGACGCGTGCTACATGTCCTGGCCCTGTCGGCCCGAAACCTGGCAAGGCTTCCACGAGGAGGCCAAGGCGACCTACGTCGCGGTCGCGAGGGCCGTCCGCCGGTTCGAGCCCGTGATCATGCTCGCGCCTCCCTCGCGGGTCCGCGAGGCCCGGGACTCCCTGGGCCCGGACGACGAGGTCGTCCCGATGGAGCTCGACGACGCGTGGATCCGGGACAACGGACCGATCTTCGTGCGCCGCCCGGACGGCCGGCGGGCCGTGGTGAACTTCCGGTTCAACGGATGGGGCGGGAAGGCTCCCTGGAGGAAAGACGACGAGGTCCCGGTCCGCCTCGCCGAGCGGCTCGGGATGCGGCGGTACGACGCCCCCATGGTCCTGGAGGGCGGGGCGATCAGCGTCGACGGGGAGGGCACGCTCCTGACGACAGAACAGTGCCTGCCGAGCCGCAACCGCTCCATGTCCCGGGCGCGAATAGAACGTGTCCTGGCCGACTACCTCGGCATCCGGAAGGTGATCTGGCTCGGCCGCGGGCTCAAGGGCGACTTCACGGGCGGGCACGTGGACGGGGTCGCCGGCTTCGCCGCCCCTCGGGTCGTCGTGGCCGCCCATGCGGCGGCTCCGTCCGACCCGAACCGCGCGGCCCTCGCGGACAACTTGGTCCGCCTCGGTTCGGCGACGGATGCGAAGGGGAGGTCGATCGAGGTGGTGACGCTCCCACAACCGCGGCCACGGACTTGGCAGGGACTTCCGGTGACGCCTGGTTACGTGAACCACTACATCGCGAACGGCGGCGTGGTTGTCCCGACGTTCGGAATCTCCGAGGATGCGGCCGCCCTGGCGACCCTGCGTGTCTTGCACCCCGGCCGCGAGATCGTGGGCGTTCCCGCGAGGTACCTCGAGTTCGGCGAGGGGTCCGTCCACTGCATCACGCAGCAGAGGCCCGGCGGCCGAGGCGGGACCAAGGCCCCGAGCGGGCCGGGCCCGCGTCGATCACCTGCGGCGTGAGGCGGCAGCCCTCCGCGCATGGCCTCGTGTTCCGTTTCCGGAGCGAGGGGAGCGGTCGTCGCTCGAAATGGCCAAGGACGTCCTCCCCGTGCGGGTTGTCGCGGAGGTGCGACTCGTGTCGACGCTCGCAGATTTCGTCGCGAAGGTGACGGAGTTCAATCAGGACTTCCGAGGTCCAACCGTTCGGGAAATCAAGGTGTATGGCCCCTTCGCCACCCGCGACCTTGAAACACGAGCTGGAGACATGAAAGATGACTGGAGGGCCATCTATCACTGCGACCAACCTGGGGTGTACTGCTTCCTGGATGCCGGTCGGGATGTATACTACATTGGCAAGGCCAGCGGTCGCCGCACAATCGCGGGTAGGTTCATGCGCCATAGAAAGTACCATCTCGGGAAGGGCGACTGGAGCCGATGGAAGGCAACACAGCATGCTCAATTCGTGCCGGTCCCGGTTGAGCGCGAGCATCCATTCATGGCCTGCGCCCTTGAAGAGTATCTGATAGACGCCCTCCAGCCGCCTGGGAATCGCCAGGGCAGGAGACGCGGAGCAACCAGAGGCCGGTAGGGGTCCCGGGGGAAGGTTTCCATTAGATTCCCGGAGATTTGGTCCCGAATCGTGGCCCACGCTGGTGAGCCTTTCGTCACGAAGGCGGGGCTTGAGTTCACCTACGCGGTGAGGGCGAGGTCTTCTTCCCAAGCAGGACAAAGTACAACATCTCGAGGGCGGACTTCGAGAAGGCGTTCCGCCTCGTCCCCCTCGAGGGCTTAGGCGCCATCAGCGCGCTCGTCCGAATGTCGGCCTACGTATGAGCCGTGCTCAATGACCCACGGATTTGCAGGGGCGAGTTGTAGCTCCGGCGTCGCCGGTCACGGGGATTCAACTTCAACGTCCTTCGTACGAACTCGCGCGCTTTCTCCAGTCCTGCATCGACGTAGATTGCCGCGACGACGGCTTCGTACGCCTTCGCAAGGGCCCCGGAGGAGACCTGGTACACCGGCATCGGCTTGCCCATGGAATTCACGATCTGCCCCCCCAGATCGAGGCCCTTGGCAACGTTCGCAAGATAGTTCTCGCTCACGATGTCCTGCCGTTCTTTGTCCGGTAAGGGACGCTGAGTGCGCGCCGCAGAGGAGTAGAGGGCCTCGGTGACGACGAACTCAACGACGGCGTCCCCGAGCCACGCCAGAAGGGCGTTCGAGCGCACGCTTGATTCCACGGGCGTTTCCACGGACTGCGTGAGGGCTTCCCGCAGCAGGTTCTCGTTGGCGAATCGATGGCGGAGCGTGGATTGCAGTTCATCGAGCATATGACTCCCTCAGGCGACGCTACGGTCTACCGACATGGGTCGGAAAGTCTTAACTACTCCCCGGGCTACCGTCCGACTAGAATGCGGCTCCCCGCGAGCCGCGTATGCCTAATGACGCGACTTGTTCGGCGGACTCTAACAGGTGGAGGGTTGGGCCGGCAGACACGAGCGTAGCAGAGGCCAACCGAGGTTGCCCGCTATCGGTGAACCTGGCCGTGACGCTCAAATGCAACTATGATTGCAGGTTCTGTTTTGGCAAATACAGGAGCCTTCGAAGAACGATGGACGATTCCCGGCTACTGGAAATCCCGGGTCTGCTCGCGGATGCCGGGTGTCGGAAGATCACCTTCGAGGGTGGGGAGCCACTCCTCTATCCTAGGATTTTCGACCTTGTGGATGTGGCCAAGGAAGTCGGCCTGACAACCTGTCTAGTCACCAATGGGAGCCTCTTAACGTCCGCCAAGCTGGAGAGGTTGAGTGAGACTCTGGATTGGCTCGGCCTCAGTGTCGACTCTGCGCGCGAGGAAGTCGAAGTCGCATTGGGTCGCGGCTACGGGAACCACGTCAGCCACACAACTAGGGTTGCGAACTGGGCTCACGATCTCGGCGTCGCACTGAAGGTCAATTCCGTGATTACCAAGCTCAACTACAGGGAAAATATGACTGAGTTCATAGGGTCGCTTGGGCCGAGGCGGTTCAAGGCATTCCAGATGCTGGCGATACGGGGGGAGAACGAGATCGCCGTCGACGGGCTGGGAATCGGTCCCAGTGAGTTCCGCCACTTCGTGGAGGCCCATCGGTCCTTGGACGCCTATGGAATCCGATTCGTCCCCGAGACCCAGGAGGACATGATCGGATCCTACATCATGATGCAGCCCGACGGCACGTTCTACTCCAACCTGGGTCACCGGTACACCTACGGGCAGCGGAGCATATTCGAGGGCGGAGTGCAGTCCGCTTTGAAGGACGCGGGATGGGATTCCCGGAAGTTTCTAAGGAGGGGAGGCTGCTATCCCTGGGTCTTGGAGAAGGGTTCGCTGCCTCGGGGGGAGAGCATGGGCGATGGTGGGGAGACGCCTTCCGGCCCAAGCCACGGCGTTCGCGGAGGGGATAGGCTTGGTCTTTGAGGTTTATGTGGCCGGACCGTTGGAGGAGGACCATGAGAGGCGACAGATGGATGAAATCATCCGTGCTCTTCACGCAATTTTTGGACCCAGGAATGACGTTGCGAGATTGATCGTCGATATCGACTGGGACACACCGAACGGTGTGTCCAAGCAGATTGATGGGCTGCTAGTCACAGAGGGCCGACTCTTCATCTTGGAACTCAAGAGTATCTCGTGCAACAGGCTTACGGTACAATATGATCCCGAACTCCAGAGCCTTTCTTCGCCATCCATCAGAAGGGAGGAGTACAACCGGCGCCAGTCAAAGTGGCTGATAGATGGGGTCGCCTCGGAGAGAATGAAGGAGAATCCGATAGATCAGGTGGCGGGGCAGAGAAGGGCCCTTAACCAGCTCATACGGGAGAGGGTCAAGAACAGCGCTGGGGACCAAGTGAGACTTGGGACAACACCGGAGGATCGGGGAACCTCCCCTTCATGGGATAAGCGTGAAAGCCCCACCTATCAGCTTGGAAGGGCGATACGCGGGTACATAGTCATCCGGAAGGGCGAGATTGTTTACGGCTCCGCCGAGGCTGAGAACTACGTTAGGAGCCAGCCTTGGCTCTCAATCGTTGATTTGGAAACTCTAGTTGACAGGATTCGTTTCGCAACGGTCGCGCGCCCCGGAGGCAGGCCCCTCCTGACCGACGAAGAGCTCGGCAGGCTCCTCGCTATTGTGGGTGCGGAGAAAAGGGCCTATCATCGGTGGATCACGACGCCACTACAGCACGAGTACACGGAGATCTCTAGGGTCCCCTACCTCGACTTTCTGTTTGACAGTGAAACGCCAGACAACTTGATGAGAGCCATTGCCGGGGCAGATCAGTTCCGTCTAAGGGCGTACGCCAAGGACATTGCGGACGTGTTTTTCAGAGCTGACGACGAGCAGACCAGAGTAAAGGCGTTGATCGTGTTGGCGAACTGGGGCTACCCGCTCTTGGGCGGGCTGCTCGTCTATGCGTTAAGGAAGAGTGCACCCCCGTCCCTCCTCCGAACAGCAATCAACGTCCTTCAGGAAGAGCATGCTTATCACGAGACTCTGCCGGCTCTTGTGGAACTGATGGATTACTTCTACGAGTCTGCCACGGATTCCTACCTGACGCTCCCGGTCATCAAAGCGATGGGAAACCTCGGAAGGAAGGACGCGGGGAAAGCGATTCACGACCTCCTCCTCAGGTCGGTCGGGGAGGACTACTACGGGACGTTGGTCTCGGAAGCGCGGAATGATGACAGCGAACGTCGTGCCAGCTTTGGGCTGGAGGTTCTTTCCAAGGCTCTCGAGGGGATGGCGGCCTGCAGGTACCGGGAGTCGAGCGGTCTGGTCCGTCGTCTTCTGGTCGAGTTTCCCGTCGACCGCTACGTCTCCCTCCTGAGAACGATACATGGCCGGGAGAATCGCAGCGAGCTGCTGGTGAATTCGAGGATTCTTCTGGCTTTGGAAACTGTGCTTCGTCACATTGAGCCCCACATCAGGGACATCTGGGATGGCCGGGGTGAATCTGAGGTCATCAAGAAGATCGACGACATCTACCAGAGGGTTCTACGTGAGGGCGATGACATACTTGGTCCGATCGCGCTCTATGGTTCATATCTCAAAGTGACAGTTGGGATAGCTAGTTCAGAAGGGCTTTCCATGCTAGTCCGGCACCTCGATTCCCTGCCGCCACTCGTCTCCGGGTCCAAGTGGAGGTACCGGTCGGTACGTCAGAGGATCATCGAGGCAATCGGGGACATGCGCAGCAAGGAGAGCTACGACTTCATCGCCGCGAAACTGCAAAACTACAAACACGAAGCTCGGCTGTTCGATCAGGAAATCATCGCGATTCTCAACTCGCTTGGACGCAGCGGAGACCCTCGATACGTGGGGGCGATATCCACGGTCCTCGAAATCAACGACACCGGTCTAGATGGAGAATCGGTTCAACACCTTAGACACCACGCGGCTGTGGCCTTGGAAGAACTTGGCGGGAGAGAGTCATTCGAGGTTCTGATGCAGCTCTTCTTGAGAGAGCCCTCGCTTGCGTTCGAGCCAGTCCGGAGGTTGCTCTACAACCTAAGTCCCTCAGTGAGGAATGAGCTAGCCAAGCGGGCTGAGAGCCTGCTCCTTCCCAAGTGCAGAGAGAAGATTCGCCTGCCCGGTTCGTATGAGGCGTATCTGCTGGCCGACGTGGCTTCTGAGGAGTCGCTCGAATTCCTCTTCGAGCTTGCAAGGGATTCGGTGTGGTACCTCGATCCCTTGCCTCAACGAATAATGGACTTTGCCCACATCGATTGGGTTCGAGCGGAGCTCCTCAAGATGCTGGATTCGAAAGACGATCACCAAAGGGCCTTCGCTATCGACATGATTACAGGATCCGGCTGCCTGGGGGAGAAAGCCGACGAGGTACTTTCGAAGTTCAATGCCGACCCGTCCCCTCTCGTAAGATGCTCATTCATCGACTTCTACTTCTATGTCGAGAAGGATAACGTGACAGTCGCCCGCTTCCTTGATGATCCCGCCCCGAAGGTGCGAGCCCACGCTGCAGAAAGGCTTCTCATGACTCCCCACCGGGGTGCTCAACGTTGCCTTGTCGTCTCGAATGCAGGTTGGCAGGGCGTTCAGCGCGTCATCTACAACGATGGGGGGATCTTCTTTCTGGAGGAGACCGAGCATGGCTCCGTGCATCCTGAGAGTCTCGAGGACGCGGAATCCTTTGAGCCATTCTTCATCGCTGCGGACCGTATGGCGCTGATGTTCATGTATCGCAAGGATGTGAAGGTCGCCGGCCACGGTAGTGTTGCCGTCCGCGGCCTGTACATGGAAGAGAAGGGCGAGGATGGAGTACGTCTCCTAGTCTTGCCCCTTCGGGGACGCCACGACGAACTGGAGTTGCTCGGTTGGGGTGACGGTGGCACATGGCTCGACGACATGGTTTCCACGTTTCATGGAGCAACGGAGGGGGACCAGGCAGACCTCCGGAAAGCGGATGAGCTCCTGCTTCTTGTCGACGAGAAAATCGTGTTCCCCACCCTGTAGCCTACACCGCCTCTGGCGAATGCGTACCACAAAGGAGCCGGTAGCTTGTTGAGTCGGGATCCGCACACGCGGAGTTAGGGGAGTCTTTTTGGGCCACTGTCGGTTCCCGTTGTCCTGACACACAGGTGGTGGGATGGATCCGCTGCTGGTCGTCTCGATTCTTTCAGCGGTCGCACTAGCCGTCGCTGCCCTCCTCTGGTACGGCAAGCGGCAGGTACGACAGGCGGGCGTCACCCTGCGGCGCGCCGCGGCAGAACTCAGCACCGTCGAAGCCTCCCTAGAGCCTTTCGTTCGCACCAGCGGCTACATCCCTGAGCGCCTCCGGCGCTCTCTCGGGGCCAAGGCCGCTGAGATCGGCGAGAGGACCTTGCCCCAAATCGCCAAGACGGTCCGCGGTTCCCGTGACGCCTCGATGCGGAACCTGCTCGAAAGTGTCCTCCGCCATGCGAACGACCTAGTGCTCGTTCTGAGAGAGCACAACGAGCGGGTCGTCCAGCGTCTGATGACTGAGCATTCGAAGTTGCTTATCGAGGAACCCAAGGCCGACGAGGCGCAACGAAGGGCAATCGTTCGGGACGACGCGCTCAACCTAGTCATCGCGGGAGCAGGATCCGGCAAGACCCGCACGATCGTCGGACGCATCCGCTTCCTCCTAGCACGCCACATCCCTCCGGAAGCTATCCTGGCCGTCACCTTCACCAACAAGGCCACCGAGGAGATGCAGGACCGTCTCAAGCAGATGGGCGTGCCCCTCGCTGACCGCGGACACGAGGGCGTCACCGTCTCGACCCTCCACGCCCTCGGCAAGCGCGTCGTCCAGGCCGCTGCACCCGGGCCAATCAGCGTCGCGGACGACCGGTGGGCCGACTCCCTCGTCGCGGGCGCGCTGGGCGACGCTCGAACCGCGAACGACCCGGATCTCGCCCAGCTCTACCTGAACGCGATCCTCCACTTCCACCGGAACGAGTCGGAGACCGCACCCGCCGTCGGTGGAGACAAGACGTACCGCACGCTCCGCGGGGAGCATGTCCGGTCGATTGGCGAACGGATCATCGCGGACTTCCTGTTCACCCATCACGTCGCCTACAAGTACGAGGCCAAGGCATCCTGGGCAAGCGTCGGCGCGGGGCGGGACGCCTACAATCCCGACTTCACGCTCCTCGAGATTGGCGCTTGCATCGAGTACTGCGGCATCGACCGGGCCGGCGAGGTACCCGTCGGGTGGACGACCACGTCCGCCGAGTACCGGCAGGGCATGGAGTGGAAGCGGGACCAATTCCGCCGTGCGGGCAAGGTGCTGATCGAGTTCTTCGACTACGAGCGCACCGAAGGCAGGCTGGAGGGACTCCTTCGAGACCGACTCTCCCGCGCAGGCGTCGTCCTCCGACCCATGGCGCTCGATGAGCTCGAGAAGACCCTAAACGACCTCAAGTACATCGCAAGCTCGATCGAGAAGCTCCTCGTCCAGTTCATCACCAACGCCCGGGCCCTGCGGCGCACGCCGGACGAGGTCCGCACGCACCTTGCTGGCGTGCCTCCCCGGGTCTACCACTTCGGCCTCCTCGGCATCGCGGTCCTCCGGCGGTACGAAGCCGCGCTCGCGGCCGAGGGCCGCATCGACTTCTCCGACATGCTGCACCGTGCCGCAGACCTCTTGGAGCGCGGCGTCTCCCCGCTTCCGAGGTTCGAGCACGTGCTCGTCGACGAGTTCCAGGACACGTCCGCCGCGATGGCACGCTTCCTGAAGGGGCTCGTCGCCCTCACGAACGCCCGCCTCTTCGCGGTGGGCGACGACTGGCAGGCCATCTACGGCTTCGCGGGTGGGGACGTGGACCACATCGTGAACTTCGAGAAGCACTTCGGACCCGCGTCCACCACGATGCTCACCGTCAACTATCGGTCCCCCGCCGTGATCGTCGAGGCGGGCGCCGCTCTCATCGCGCGCAACCCGCACCAGGTGCCCAAGCAGGTCTTGATCGCCAACCGGGAGCGCGGCGAGGCGTACGTGCACGAGGTACCTCACGACGACGCAGCGATTGTGGGTCACACGGTGCGCCTCATCCAAGAGGAGCTTCAGCGCTCCAAGCCTGATGAGATTCTTGTCCTCAGCCGCACGAATCACCTCTTGGAGGACGTCGCCGAGGCCTGCCGTGGGAGCGGGGTCCCCGTCGCCAACCCGCAGCGGGACGTGCTAGGGGTCCGCGTCCTGTCCGCGCACAAGGCCAAGGGTCTTGAGGCCGGCGTCGTGATCGTGGTCAACGCGAGCGACCACCTCTTCGGCTTCCCGTCGAAGGTCGAGAACCCGGACGTCCTTGGGCCCGTTCGCATGAGCACCGGCGACGAGCAGGCCGAGGAACGCCGGCTGTTCTACGTCGTCGTCACGCGGGCGATGAAGCGGCTCCACCTTGTTGTCAGGCAGGGCCTCCCATCCCCGTATCTCGCCGAGATCGAGGGCTCCGTCAACGCCTCCAGGGCCGCCGCCCCCGACCACGTTCCGGTGGGCGCTCGGTTCGCGGGTTCGTTCTACGTCGAGCGCCTCTACCCTCTGAGCCAGCGCCAGACCCAAGCCGACATCCGCCAGGCGGGCCTCCTGGCGACGCCCACCGGCCGGTTCGCCTTCACATCCTGGGCCCCCGTCGATCTCGAAGCCGGCGCCACGTACTGGCTCAGGGACGTCATCAAGGACCGGCCCTACCGAGACCAGCAGCGCGTCAAGCTCGACCCGAGCACGAGTGCCGATTTGCGTTCCCCGCCTCGAATGGGAGCCCGGACGGATGGCACGCGCGAACTGCGCCCCCGTCCGCCCCCTTCTCATCAACCCCGGTCCCTGAGCGAAGACAATCCACGGTGATTGCCTCGTTCACATTCAGCCGCCGGTGCCACTTCAGAAAAGCGAAAAACAGAAACAAGAAAGAAGAGAGAAAAAGAAACGACCAAATCGTGACTTTGGGAAGCAGAATCTTCTGCTGGAGCAGGCTGTCGTCTCCGGCAGAAGGTCCATGGCCAGTCGGTTGCCGCCTCAAAACAGTGGCCGTGGCAATGTGTCGAGAATGTCACGGTCGGGCCGATTGCCGACGAGCAGCTGCTGACGTCCGAGCGACTCTATTTGCCCAAGATCTCGTGAACCGCTCTCAGAAACCCTTCGACCTCCCGCAGCCATCGTGCGGCAGTCGCCTGGCTCACCTC
>Ga0209341_10001914_pt1 | contig 20195 bp, 16 predicted proteins | sample RifCSP13_2_FD_184020 | JGI IMG/M metagenome (GOLD analysis project Ga0209341, IMG submission 184020) | Soil microbial communities from Rifle, Colorado - Rifle CSP2_sed 13_2 (SPAdes) (version 2) | ecosystem: Environmental > Terrestrial > Deep subsurface > Rock core/Sediment | place: Rifle... | reverse complement strand
GTCCTCGGAACGCGAGCCGCACTCGTGGCACCGGTCGAGCGTCAGGTCCTCGCCCGTCGGGCAGGGCCGAGGGTCGGGCGCGAGGCGCAGGACCTTCCTCAGGAACCGGCAGTCGCAGTCCTTGAGCGCGCAGCTTCATCGAGGGGGTGAGCTCGTGTTCGCGCAGGTCGAGGACCAGGGGCAGGGCGAGCGCGCGCGTCTTCACCGTACCGTCGAGCCTCCTGCCGAGACGTTAGCATGGTCCGCGGCCGCGGGTGCCCCCTCCGCTAGGATCGTCCGAGGGCCGGGTGGCCGAGGAGGCGAGATGAACTTCCTCGTTCACGCGCGCCTCATGCCCGACCTCGAGGAGTGGGCCCGCCGCGAGGGGCTCCCGTTCGTGGACGTGATCGCCCTTCTCGACCACGAGCGCCACCGCCTGATTGTAAGTCGTCGTTTTTCGGGACAAAATGGCGGCAATATGAGCAGTGTGATCTACCCTCGAGTCATAACTCCGCCCAGGGGGTCGTTCTTTCTCTTCGGGCCGCGCGGCGTGGGCAAGAGCACCTGGCTCCGTAGCGTCTTTCCCCGGGCCCATCGGATCGACCTGCTCGACGAGGCGCTCTACCAGTCCTACCTTGCCGACGTCGGGGCCTTCGCGGGAGAGCTGCGCAGCCTGTCTCCCGGGTCCCTCGTCGTCGTGGACGAAGTGCAGCGCCTTCCCGCGCTGCTGAACGAAGTCCACCGTCACATCGAGGATCGCCGTGTGCGGTTTGTCCTCTGTGGATCGAGTGCACGGAAGCTCAAGACCGCGGGGACCAACCTCCTGGCCGGGCGGGCCGTACGCCGGCACCTCCACCCCTTCCTGCCGGAAGAGCTCGGCAGGGACTTCGACCTCGACGAGGCGCTTCGGTACGGCACGCTTCCCGTCATCTGGACCGCCCCCGACCGTGGCGAGGCTCTGGCCGCCTACGCCCAGCTCTACCTGAAGGAGGAGGTGCAGGCAGAGGCGCTGGTGCGGAACCTGCCCGGCTTCGCTCGCTTCCTCCCCGTGGCCGCCCTCTTCCATGGCGAGGTGGTCAACGTGGCGGGGATCGCCCGCGACGCGGGAGTGGCGCGCACGACGGTGGGGGGCTACCTCGAGATCCTCGAAGACACCCTCCTCGCCTTTCGTCTGCCCGCCTTCGAGGCGAAGCTCCGCGTCCGCGAGCGCCGGCACCCGAAGCTGTACTGGGTCGATCCAGGCCTCCCGAGGGCAATGAAGCGGCAACTGGGACCCCCGACAGCCGAGGAGCGGGGCCATCTGTTCGAGGGGTGGGTGGCGAGCCTGCTTCGCGCCTACCGCGACTACCGGGGTCTCTTCGACGACTGGGGCTATTGGGCTCCGGGCAAGGGCTCGAGCCTGGAGGTGGATTTCGTCCTGCGACGGGGCGACGACCTCATCGCCCTCGAGGTGAGGGCAGGCCAGAAGGTCTTCGAGGCCGATCTGCGGGGCCTTCGAGCGATCGCCGAGCTGCCAGGGGTGAGGCGGCGGCTGGTCATCTGTCGCGGAGGCCGCCGGCAGAAGACCGCGGACGGCATCGAGATCCTGACCGTCGCGGCGTTTCTGACCGAGCTGGAGAAGGCGACGCTGTTCGAGGCGACCGGCTCCTGAGCCGCGCGGAACACCTCACCGCGGAGGCGCCCGACAAAGCTGTCGCGCACCGCCCGCAGGCTGACGGGGCGGGTGGGGTCGGTGAGGGCGGTGGGCTCTCAGACTCGTCCGCTGACGTCCTCCCTGGAACGCGAGCCGCACTCGTGGCACCGGTCGAGCGTGAGGTCCTCGCCCGCCGGGCAGGGCCGGGGGTCGGGCGCGAGGCGCAGGACCTTCCTCAGGAACCGGCAGTCGCAGTCCTTGAGCGGCTCGTAGATCGCCTCGACGTACTCGCGGGAGCCGCGCAGCACGTTCTCGACCCGCACCTTCATCGACGGGGTGAGCTCGCCGTCCTCCACGGTCAGCTCCTTGCCCACCACCGCGAAGGCCTGGATGTGCTCGTACTTGACCGGGTTCTCGCGGTTCAAGGCCTCGATCGAGCGACGGAACGACTCGCAGACGACCGTCTCCCCCGCCCCCCGCTCGGGGCCGAACTCCTCCTCGATCAGGAAGAAGTTCGGGAAGATGAGCGCGGCGAGGAAGCCGCGGCCGTCGCCCACGATCAGGACGTGGCGGATGTACTTGTTCGCCCCCGCGAGCCGCGTCTCCATGACGGTGGGGATGATCTTCTCGGCGTTGAGCATCTTGAAGACGCGGTCCTTGCGCGAGACGAGCTTGAGCGCCGGGCCCACGAGCTCACCGAGGTCGCCGGTGCGGAACCAGCCGTCTCCCGGCAGCGCGCGCGCGGTCGCCTCCGGGTCGCCGTGGTAGCCGCGCATCACGTTCGGCCCGCGCACCAGGATCTCCCCGTCCCCGGCCAGGCGCAGCTCGACACCGGGGATCGGGTAGCCCACGAGGCCGGGCACGTCCCGCCGCTCGGCCATGTCGGTGAGCGTGCAGCAGGGCGAAGTCTCGGTGAGGCCCCACCCCTCCACGACCGGCACGCCCTTCGCCGCGAAGTACTCCGAGATGTTGGCGGGCAGCGGCGCCGCCGCCGTGAACACGAACTTGAGCCCGGGATGGAAGATCTCGTCCTCCTCCTCGGGGTGGACGCGCACGTGGCTCACCAGCTCCTGGTGGACGAGCGGCACGCTGAAGTAGACGGTGGGGCGGACCTCTTTCCAGTTCTCCCGCAGCCGCGGGAAGTCCTTGCCCTGCGAGTCGTCGAGGGCGAGCGGCGCGCCGTTGTAGAGTGCCGTGTACTTCTCGAAGATGCCCCCGAAGCTGTGGTGCCAGGGCAGGTAGGAGAGCAGCCGGTCCTCTTGACCGATCTGCCACACGCGCGCGAGCGCGCGCTGCTGCGAGAGGATGTTGTCGTGCGTCAGCAGCACCCCCTTCTGCTGGCCCGCGGTCCCGGAGGTGTACATCATCAGGCAGGGCTCGCCCGGATCGAGCCCGGCGGCGCCTCGCAGGATCTCCGCCCGCCGCGGGTCAAAGGCGCCAGGGCGCCCGCCCCGCTCGAGCGCCTCCGCGAAGTCCAGGCACAGGCACTCACCGCCGCGGCGGAGCTCCACCGCGGTCTCCGGGGGGAGCGGGTCGTAGGAGAGGATCAGCCGGACGTGGTCGGGCACCCGGATCGACGCGAGGCGGGCGGCGCCGGCCACGACGAGGGCAGTCGCGCCGGCGTGCCGAAGCAGCCCCTCGGTCTGCGCTCCCGAGTACGCGGCGAAGAGGGGCACGTAGACGGCGCCCATGGACATGACCGCGAGCTCGGTCGTCAGCATCTCTCCCCGGTTCCGCGAGACGACCGCGACCCGGTCGCCGGGCGAGACGCCGCGCCCGCGCAGGAACGCGACGAGCGAGACGACGTCCGACAGGAAGGTCTCCCAGGGGACGGGCGCGAACCGGCCGTCCTTCTTCTCGAGATAGATCGGGTGGCGGCCGAAGCGCGCGGCGTTTCTCTGCAGCAGCGCCCCGACCGTCAGCCTCTCGCCGAGCGGCTCGAGCGTCGAGGCGAGCGAGTCGCCCACGCGCCGTGCCGTGCTGGCCAGTGACACCGCCACGTCGCTACGACCCCGCCTCGAGCGCGGCCAGGGCGGCCCCGAGCGCCCCCATCTCCTGCGGCAGCGGCGGCACGATCACCTTGGCGCCGAGCGCCTGCTCCAGGAGCGACACCACCATCGGGTGATGGGCGACGACGCCCCCGGTGGCCACGACCTGCTGGTCGAGCACGTCCATCTCCAGGACACGCTTGACGATGGACTTGTAGGCGGCGCGCGCGAGGTCGGCGGGCCGCTTGCCGCGCCGGATGGCGCTCAGGAGCTCGGTGCCCGTGAACACGGTGCAGAAGCTGCCGAGCTCGAGCTCCTCCTCGTAGCGGCTGGCGAGAGCGCTCAGGTCTCCGATCGCGACGTCGAGCCGCAGGGCCATCTCGTCGATGAAGCTGCCCGTTCCGGCCGCGCACTTGCGGTTCATCTTGTGGCTCACGCGCCGGCCGTGCTCGTCGAGCTTGATGACCTTGGCGTCCTGGCCGCCGATGTCCACGACGGTCACGGCCCCCGGGATGAAGTGGCGGACGCCGCGCCCATGGCAGTCGAGCTCGGTGCGCGTGCCCTGGGCGAAGGTGATGTTCTCCCGGCCGAAGCCGGTCGCCCACACCGCGCCGAGCTCCTTTGCCTCCATCCCCGCGGCCCGGAGGGCGATCGCGAACGCGCTCTCGGCCGCGGCCTCGAGATCGGCCCCGGAGCGCACCACCGCCGTGCCGAGGACGCGCGCGCCGGCGTCGATCACGACGGCCTTCGTGTTCCAGGAGCCGGAGTCGATCCCTCCGTAGAAGCCGTCCCGGGCCGAGGCCGGCGCGCCCTGGTCGCTCATGGCTCCGCCAGCTGCTCGATGAACCCCTCGATGCTCGTCTTCGACTGCTCCTCCGAATAGCAGCGCAGGTCGTTCAGGTCGCCGTCGATCGTGAGCACGGGGATCTTGAGCCGCACCCGCAGGCGCCCCGGCATGCCGTAGCGGGTGTTGGAGTTGTTGGGACAGGTCCGCGCGTCGTGGAAGACGAGCCCGTCGAGCTCGAACCCCTCGACCATCCGCTCGATGTAGCGCTCCTTCGGACCCTCGGCGCGCGCGATGAAGAGCTCGAGCGAGGCGCGCGCCATCGATCGGAAGGGATCGGCGGGGTCGAGCGCCTCGAAGACCCAGCTGTTGCAGTAGGTCGAGGCGACGATGCAGGCGGAGAGCCGCTCGAAGAGGCCCGAGAGATCCTTCAGCTTCCCCCAGATCGGCATCCCGTCCCAGTAGAGACGGAAGCGTTCGCCGGGCACGGCGCCCGTCCCCGCGCGGACACGCTCCTCGAGCTCGGCGAGCAGCAGCCGGTAGTACGCGCAGGCCTCCTCGGTGCCGCGCAGGACGACCGCGGGCCCCATCTGGATGCAGCCGTCGAAGAAGCTCAAGGGCGAGGGCCGGCGCGCGGCCGTCTCCAGGCAGGCCTTCCACAGGCGCGAGCACGCGACGCTCCGCTCGAGCGTGGCCTGCAGGCGATCGGCGCCCAGCCGGGTGCCCGCGACCTGCTCGAGCGGCGGGACAAGGTCCTCGAACTGGCGGGCGACCGCGTCGACGAGCGGCGCCGTAACCTCGTCCACGTCGCGGAAGGAGGTGACGCCCAGGACCGGGACCTTGAAGGCCCGGCCGTAGAACTCGAACCAGTGCCGGACGTCGTGGCATTGGTTGGTGTTGAAGACGAGCACGTCGGCCTTCGGCACGCCCTCGAGCCCGAACCGCTCGAGGGGGCTCCGGCCGGCCAGGAAGGCCCCCACGTCGCTCGACAGGTAGGAGCAGATGTCGGGCGAGTACCCGAGGGCGTGGGCGCGGGGCAGGTAGTCGTTGGCCTGGCGCAGCGCGCCGAGCATGGCCCCGTGGTTCTCGGGGAAGTGGACCTCGAAGCCGAGGGCCCGCAGCAGCTCCGCCGGGCCCACGCTCGTGCACCACGCCACGGGTGCCGTCTTGTCCCGGGCCGCGGCGCCGAGACCCCGGTAGTAGTCCGCCATCAGCGGCCTGAGGCGCTCCGTGCTGCGGAACTCCGCGCGTGGCATTCGGTGCTCCCTGCCCGCTCCCTAGCGTGCCGCGCTGGCGCTGGCCGCCCGCTGCCGTGCCCAGAGCGCGGCCCCGAGCGCGCCGGCCATGATCGGCTCGGGTATGGCGCTCGGGGCCGTCCCCGTCATCTCGCCGAGGATCTTCACGACCCCCGGGAAGTACTCGGGGACGCCTCCGGTGACAACGATGGGGGGACGCAGCGGGCCGATCTCGAAGACCCGCTCGGACACCGAGCGGATGCAGCCGAGCGCCACCTCCTCGGGGGTCGCGCCCTCGAGCAGCCGCTCCAGGATCTCCGATCCCGCGAAGACCGAGCAGTAGCTGCCGATCACCGCCGGCTTCTCGGCGGAGGCGGCCAGTTCCTCGAGACGCGTCGGGTGCACGTCCAGGTGCCGCGCCGCGAACATGAGGAAGGTCCCGATCCCTACCCCGCAGCGGCGCACCGAGCGGCTCTCGAGCGGGCGGCCGTCCCCGTCGATCGGGATGACCTTCGGCTCACGGCCCCCGATGTCGACGACCGTGGTCGACTGCGGGAGGTAGCTCTTCGCCCCCAGCGCGTGGCAGACCGTCTCGCTCAGGACGAGCGTCGCCCCGCTCACCCGGCGCGCGCCGAAACCGGTGGCGCAGATCTCCGCGAGATCCTCCCGCCGGGCCTGCGCCTCGTCGAGCGCGGCCGCGAAGGCCTCCTGGACGCAGTCCTCGAAGCGGCCCCGGGTCGGAACCACGAAGCGGCCCCGGATCTCCTTCTCCTTTCCGAGGACGAGGGCCTTCACGCACTCGGCCCCCACGTCGATCCCCGCCACCAGGCCCGCCTTGCCGCTCATCTCGACCCCCCGCTCCGCATTCCCCGCTCCGCGCTCACTCCAGAGCCCCCGCGGCGGCCCACTCCTGCTGCCCGATGAAGTCGGAGAGCTGCCTCTGGATCTGGGAGAGCGAGAAGAGCCGGAGGTCGTGGGTGTCGGCGTCGAGGACGAGGGAAGGAAGCCCCGTCTCGCGCCGCAGGCGCCGCTCCAGGCCGTAGCGCACATTGCTGTGCTCCGGCGAGGTCCGCCCGTCGTGGTAGACGACGGCGTCCACCCCGTATTCCTTGAACTGCTCGCTCAGGAACGCCGCCTTGTAGTCGTCGGAGCGGTTGGGGAAGGTCCCCGTATAGGTCCGGGCCATGCTCTCCACCGGGTTCTGCGGGTCGAGGCCCTCGAGGGCGAAGTTGCGCGCGTAGGTCGAGGCCACGATCGCGGCCTGGTGCTCCAGGAACACCGAGGCGAGCGGCCGCAGCGCGCCCCAGATCGGGGGCCCCTCCCAGTAGAGGCGGAACCTCTCGCCGGGAACCGCCGCCTGCCCCCGGGCGATGCGCTCCTCGAGCTCGGCCTTGAGGACCTCGTAGTACTCGACCGCCCGCGGCGTGCCCCGCATGATCACCATCGGCGCCATGTGGATCAGCATATCGAAGAAGGTGAGCGGCGAGGGCACCACCCGCGCCAGGTCCAGGATCTCGCCCCACAGCGTCGCCGCTCGCGCCGAGAGCGCGACCACCTCGGCCAGCCGGTCGATGTCGAGCCGCGCGAGCGCGACCTTCTCGAGCGCGGGCAGCAGGCGCAGCATCTGCTGAATCGCGGCGTCGACCTCCACCCGGTCGATCTCCCGCAGCGCCACCGGCGGGTGCAGGCCGTGGACCGGGGCCCGGTAGACCCCGCCGTAGTACTCGAACCAGCGCACCACGCGGTGCCCGAGGTTGGTGCTGAAGACGAGCACGTCGGGCCGGGGCGGGCCCTTGATCCCGTAGACGGAGACGAGCGGGCTCTGTCCCTCGAGCATCGCGCCGATGTCGCTGGTCATGGCCGAGTTCGCGAACGGCGAGAACCCCTCGGCCATGGCGCGCGAGATGTACCGGCCCGCCTGGCGGCTCGCGCCGAGAAGGGCCGCGTGGTTCTCGGGGCAGTAAGGCGTGATGCCGAGGGCCCGGATGATCTCGACGGGCCCCAGGGCGGAGCACCAGGCCACCCGGCGCCCAGGGTCGTCCGCGGCCGCCTGCAGGTCGGCGTGGTGCTCGCGCAGCAGCTCCTTGAGCTTCGGCGCCGTCTCGAGCGGCACGCGCCCCGAGGGCAGCCCGCCGCCTCCGTTCCAGGGGGCGGGCTCGGCCGAGGCCGGCGCGACCGGCGCCTTCGTCTCCCGGATGGTGCGTGCGATCTCCTCCTTCTTGAGGATCTTCTGGCGCTCCCGCGAGTGGACGAACCGGACGAGCGACTCGTTCTGCGGCGCGGCGAGCCCCAGCCGGTGGGCCTCGGCCACGATCGCCCCGTTGATCGCGTCGACCTCGGTGCGGTTCCCCCGGACCAGGTCCTGCCACATCGAGGGGCGGTTCTTACCCAGCGCCCGGAGCGAGCCGATGACGGGGCGATAGGGATCCTCCTCGTCCACGATGGGGACGCCCCGCGCGCGCATCACCGCGACGATCTCCAGGCAGAGCTCGCGCATGAAGCCCTGCATGTGCTCGTCGTCGAGCAGCTCGCGGCAGCTCATGCCGGTGAGCGCCGACACCGGGTTCACGACCGCGTTGTGCAGCAGCTTCTGCCAGACCGCGTGGTCGACGTTCTCGACCACGTGCGTGTCGAGGCCCGCCTTCCGGAAGCTCCGGGCGATCTCTTCGAGGGCGGCGTCGGGCTTCCCCGTCTCGGGCGCGATCTGGATCGGCTTGATCCCCGGCCGGTAGCGCAGGCGATTCGGCCCCACGTGCTGGATGCTGTGGTAGGTGATGCCGCACAGCACCCGCTCCTTCCCCAGCCGCCGGACCATGACGTCCGTGTTCCCGATGCCGTTCTGGAGCGAGAGCACCCGGGTCGCGGGACCGATGACCGGCAGCGCCGCCTCGACCGCCGCCTCCGTCTGGTAGCTCTTGACCGCGACGAAGACGAGGTCGACCGGCGCCTCGCCCTCGAGCGCGCTCGCGACGCGGATCCGGACGCAGCGCTCGTCTTTCCCGACCTCCGAGATGAAGAGACCGGTCTCGTTCAGCAGGCGGACCCGGGCGGGGTTGGTCTCGAGGAAGAGGACGTCCTCCCCCGATTCCGCCAGGAGCGCGCCGACCGTGCCCCCGAGCGCCCCTGCCCCGACCACCAGGATTCGCATGAGCTTCGGCTCCCCCGCTCCCCGGGACCCCTCCCGGACCCTACCGGTTCCTCCACTGCGGCCGGCGCTTCTCGAAGAAGGACGCGATCCCCTCACGCACGTCTTCCGTCGCCATCAGCTCCCGAAGGAAGGCCTCCTCGGCCGCCGGGAGAGTCTCCGCAAACGGGCGTCCTCCCAGCCGCTTCAGCATGCGGACGTTCATGCGCATGATGAGGGGGCTCGCCCGGCGCAGGTCGTCGAGCGTCGACTCGAGGGCCTGGCCCAGCTCTGAGGAGGGCACGACCTTCGCCACGAGCCCGTAACGGTGCATCTCCTCGGCCGTGTAGGTCCGCCCGGAGCAGACGATCTCGGTAGCCCGTGCGGGGCCGACGAGCGCGGGCAGGCGCACGACCGCCACCGGCGCGAAGAACCCGAGGCGGATCTCGGGCTGGCCGAAGCTGGCGCGCTCGCTCGCGAGAAGCACGTCGGCCATCATCACGAGCTCGAAGCCCCCGCCGAGCGCCGCCCCGTCCACGGCCATCACCAGCGGCAGCTCCAGGGCCGCGAGGCGCCGGAAGAGGCCCCCGAAGGCCGCCATCAGCTCCGCCGCCCGCTCCGGGGCGTGCTCGCCCACGTCGGCGCCGGCGCTGAAGGCCTTGCCGGCGGCGGTGAGGGCGACTGCCTTCAGCGTGGCGTCGGCCGCGATCTCTTCGAGCGCAGCGCTCATCTGCCCCATGAGGTAGCAGGTCAGGATGTTGTGAGGCGGCGCCTGCAGCTCGATGTAGGCGACGTCGTCCCGCTTCGCCAGGCTGATCGATCGGCCCGCTTCACTCATTCTCCCGGCCTCTCTGCCCGGCACGGACTCGTTCCCCAGAGTGTAGAGGATTCCGCGTCACGATGGCTCCAGCTGCTCGAGCGCCCGCGCCACATAGGGCCGCACCACCCGCTTCCGCCACAGACCGTTCACGTCCGCGTTGTCGAGCGGCCGCGCGCGGCGCCCCGCCGCCTCCGCGGCCCCTTCGATCGACTCCCGGCTGAGCGGCCGCCCCTTGAGGATGCGGGCGGCCTCTTCGACGATCACGGGCGCCGAGCCCACGGCCCCCAGGACGACTCTGGCCTCGAGGACCGGCGCCTGCGGGGTTTCACGCCTCACCCAGGCGGCCACCGAGAGCACGGGAAAATCGACGCTCGAGCGCCGGCTCACCTTCACGTAGCCGGCTTGCCCTCCCTCGATCGAGGGAAGCGAGATCCCGGTCACGAGCTCGTCCGGCTGCTTGCGCAGGTATTGGATCCCGTCGTCGTTGTAGAAGGAGGCGGCGTCCACGCTGCGGGAGCCCGCGGGCCCGTGGAGCTCGATGCGCGCGCCCAGCGCGATCACGAGCGGCGAGGTGTCGCTCGACTGGATCGCCCAGCACCGCTCGGAGGACTGTGCCACCCGGCAGGTGTCGCCGTCTTTCTTCAGGCAGAAGCGGATGGCCTCCCGCCACTCGCGGCTCTGGTCGAAGAAGCTGCAGCGGGTCTCCAGGCACAGGTTGCCGCCCAGCGTCGCCATGTTGCGGACGACCGGCGTTGCGACCCCTTCCGCCGCCCGCGCCACCGCCGGGAAGCGTTCGCGGACCAGAGGATCGGCGGCGAGCGTCGCGAGCGTCGTGGACGCCCCGATCCGCAGCTCGCCGTCCTTCCCGCCGCGGATGCCGCCGAGTTCGCGGAGGCGCCCGAGCGCGATCAGCACCTCCGGCTCGTGCTGGCCGTTCTTCATCTTGGGGACGAGATCGGTCCCTCCCGCGAGGTACGCCGCGCGGGGTCCGTACTGGGCCTTGAGCGCCGCGGCCTCGTCGAGATCGACGGGGACGAGGTACCGGAAGCGAGGCAGGCGGAGCATTAGTCCTGTTCCTTCCGGACCGGCGCGCTGGCGCCCGCCGTTTCCCAGGGCGGGCGCACACGCACGGTCTCGGGCCACGGCAGCTCGGCGAGCGCCCCCGGCCCGACCCGCGGCTCCCGGCCCTGCTCGCGCGCGAGAAGCGCCCACAGGACCTTGTCGGGGGTGGCGGGGACCTCGTCGATGCGAACGCCCACCGCGTCGTAGATGGCGTTGACGATCGCCGGGGGAATAGGCAAGAGCGGCCCCTGTCCCACCTCCTTCGCTCCGAAGGGGCCCTGCGGATCCGGGTCCTCGATCACGAACGACTCCACCTCGCACATGTCGAGCGCGGTCGGGCTCTTGTAGCCGAGCATGCTCGGCGCCACGGGGACGAGGTTGTGCGCGGCGCGGTGGCTCGTCTCCTCGAAGAGCGCCTCGCCCAGGCCCATGTAAACCGAGCCCTCGATCTGGCCGACGACCGAGGGTCGGTGGATGGCACGTCCGACGTCGTGGGCGATCCACACCTTGTCCGCGCGGACCATGCCCGTCTCGGGATCCACGGTCACCTCGGCGACGGCGGCGGTGTAGCTGTAGGCGGGCGAGGGCCCCACCCCGGATCCCTTGAACTTGCCCGCGGGCGCGGGCGGGGCGTAGTGGCCCACCGTGGCGAGCGTGCCGAAGCGCGACTCCGCGGCCACCACCGCCTCCGCGAAGGAGACCCCGGTGTCGGGGTCGGAGGCCGGGAACACCCGGCCCTCCGCGAAGACGAGCTCCTCGGGCCGGGCCTCGAGCTTCCCGGCCACGGCGCTCGCCAGGAGCTCGCGGGCCCGCTCCGCCGCCTGCAGGGCGGCGTTGCCGGTCATGAGGGTGACGCGACTCGAGTAGCTGCCGAGGTCCACGGGAGTGAGGTCGGTGTCGGCGGTGACCACGCGCACGTCGCCGGGCGGGACGCCCAGCACCTCGGCCACCACGAACGCGAGCACCGAGTCGGAGCCCTGGCCCACGTCGGTCGAGCCGCAGTAGACCGCGACGCCTCCGCCGCGGTCGAGCTTGAGCATCACCCCGGAGTGCGGCATGTCGTTCCAGTAGATGGCGACGCCGGCGCCGCTCAGGTAGCTCGAGCAGGCGACGCCGACGCCGCGGCCGAAGGGGAGCTGGCCGTGCTTCTCCCTCCACCCGCTCCGCTCCACCACCGTCTCCAGGCACTGCCGCAGGCCGGTCGAGCCGATCCTCAGGTAGTTGGCGGTCAGCGAGTCGGGAGAGACGAGGTGGCGCAGCCGCAGGTCCGCGGGGTCGAGGCCGAGGGCCTCGGCGATCTTGTCGAGCTGCACCTCGAGGGCGAAGCGCCCTTGCGGCGTCCCGTGGCCCCGCTTGGGGCCGCAGGGGGGCTTGTTGGTGAAGACGCGGGCGCCGTCGAAGCGGTAGTGCGGCACGCGATAGGTGACGGTCTGCAGCGCGCCCGTATAGAGCGTGCTCGCCGCACCGTAGGAGCCGTAGGCCCCGCCGTCGAGCACGGTCTTGACGTGCATCGCGGTGATGGCGCCGTCCCGCTTGACCCCGGTCCTCATCCAGATCCGCGTCGGGTGCCGGCCCCGGTGGCAGTGGAAGACCTCCTCCCGGGTGAGACAGATCTTCACTGGCCGGCCGGTCCGCATCGCCAGCTTCGCGACCACCACCTCGTGGTTGAACGGATCGGTCTTTCCGCCGAAGCCCCCGCCGAGGGCGGGGACGATCACCCGGACCCTCGCCGCGGGAAGCTCGAGGACGCGGGCGAGGACGCGGTGGACGTAGTGGGGGGTCTGGGTGGAGCTCCAGAGCGTGAGCCGTCCGTCGGGGGACCAGTCGGCGAGCGCGGCGTGCTGCTCCAGGGCGAGGTGCGTGCTGCCCCCATAAAAGAAGGAGTCCTCCCGGACGTAGTCGGCCTCGGCGAGGCCCTGCTCGAGATCGCCGAACTCCTGCGAGACCATCCGGTGGATGTTGCCGTGCTGGGCGTACTGGTGCAGGCGAGGCTCGGGGCGGGCGAGGGCGTCCTCGATCGAGCCCACCGGGTCGAGAGGACGGAGCTCGACCGCGATGCGCGCGAGGGCGGCGGTGGCGGTCTCCTCGTCCTCGGCGGCCACCGCGGCGATGGGGTCGCCCACGAAGCGGACGCGGTCGCGGCAGAGGGCGTGCTCGTCCTGGGACACGGGCAGGATGCCATAGGGGATGGGCAGGTCCGCTCCCGTGATCGCGGCGAGGACACCGGGGATCTCGAGCGCGGCCGAGACGTCGACGCGCAGGAGCTCCGCGTGAGGCACGCGGCTGCGGAGGAGCTTGCAGTGGAGCATGCGCGGCAGCACGAGATCGTCGGCGTACAGCGCCCGCCCGGTGACCTTGTCGGCCACGTCGACCCGGCGCGAGGAGCCGCCGATGACCCGGTGCTCAGACATCGGCACCCGCCCGGCGCTCCGCCGCCCGCTCGATCGCCTCGATGATCCGCAGGTAGCCCGTGCAGCGGCACAGGTTGCCCGAGATCGCGAGGCGGATCTCCTCGCGGCTCGGCCTCGGCGTGCGCTCCAGCAGCTCGTGGGCGACGAGCAGCATCCCCGGCGTGCAGTAGCCGCACTGGGCTGCGCCCGTGTCCGCGAAGGTCTCCTGCAGCGGGTCGAGCCGCGGGCCGCGGGCGAGCCCCTCGACCGTCGTGACCTCCGCGCCGTCGCAGGAGGCGGCGAGACGCAGGCAGGCGAGCTCCGGCCGGCCCTCCACCAGCACCGTGCAGGCCCCGCACTCTCCCAGCTCGCAGCCGTGCTTCGTGCCCGTGAGCCCGAGCTCCTCGCGCAGCAGCTCCAGCAGCGTCCGGTGGGGCGGCACCAGCAGCTCGACGGGCCGGTGGTTCACGACCAGGCGCAGACGCAGCGTCTCGGCCGGGCCCACGCCACCGCCCCGCTCGCTCATCGGCTCTCCGGGCCCCCGCAGCCGGACAGGGCGAGGACCAGCGGGAGCCCCAGCCGCCGGATCGGTCTCATCGGACTTCTCCGCACTTGGTGATGGCCGGACAGATCCCGCTCCGTTCTCTAGACCGGGAGTCTACGCCCGAGATTGCGTCCTGTCCCTCGGCCGGCCAATAGGGGTGTGGACCCGTTGCGACCGCGAGCACGCGCCCTCGGCACGACGCGGTCCGGGACCTGGCCGGGCAGGCTCGTCCCGTAGACTCGACCCGCGTAGGCGGAGGGTCCGCCTCTCGTTCCTGCCGGCCTCTCTCCCCCCGGCTTCGGACTCGGCGGGGAGATCACTTGCCGGGTCCCAACTCCGTCTGGAGAAGCGCCGGGATAAACCGGCAAAGTGTAGCGAAGGAGGAAGTCGCACATTGAAGGGCTAGCCACCCACGATGACCCCGAGTCATGCGGACATGGTCGAGAGACCGTGCCCGAAGCGTTGACAGGGGCACACGCAGGCCGGGTATTGAGCCTCGAAAAGGAGTTCAACTTCCAGGTGCCGAGGCCGTTCTGGAGTGCCGAAGGCGACACCCGACGCACCGCAAGAGGCGAGGTGCGTCGGGGCCTGGCGTGGTCGAAGACCCCGAGCATGTGTGGAAGCACTTTGCGCGAGAACCGGGAGACCCTGCGACCGCCCACGGCAGATGGTGCTGTGGGCCGCGATGGGAAGTCTGAGGACCTAAGCCATCGATGAACGGAACAGGGAGTCTGACTGCCCCGTAGTACCGACGAAGTCCCCGAACAAGGGCGGGAGAAGCTGGAGAACGGAGCCATGGCGAACCTAAACGGGCACGAAGGTGGAAACGCTGGAGACGGCCAAGGGGAGCCTAAAGCGACGGGGGAACGTGGTGAACCGCGCGCGGAGGGGATGGAGGGAAGGGGGTGGGCCAAGGGGAATGCGAGCCCGCAAAACACGCTCCGGATGCAGAGCCGGGAAGGCGTGCACAGTGCGCGGGAACGCATAAGACAGGTAGCGAAGGCAAAGAAGGAGATACGGTTCACGGCGCTCCTGCACCACGTCTACAACATCGAGGCACTGCGTGAGGCTTACTTTGGCCTCAAACGGGAAGCGGCACCTGGAGTGGACGGAGAGACGTGGCAGGCCTACGGGGAGCAACTGGAGACGAATCTTGCGGACCTCTCCAGCCGCCTGCGACGAGGAGCGTACCGGGCGAAGCCGGTTCGGCGGGTATTCATCCCGAAGGCGGACGGACGCCAGAGGCCGTTGGGGGTCACCGCGCTCGAGGACAAGCTGGTCCAGCGTGCTCTCGTGACGGTCCTGAACTGCATCTACGAAACGGACTTTCTCGGCTTCTCCTATGGGTTTCGGCCAGGGCGCAAGCCGCACGATGCACTGGATGCGCTCTGTGTCGGTATTCAGCGGAAGAGGGTGAACTGGGTGCTCGATGCAGACATTCGTGGTTTCTTTGATGCCATCGACCACGAGCGGCTGGTGACGTTCATTGAGCACCGCGTAGCGGACCGGCGCGTCGTGCGGCTCATCCAGAAATGGCTGAACGCTGGCGTGCTGGTGGACGGGGAATGGACGCGCAGTGCAGTAGGGACGCCGCAGGGAAGTGGGATCTCACCCCTTCTGGCGAACGTCTACCTGCACTACGTGTTCGACCTCTGGGTCCGCGACTGGCGGCGGCAAGTCAAAGGCGACGTGATCGTCGTCCGATATGCCGACGACTTCATCGTGGGCTTTCAATACGAACAGGAAGCCAGGCGGTTCCTGGCCGAACTCCGAGAACGTCTCGCGGCGTACGGCCTCGAACTGCACCCCGACAAGACCCGACTGATCGAGTTTGGCGCCCGAGCGGTGTCCGACCGCGATCGGCAGGGGCGGGGCAAGCCTGAGACGTTCGACTTTCTCGGCTTCACGCACGTCTGCGGGAAGACTCGGAAGGGACGATTCACGGTCTTGCGGCAGACGGCTCGTAAGAGGGTGCGGGCGAAACTGCACGAGCTCAAAGCAGAGCTACGGCAACGCTGGCACTCCCCCGTCCCCGAGGTGGGTCGGTGGCTGGGCTCGGTGGTTCGTGGGCACATCAATTACTACGCCGTGCCCATGAACTTCCCCGCGGTCGCAGCCTTCCGTGACCGAGTCATCTGGCTCTGGCGGCGTGCTCTCAGCCGGCGCAGCCAGAAAGCCCAGGTGACGTGGCCGCGCATGCACCGTCTTGTCCGGGCATGGATCCCTCGCGTCCGCATCGCGCACCCCCATCCGAGCCAACGCCTCTGCCTTCGGACCTGAGGCAGGAGCCCAGTGCATTAGTTCTGCGTGCTGGGATCTGTGCGGGGGGCGCCGGGTCCACCGGCGTCCCTACCGCAAACGGAGTTCATGCCAAGGTCGGGTTACTCGGACAGGCTCCCAGGGACGCTTTCCGCAACTGGTTCGTTACCACGACGTCAATATAACCTGCGCCTCAGAGTGAGCGGGAGGCGATCTCCAGTTCTCGGGTGAGACGGAGCCTCACTGCTGCAACGGCAAATCCGTTCGGCTCCGTAGCGACAGCGCCAGGCCAACGATCATCAGCACGAGGAGCACGAGGTTGATGTACATGCCTGGAGGTGTCCCGGTCCTGGCGATGGGCTTCACCAGCAGAATCCACCTCCTCGCGAGGTGCTCGAGCAGGAGCAGGACGAACATGAACGGAATCATGGCGCGATAGCGAGTGAGCGCCAGTACACCGAGCACGCTGAACACGAGTTGCGAGAGTCCCCAGATCGCGAAGATCGCCACCACGGCCTCCGCGCCGCTCGTGCCGAAGCTGTCGAGGGGGATGCCATCGGCCGATTGCGCCGCACCACGGCCATTGAAGATGGTGCCCAGGGCGATACCCGTCTTCAAGACCACGACCGGTATGAAGAGCCAGACCGCGAGGGGGTGACCGCGATAGGTGTTGTCGATGCGTTGAGGAAGAATCTGCTTGAGCATGTGATCACTCCGACCCCTTGCTCTCGCTGGTGGATGGGCCGAAGCCCCAACGTTCTCGCATCCGTTGCCGGAATCGTTCCCGCTCCTCAGGAGTCATGTGCCTGGAGCGAGAGAAACCGTGGCCTGCAAATCCGCCGAAGAGGATCCGGCACAGCGCCAGCATTCCAATGGCTTGCCAGAAGGTGATCTGGCGCCAGCCGAAGATCGGCGGCAGCAGCCAATTCCACAGTTGCCGCACGACTTCGCCGCCGATGGCGATGAACAGCAGAAACCCCAGAATCACCAGCGGAGCCAGGAGAATCCATTTCCTTCTCATGTTCAGTTCCTCATGCTTTCGCAAATCCGTCGTAAATGCTTTGCAGTCGCTCGCGCAGATGCAGCACCGCATAGCGTTTGCGCGCTAGCAGCGTATTCACGCTCACGCCGGTCTCGGCGGCCATCTCCTTGAAGCTGCGCCCCTCCAACTCGTGTGCAACAAACACCTCGCGCTGCTCCTCCGGCAGCTCGTCGACCGCCAACTCGAGTTCATCGAGAAGGACGTTGCGGGCGTAAAGCGCCTCCGGTCCGGCATCGGGCGAAGGCAGCAGGTCTTTCAACTGCAGCAGTTCGTCGTCCTCGTCCGCGATGGCAGTGTCGCTGAAGCTCTCCAGCCTCTTCTTGCGGAAGAGATCGGTGATGCGATTACGCGCCACGCGAAACAGCCAGCCGGTGACGTGCTCGATCGGCATCAGCAGGCGATTCGCTTCCACCAGCTCGTAGAAGACGTCCTGCAGAATGTCCTCAGCGTCGCGCGGGTCGGGCACGCGCCGGCGAATGAAGTTGCGCAGCCGGGACTGCTCCCGCTTGACCACTTCGGAGATCCGCTGGTCCTGTTCGAGTGCCATCCGCCCCAGGCCCGCCGCGTCCTTCATCTACGGTTGTAGACGAATGAGGGGGTGCGGATATTGTAGGGTCGCTAACTCGCTGAGGACGACAGCCCGGATGCTGGCCGTCGAGGTAGACGAGCCTCTGGAGCGACAAGGCGCAGACGGAGCGTCTCGCCCGGGCCCACGCCAGCGTTCCGCTCGCTCATCAACTCAGTCCCCCGCCATCGCCGCGAGGTCGGCCTCGAGAACGAGCCGCGGGACCGGCGCGAAGCCCTTCCTCTTGAAGAAGGCCACCAGCTCGTGATCGTCCCACGCGACCTCGGTGCGCAGGCGCTCGATGCGGAGCGCGTGCAGGTTCTTGACCAGCTGCTCCATCAGCGCGCTGGCGATGCCCTGGCGGGCGAACTCGCGGTCCACGAGGATGGTGTCCAGGACGGCGAGCGGCTCGGGCTGCCCGAACTCCCCGTAGTGCAGCGAGCCGAGCATCGCCCCCACCAGCATCCCGCCCCGCTCGGCACCGAGCGAGATCTGCACGTCGCTCGCGACGAGGGCGCGCTCGAGCTTGCCCTCGTACCATGTCTGGCGGCTGCGCCCGGTGATCTGCCGGTCGATCCTCACGAGCGCCGCCAGATCGGCGAGGGTCAGGTTCCGAATGACGACGTCCGACTCGCCGTGCTCGCCGTCCATGCCGCCTCCACCAGTCCGAGTTTGCGGTGACGGAACGCGCCCCAGATGGCCGCCCCGATCGCCCCCGCGTGGATGCTGAGCTCGTGCCCCTGGACCTCGATCCGCTGCTCCTTCGCCGCGTCGGCGTCGAGCTGGTCCTGTAGCGCCTGGCGCAGGCCCTCGTCGGCGGCCAGCCCGCCGGTGATCAGCACGACGCCGCTCGCCCCCACCGACTGCAGGAGCCGCGCGAAGCGGAACGCCATGCTCTCGTGGATCCCCCGGAGGATGTTGGGCGCGCTGACACCGCGCGAGACCATGTTGATCACGTCGGTCTCCGCGAGCACCGCGCAGATCGAGCTGATCTTCTCCGAGCCGTCCGCCCGCAGCGACAGCTCGCCAATCTCCGCCTGCGAGACCCCCAGGTAGCGGGCGATGTTCTCGAGGAACTGGCCGGACCCCGAGGCGCACTGGCTGGTCATCTTGTAGTTGAGGACCTTGCCCCGGCCGTCCATCAGCACGGCCCGGCTGTGCAGCGCCCCCACGTCCAGGACCGCCCGCGCCCGGGGCTCGAGGAAGAGCCCGCCGCGGGCGTGTGTCGTCATCCCGTAGAAGTGGCCGGTCGCGAAGGGAACGTCCTCGCCTTCCCCCGTGGTCGCGACGTAGTCGAGGCTGTTCACGCCCGCCCCCTCGACCGCGGCCTGGAACACCTCGTCCACGACCGCGGGCACGTGGCGCCGCCGGATCCGCGCCACCGCGTGCGCGAGCAGGCGCTCCCGGCCGTCCTCCACCTCCATCACGACCGCCTTCACGGCGCCGCTGCCGACGTCGATGCCGGCGGTGCGGGTCATGCCATCGCCTCGCGGTGGGCGAAGAGCGCGGCGCCGAGGGCACCGGTGTAGATGCTGTCCGCGGAGATGTTGATCGTCTTCTCCCCGTAGTTCTCCTCCACCAGGCGCCGCAGCGCGCGCGTGGCGGCGGAGTTCCGCGCCACCCCGCCGGTGAAGGTGAACTGGTCCTGGATCCCGCCGGAGCGGGCGAGCAGACTCATCGCACGCAGGATGATCGCGCGGTGCAGGCCGTCGAGGATGTCCTCGCGCCGCTCTCCCAGCGAGAGCCGCTCCCGAAGCTCCGCCCCCGCGAAGACGGTGCAGGTGGAGTTGATCTTGACCGTGCGGGTGGCCTTCTCGGCGAGCGGCCCCAGCTCGTGGAGCCCGATGTTCATCTCGTCCGCGATGTAGCCGAGGTAGCGGCCGCAGCCCGCGGCGCAGCGGTCGTTCATCTGGAAGCTGGTGACGATGCCGTGCTCGTCCACCTGGATCGCCTTGGTGTCCTGGCCGCCGATGTCGAGCACGGTCCGCGTCCCGGGGAACATGCGGTGCGCCCCGAGGCCGTGGCAGAGGATCTCGGAGCGGATCTGCTCCTTCGGGAACGGCAGCCGCGCGCGCCCGTAGCCGGTCCCGACGCTGCGCACCACGTCGAGCTCGGCAAAGGCCGCGGCCTCGACCCCGGCGCGCACCGCGGGCGGGTTGCCTACGAGGTCCAGCGCGCTGCCGATGTGGTGCCGGAACCCCAGCTCGAGGGGCTCGTTCTCGACACCGATGATGCACTTGTCGTAGAGCCCCACCAGCAGGTCGAAGCTCACCCCGTTCGGCTCGGCGCGCTCCTCGGCCAGGCGCATGTAGGCCGAGCCGGCCGCGTCGCGGAAGAAGTCCGAGCGCGCGGGAGGATCCGGGTCCTCGAAGCGGGCCCGCTCCTCCTGCTCGATCGTCGCGACGATCCCGAGGACGCGCTCGCGGGCTTTCGCGCGGAGCGGGGCCGGCACCGAGCGCTCGATCTCCTTCAGGATGAGCGCGCTCAGGCGCGTGAGCTGGGTGAGCGTCTGGCTCAGGCGGAAGGCCCGCAGCAGGCGCGCCAGCACCTCCTTGCCCGCCGCCTTCTCCACCTGCTGCCGCAGCAGCGCGAAGCGCGTGGTGATGAACGCCTCTTCGCGGGCGACCTGGGCGGCGAGGTCGTAGTTCGAGCGCGAGTTCGTGATGCCCCGGCCCAGGATCCCGCTGTCCTCCCCGAGCACGACGGCTTTCGTCGTCGTCGAGCCCAGGTCGATCCCGACGAAGCACCTCACGCGGGGCGCCCCTGGCGG
>Ga0209341_10001911_pt1 | contig 20241 bp, 20 predicted proteins | sample RifCSP13_2_FD_184020 | JGI IMG/M metagenome (GOLD analysis project Ga0209341, IMG submission 184020) | Soil microbial communities from Rifle, Colorado - Rifle CSP2_sed 13_2 (SPAdes) (version 2) | ecosystem: Environmental > Terrestrial > Deep subsurface > Rock core/Sediment | place: Rifle... | reverse complement strand
TGAATACCCCGGCTAAAGCCTCGACTCCGTTTCTACAACGGCTTGTAAGAGAACTGTTAGAAGAACCGTCCATATGTAGGAGAAATACCGAGGTTGGTATAATCATCCGATGCCTAACGGCTTGACCCGCTCGTTTCCGGAGGATTAATTGTGAACACCCCCCGCAGCCGAATTTCGCTGCTTTACCTGCTATTGTTTGCTGCCCTGGTTTTCTTTGTCTTCTTCAATTATCAGCAACAATTCAGCCAGCAAGAAGCCCTAAACCTGAATCAGGTAGCTGCCGACATCCAGGCAGGCCGGGTGGCACGGGTCGTCACAGATGAAGAGCAGCTGACTATCATCTATAGGAACGGCGAAGAACGTATCGCCCAGAAAGAACCCAACGCCACCACGGTGGAGCAATTGCTGTCCTTGGGCGTCACCCCCCAACAACTAAGCCCCGATAATGTTGACATCGAGGTCGAACCACCCAGTGCCTGGTTGGGTGTGGTGACCGCACTTGGCTACGTGCTTCCCTTCCTGATCCTTGCCGGCGTGTTCTGGTTCGTGTTCCGCCAGGCGCAAGGCAGCAACAACGCCGCCATGTCCTTCGGCAAATCTCGGGCGCGCATGTTCTCCGGTGAGAACCCCACCGTGACTTTCAATGACGTGGCCGGAGTAGATGAGGCAAAAGTCGACCTTCAGGAAGTGGTTGAATTCCTTAAAGAGCCCGATAAATTTATTTCGCTCGGCGCCCGCATACCGAAAGGCGTGTTGCTGGTCGGCTCTCCTGGCACCGGCAAGACCCTGCTTGCCAAGGCCGTTTCCGGCGAGGCCGGTGTTCCCTTCTTCTCGATTTCCGGCTCTGAATTCGTTGAAATGTTCGTGGGCGTGGGCGCCAGCCGCGTGCGCGACCTCTTCGACCAGGCCAAGCGCCATTCACCTTGCATCGTCTTCGTGGATGAAATCGACGCCGTCGGGCGCCAGCGCGGCGCCGGTCTCGGCGGCAGCCACGACGAGCGGGAGCAGACCCTGAACCAGATGTTGGTGGAGATGGACGGTTTCGACACCGACACCAACATCATCATGATCGCCGCCACCAACCGCCCCGACATTCTCGACCCAGCGCTGCTGCGTCCAGGTCGCTTCGACCGCCGCGTCATTCTGGACTCACCCGACGTGCATGGCCGCGAAGAAATCCTCAAGGTACATGTGCGCGGAAAACCCCTGGGTAAAGACGTGGATCTGGCCTTGTTGGCCCGCGGCACCCCCGGATTTGTTGGCGCCGATTTGGAAAACCTCGTCAATGAGGCTGCCATCTTGGCGGCCCGTCGCAATAAGAAGACCATCGGCCAGCCGGAATTCCAGGAGGCCATCGAGCGCCTGATCGCCGGCCCGGAGCGCAAGAGCCGCGTCATCAGCCCCGAGGAAAAGCGGGTCGTTGCCTATCATGAGGCTGGACACGCCATTGTGGCGCACGCTCTGCCTAACTGCGATCCCGTGCACAAAGTGACCATCGTGCCGCGCGGCATGGCAGGCGGCTATGTGCTGGCTCTGCCCGACGAAGATCGCAGCCTTATGAGCCGCGCCAAATTGCTGGACGATATGGCCTTCGCCCTCGGCGGGCGCGCCGCGGAAGAAATCGTCTTCGACGACATCACCTCCGGCGCCTCCAATGATCTGGAGCGCGTAACCCAGGTCGCTCGCCAAATGGTGACCCGCCTGGGCATGAGTGGACAGCTGGGTCCGAGGGTCTATGGGAAGAAAGAGGAACTCATTTTCCTTGGCCGTGAAATCTCCGAACAGCGCGATTATTCCGAGGCGGTGGCTGAACAGATCGACGAAGAAGTCTATAAACTCGTGAGCGAAGCCTTGTCGCGCGCCAAGAAGACTCTCACCAAGTACAAAGCCCAGCTTCACAAGATCGCCAAGAAACTGATCGAAGTCGAAACCCTAACCCGCGATGAATTCGAAAAGATGTTCCCCACACCGGTAAAGAAACGCAGCGGAACTCCGCTGCTCCTGGTGGGAGCAAACTCGCGATAAATAACAACGAGCCGGCAACCCCGGCTCGTTTTTGTTTAAGGCTACCCATCTGCCTGCTAAAATAACGCCGATGTCCCTGGAGCATACACAAACTCAAACACTGGTGAGTGCGCTGGTTGAGCGCGCCAACCGCGACCCAAATGCGGTGGCGATCACGTTCATTGAGCGCGGCGAACACCGACAGATCACAACAGGCGAATTATTGCAAGAAACCAGTCGAGCGGCCGCAAACCTGGCTGCCGGCGGCATCGGCGCTGGCGACCTGGTGATCCTAGTGCTGCAGCATTCGCTCGAGCTGATCTATTCATTCTGCGGCGCGGCGCTTTTAGGCGCTATCCCCTCGATCTTTCCTTTTCTCACCGAAAAGCTGGATTCGGATCTCTACCGCGAACGGGTCAAGCTTTTAGTCGAGCATTCGGGGGCAAAGGCAGTGGTCACCTATTCCGAGAATTTTGACCCGCTATCTGACCTACTAAATGGCCTTGATGTGCAAGTTTTGGATTTGTCCAACGTCCAACGTCCAATGTCTGGCATTGAACATGGGACCTTGCACCCATTGGCTTCGCTCAGGGCGGGCGTTGGACATTGGGCACCAAACATTTCACCTGACAGCATCGCTTTGCTCCAACATAGCTCGGGCAGCACCGGCCTGCAAAAAGGCGTGGCCCTTTCACATCGCGCCGTGCTAAGGCAGATCGAATCTTACGGCGCGGCCATCGAATTGAATCCCGGCAAAGATGTCATCGTGAGCTGGCTGCCTCTATACCACGATATGGGTTTGATCGCCGGATTCGTGATGCCGCTCGTAACCGGCACCCACCTGGTTTTAATGTCGCCATTCGAGTGGGTGAAGCAACCGGGCATACTGCTAGATGCAATCAGCCAACACCGAGGCACACTCTGTTGGCTGCCCAATTTCGCCTACAACCACCTCGCCCGAACTTTCCGACCCAAGGATGGCTTGGACCTTTCAAGCTGGCGGGCCGCCATCAACTGCTCCGAGCCAGTATACGCGGAAAGCCATCAGATGTTGCTGGAGAAGTTAGCACCCTATGGATTTTCGGAATCAGCACTGACTGTAAGTTACGCAATGGCCGAAAATACCTTCGGGGTGACACAAACCAAGATCGGCGAACCGCCGCGCGTCGACACCGTCGAGATCGCCGCGGTGCAAGAGCGCGGTGAAGCCATTCCGGCGGCCAATGGCAAGCGCTTCGTGAGCTGCGGCGCAGCCATCGACACCGTCGAACTACGTATCTTGGATTCAGATCGCAACCCACTGCCCGACCGCCGCGTGGGCGAGATCGCGCTGAAGAGTGAATTCATGCTCAGCGGTTACTTCAAGCGCCCAGATCTCACCGAGCAGGCGATGACCAAAGATGGTTGGTACCTTACAGGAGACACAGGTTACCTGGCCAAGGGTGAACTCTACATCACAGGCCGTAAGAAAGATTTGATCATTGTAGGCGGCAAGAATATTTACCCGCAAGACATCGAAGCTATTGCTAACCGCACCGCTGGCATCCACCCCGGGCGGGCTGTCGCATTTGGTGTGCTGGATGAGCGTCTGGGATCAGAGAAGGTCGTCGTGGTTGCGGAAGCGATTGAAGGTGCTGACCTGGCGCAGGCAGAGCGCGAGCTGCGCGCTAACATTGTGCAGGAGACCGAGGTGACTCTGGGCGACTTGCGCTTCGTGCCCAGGGGCTGGATCGTCAAGACGTCCAGCGGCAAGCACGCACGGAGCGACAATAGGGAGAAATATCTAAGAGATTTCGGGAATTAGATTTAACGCGGATGCACGCTGATGAACACAGACAAATAAAAAATCGGCATTTATCCGCGTTTATTTTACAAGCGGGATTCAATGAGATCCGCAAGTTGGTTTAGCGTGTCGAAGGTCTGTGCATTCAATTCAGTATCGGCTAATTTCGCTCCCCAGGTTTGCTCGACGAACATAGCTAGATCAATAAGGGAAAACGAATCGATAAGTCCACCTGAGAGCAGCGGTTCATTGGGATTCAACGTTTTGTCGGGGCGCTTTAGAATCTGCCCGGTGATGTAGGTGTTGAGCTTCTCGATGAGTTCCTGTTTCACTTTATCCTCCTGCGCCAATGGCTTCCAATGCATTCCGAAAAGCGTCCAGGGTTTTCAATGTGATGTAAGAGCGTTCGGTCCAGGCCTCAGTGGTAATGTAGAAATACTGGGGCACGCTGGATGCTCCTCGATCGCGATCGAGACCTTTGCCGGGCAGCGATTGGGCGTCGCGCCACCAGTTGATCAGCGGGATGTCGTAATCATAGGCTACGCGGGCGGTGGCCAAGTTGATGCGGTGCCCGCCTTCCACGTTATCGGCCTTGGTCATCAGGATGGGGATCACATTTTGTGACAGCGCGTAGTCCACGGCTTGGCGCAAGTAGGTTTCGTAATTCTCAGCGGTTCTCCCTTCGTAAACAAACTCCATGGAAACAATGATAAAGGAAGGTCGATACGTGCGGATCTCACAGGCCAGCGGGGTTTCCCCATCCTCACAGAGTTCCGGGTCAGCACGAAGCGGAGTAAAGATGGCAGGGAAGTTATTTCCCCCGTCTACGGTGAGGCCGTCGCGCCCCCAGGATCCCGCAAAGTAATCTACCGTTTCTTGTAAATACTGCTCGTCGTCGGCGAAATAATAGCGGCCCGCAGAATCGTAGAAACCCAGGAAGGCATTGGGAACATTCTGACAATCGCCGGCCACAGAAAAATGCTGCGGGTTATTCCCCAGCTCTTGACCTCGTTGGTAAACGTCGACCAGCCAAGGGCTCAGGGTGGGAAGTACTGGCCAATTTCGCCAATCTTCTGGCCAAGGACGCAAATCAGGCGTGGGAGAGGAATCCGCAGTGGGAACCTCGGTCGGCGCGGCGGTCTCGGTTGACAGCGGTTCCGCTGTGGCTGTCGGTTCTTTGATTGCCAGTTGGCTCTCAGCTGGCGACTGCCCGCTGGCGCCGCACATCTTCCACTCGCCGCCTTCAACGATCACATTGAATGCACGGCCTCCTAACTCTTCGATCTGATCCTCCCCGCCGGCATAGCTGAAACGGATCTGGCCCGTGCAACTCACCACGGCGCTCGAATCATCTTGCGAAACGATCTGGCAGTCCAGGTTCTCCAGGTTGCTTTCCACGCCCTCGTAGGCGGCGCTTTCCAGTACGGCTTGTTCTTCCCAAGCAGCACAGGAGGCGTTCACAGCAGCCACCTCATCCTTAGAAACAATGGCCTGCAAATAAGCCTCGACAGCGGCTTCTGGTGAGCCGGCAGGGGAGGAGCAGGCGGCCAAAAAGAAAACAAGCAGAAAGCACAATCCCAGGAAGAGTCGAGGTTTTCCGAAAACCGAAAGATTAAGGCTGAATGTTGATGGTGTCATGGAGGGCTGAGATGACAGAGTTTGTTAGTTCAAGTGTACCCTGCGGGGTCAGATGGATGGGTGTATTAGTGAACTCGGAATTGTGAGCCGCCTGCCAAAGGTCAACGTAATTCCAGCCATTCAGCCAGCTCTGCTCTTGAAGCAGCACGCGATAGGAGTCGTATGCCCAACGCGGATAGAACGAGTTGTAGCGGATGTCGCTATTTGCGCCATCACTTACGAAGGTGGGTTCATTGATGATCAATACCGGCACATCGCCTGCTCGCTGAATGCCGGCCCCCAAAACGTCGAAAGCTAGATCTTCTACCCGCAATGCGGGCGGTTGCAGGCCGAAGAAAGCCTCACTGTTTTCCAGATCAACGGCACGCAGTTCGATCTCATCGGGGATATGCACATCGATACCTGAGGCCGCCCACATGAAGCCGTATAGCTGCAAGCGGATGATATCGGACAAGTTGCGGCGCTGGCCGATCAGCGAACGGTCCCAGAAATCCTGATTCACCAAATCCGTGTTATTTGGATCGATAGATAAATCGTAATCTGCGACCAGGTTGCGCACCCGATCAGCATTATTCTGCACCAGCGGTGATGAGGTTTGCTTGCTTATCGGGAATGCTTCAAGAGTAACTGGCCACAGGATCAGGTCGGGATCGTATTGCATCGCGTAATCCAGGATCATCAAATCCTTGGTCAGTGAAATGGTTGGATGGCCAAGATTATAGAAGATCAGGTTGCGACCATCGGCAGAATGCAAGCTTGCGGCATTCAGCGCTGCACTGAGTGTGTTCCCATTTTCTAAAAGAAAACCCCATACAGAAGAATCTCCGATAACCAAGACACGGAATTCATCCTCCGCTTTCGGGATTCCAGCGAGCTTGTGCGAAGCAAACATGGCTTCCAGGCTGTACAGATTCAGGTTATACGAGCGCTCGGGGTCGTCGCCGTACGGCAGACGTTCGCGCCCAGGCAACAGCCAGTTATACAGCGTTATGCGCCCGACCGCCGGCATGGGATTGACAACGCCGAATAGCAAAACGATTACGATAAAAAGCGCCGCCGATTTCACCACGAGCCGAAGGACAGATATCTTCTGGTACTCCATCAATTGCCCCCCAGAAGCATTCGCACCACGCGCGCTACGTCAACAGGCTGTGGCAGGGCAAACCACACCCAGCTGATGGTAACGAAGGTGAAAGTAAACAGCATAGACAAGTGCACAAGTAGACGAGGCGAAGAAGATTGCAGGTTACGGGTTCTGGCGAAACTGGTCCACTGGTTATGAATGAATAAACCGGCTCCGTGCCACAAGCCCCAAGTGACAAAGTTCCACGTGATCCCGTGCCATAACCCAATCAACATCATGGTGCTTAACTGTCCGAGAAGGATCACCGCGAAAGTGGAAACGTTGTGCTCGCGCAGCCAGCGCGTAACCGGATTGAAGTAATAGGAGCGAACCCATTGCGTCAGCGTCATATGCCAGGAATTCCAAAACGCAGTGATATTTTGCTTCAAGTATGGCCGGTTGAAATTCTCAGGCAAAACCACACCAAACAACATGCCGAGTCCTATGGCGATATGGGTATAGCCGGCAAAATCAAAAAATATACGGAACGAATAGGCTGCCAAAATAATCCACATCCACCCAGAGGATTGCACCTGCCAGGCATTAGTGGGGTTGAGTGCAAAGTAGGCAAGAGCGTCGGCCAGTATGAACTTCATGAACAGCCCAGTGACCAACCGTCGGCCCGCTGCCAGGAATTGGTCGTTGCCTAATAGAGATTCCCCGTGCATTTGCGGTGTGAACCGATCCACCCGGTCGATAGGTCCGGAGGTCAGCGTAGGAAAAAAAACAATGTAGGTGACGAAATCACGCAGCGAGATCGCCGGTAGCCGCCCGGCGGTCCGATCGCGCAAAACGTGAATGAGGCGAAAGGCAATGTACGAGAAACCCAGCCAGCCAATGTCCAAAGGGCCAGCCAGTGCTGGATCCTGGCCGGCCATCGAACGCAGAAAGCCGCTAGCGGCCTGCGCCTGTGCCGGCCATTTCAGCACAACGAGGATCGCGATGATAAGCAGAGCTGCAATGTGGATGGCAAATTTCTGCCCCCTCAATAACCAACATACAGAACCAAGCAGCAGAATGCCTGAGACACTGATTGCCGCGAATACGAGAGCGGGGGGCCGGGCTGCAAACAAAGCGCTCAGCGGTTCAACAAAGCGAGCCGCACTCACCAATAACGCCAGGCCGGCAAGGGCTCCGGCAGCCGACCAATCCTGGCGATTGACTTTGACTTCCCTGGGCAGCGTCAGCGCCCAGACAGCCGTCGCCAAACCGAGGCTTGCGACCGGCAGCACAAAGGGCAAATTACGGATGAGGGAGGCAGGCTGCAACCAGAATACAGCAAGTACACTGGCGACGAAAAGCAGCCAGCCTCGACTGACCAGCTTGTAGAGGCGCCCAGCCGACAGACCTAACGCAACGAAGATGAAGATCTGTGTGAGATTCAAGGGCTAGAACCCCTGGTAGATCCACAAGGGACTAGTGTCGGCAGTCATGATGAGCAGCAGGATGGCGATCAGGCAAAGCAATACGACATACAGGTTTTCTAATGAAAAAAGCTTCCTAAGCATCGAGGCAGGATTATAAACGGCGGAAAGTCATGAACCAGATTCGGAGTCGAGGCTTTAGACGGAAGTTGGCAAACTGGTTCGAGTCTCGGCTCCCCACTTAGCGATGTTTCTGGTCAGCTTTGTATAATAGCCTCGTGAATTCATTTCTAGCTCGTCTTTCCGACCTGCGTCCAATCATTCTCGACGGCGCTACCGGCACCGAGCTCGAACGCCGCGGCGTGGACACCAGCACGCCCATTTGGTCCGCTATGGCGCTGCTGGATGCGCCTGAAGTTATTGAACAAGTGCATAGCGACTACTTGAAGGCGGGCGCCGAGGTCATTATCACCAATACATTTCGAACGCATTGCCACAATTTAGAAAAGGTTGGCATGGGCGACCAAGCCGCGCGATTGACAACGCTGGCAGCCTCCATCGCGCAGAAAGCAGTCCGCGCCAGCGGGAAGCAAGCTTGGGTAGCAGGCTCCATGGCGCCATTGGAAGATAGCTATTCCACTGCCAGGCCATTGACCCGTGAAAAGTACCTTGTAGCCCATCGCGAGATGTCTCGGAATCTGGCAGCTGCGGGAGTAGACTTGTTGCTGATCGAGACAATGAAAGACATTGCCGAAGCCGGGACCGCCGCCGAGGCTGCCAGCGAGACCGAATTGCCATTTGGCGTCAGCTTCATTTGCAGGTCAGATGGCAATTTGCTGTCCGGCGAAAAAATAGAAGGGGCTGTGAAGGCGGTCGAGCAACACAAGCCGCATTTCCTTGGCCTTAATTGCACCCCGGCGCCTTCACTACATATTGCTCTTGGCAAATTACGCGCAGCCACCGCGCTGCCGATCGCGGTCTATGCTAATACGGGCCACACCGAGGATTATCAAACCTGGGGCGAAACTGAAGCCACGCAGCCCGAAGCCTACTGCCGCTTTGCAGAGGAATGGATCCGGATGGGCGCGCACTTGGTGGGCGGCTGCTGCGGCACGCGGCCGGGGCATATTGCGGCGCTCAGCGATTTTTCTCTTGTCCATGAGTAAAAAAGGGGAGCTGGTCATCCTGGCTCTGGGGCTGGTTTGCACGGTCTTGTTTGCCATGTTGCCCCTGATATCACCCGACCCAGAAACCCTTGAATCGCTTTACCTTAAACAAGCTCGCATAGCGGCCGGTGTGTTTTACGGCGCAACCGCTACAGACCTGGGCCAGGACATCGTTGGGATGCGCGCCCTCTGGTCAGGTGAGGACGCCTATCCTCTTCTAGGGCCTGCGATGGAAGAACTGGGTCTGCACTGGGATCTAGATTTCCACTCACCGCATCCCCCCCCCAGCTTCCTGTTCACTGCCCCTGTCGCGTTCTCCCCATGGGCAACTGCTTCACTGCTTTGGGCCATTTTGATGATCCTCTGCTGGATAGTCTCGCTGCGGTTGCTGGGATTATCCTGGAATCGATCTGTTGGGATCGGAGGGCTGCTGCTGCTCTGGCCGCCTGCAGCCCTTTCACTCGGCCAGCTTACTGCGCCCATGCTGCTCTTCATGATGCTAGCCTACACATGGCGCGCCGATAGGCCGGCGTTTGCGGGGGCTGCTATCAGTGTGGCAGCGATGGCAAAGTACTCTCCAGCCATTGCGTTAATCAACTTCGCCAGGTCACCCAATCACTGGCGTGTACTTGCAGGTTTTGTGATGGCTTGGGGCATCGTTCTAGGCGTTATCTTTCTGATGAGCCCCATGGCGATTTCGCGGTACCTGGAAATCAATCAGACCAACTCGTTGGGTGTCTTCCTGAGGCCCGATAACGCCGCGCCACTGGCCATTGCTTGGCACAGCTTTGGCTGGTTTGGTGTGACAGCTTGGCTTGCATTTGTGGGCTTTGTGACCGCTACCAATTGGCCCTCAATTGTTGAGAATTCGACCCGGGGTTGGATTGTGGCTTTTTACTTATCCGTAGCGTTGCTGCCCGTGGTATGGATCTATTCATTACTATTATTTTTGCCCGTTGCCTGGCACCTGCTTACCACTAGACAAAAACCTGTCAGTCGAGCTTTACTGATCTTAGCCTTGCTGCTTACTGTTTTGACTCCGGCCTTTGGGACGGACGCCTCATCCTTTGTTGGCGGGGCTACGTTTCTATTTGGTACAGCTTTGTTGCCGCAGAATCAAGAATAGCGCTAGGGAATTACTCTACAGGGTCATTTTTCCACACCACCAGCTTTTAGCATTTCTCATCCGGACTGCGCAGACTTAGGTGAAAATACAGTTATCCGGTGGTGGTGTCCTTGTATACTAATGTGTATCCAATGAAAATTCTAGCCGTGGACCCGGGCGAAGCGCGCATCGGTCTAGCCATTAGCGACCCGACCGGCACCATTGCCCGCCCCCTGCAAATCGTCGCGCACGAAGCGCGCGATAAGGACGTAGATCGAATCGCTGCGCTCGCCAAAGAACAAGGCGTCGACCTGATCGTGGTTGGCCAATCGCTGACAGAGCACGGCCGCCCAACGCGCCTAGGCCGCAAAGCCGCCCAAATGGCCGACGCGTTGCGCGGAACCACTGGGTTAGACGTCGAACTATTCGAGGAGAGTTTCACTACGCAGGACGTGCGCCTGGCGCGCCTGGAAAGCGGCATGAGGAAGAAGAAACGCCGTACTCCATTGGACGCGGAGGCGGCAGCGCGGATATTGCAGAACTATTTAGATGAAAGGAAAACAAATCCGATAATCAAAAACAAATTAACCGATAGCGGACCAACCGATTGATGCCATGAAATCTGGTTTTAGTTGCTTGCTTTCTCTTGGCCTCGTCGCTATCTTCGCCTTCGTCGCCTTCATCGTCGGCTCTGCATTGCTCACCCGGGCCGAGACTGCCTTCGGGCGGCCGTCGCCGCACCTCAGCGCCTTCCAACGCCTTCGCCTTGGACTTGAACTCGGTTTCCGCGCCGATGCGTTGTTACGCCCTGTTAATGAAGGCAGCGGCCCCATGCGTTTCGACATTGGTTTCGATGAACCAACCTGGCAGATCGTTAACCGCCTGCAAGTGGCAGGGCTCATTCGCGATTCAGCCCTGTTCAGCAATTACCTGATCTACACCGGCCTGGATACGCAATTGCTGGCAGGCAACTATCTACTGAGCCCTTCTATGAATGCAGCCGACCTCGCTAGCGCACTACTCGACCCGACCCCGGAAACCGTAACGCTTGTTATTCTGCCCGGATGGCGTCTTGAAGAGATTGCTGCAACGCTTCCGAGCGCAGGGGTCAGCGTGAAGCCGGAGGCATTTCTGCAGGCTTCATGGAACCTGCCTGCCAGTGTGCTCCTTCCAGAAGGCTTCCCTGCAGATGCCGCCCTGGAAGGTTATCTGCGGCCCGGCAGCTACGAAATAAAACGAGATTCCAATGCAATTGAGCTGATCAACACGCTTTTGCTCACCTTTGGCAGCACGGTGACCACGCAGTTGCGCGCTGGATTTGAACAGCAGGGGCTTAGTCTGCACGAAGGTTTGATCCTGGCTTCCATTGTTGAACGCGAAGCGGTAGGTGAGGAAGAAATGAAGTTGATTGCCTCCGTATTTCTCAACCGCCTGGCTGCCGGCATGAAACTGGAAGCCGATCCTACGGTGCAATACGCCGTGGGCTACGACGAGGCTTCTGGCTCCTGGTGGAAAACGCCGCTTTCGGCCGCCGACCTCGTTGTTGGTTCAGAGTACAACACCTATATCATTGCTGGGCTACCGCCGGGTCCCATTGCGGCCTCAACAGGTACAGCGCAGGAGGCCGTCGCCTACCCAGCGTCCTCGCCCTATTTCTACTTTCAGGCCGCCTGCGACGGCTCCGGCCGCCATGTCTTCGCTATCACTTACGAAGAACACATCGCGAATAATTGTCCATAGGCATCCGTCGCTGGGAGACCCTTCATTTTCGCCCGGTTTAATTCTCGGCGAGCGTGGCATCCCCAAGACGGTTTTGGGGGATTGGCTCGTTCGACCTCGTTACATTCCGCCTCTTGCTATGGGATAGGTTTTCCTCATACTTCATCCTTCTCTTTTTAAGGTACACTAAGTTCAGATTTCATTACCGCCTCATCCCGACTAGAGAAAAGGTACGCATGAGTCAGAATGGGCTTCCCGAGTCCGAGCAGTTACGCGTATATAACAACATTCTCGGCACCATCGGTAAAACGCCCCTGGTTCGCTTAAGCAAGTTGGGGCGCGAGCTTCCCTGCCCGCTGTACGCCAAGATTGAATTCTTCAACCCCGGCGGTTCAGTCAAAGATCGCATCGGTGTCAACATCATCGACGCGGCTGAGCGCGAAGGCCGCCTTAAGCCCGGGGGGACCATTGTCGAAGCAACGTCGGGAAATACCGGCGTTGGTCTGGCTATCGTTGCTGCCATCCGCGGCTACAAGTGCGTCTTCGTTATGCCCGACAAGATGAGCCAGGAGAAGATCCAGCTGTTGCGCGCTTTTGGCGGCAAGGTAGTCATCACGCCAACCGCAGTCACTCCCGAGGACCCTCGCTCCTACTACCGCGTTGCCGAGCGCATCGCCACTGAAACGCCCAACGCCATTCTTGCCGACCAGTATCGCAACCCGCAGAATCCCATTAGCCACTACCAGACCACCGGCCCCGAAATCTGGGAGCAGACTGCTGGCAAGGTCACCGATGTCATCATTGGCATGGGCACCGGTGGGACTTACAGCGGAGTTGGCAAATATCTCAAGGAAAAAAATCCCGAGATCAAGGTTATCGGCATCGACGTCCAAGGATCGATACTCAAAGAGATTTGGGAGAACAAGGGCAAGGTCCCGCCGGGCGTGGAAGCCAACACCTACAAAGTCGAGGGCATCGGCGAAGACTTCCTGCCCAAAACCTCGGATCTTTTACAAGTTGACGAGGTTGTGCGCGTTAATGATAAGGAATCCTTCTATTGGACTCGCCGCCTTGTTGCTGAAGAAGGGATTTTTGCCGGCGGCTCCTCGGGGTCTGCGGTAGCCGGCGCCTTGAGCTACTGCAAAGGGTTAATGGCCGACCGGCTGGCCGTTGTCCTATTGCCCGATTCCGGTTCGCGCTATCTTTCCAAAGTTTTCGACGACAAGTGGATGCGAGAGAACGGCTTCCTCGAATCTGAATGGCAAGAAGCCACACTGCGTGAAGTATTGCACGAAAGGTTTCAGCGAACTTATCTCCGCTTCCGCCGATGACCGCATCAGCGACGTGGTGGCCAAGATGAAGGAATATGGCATCTCGCAGCTGCCTGCCATGAACGGCGGCGCGGAAGTCATCGGCCTGGTACGCGAAGGCGATTTGCTCACTCACTTGCTCGAGAGCACGGCCGAGCGGCCTGGCGAAGACACGATCAAAGCATTGCTGCAGCCGGCGCCACCCAGCCTGGCCGCCCACACTCCTTTGGTGGACGCCATGTCCGACTTGGTCAAACACAATGCCGTGCTGGTGAACGACGGTGGTCGCGTGGTCGGCATTCTCACCAAGATCGATGTGTTGGATTTCATCCAAAGGTAGCATTCAGCTTATGGCAAACAACCTTCCTCACCTGAGGATTCTCCCCACAAATGCGCTTGTCGCTCACGAATGGCACGACGACTCGCGGGCCAAGCCGTTGATTGATCGTCTGCGCGCAAGCGGCGTGCTGCGCAACCCCCCCGTCGTCACGCCGTTCGACGACGGAACTAACCGCCACATGGTGCTTGATGGCGCCAACCGCAGTTCTGCATTCGCTCAAATGGGCTTGCCGCACATTCTGGCCCAGGTGATCAAAGAAGAAGATCCTGGGCTGGAATTAAAAAAATGGAACCACGTGCTCTGGAACTGGGATCCGAAAGCCTTGGTTGAATCAATTCGCAAATTGCCGGACATCTCCTTCCGTGAGATCGATCCGGGCATCAAAAGACCGCAAAGCGAGTGGCCGACCAAGACGCTGGTTTGGCTTCAGCTGCCTGACGATTCCGCTTACATCGCACGCTACGAGAACAAGGACTTGCGCGCTCGCGCCAACCAGTTGGCACGGATTGCTCATACCTATACGGACAAAGCCCATCTAGATCGAACCACGGCGCAACGCATCAGCGAACTTAATGGGCAATATGACAACCTGACTGCCGTCGTGGTTTATCCCCCCTTCAAGGTGCATCAGGTGCTGGAACTCTGCGAAGCCGGCATCTTGCTGCCGCCCGGTGTCACCCGTTTCTTGATTTCGCCCCGGGCCTTGCGAGTCAATTACCCACTGGATGAATTGGCCGCTGATAAATCCTTATCCGACAAGAACATCGCCCTGGATCGCTGGGTTAGTGAACGCGTGGCTCGCAAGGGAGTACGCTACTACGCAGAATCTACAGTGCTTTATGACGAATAGAAAAAGCCCTCTTACGAGGGCTTTTCTAAAAACGCGAAGGTTTTTACTCTACTGAGGGCGATAAAGTTGCCGACTCGCAGGTCCAGGTCCAAATCCACGGCCGATTATAGGGGGCGTATGAGGCCTTGATCGTTCCCGATTCGGACAGGCACGCCACCGAGGTGAACGTGTAAGGTCCGGACGGGATTTGGATTGAGGATCCGCCGAGCGGCAGCCAGTAGCCGAACACGCCCGCTGCGCCGCTCAATGACACGATCATGGGTTGGCCGGTCTTGTTATCGATCTGTATGTGACTCCAGGACCATCACCACACCTGCCCAGCACGAGGAGAGTTGTGTCTTGTGCCACGATGTAGGCATCCCGGTTCATTCGATCGCAGGCTTCATAGCTGAGGACATACTGCTCTCCAAGGACCAACTCCCTGGAAACACTTTGCCAGGCTCCCAGGAATATAGTTTCAATTCCTCCGTTATCTTTTACTTCCAACCTCACTGACTCGCCGGTGCGATTTTCGATTGCCACAACCTTCGTCTCTTCGCGGGGAGCCGCCGGCGCCGCGGCAACCATCAACAGCAAAACCAAGGCGCTCAATATCAAAATGCCTCCACGTTTCATCAGGAACCTCCGTAGAATGTGGTTTGCCTGAGAATTCCTCCCAAGCTGCGCCAAGCGGCGCATTCCCGATTACGATTCAGGAAGCAGGTTTATGACTTCCGGGGGTTTAGTTTTTGATAAGGGTTCGATAAAATCAGAAATGAGTGGCGAAACTAATTAGTCGAGGTTATTTTTTTTAATCACCCACCCTGATCAGCTGCAGCTCTACGGATTGCATTGGGCTGAGCAGGAGATGCTCCATCAGGCTCGATGTAATTAACGAATCCCCGAATCACAAAATACTGTGACGTCAGCCATCAACCCGCTCCGAACGGTCACCGGTTCGTTGGTCGAGCAATAAGGCAAACCGCCCGCCTCCGGGGACCGGATGGCATAAACGCCAACAGGCAGATACACTTCGAATCTGCCGTCAATATCAGAGGAGAATTCCTTGATCAAGCGCGTACCATCGGGATTAGTCACGACCAGGTCGGTTTGAAAGGGTTTATCAGGGCACGGCTCGCCTTCCTGCACCACTGGGCACAATGGTCCCAACATCACAATCCCGCGGATACCTTGATCGTCGGGAATGGGTGCAGAGCAAAAGGATAAAACGAACACACCCGTCGCCAAGAGCAAATCAAGCTTATTCATTCAAATCTGAAACAGCACTCCGTAAATACCTAGGTGCAAGAATTAAACCAGCGCCAAAACAGAAGTGTTAGGCTTTAATAAGTGCCTGTTCCAGATCGGCGATCAGATCGTCGACGTGCTCCACGCCCACGGATAGCCTTACCAGACTCGAACTCACTTGTAATGTTGAACCTGCCGTCGACAAATGCGTCATGGCCGCGGGCAATTCGATCAGCGACTCGACGCCGCCCAGCGACTCCGCCAGCGTAAATATTCGCGTGGCTACGACCACCTTGCGGGCGGATATTTCCCCATCTTTCAATTCGAATGAAACCATACCCCCACCGTTACGCATCTGCTTCTGCGCCAGTCCGCGCTGCGGGTGCGAACTATGGAATGGGTAATAGACTTTGCTCACTTTGGGATGCGCAGCCAGGAACTCCGCCACCGCGGCCGCATTCTGGGCATGCCGGTCCATGCGCAGATGCAGTGTCTTGATGCCTCGCAAGATCAGGAAACAGTCCATCGGACCCGGCACCGCGCCGGCGGCGTTCTGGAGGAAAGCCAATCGCCCATTTAGTTCGTCATCATTCACCACTATCAACCCCAGCACCGAATCCGAATGTCCGCCTAGATACTTGGTTGCTGAGTGCACCACGATATCGGCGCCCAGATTCAGCGGTTGTTGCACATAAGGCGTGGCAAATGTATTATCCACAACAAGGATCGGTTTTGAAGAGTGGGCCTTCACAATTTTGGCTATCCCTGCCAAGTCTGCAATGCCGAGATGAGGGTTGGTGGGCGTCTCTAGCCAAAACATCCGCGTCTTGGGCGTCAGCGCAGCTTCGATGGCATCCAGGTCCGCCACATTCACATAGCTGAACTCCATTCCAAACCGTTCATATTCCTTTTCAAACAACCTGTACGTGCCACCATATACATCACTGCCCACTAGAATATGGTCCCCTGGATTGAACGTGCGAATGATGGTATCGGTTGCTGCCATCCCGGATGCGAATGCGAGACCGTGGCTCCCATCCTCCAGTATGGCGATGGCATTTTGCAGCGCTGTGCGCGTCGGGTTTCCCGTTCGCGCATATTCGTAGCCCTTATGTTTGCCGACCCCCTCTTGCGCATAGGTGGACGTTTGGTAAATAGGGGTCATCACCGCGCCCGTTTCCGGATCCGGCTCTTGCCCGGCGTGGATCGCCAGGGTCTCGAAATGGTCGTCGATCATCGATACCTCGGGCGGAATTGTAATCTAGGCCTCTCCCCGCTCTTGCCTTTTTGTCAATCAGAAATCAGCGATCGGAAATCTATAGTTAGTTTTTGGCTTCATCCTTCATCCTTCCATCCTTGCCCTCATCTCAGCCACTGAAATAAAAACCAGATTCCTGTACCCCAAAACAAGGCCACAATCGCATAGCCCCAAAAGGTTGCCCATGTATTATCTGCGTTCCATCTTCCCCGCCGCCATACCACGACCCATCCCGCTATCCCTAGGATGAAAGCCATGCCGCCGTAGATCAGGTTTCCGGTGGCCGGGTTGATCCCCCCCGGGAATCCGGTGTCCGCGATGACGTAAGCCAGCCCCAGGAAGGCGAACGCAAACAGCGTGATGAGCATAATGAGAACGGAATCAGGCGCCTGCCGAAAGAAATTCATACTTACAATAACGAAAACCCAGCCAATCAATTACTAATCTTTAATCTACAACTCCGGACTTATGGTGCCGATCTTCCCGTCCGCCGCCCGATACATCGCTATAATTCCCGCCTATGTCCGACATCTTCTTCACCGACGCCAGCGAAGCCCCTTTACCACCCAGCGAGGTGCGCATCCGCGCCCTGGATGCAACCCCGAGGGCCGATGGGGTGCGTATCGACGTCCACTTGGAGCTTACCCCTTTCCAGCGACGCCCCAACATCGATGTCGCCATCGCCGACCCAGACGGTCGCGAGGTGTCAGCGCTCAGCGTAGTCGAAGCCATCGACAATAAGATGGACTTCACTATGCATCTGCGCCAAGCCAAACCGGAGGGGCAATATTCGTTGATCGTGGATGTTTTCTATACTGATGTGCAAGCTAACGTATCTACAAACGGCGGCCAAAAATCGGCTGGCGAAATCCCGGATAAGGGCAAAAACGTGGTGGACTATCGAACAGTCGAGTTTGAAGTTTTAAAAGGCAATTAACCTCCTCGATTGATAGCCCGTTGGCAAGAATCTTGCTTTAATAACCTTCATTCCATGCTGCCCCTCGAACCCGATTTGAAACCTGCTTCGCTCTTGCGCATCCATGTCCTGCGCGCCCTCATCATCGTTGCCGCGGTGGGCGCAGTAGCACTTGCGCTGCTCGGCTCCCCATGGCTAAGCCAACTCTTGTTGCCAGACGTCGCCTCTGCTTCTGGCAAGGAGGAATCAGTGGCCATGCAGGCCACGGCCACGCCTACGGCATTCCAGCCGACCACAACCGTCGTCCCAAATTCGCCAACCCCTACGCTTTCAACAGTAGTCTCTACTTACCCCGTTCCCTTTGAAGCCGGCGGGGTCGCCTCACTGGATGGGTTGATGGTGCTAAGTGTTTCAGAGGCAGGCCACTCCCAGCTCTTCAGCCACCAGTTACTTGGCCAGCCATTCATTCGCTTAACGACTGGAACCTGGGATGATATTCAGCCGGCGCTTAGCCCCGACGGCCAGCGCATTGCTTTCACGTCCAACCGCAGCGGCTCCTGGGACCTTTACATGCTTGATCTGCTCAACGGCCGCGCCACACAACTTACCGACGAGGTCACATACGCCGGCCACCCCTCCTGGTCTCCAGACGGGGCCTGGCTGGCTTATGAGCATTACTCCGATGGCGACTTGGAAATATTTATTCGGCCCATTGATGGCTCGGTGGACCCGGTTCGTATTTCCGCCAGCAGCGGCGCTGATTACGCCCCTGCCTGGCGACCAAACGAGCAGAAGATCGCGTTCGTCTCTGATCGCGGCGGCCCTCCCCAGATCTGGTTGGTTGATCTGGAAGCGGAAGGCGAGGCGCGATTCCGACAATTAGTTGCAAGCACAGTCCCGCAGGGCTCACCCGCCTGGTCGCCTGATGGCGCCTGGCTTGCATGGTCGCAGCTCGACGGCGGGGCTTGGACGATTTATGCACAAAACCTCAGCGATTCGACCTCAAGGCCGCGGCGCATCGGATTGGGACAAGATCCGCACTGGTCGTTCTCCAGCGCTACCATCCTGGCCGAGTTGCGCGGCCCTAACGAAACATATCTGACCGCTTACACCCTGTCGGGCGGCATCGCTCTTGCACCCGAGTTACTACCCGGCCAACTCGAGGGCATCGCCTGGGGTGTGGGTTCTCTTCCAGTCCCGCTGCCGGAGGCTTTGAGCGCCGCGGCCCAGGTAACGCCGACCACAATTCGTTCAGCCACCGTTGGTGACTCCATTGTCCAACTCGCTGATGTCAACGCGCCATTCGAGGAAATAAACCAGGCGGCGCTGCTCGCATTCAACGCACTGCGTACCCGCACCGCGCAACTACTCGGGTGGGACGCGCTCTCGGAATTGTCCAATGCCTATGTCCCATTGGATCATCCCCTCCCGCCCGCTCGGCAAACAGACTGGCTTTACACCGGCCGCGCCTTTGAACTGCACAGCGGCCTGCTATCCGCAGGCTGGATGGCGATCGTGCGCGAGGAATTCGAAGGGCAAACGTATTGGCGTGTCTATCTAAAAGTTGCCAGCGATGCGGGTCGCCCGCTTACAGATTTGCCATGGAATCTAGGCGCGCGCTATTCCGGGACAGAGAGCGACTACCAGGCTGGTGGTGAACCGGCAGAATCCTTGCCGGACGATACCTGGCTGGATTTCACCACCCTGGCTGCGGATTATGGCTTTGAGCGCGTCCCTGCGCTCAACAACTGGCGCAGCTACTACCAGGGTGCGCTGTTCAATCTCTTCGTATATCGCCAAGGCCTAACTTGGGAAGAGGCAATGCGGCAGCTGTATTCGCCCGAAGAGTTGGCGACGATCATGCCATGAACATCCTGCGTCCCATGTCCAACGCCCGCCTTGAGCGAAACGAATGGGCCCGACGTCTGCCTTTGCGACGCGGGATCATGTTGGTCATTGTTGGTTCAGCAATAATTGCTTCTTGCGCTCCCATAGCTGGAACCCCATCCACTCAGCCCTCCGATTTAACGGCGACATCACGACCCACAAGGACGTCTGTCCCCACCGCAACCGCGTCCCCCGTTTTCACACCCTGGCCTGCTTATCAGTTTCCCACGTTGGCGCCCTTTCCTCTTGGCGGCGACCTCGCCACTGACTCTCTGCCCATCACCGGCGGCTTCCCGGCCTCCTTCGGCGCCCCGCTTGCCCTCAACGAGCACGATCATTTCTACTTCTCCAAGCCCATCGGCAACGTCGATTACTGGCTGTTGATTCCCTCGCAGAGATATGGAGTCATCCAGGCCGCAGGTGAACTGGGCAACGAGCACCTTGGCGTGGACATCGGTGCGCACCCGGCCACGCGCATCTATGCCGCAGCAGAAGGCCAAGTGATCTGGGCGGACTATGGACTGCTGTACAACTCGGTAAATTTCATTGAT
>Ga0209341_10001908_pt1 | contig 20248 bp, 25 predicted proteins | sample RifCSP13_2_FD_184020 | JGI IMG/M metagenome (GOLD analysis project Ga0209341, IMG submission 184020) | Soil microbial communities from Rifle, Colorado - Rifle CSP2_sed 13_2 (SPAdes) (version 2) | ecosystem: Environmental > Terrestrial > Deep subsurface > Rock core/Sediment | place: Rifle... | reverse complement strand
ACCTGCCATCTTTTCCTACCAGCATCGTGTAACGACAGACGATTAAAAGGTGTTATGGGAACCATCTCAACCATGATTTTATGATATTTTCAATTTTTCAATAAGTTCTTTCCTCTTTGGAACTCCAGTAAATTCTAATTTTCCGTCTATAACCACTCCAGGAGCAGTGTATACAGGATATTTTTGAAGGTATTCTGGTTTTTCAGTTACATCTATTACTTGGTATGGAATACCCATTTCATCAAGCATCCTTTCTACAACACTACAGTTTGCACAAGCAGGAGTTGTCAGTATTTCTATTTTCATGATTCTTTTTCCACAAATTGTTCTGGATTTTTTTCGAAAGCCCATCTGCATGTAGCACAGCAAAATCTATACTCTTTTCCATTGTGTATTAACGATTCACTTTTGTCACTTACTTCCATTCCACAAACTGGATCTTTCATACTACTATCTCTTTTTTCTTATATACAGAGTACCATATGACAGGTATGGCTATTAAACTAAAGAGTATAACTGGTACATAGTCTCTTGGAATTTCATATCCATACACATTTTCATGAGTGTGTTGACCAATATGGAATTCCGGTGGTATAGGAGTGACTGATACAAGGTTGTTCCATCCAATGTGAACAATTGTTCCTTCATACCATTGATGTCCGCCTGGAAGTCCATTTATTATTAGAAATGAACCAATAACAATAAGCATCCAGCCTGTCGCTTTTTCTATAGAAATTCTTTTTGATGTAAGGTTCTTTGTTGCGTTGACTCCTATAATTGCAAGCGTAGACATGAGGATGAGAGGAATGGCTCTTCCTACCCCATGGACAAAGCCAAGGGAAGCACCAGTTTCTATACTTCCAACATTTGCAATATAAATTAGCAGCCAGTAAAACAATGGGTTGGGACAACCGACACCAGCATTTCCTAGTAAAGTTCCCATCAGAAAAGATTTGGAATAGTCACCACGCTTCTGTATGAATTTTGGCGTTCCCGCATAAGACGGCAACTTTAGTTTAAGGAGTTTTAGCTGTGATAACCCAAAGATAAACGCAGCTATGCCTGCAATGAGAAACATTATAAATGAAATTTGATCTAAAGACGCAGTTTTCCCCAGAGCTGCAACTCCAATACCATATGCTGTTATTGTTATTGTGAGGCCGGCCCCAAATAGCAAGGCCATAAAGAGTCCTTTTTTGTATCCTTGACCCATACTTAGTGGGACTATTATGAATACGAGTGGCAAAGTACATGGCAAAATTATCATAGAAAGACCTGCAGCGTATGCAATGATTAGCCAAGATAGATATGAGATGTCCTGATTTCCTTTAACAACTTCGTTGGTTAGTGAAAAAATTATTCCAAGAAAAATTAATGAAAACAAAATGAAAGAAGTTACTATCATTGATTTCTTAGCTACAATCTGTGCGGACATGCTTTTTTTATATATTATAGATACTTAAACACCAGACTTTACAAATGTAAGATGTTACCCAACTTTACATTTGTAAAATGAGAAAATATAGATAAACATGAAAGTATAACAAGAATTATGCCTTTTAGATTAGATGAAGTTGATCTTGCATTACTTGAATCACTCATTAGAGATGGTAGAAAGTCATTTCGGCAGATCTCAAGAGAAATTAAAGTTAGTACACCCACTGTCAAGGCAAGATATGATAGACTGGTCAACGTAGGTCTGATTAAAGCTGTATCACCTGTTTTAGATATGGGAAAACTTGAGAACAAGACAAGCGCAAGACTTGACCAGATTCATCTCAAGACAATCAGGACTCACAACATAAAACTTGGTAAAGAAATGTTTGTGAAAATGTCATGTGATTATTGTAAAGGACCTGTGGAAGGAAAACCAAGTATTCTTAAATTCGCAAACTTTGAGAGATTTTTTTGTTGCACATCCTGCAGATCTTTATACAGGGAAAAGCACAAGGGAAGAATAGAATCGTTGACAAAAACTGTTAAAACCTAAAAAATATTATTTTAATAATAGTGATGCGATGGGCGTTGCATCTTTCCTAGTTTATCAAAGTGATCGTGTTTTTTATTTCCGTCAGCATGTGAATGCGTAGTACCATCTACATGTGTGTGAGTATACATTGTAGGTTTTGCCATTAATACATGATCTACGTGTATCAGCTGATTAGTAGCTTCTACAGCTGTTTTAATGATCTGTTCTTTTACTAAAGTAGGTTCAATAACATTTTGAGAAAACATTTCTTTGATCTTTCTTTCTATTGCATCAATCCCATACCAATGAAGTTTGTTATCATTTGTAGATGTAGAGCATTTTGATCGTAACTTTGTAATTGTATCTACAGCGTTCATACCTGCATTTCTTGCAATTGTTAAAGGAATCTCTTCAAGCGCATCTGCAAATTTCTGAACTGCAAATTGTTCTCTTCCGCTAACTGAATTTGCTATTTTTCTAATTCTACCTGCAATGATTGCTTCTGTAGAGCCACCTCCAGCCACAATCGAAGGCTTTATGAAAAAATCCTTGAGAACGGATATGGCATCTAATACTGAACGATGATATTCATCAAGTAGTCTTTTTGAATTTGCTCTAAGTAGAAGTGTTACGGATTTAGGGTTTTTGCAACCCTCAACAAATACCATTTTATCATCTCCGATGAATTTTTCATACACCTTGTCAGCATAGCCAAGGTGCTTATCAGAAATATTGTTAAGATCGTTAGTAATACTAGCACCGGTTGCCTTTTCAAGCCAGAACAAATCGTTTTCCTTTACTCTACGAATCGAAATAATGCCTGCCCTAGCCAGATAATGTTGTGCAAGAAGGCTAATCCCTTTTTGTGAAATTACTACATTAGCTTCGGAATTAATTATGTTTTGGACTTTTGATTTGATTATGTTTGATTCCTTTTCAAAGTATAATTGAATCTGGCCTGGTGATGTTATACAAATTTCTGCATCTGTTTTAGTTCGTTTATCATCTAGTTCTTCGTTGATCAGAAGAATTTTTGCATTATTAATCATGTGAGGCATTCCGGAATTGTCAATTGTCTTATCAATTACTACGCCCTTAACAAGCTGGATGTTTGATGTGTTGCCGGGTTTTTCTTCAATCTTTATGTCATCAATTTCAACATGGTTATTTGTAAAATCGGCTATAGTGTAAAATGCATCGACTACAAGTTTTGCAACTATATTTTCATCATTGGTAAAAAAAGAAATTGCCTTGGATCTCAAACATGTTCTAGCGAGGTTTTCCATAATTTCTCTGTCAGTATTCTTTGATGATTTAGAAATGATTTTCAAAGTTTTAAGAGAAATTTCTAATCCCTTAAGATAGCCTTCTTCAATTATAGCCGGCGAGATTCCCATATCTAGTAATTCTGAAGCCTTCTCAAGCAGTGAACCCGCTAAAACTACTACGGAGATTGTGCCGTCGCCTACCTCATTATCTACAGCGTTCGACGCTTCTATCAGAATTTTGGCAGCGGGATGTTCGACATCAATTTTACGCAATATTGTAGCGCCATCTTTTGTTAATGTAACTTCGCCTAAAAGATCAATGTACATCTTTTCTAGACCACGTGGCCCTAACGAGCTTTTGATAAGATCCGCAATTAATCGTGCTGCAAGTAAATTGTATTTACGAGTCTGTTCGCCTTCACTGCTTCTTACATCTTCACCGAATAAGTGTTCTGTAGGATTCACAATCTATCATGATGCATTTAGTAATTATAAAAATGTGTCATTTAGAAATAAAATGATTAAGGAAACATCAGTGTACAGCTTGTAAACAAGTAGAATTGTTCCTGATGATAGTTGTTATAGTGCTAATTAGATCGTTAATTTCATCAATTGAATCTGAAAGTATCCTTACAACAATGCCAGAATCATTTGGCAAAGCAGAACAACTTGCAAGCATCGATCTATTTTTTATAGATGAACTAATTTCATGATCAATTTTTTCATTTTCAACTGATTTGGTAACTATATACACGGTAGAACAAATGGTCTTATCACCAAATAAATACGCAAATTCATTTTTATTCTTTGTTGGTTGCATGTTCATTACATCAGAAAAAAGTATCTTACCGTTTACGTCATATGCAGTCAAGCGAAGAAAACAAATATCAAAATCAAATTTTTCTCCAGATGCCAGTCGACCGGCAGATATAATTTCAGAATATATAACGGTCGCAGTTGTTTCAACGATTAGGTTAACTTCCTGATAAAATTTAGATGATTTGTAAGGTATAATTTGATGAGGAATAAATTCCAAATAGGCTCCATTTTGAGCGTAAAGGTTGATGTATTGTGATGCATAGCCCTTTTCTACTTTGTATATTTTTGTAGCGGCCTGAGTGGTAATATGTGACAAAGTATTTTTCCCCGCTATAATGTCAATTTTCAATTTATCACCTTGTAGTATACCACCTGCCGATGACATCAGATAGATATGAGCAGTATTTGGTAATTCGGCATTTGGATACAATGCTTTTTGAACTAACAGTGGTGCTTTTGTTTGTAAATCTTTAATGAAAGTTTTGGAACTGTTATCTGCTGCGAGTTCTATTCGTATAATTCCATTTTTGCCGACTGAGGTTGACTTTGTTCCACTGTACGCTTGAAATACACGAGGAAGTTGGTGATTCATTTTAGCGACGACTCAGTTTTTCTACAGGTTTTCTGTCAAACAATAGATCGTTGATTATGTGTTCTGCTATACGATGTACACCCGCACCAGTATTGCAATTAACAAATTCAAATGGCTTGTTTGATCTAATCAATTTTGCATCACGCTCCATTATAGAAAGATCAGCACCCACGTGTGGTGCAAGGTCAATTTTGTTAATTACAAGAAGATCGCAACTTTCAATTCCAAGACCACCCTTTCGCGGATACTTGTCTCCTCCTGCAACATCTATAATGTAAATAAAATAATCTGCAAGTGCAGGACTAAATGTAGTCATGATGTTGTCACCACCACTTTCTATTATTATCAAGTCCAAGGAGGGATCTTTTTGTTCGATCTCATCTACAACTGCCAGATTAATAGAGGGGTCTTCACGAATAGCCGTATGTGGACACCCGCCCGTTGCAATTCCTATAATCATGTCTTCTGGCATTACTTTTGACTCAGTTGCTAGTGTTCGCTTCATGCGCTCTGCATCTTCTTTAGATATAACATCATTAGAAATTATACAGCATCTGTAACCCTTTTTACTTAAAATTGGTACAAGCATCTCAATAAGACGTGTCTTTCCAGAACCAACAGGTCCTCCTATTCCTAGCTTAGGGATGGATCTATTACGATTAGACATCAAAATAACTGATTAAAATTATGTAATAAACATTCTAGAATCATCATGTTCATGAGCCATTTGTAAAATGTCTGTAAATGGAGTTAGCTGCCAAATATCGCTAATCGTTTTTCGTGTCATGGTTTTGGATAATGTGTTAATATCTTCTGTTAACTGCATAAGAATCCATTGACTATTCAAATGTTGAATGATCCCTAACCTAAGTGCTGCTCCTATTACACTGATACTGTAAGAATAGAGCATCATTTTGACAGCACTTTGTCTTGATATTTGCAGACAATGCGCAGCTATTCCTAGACAAACTGGATATGTGCCAACTGCCTGTTTTGATTCTATCTTATTCTGAAACTTTAGAACAAATTTGTTTTTGTTATTAGGAGAAAGCATGTACATTACACAATTCAACATTTGTTGTCCCGATCTAACAGAAGCATTTCTGATCTCTTTTACTAATTTCATTGAGAAAAATCTGTTATCAATGTTAATTATTTTTAAAATATCTTTGTTTTGTGCTGCAACCATGGTTTCTGATAGAACAATACAATCGCATGGTACTAGTTGAAAGTGTATTTGGTGTCGTATAAATTTCAAAACATCTCTATCAGTTTTGATCTTGCCATGTTTAACAAGAGATTCCAATCCGCCAGACATACTAAACATGCCTGAGGGGAAAAAAGAATCTGCAAGCTGCATTAGGTGAAATTCGTGATTAGTGTTCATGTACATTCATTCCTTGTTCTGGCTGAAAAATTCGTTCCTCTACTGTTAGTTCCATATGATCCACTGTGTTATGCAATAACCTCCTAAACACATCAACCTCAGAATCTGCCTGTATTGGAAAAGAAATCGTGCCTTTCTCATCAATTGCAATTGGTCTATGCCTATTTCCTATAATGTGACCTATCATTATACATAGCTTAAGTAGATTTTTTTGCTCTTTTTTCTTTATTCTAATGGAGATAACTTTCTCAGGCAACTGTTCAACAATGATAAATTTCTCTTTGGTAGATAATAAAATATCACCATGCTGTAACTTTGTTCCCGATTTGAGTATCAGACCTATGTCTGTTCCTTTGTCAGTTTTTCGCCTTAACCTACTTCGTTCTGTCTCCAACCGTGAAATTATCAGCTTTTCGTAATTTCCAGTAAAGTGTTTGGATTTCTTCCTTAGTGACTTGTCATGAAAAATATTACCAACAATAGAAGTTACTGTAAGCACACTAGTCAACTTGCGACAATGAAATTATGTTTTTCCTAAATACAAGTCAATTATAAATACATGAATTAGTAATACGTGACTATTATGATGCTTACACCCAAAGAGATTGACAAATTGTATATTTTTATGACTGCTGAAATTGCTCGTAAAAGAAAGGCGAGGGGTTTAAAGCTCAACTATACAGAATCTGTAGCTCTAATCGCTGATCATATTGTTGAAGGTGCACGGGATGGCAAGTCTGTTTCTGAGTTAATGCAATCTGGCAGAAAGGTCTTAACAAGAAATGATGTTTTATCAGGTGTCCCTGAGCTTGTAAAAACTGTACAAGTAGAAGCAACTTTTAATGATGGAACTAAACTTGTAACCGTACATGATCCTATTGTGTGATCTGATTTGATCCCAGGAGAATATTTTCTATCCAAAGATCCAGTAATAGCAAATATTGGTAAAAAGACCTTGAAAATCAAGGTAAGTAACACGGGGGATAGACCAATTCAGGTTGGTTCTCATACTCATTTTTTTGAGGTAAACAAATTTCTTGCATTTCCACGAGAGAAAGCATATGGATGTCATCTTAACATTCCAGCAGGAACATCGGTTAGATTTGAACCAGGAGATACAAAAGAAGTTGAACTAACTGAGTATGGTGGTAAGAGAATTGTATATGGTTTCAATGGTCTTGTAAATGGTAAATTAGATCTCAAGAAAAAAATGGCTCTTAGAAAAGCCAAAGAAAAAGGATTCAAAAATAGGATATAGATGGTTCTAAAAATTCCAAGGAAACAATATGCGGATTTGTATGGACCTACTGTTGGGGATAAAATTAGACTTGCGGATACTGACCTTATTATTGAAATTGAAAAGGACTTGCTAAAGTATGGCGATGAGGTTGTGTTTGGAGGCGGTAAAAGTGCGCGTGATGGAATGGGTCAAGCTAGTGGGGTAACTAGTAAGAATGCACTGGATCTGGTAATTACAAATGCTGTCGTAATGGATCCGATCCTTGGAATAATCAAAGCGGATATTGGTATCAAAAATGGTTTGATTGCCGGAGTAGGCAAAGCGGGTAATCCAAACGTTATGGATGGGGTAAACATGATAATATCATCAAACACTGAAGTAATTGCAGGAGAGCATACTATCTGCACTCCAGGTACAATTGATACCCATATCCATTTCATTTCTCCACAACAAGCTGTTGAAGCAATCTGTAGTGGCACAACTACAATGTTAGGAGGTGGTACCGGTCCTGCAGAAGGTACGAAGGCCACAACATGCACACCAGGTCCTTGGAATCTGCATAGAATGATAGAATCTGTAGAAGAACTTCCTTTGAATTTTGGTTTTCTTGGAAAGGGAAATGATTCGCTGGAACCTGCGTTGATGGAACAAATCGCGGCTGGAGCATGCGGATTAAAACTTCATGAGGATTGGGGAACGACACCTGCTACAATAGATGCCGCCCTACGTGTGGCCGATAAAACCGATACGCAGGTTGCCATTCATAGTGATACTTTGAATGAGTGTGGTTTTGTTGATGACACAATAGAGGCAATTGGAGGAAGAGCGATTCATACATATCATACAGAAGGCGCAGGCGGAGGACATGCACCAGATATTATGAAAATTGCAGGTGAAAAAAATATTCTGCCATCTTCAACAAATCCAACAAGACCGTATACAGTCAATACATTGGATGAACATTTAGATATGTTAATGGTCGCTCATCATCTAAATCCTTCAGTACCGGAAGATGTGGCATTTGCAGAATCTAGAATTAGGGGTGAAACAATTGCTGCCGAAGATGTGCTACATGACATTGGTGCGTTAAGCATGTATTCTTCTGATAGTCAAGCAATGGGAAGAGTAGGTGAAGTCGCTACTAGAGCATGGCAGACTGCGGACAAAATGAAAAAGATGGCTGGCCGACTAAAAGAAGAAAAAAATGATAATGATAACTTGCGTGTCAAGAGATATCTTGCAAAACTTACCCTCAATCCTGCAATAACACATGGAATATCAGATTATGTTGGTTCACTAGAAGTTGGTAAACTAGCTGATATTGTAATATGGACTCCGCCGTTTTTTGGAATAAAGCCAAAGCTCATAATAAAAGGTGGTTTTATTGCATATTCTTTGATGGGCGATCCTAATGCGTCTATTCCCACACCGGAACCTGTTTACTATCGTCCTATGTTTGGAGCAATTGGTGCAGCAAAATATTCTACATCAGTGACATTTACATCAAAACTTGCAATAAGAAATGGAATAGCACAAAAACTTGGACTGCGAAAAAAGTTACTTCCTGTGAAGAATTGTAGAAAAATAGGCAAAAAAGATATGAAATACAATAATCTAACGCCGAAAATCGAAATTGATCCTGAGACTTATGAGGTTAAGGTTAATGGAAAATTGGCAACTACAGAACCAGCTGAAAATCTGTCATTGGCTAGACTTTACAATTTATTTTAGTTTTCCAAGAATAAGACATTCGTGTTTAAAATTGTCATTTTTATTTTTTATAATCACGTATTATTCTAATGACAAGCCATGCTGCACCAACAGCTATAGTACCTACTCCTGCACCAATATAGTGAGGTTGTGTGGGTTGTAATTGGGTCAAGCCAACACCCAAAAGTAATAAAATCACAGCAAACATTTCTTGTCTATTTACCATTGAAATGATTTAGAGAATCGAATGTAATAAGATTTTTAGCTATTTCTTTTAGTCATGCGGTATTTTACTTCATAGGTGTGCTGCCTGTTCCTTCTTCAGTTGGGGCTCTATAATTTTTCAGGTCTTCACCTAAGATCATATCTTCTTCTGGCGGAACATAATCATTGACACCGTGTCTTTGTTTGCCTGGATATTTCTTCTGTGTAACAAGTGCCACTATTATAAAGAGCGCAAATGATATTGGTGGAGGTATCATTGTATCTAATCCATATAACTCTGGTGGGAGGATAGGAAGAATGAAAAACATCAATCTTAATGCAGACCCTACTATGAGTGATGTAACAGCAGCAGGCATGTTTGCCTTTTTCCAAAACAAACCTAGCGTTAGTGGTGCCCATGCACCAGCAAATACAATGTCAAATGCTAAGATCAAGTAAACTCCCGGCTGCGGTATTTGCCAACCAAGAATAAAAGCGGCTACCATCATTGGGATGGTAAATATTCTTGTTGTCATAAGCAGTTTTTTATCACCCATAGAAGGTTTCTTAAGCCATCTATGCAAGATGTCTCGTTGAATTAGATTTCTTGAAATTACACTAGATATTGCAAGTAGGCCTCCATTTGCTGTTGACATTGCGGCACCCAGTACACCCATCAACAAGGCAGCTCCCACTGCAAATGGCATGTGATTTATTGCCAACTCAGGCATAGCAGTGAATGGATTTTCTAAACCTGGTAGATAGTATAATGCAATAATTCCTAGCATGCTTGTTGGAATAACAGTGAATAGAGTTAATCCACCACCCCAGAAGGCGCCTCTTTGTGCAGTTTTTGGATCCTTGGCTGCAAATACCCTTTCCATAAAGTCCAATGCAACAATATCACCTAATGCCAATGCCATTATTCCAGCCCAATTGATCAAAGCTCCACCTGCCATATCAGTAAGACCAGATAGATCTAGGTAGCCAGGTGGTGCAGCACCAAGAATTGTCGCAAAGTCAACGCCAGCAAATCCTCCAGCAAAGAAGATGAATGCTGCCCAAAATGCTGCAATAGCAAGATAAATCTGGAAAATATCTGTGTATGCGGAAGAGAATAGACCCCCTGCATATGTATAGACCAGAACAACCAGAGCTGCAATAAGTATACCCCAGAAAAAGTCAATACCAAAAACTGTTTGTAAAATAAAACCACTTGCGGCAAAATTTCCTGCAACTAGTACAATGAAACTTATTATCATTAAAACGCCAGAGATTCCTTCTGAGGCATTTCCATACCTTCTGTAATAATAATCTGGCAGCGTAAACATTGATAAATTGTTAAGTCTTTTTGCGTAAAACAGCCCTGTAAGAATTAGACATGCTCCAAGTCCAATAGGAATAACAGCGCCTGCCCAAAATCCAAATTGATAAACCAAAGCAGCATTACCAAGTGATGAATTACCATCAATTGATTGAGCCGCAAGCATTGTTCCTACAAAGAATAAAGGTAGGCTCTTTCCTGCTACCATGTATCTTCTGCTGCTTTTTTTGACTAGTCTATGGGTTAATGTTCCTACTACAATAGAAAGGACCAAAAATCCTATAATTGCAATGCCAAACCCATCGAGCTCCGCCATCTCACAGTGCTATAATGTGTATTTATTTAAATATTGCCGGATTTTAGCAAAAAAGCCATTTAACCTCATATTTTAATACTTGATTTACATAATAAGATGCTCTCTAATCAATTTTTTAAATTAAAAGATTATTACAAAAACCTAGAGTGGTTTCATTGTATCGATAAGTCTTGCATTTGTAACCTGACCATCCTTTTCCATAATGACCAGATCTACAGTGTGCTTCAAATTGTTCAATAGAAATATTGTTTGAACATCCCATGAATCTCTTTTTCCTTTTTCTGGTAATGCAAAGACTTCTCTGATTTTAAAATCTTGTATCCCACTTCCATACAATGCCTCTATTGCTTTTCTTGATGCTTTTTCGATCTCTTCTCTTGTACTAACTGAAGCCAACCGAGTTTCTATCTTTTGCAAATATAAAAATATAATGTTTTTTGCGATCGTCGACTTTTGAAAAATAATTTAGATAGATTTAAAAAATACTACGCTTTACAAAGATGGAACAAAAATGGGAATGGAGTTTTATGGCGATTCATACAAGGGGAATGATGAACCAATTTTTGTAGGCATACCAACTTTTCTGAAATTACCATGGCTTAGAAGCAAGGCGGAACTGGAAAAAGTAAAACCTGATGTAGCTATTATAGGCGAACCGTTTGATTTTGGTACAACTATTCGTCCTGGTGCAAGATATGGTCCAAGAGCAATTCGTGCAGCCTCTACAGTGCCATCTCCACCATATGAGCACTTTAACATTGAAACAGGTGTTGATCCTTTTGGTGTTTACAAGGTAATCGATTACGGTGATGTAAATGTCTCACCTGGTGATGTCATAGAATCTCACAGGAGAATGACTGACAAAGTAAAGGAAGTTCTTGATATTGACGGCATTCCAGTAATGCTTGGTGGTGACCATTCTATCACATTTGCAAATGTAAGAGCATTTGCTAAAAAATACAAGAACATTGGCATGATACACATTGACACCCATGCTGATTGCGCACCACAGGGACTTTGTGGTTTCAAGTATGATCATGGAGCACATATCAGAAGAATTATGGAGTTAGGTTGTCTGAAGGGCAAAAACTATACCTTAATTGGTCCACGTGGATACTGGCCAGGACCAGACTTGTACAAGTGGATGGCAGACCAAGACTTTCAGTGGTTTACCATGCTTGATGTAGAAGAATTAGGAATTGATCATATTGCAAAGGAAGCTGCAGATAGAGCAAATGATAATGTGGATGCAGTTTACATCAGCTGGGATATTGATACTTTCGATCCTGCGTATGCTCCAGGAACTGGCGAGCCAGAGCCAAACGGACTAACATCTAGGGAGGGGATGAGATTGATGAGACTTTTATCAACCTCCTTTGATCCAGACAAGTTTGCATTTGACCTTGTAGAAGTTGCACCAAACTATGATGTTAGTGATGGAAACTCATACAATGGTGGAATTACATCAGGTTTGGCAAACAGGCTTATTGTAGAACTTTTAGCAGGATTGTCACTTACAAAGAAAGGTAAAACTGAAGGCAGCCCTGTAAGACCAAAATTATATCGTGGAAAGGGACACACTTACGACTTTGGAAATGGCCCTAAGGCAAAAGTTCCAAAGAGATCATGATTCATCTAAAGATTGAGATAAAAGGTGAACCTGACGCTCCCCCTTTTACTAGGATTTTTGAACACGGTGATAAGACTGATGAACAAATTTTCTTTAACTCAGTAGATATTGTTAAAGAAAAACTTGCAAGAAGTTTGAAAATTAACACCAACGAAGCACTCATAGTTTATTGTGCCTATATTGTTAATGAATTGCGTTCTGGGAAATCCAAGGATATAATTGAAAAGAATGTATCAAAGATTCTATCAACACATAACGTTATGATTGGGGTGCCAGAAACTCTTAGAAAAATTACTTTTGAGGCAACAATTGACGATCTTCCAAAAGAAGTCATAATATTTGAGGAACCTATTCCAATAGGCGATTATATCTTAGCAACAGAGCAGCGCTAGGAAGAGATTGGATTGGTTGAAGAATTAATTGCACAATTCCAGACAATGACACCTATTCTTATAATGGTAGCTGGACTTGCAATAGGATTAGAACATGCTTTTGAAGCAGATCATGTAGCCGCAGTTGCTACACAAGTTTCAAAGAAAAAATCAGATTCCGCGTCGTTAGTACAACGCTTAAGAAAAAATGTATTCAGATCATCTTTACTTGGAATTTTTTGGGGAGCTGGCCATACAACAACACTATTCCTTGTAGGTTTACTTGTCTTTGTACTATCAATACATATACAAAATAATATTTTCATGAGCTTTGAGTTTGTTGTAGGTGTTATGTTAGTTGTTCTTGGTTTGATGACATACTTGAATAAAAGTATCTTCAAGTTTAGACACATTCATCCTCACATGCATGAGGATGGCACAATTCATACTCATCCTCACAAGCATGAAGAAGAACACAAACATGGTCACAAATCGTATGTGATAGGATGTGTGCATGGACTTGCGGGCAGTGGTAGTCTTGTAGTTTTAATAGCAAGTAGTCTTGGCAGTCTTGAATTGATTCTATCTTTCATTTTGATTTTTGGTATTGGTTCTATGTTTGGTATGGCTATTATCAGTGGACTGATTGGTTTACCGTTTGCATTTACAGCTAATATTACTAAAGTAAACAAAATATTACGATACGTTGCCGGTAGTGCAAGTTTGTTGATTGGAGTTAATATAATGTACCAGATGGCCATTGTAAAAAATCTATTTGGTATCTGAACCTTTTAAATTGCCAAATATTGTGCCTAAAATCTTTCTGTTTTTATCTTGCATAATATAAGGAAGAATTGCGTTAGGTATCTAATGCAAAAAGACAGGATGTCTGAATGGTTTGTTCCAAAGTTTGGCTCTAAAAACTTTAGACTTGGAGTGGGGATCTTGTTTTTACCATACACTGGAATGGTGGTATCATTTGCAGCATGGGGCTCCTTTGCAAGTAGTTTTTCATTAGAAAGACTGGTAGCCATTTGTGCTTTGTATTTTCTTGCACTGGGAGTATCTGCTCACTGTCTTGACTCACTTGGTAGTAAAACCAAACCTTGGGGAAATTTATCAAAAAAGAATATTTGGGCAATATCGTTGATTTCCCTAGGGGGAGCTTTCACCATTGGCCTATACTATGCGTTTTTTGACTCACCACTTTTGTTTCCAATAGGAATTGCAGAAACGTTCTTTCTTTTTGCATATAACCTAGAACTATTCAAAGGAAGGTTCCACAATAATACAATATTTGTTATCTCATGGGGAATACTACCTGTCCTAGCAGGATCTGCAATTCAGACAAATACCATTTCACTAGAAGCACTTGCCATGTCTAGCATAGCTGGTTTTCTGAGCTACATACTCATAAAGACATCACGGAGATACAAGGAATTAAAGAGTCAGTCTGCAGATTATTCAGAAATATACAAAAAAGAAATCATTCTAAAACTTATCAGCATAGGAGTAATTGCTGGAACAGTATCCTACTTTTTCTTAAGACACATTTAATTGAAATAATTGTTTTACTATACTCATGGCATCAACACTGGATCTTTTAGCAAAGACTCTCCTAGATGCACCAATAGGATATGTAGAACAGACACTTGCCGAGATTCTAAAAAAACCTGTTCATATAGATGTGATTGAGCAGAATTCAACATCTGGAACAAAATATGTAAGAAAGGCGGTAATATCAGCTGCTCAGTTTCCAATTGTTAGTGCAGTGGCAAAGTTTGATTCCAAAATTCTTCCAAAATCTGTAATGTCAGATCTTTTGCAAAAAAAAGAAGGCGTAGGAAATATACTTAGAAAAAACAATATTTCAGCACGACGCAATGCAATTTCAATTAATTTTGATCTTAATGGAAAAAAAATAACCAGGGGCTATGAGATACTACATGATGATTCTATCTGGTTTCAAATCTATGAAGAGATAAGATTAGACTTGCTGAGTGCCTGTCAAGATAGATGATGTGCCCAAGGTTAAAGGCTGTATAGTTGTTTGCAGTCCATGTTTTTTCATTATATTTTCATAATCAGCTAACCAGCTTGTTGATCTAATCAATTTTGGAAGATTTGCAAATACATCTTTCCAGCTTGGTACTAGATATCCTATCAGTTTCAATACTATAAAATAGAAATTCCATGTTCCTCTAACAAGATGATTTTTGGGATAGGTAAAATCGTGCAGGATTATTTTACCACCTCTATTAAGATGGCTTAGGCATGAGCCGATGAGAATATCTGGATTGCAATATTTTGGAATGTATGAAGATGTTATACAGTCAAACTTACTATCAAGATTTAGTTTTTCTGCATCTTGATTCAAAAAAGTGATCTTGTGATAAGGTTTTAGCTTCATTCTTGCTACATTCAAATAACTTACTGTTATGTCTACAGCTACTATTTTTGAATCAGGAAAATTTTTAGCGATTTGAAATGTCAGTATTCCTGTTCCGCATGCAAGATCAAGTATTGAATTGCAATTTGGAATTTTTTTTAGAATTTCTTTTTTCCAATATTTGTCTTTTCCAAAGGTTGTCAGGCTTACTACTTTGTCATAAGTATGCGCAGTTTTGTCAAAAAACTGCGGAACTAGATCTTTTGGAGATTCAGCTTTCAACTAGGTATGATTTTCAATCCCTCCTTAAAGCGATTCTATTAACAGATTGATTCAAAAAACCAGAAGAACTGATAAATTGGACAGATCCTAACTGAATTCATGCTTGCGTATGATTATCCGTTGTATAGACCACCCTCAGAGGCAAACTCACTCATATTTCAAGTGACTCTTGGATGCTCTTTTAACGTGTGCTCTTTTTGCAACATGTACAGAACAAAAGAGTATACAGAAAGACCATGGGATGAGATAAAGATGGAAATTGATCTAGCTGCAAAACATATTCCTGATTCAAGAAGAATTTTTTTGGCAGATGGGGACGCCCTAAATCTTTCTACAGAAAGGATGCTTCAGATCCTTGATTATATCTATCAGAAGTTCCCTAAACTAGAACGCGTGTCCTGCTATGCCATGCCAAAGAATTTACTTGAAAAAACTCCTGAAGATTTGAAAAAGCTCTATGATGCAGGTCTTAAGATGTTCTATATTGGTATAGAAAGTGGTTCCGATATAATATTGAAAAAGGTTACAAAAGGAGCTACTGCTCAGACAATAGTCAAAGCCTGCCAAAAGGCAAAGGATGCAGGATACACTCTTTCATGTATGATAATACTGGGTCTTGGAGGAAAGACCTACACAAAAGAAAATGCTGTTGATACAGCTAGTGTAGTTAGTGCTGTTTCTCCAGATTACCTTGGTGCTCTTACATTATATCTTGAAGATGGAGTGAGGGAGGAGTTTATGACAAAATTCAAAGAACCGTTTGTTCCAGTAGATGATGTTGATGCCTTAGATGAGCTAGAAATTCTTGTAAGTAAAATAGATTCCAAAAAACCAATTGTTTTTAGATCAAATCACGCATCAAACGCTTACGTGATAGGCGGAACACTTCCTGCAGAAAAAGAAAGGCTACTGCATGAGATTTCTGCCCTAAAGACAAATCCAGAACTTTGCAGGCCAAAGGAAGTTAGAAGATTTTAACAATTCCCTCTACGCACGAAAACTGAAGCTAGATAATACCTCGTACGTTATGATTTGTTGGAAGTAAATCTTGTATCATTTACTTACTTACTAATGGTTTAATGCTGGAAAACACTGATGAATTCTAGTAAAAGTGAATGAAAAATAAGGAAATAATAAACAGAATCCAAGAAAACATCATAGGCCCACAAATAGTAATGATTGCCGATAGAAAGGGGAACATTTTAGATTGTAACATTGGAGATTCTATAGGAAAAATTGTTGAGCTAAATGAATTATCCTATATTGCTAAGATGATTTCAATTCGTTCCGAGATAGCAGATTATCGCACTCTTTTGCGAGGACTAGAAATGGATGTGAGTATATTTGCGGATGTTTATGCACTAACAGAATTAGTTGATAAAGATCGAATTCTAATTATTGTTATCCCAAAAATAATCAATCTGCTGGAAGCTATTAATTTAATATCAAATGTTAACATATTCAAAGAAATAGAAACTGAACTAGAATCTGGACGATAGATGTAAAAAATAATCAGATTCTTGAGTATCAGCACATTCTGTAAATGATTGAATGCACAAGAATAATACTTTTTCATTGGTCTTGTTTTACACTTTTTGGCAAGTCGCGTTTCCTTCCTAGTGCTACTGCCATTGTGTGCTCTATGAAGGAGGCAGCTGCAAGAACTATGATACCAAAAACTCCAAGATCAGCTTGAACCAGAGCAAGCCATATTGCTGCTCCACTAGACTCTATAATGCTAAAGACAATGGTACGTTTGTCAGCAAATCTTTCGAAAAGTCTTCTGTGTTTGAATACGTTGTCTGATAATGTGTGTTCAACAATAAGCAAGCCGGCCAGCACAACTGCTGCAATAAAAGCATCTAAGCCGGCAAAGGCCTCAAGACTTGCTAAAATAAGCCACAGTACCCATATTGTGGTTTCAATTACACTAACAACTGCTTTTTGTGCAATTGGAACTCTGCGAAAATCAAGGAGGCTTCTGTTATTGATAACGTTATATGAAATAATATGTTCAATTGTAAAACCAACTATTAGAACAACGACTGCGATAATGCTAGAATAAATATCTGCTGCAGCAAGTGCAATCGCAAGCCAAGCTACAAGTGTGATTACTTCGATTGCAGTGAAAATAGCAATTTGTATTCTTTGATTTATCATAGTCAACCCCTTGATTTTTTCCTCTCATTGATAATTTCCTTTTATTGTATTTAATCAATGAGAAGAATTTCTGAGCAAAGTATAAAATCAGAATCTATGACTCTGATCACTTTGCACAGCACTTGGGACACCTTCCTCCAAGTATAGAAATGTCAACTTTCTCTCCTTTATGCAATCAATTGAAATCTCCAAATCAATTTTTGTTCGTAACGGAACTATTTTAATCCCAAGATAGGTGGTGGGTCCACAGGGATTCGAACCCTGGATCTTCGCCGTGTAAGGGCGACGTCATAACCGGCTGGACTATGGACCCAAACAAAGCTCCTATTTAAAATGCATTTAAACTTTGAGAATTTCATAAAAAAAAAGGAAAATGTAGAAATTGTCATGAGCTAAATTTGATACATGGTTGATGTAACTTTCTTTTCAAGCCCTATAGGCCTTGGACATGCAACTAGAGATATAGCTATAGCTCAACATCTTGATAACATATCAATAAAGTTTGTCAGTGGCGAAGGAGCAGCAAAATTATTTTCAGAACATGGTTTTGAAACAGAAAATAAATACAAACCACCACTTTTTGATGTTCAAAATGGCATACTCCAGAATCCTCTAAAATGGCTTTTGAAATATTACTCTTATTACAAAGAATGCAAGGAAATCTCAGCAACTACAATAGAAAAAGAGAGACCAAAACTAGTTGTAAGTGATGAGGATTTTGCATCTTTAAGCATAGCACAAGAAAAAAAACTGAGAACTGTATTGATTACTGACATACTAGAAACAAAATTTGCCAAAGGGTTTGGTTCGTTAATAGAGAAAAAGATGAATCGATCTATGAGGGACATAATGAAAAAATGTGATGTTGTAATTCTTCCAGAAAGCGGTTCTGATGAGGCCAATATACGAAGAATTGGTCCAATAGTTAGAATGACTAATCATTCAAGAGAAGGATTGAGAAGAAAATTTTCCTTTAATAAAAAAACTATTGTAGTAAGTATTGGTGGTACTAGTGCGGGTCAATTTTTGATAGAAGCTGTGATTAAGGTCTTCAACAAGCTCAAGTTAGATGCTGAACTTGTCATTGTTTCTGGTCCATCTTTGAAAATCCCAGATGACAAAATACGAAATTTTGGCTTTGTGAACAATTTGCATGAAATCATTTATGCAGCAGATCTGATAATTTCTCTTGCTGGGAAATCCACCATTGGTGAATCCAAATCTTATGGAACTCCTGGTATTTTCATACCGATAAAGGATCATTTTGAACAGGAAGAAAATGCAAAGGAGTTAGGTTTCTCTTTTGAGGATCTTTTTCGCTTAGAAACTCTAATACCTGACAAGCTTAATGAAAAAAGAAATCCCGTAATGTCTGATGGTGCACAAAAGGCTGCTAATTTGATAAATACGCTACTATGATTTCAGTTATTTTGTTGAAAGTTAATGCATCCGGTTATTTCTTTACATAGTTTTTCGTTGTGTACTAGTCCTACATCTGGGATATATTGCAAAATGTGGTTTGTATTCTTGTCCTTGAATAATTCACCTTGTTCTAGATCTTTCAACTATCTATACCTCAAAAAAAGACACCGCATTGCATTCATGTGTACTAATCTCAATTCAAGATATTAAAGAATACGTAGAAATGATTCGAAGCACCTCTCAAGTGATTTTTTAGGCGCCAACAGGTTCATTCTTGTTAAATTTGATAATACATGAAACATGATATCCTTGCCTATCCTGATTTTTACCCAATGCTTTATACAAGGATTTTAAGAGTTGTAATAAAGTTTTGAAAAATCTTGTTATTGCCAAGTTTGGAGGAAGTGCCATAGGAATAGATGGCAAGCTAATCCCAATCATAATCAAAAGAATAAATGAATTAAAAAAAGATGCAAAAGTGATTGCTGTCTTTTCAGCACCTTTAACTTTATCTGATGGAAAGCAAAGATCGCTTACAGACATTGCTCTTGCACTTGGTCAAAAAGCACAGACAGGACATTCTGTAAACGTTGAAGAGCTAAAAAAACCGTATCAGAAAATACTAGAGTTTGTTGATAAAAAATACCATGAAGAATGCAAAAAAATAACCGATTCTTTTTTGGAAAAATCATTTCAAGCTATAAGACTAGCTACAGAAAAAAAAGAATTTGTTGATGTAACAAGATCACGAACACTTGCCTATTCTGGAGAGATCCTCATGTCGTACATCATGGATTATGTTCTAAAAAGTGCTGGCATGAAATCAAGTGTGATAGGTTTTGAAATATGGCCTATAATAACAGACAACAACATAGAATCTGCAAACTTTCTTGCTAGTCAGTCTGCCCAAAGCATAGAAGCGACAGAAGTATTGCTGGAAAAAAATGATGTATTATCAATAGGCGGATTCATTGGTAAAACAGGAGATGGATTAGAAACAACATATGAACGCGGGGGTTCTGATAGAACTGCTGCAGATCTTGGGATATTATTCAGTAAAAAATATAATACTACAATAGATTTTGAAAAAGATAGCGCAGTACGTTCCGCAGATCCTAGAATAGTAAAAGATGAGCTGGAAGACATAAACCAGCTCTCTTACAAT
>Ga0209341_10001906_pt1 | contig 20259 bp, 14 predicted proteins | sample RifCSP13_2_FD_184020 | JGI IMG/M metagenome (GOLD analysis project Ga0209341, IMG submission 184020) | Soil microbial communities from Rifle, Colorado - Rifle CSP2_sed 13_2 (SPAdes) (version 2) | ecosystem: Environmental > Terrestrial > Deep subsurface > Rock core/Sediment | place: Rifle... | reverse complement strand
CGAGCGCAGCAGCGGGCCCTCGTGCTGGCCGTGGACCTCGACGAGCCCGCCCCCGAGCTTCGCCAGCGCCGAGACCGGAACCAGCTGTCCCCCTATCCGGGCCGAGCCGCGACCCTCGGATGCGATCGTTCGGGCCAGGACGACCTCGCCGTCCTCCGCCCATCCCGCCTCCTGGGCCGAGGCCGAAGCGTCGAACCGCGCCTGGACCCGCGCCGACACCGCGCCGGCCCGCACGAGGTGCGAGCCCGCCCGCCGTCCCAGCGCGAGCGCCAGCCCGACGGTCACCAAGGTCTTGCCCGTCCCGGTCTCGCCCGTCAGAACGTTGAGACCCGGATGCAGCTCCAACTCCAGGTCCTCGATAACGCCGAGGCCTGCGATGTGGAGCTCGTGGAGCACCTAGCGGCTCCCGGGAACCTGGGCACCGTCCTTGCCCGGAAGATCGAACTTCTCCCGCACGAGGGCGTGGAACGCCGGTGCGTCCCGGCGCCGCACGAAGCGCGCCGGCGTCGCGGCGCCCTCGATCCGCACCCGCGCGCCCACGGGGAGCTCGAGGCTCGCACGGCCGTCGGCCGATAGCAGGCCCGGCTCCTCGCCCACTACCTCCAGCGCGACCCGCTGGTCTGCGGCCAGGACGAGCGAGCGGTCGAAGACCATGTGCGCCGCGACCGGAGTCACGATCACGCAGGGGACCCAGGGCGAGACGATAGGTCCGCCGGCACTGAACGAGTAGGCGGTCGAGCCCGTAGGCGTCGCGACGATGACCCCATCGGCGGAGAACGTGGTCACGTAGGTCTCGTCCACGAAGACCGCCAGGCGGATCAGCCGGTGCCGGGCGTTCTTCTCGACTATCACCTCGTTCAGGGCCCACTGAGGCTCGACGTCGGAGCCCTCCACCTCGGCCTGGACCGCCAAGCGCTCCTCGATCCGCGCCGAGCCGTCGAGCATCCGCTCCAGGACCGGGGTCGCCTCCTCGGGGTCTATCTCGGTGAGGAAGCCCACGCGTCCGACCTTCACGCCGAGCACTGGGACGTCGGCGCGCGAAGCCACGTGCGCAGCCCTCAGGAATGTGCCGTCCCCGCCCACCGACACGACGAGGTCCAGTCCGCGCGCGAACGCGGTCGCGCGCGCGGTGTCCTCCGCCTCCGCCCCGTCGAGACGGCTCGTGGCGATGCTCCGCCTTTCCAGCCAGGACGAGAGCGACGCCGCCGCCTCGACGGCCGCGGAGCGGGCCGGGTGCACGACGAACCCGACGGCCTTCATGACCCGCCCTCCGATCCGCCGATGACGAGCGCCCGAGCCTGCTCGATCGCGGTCGCCACGTCGAGCGCAGCCGCGCCAACACCCTTCCTCGCGTGTAGCGGGAACTCGACGTTGCCGGCCGGGCCGGCGAGCGGCGAAGCCATCGCGGCGAGCGGGGCCAGTCCGGCGCTCTCGCACGCGCGCGCGACCCCTTCGATGCAGCGCGACCACACGACCTCGTCCCGGACGACGCCTCCCCGTCCCACGTCCCGCGGCCCCGCTTCGAACTGCGGCTTGACAAGCACCACCAGGTCCGCCCCGTCCGCCGCGACGTCTGTGAACACGGGCACGACGAGTCGGAGCGAGATGAAGGACAGGTCAGCCACCACGAGCTCCGAAGCGTAGGGCAGATCCGCGAGCCGGACATCGCGGATGTTCGTGCGCTCCATGACCGTGACGCGCTCGTCGTTGCGCAAGGACCAGGCGAGCTGGCCGTAGCCGACATCCACGGCGACCACGTGACGCGCGCCGCGAGCCAGCAGGCAATCCGTGAACCCTCCGGTAGATGCTCCGGCGTCCAGGCACCGCCTCCCGCGCGCATCGATCGCGAACCGCTCGAGCGCGGCGTCCAGCTTGTCACCACCCCGCGAGACGAACCGCCGGGCCGGGCCGATGAGCTCGAGCGACTCGGCGGGGTCGACCATCGTCGAGGGCTTGGCGGGCCGGCCGCCCACCAGCACCAAGCCGTCGCGAACGGCCACCTGCGCCTCGGTCCGCGTGGCGGCCAGGCCGCGACGCACTAGCTCAGCGTCGAGCCGCCGGCGCACCACGGCGCTCGGGCTCTCAGACCTCGGTGCCGGCGCTGGAGGGCTCGGATGCGGCGGCGGTCGCGGGCTTGGCGGTCGAGCGCTTGGCCGTGCGCCGCTTGGCGGTGCTCCGCTTCCCAGCGGGCTTGCCGCCACGCTCTAGGTCGCGGACCCGCTTGCGGAGAGCATCGACGTCGTCGCGGGTGGCCAGACCGAGGGTCTTGACCTGCGAGCGCACCTCGCTGCGGACCAGGTCGGTGAGCCGCTCGCGGTTCTTGTTGGACCACTCGAGGAGATCCTTCGCGGTCCTCTTGACCTGTTCGCGACCCTGGCCCTTGGCCACCGCCTTCGCCAGGTCCTGCGCGTTCGCGGGCGTGAGTCTGCCCATCGCGCCCATCGCGGCTTCCATGTACCTGCGGACCTCGTCCATGACCATCTCGATCACTCCTGTCCGGGCTGGTTCCGGTGGGTTCCCCTTAGGCGCCGACAGCGCCTCCGCCAAGGATACTGCCGCGCCGTCCGGTCCGGACAGGCCGGGCACGACTACGGGTCGGCGGGCCGAAGGAGCGCGGCGACGTCCTCGGCCACGTAGGTCGGCTGGGGTCCGCCCGCGCCGGCCTGTGGCCGGGTGGACACACCGCTGAGCACCAGCATCGAGTCCCATCCCAGCCGGACGGCCCCCTCGATGTCTGTATCGAGCCGGTCCCCGACCACCAGGGGGCGGCCACCTCCGCCTCGCCTCAACGCCGCCTCGAACAGAGGAGAGAACGGCTTGCCGACCACCTCGGGCGTGGCGCCGGTGGTCGTAGTTATGACCGCGAGCAGCGCGCCCGCCCCAGGCCACAGGCCGTCCCCGGCCGGGCATGAGGCGTCGGGGTTCGTGGCTACCAACCGGGCGCCCCGCTGGACCAACAGGCTGGCGGTCTTCAGCCTGTCGTACGTGACCGACCCGTCGAACCCGACGACGACCACGTCGGCGCCGTCGGGCTCGCCATCCAGCACCTCGAGCCCGGCGTCGGCTAGGGCGCGGCGGACACCCTCCTGCCCGACCACGTAGGCACGCCCCCCACCGCGAGCGGCGAGCAGCTCCGCAGTCGCGAGTGCCGACGTGACCACCTCCGTAGGATCCGCGTCGATGCCGAGCCCACGGAGCTTGGCGGCCACCTGCTCGGGCGTGCGCGCGGAGTTGTTGGTCAGGAAGACGGGTCGCGCGCCCGCTCGGCGCAGCTCCGCCAACGTGGAGGGGGCGGCCGGAACGGGCTCCTGGCCGCGGAAGAGCACCCCGTCCAGGTCGAACAGGAGGCAGTCGTAGGCGTCGGCGAACATCAGCCGGCCAGACGCTCCAGGGCCCGCTCGTACTCGGCGATCCCCGGGCGCATAACTAGCGCGAGCTTCAGATGCCCGATCGCGCGCGTCCGAGCGCCCGTCCGCTCACAGGCCAGGGCGAGCGCGAAGTGGGCGTAGTCGTTCGCAGGGTCGATCTGCACCGCCTTGGCGAACTCGCGGCGCGCGTGCTCGGCCAGCCCCGACATGAACAGCGCCCGGCCGAGCGCCTCCCGGATCGACGCCTTCTCCGGCTCGAGCCGCTTGGCGCGCCGGAGCACGATCGCGGCCTGATGGGGGTGCCCGTCCCGAAGCAGCGTCGTGCCCCGCGCGAACAGCTCGTAGGCGTGCTCGGGCGGGGTTCCGGCTTCGAGGCGGCTGCTATACATGGTGCGTGTCCCGCATCTCACCCTTCGTCGGCCTGCTCTTCGACCGTTCCCGCGTCGGGTCGCTCGACGAAGTGACCGCTCCGCCCTACGACGTCGTCTCCGAGGCCGAGCGCCTCCGCTACCTGAACGCGAGCCCCTACAACGTGATACGCCTGGACCTCGGGGAGGAGCGTCCCGGTGTGGGCCAGGTGGAGGACAAGTATAGGCGGGCCGCCTCTGAGCTCCGGTCGTGGCGCGATCAGCTGGTGCTGGTCCCCACGAACGTTCCGTCCTACTTCGCGTACGAGATGCGGTTCTCGCTCCACGGCACGCCTCGACGCATCCGGGGGCTCGTCTGCGCGGTCGAGCTGGAGGACTGGGGCGGCTCGATCGTCCCTCACGAACGCACCATGAAGGGTCCGGTTCAAGATCGGCTCGAACAGCTAAGGGCTGCGCGGACGAACCTTTCGTGCATCCATGCCGTGTTCCGCGGTCCAAGCGCTCCGCTGGCCGCCTTCCTGGACGCGGCCGCGGCCGGCTCCGAGCCCCACGCCATGGCGACCGACGAGGCCGGCGTCGAGCACCGGCTGTGGATCTGCCCGCCGGGTCCCGAGGTAGCGGGATGGCTCGCTGACGAGCCCCTGATGATCGCCGACGGGCACCACCGCTACACGACCGCACTCCGCTACCGCGACGAGATGCGCGGGGTGCACGGCGCGGGTCCGTGGGACCAGGTGATGATGCTCGTCGCCGACGCGTCGGTCGAGGAGCCGCCGGTGCTGCCCTTCCACCGGATCCAGGCGACGGGCCCGACCCCGACGGGAGGCGCGCGGGTGCGCGATCTCGAGGAGGTGCTCGAGACCGTGAGCGACAGCGGACTGCTCGTGGGGGTCGTGACCGCGCACGAGGGCGTCGTGACGCACCGAGTGCTGGAGCTCGCCGGGGACCCGCCCGCCGTCTGTGCCCTCCACGCGCAGATCCTCACGGACCATGAGGACAGACTCCGGTTCACCCCGGACGCGTTCGAGGCCGAGGCCGCCGTCCGCTCCGGCGCGGCGGTCGCCTCCTACCTGCTGCCGCCGACCGATGCCGCGACGATCCGCTCGGTCGTCGACCGCGGCGACCGCCTACCCCAGAAGTCGACGTTCTTCTGGCCAAAGCCGCTCACCGGGCTGGTGATCCGCCCTCTCGACCCCTGACCTACTCGGGTTCCAGTCGCTCGAGCTTCTTGATACCCGACGCGACTACCTCCGTGAGGCTCCGCGCACCGGCTCCGCTCCGGTAGAAACGCCTGACCAGCTGGCCATGCACCAGGACATCGTCGCCCTTGGCGAGACCTTTCAGGGCCTTCTTGCCGACGTCCTTGTGCCAAGCGGCGACGGGCAGGGGGAGAAGGCGCCGGCCGGCTTCCGGAACGGAGAGCCGGAGCTCGGTCACCTCGTCGCCCGAGGGCATCCGCCGCTCGACCGGATCGGCAGCGACCGTGCCCGCAAGGACGACTACGTTCACCGTGACCATCCAACTCCCCCCTTCCGCGTCGGACGCTAACACCCCCCACCGACATGCCTAGACTCGGAAGCGTGGAACCGGTTGTCTTCGAGGTAGCGGACGGCATCACCGCGATCGACACGTTCTTCGGCGGGCGCGAGCGCTACACGGCCGCGTACCTGCTCGAGGCCGAAGGGCCCACACTGGTGGAGACGGGACCCTCCACCTCGCTCGAGCCCGTCGTCGCGGGGCTGCAGAGGCTGGGGATCGGCCCGAGCGATCTCGCGCACGTGGTGCTGACCCACATCCACCTCGACCACGGAGGCGGCGTCGGCGCGATCGCCGAGCGGTACCCGAACGCGACCGTCTGGGTCCACGAACGCGGGGCGCCGCACCTCGCCGATCCCGCGCGCCTGGTCGCGAGCGCCACGACGATCTACGGCCCGGAGCGCATGACCTCGCTGTTCGGACCCGTCGTACCCGTTGCGACGGATCGGATCCGGGCGCTTCACGACGGCGAGGTGATCGAACTCGGCGGGAGATCCCTTCTGGTGCTCGACGCGCCGGGGCACGCGAAGCACCAGGTCGCACTCGCGGACTCGCGCAGCGGCGCGGTGTTCACGGGCGACGCGCTGGGCATCCATCCACCGGACGTCTCCGTCCTGCGGCCCGCGACGCCGCCGCCCGACTACGACCTGGAGCAGGCCGTCGCCACGATCGAGCGGATCCGCGGCCGCGCCAGGGACACGATGGTTCTGTTCGCGCACTTCGGACCAGTGCACGAGGTGGACCGCATCTGTGACTTGGCCGTCGAACGCTTCCGCCGATGGACGGAGACCGTACGCGTAGCGATGGATTCGACGGACGACCTCGACGAGATCGTCGCCGTCCTCGAACGGCTGGCGCAGCAGGACGTGGAGACGGGCTCCCAGGCCGAGCTCGACATGCAGAGGATGGAGACGCTATCGAGCATCCGCATGAACGCGATGGGCATCGTCCGGTACTGGACCAAGCGGCGCGAAAGGGAGACTGGAAGCTCACGGAGCGAGCCCGAGGGAACGGGCGAGTAGCCCCTGGACGGGGGTTCGGGCGGATCAGGCGAGCTGCGCTGCGCGCTCGGCAGCGTCGAACGCGCTGGGGTCGTGACGCACGATCTTGCGGAACTCGCGCTGGGCCTCCTGTGGGTGGCCCGAACGCTCGAGGATGTCGCCCGTCACGTACCACACCCGCAGGACCTCGGGGGAGGCGACATCGTCCCGCGTTCGGATCCGCCGGAGCATCCCGAGGGCCTGGTCGAACTTCCCCTGATCGGCGAGCGCGCTCGCTGCCACGATCACCGCCTCGGCCTTGGCCGCGACCGGGATCCCACGGGCCGCGAGCGCCTCCTCGGCGAGCGGGACCGCGCGATCTCCCCGGCCCACCGAGCGCAGGCAGTCCGCGATGATGTGGTTCTGGTCGGCGCGCCCCGACATCCGCCGGTACGCCTGCATCTCCGAGAGCGCCTCCTGGTAACGCTCCAGCCCATACAGCGCCAAGCCCAGGACCTCCCGGACGGCGGGCGCCCGGGGCGCCAGCCGCTTGGCATCGGCGGCCTCGGCTGCCGCGCCCGGAGCGTCGCCGCGCTCGAGCAGTTGCACGGCCCTTTCGAGCCGCCTGGTGGCGTCCTCGGCCCGGCCGGGCTTGGACATGTGGCGGAGCTCGACCACAACGTCGTTAGGCAGCACCGTCTGACGGCGGGTCTTCGGGCCGCTCCGTTGGCCCGAGCGCGGGCGCATCGCCTTCGGCACAGTGTGCAGCGTACCCGCCACCCCTGGGGGCAGACCCGCACGGCATCCCCGGACGCGCGAGGGCCGCGCCTTGCGGCGCGGCCCTTCGCGAAGATGTCCCGGCGGCGACCTACTCTCCCACCCAGTTGCCCAGGCAGTACCATCGGCGCTGGAGGGCTTAACTTCCGGGTTCGGGATGGGACCGGGTGTATCCCCTCCGCCATGGCCACCGAAACGGCTGCTCGGATCTGGATCGATCCGACACCTGTGGGAGCGCGGCCCCCGAGCAGAGCTCGGGAACTGCGATAGCGAGCGCGAGCAAGGTCAAGTCCTCGGCCTATTAGTACCGGTCGGCTCAACGTGTTGCCACGCTTACACCTCCGGCCTATCAACCTCGTGGTCTGCGAGGGGCCTTACCTGGTTACCCAGTGGGAGACCTCATCTAGGGGCGAGTTTCGCACTTAGATGCTTTCAGCGCTTATCTCTTCCGAACGTGGCTAACCAGCCGTGCCGCTGGCGCGACAACTGGCACACCAGAGGTTCGTCCGCCCCGGTCCTCTCGTACTAGGGGCAGCTCCCCGCAAGTCTCCTACGCCCACGACGGATAGGGACCGAACTGTCTCACGACGTTCTAAACCCAGCTCGCGTGCCTCTTTAACGGGCGAACAGCCCGACCCTTGGGACCTGCTCCAGCCCCAGGATGAGACGAGCCGACATCGAGGTGCCAAACCGCTCCGTCGATATGGACTCTTGGGAGCGATCAGCCTGTTATCCCCGGGGTACCTTTTAGCCGTTGAGCGACGACCCTTCCACAAGGAGTCGTCGGATCACTAGGCCCTGCTTTCGCACCTGCTCGACCCGTCGGTCTCGCAGTCAAGCTCCCTTGTGCCCTTGCACTCGACGCCTGATTGCCAACCAGGCTGAGGGAACCTTTGGGCGCCTCCGTTACTCTTTAGGAGGCAACCGCCCCAGTTAAACTGCCCACCAGGCGCTGTCCCCGATCCGGATCACGGACCGAGGTTAGAGTCCCAACAGATGAAGGGCGGTATTTCAAGGTTGGCTCCACCCGAGCCGAAGCCCGGGCTTCAAAGCCTCCCGCCTATCCTACGCAACACCTGCCAGAACCCAACACCAAGCTGCAGTAAAGGTCCCGGGGTCTTTCCGTCCTGTCGCGGGTAACGAGCATCTTTACTCGTACTGCAATTTCGCCGAGTCCCCGGTTGAGACAGTGCCCAAGTCGTTACACCATTCGTGCAGGTCGGAACTTACCCGACAAGGAATTTCGCTACCTTAGGACCGTTATAGTTACGGCCGCCGTTTACTGGCGCTTAGGTTCAAAGCTTCGCTCCCCTAAGGGAGCTGACCTCTCCCCGTAACGTTCCAGCACCGGGCAGGTGTCAGTCCGTATACATCGTCTTGCGACTTCGCACGGACCTGTGTTTTTAGTAAACAGTCGCTTGGGCCTGGTTTGTGCCACCACATCGAGCTCAGGCCGCGAAGGCCCTCACCCTACCGTGGTCCTCCTTCTCCCGAAGTTACGGAGGCAATTTGCCGAGTTCCTTAACCAGGGTTCTCTCGATCGCCTGAGTATTCTCTACTTGCCCACCTGAGTCGGTTTGGGGTACGGGCACCTCAACCACTCGCTAGAGGCTTTTCTCGGCAGCATGGGATCAGTCGCTTCACCTAGAGCGGCTCGGCATCGTGCCTCAGGGTTAACGGCTCCCCGGATTTGCCTAGGGAACCCCCCTACACACTTGCCCCACGACGACCATCGCGTGGGTCGACCTACCCTCCTGCGTCCCCCCTTCGCTTCCCTAGTACCGAGTCGGTCGGTAGCCCCCGAAGGGGTTCCCTTAGTACCTCGGATTCGGGATGGGCGCGGATGAGGTGGTACTGGAATATCAACCAGTCGTCCATCGCCTACGCCTGTCGGCCTCGGCTTAGGTCCCGACTAACCCTGGGCGGATGAACCTTCCCCAGGAACCCTTGGGCATTCGGCGGACGGGCTCCTCCCCCGTCTTTCGCTACTCATGCCGGCATTCTCACTTCTTGCGCGTCCACCGCTGGGTTACCCCGCCGCTTCACTCGCGCAAGAACGCTCCCCTACCGATCCCTCGGCCTGGACGTACAGGGCCTCCCCTGTACGCCGAGCCATGATGAGAGATCCCGCAGCTTCGGTGTCGTGCTTGAGCCCCGTTACATCATCGGCGCAGGACCACTTGACCAGTGAGCTATTACGCACTCTTTCAAGGATGGCTGCTTCTAAGCCAACCTCCTGGTTGTCTGGGCGATCCCACATCCTTTCCCACTTAGCACGAACTTAGGGACCTTAGCTGGCGGTCTGGGTTGTTTCCCTCTCGGCTACGGAGCTTAGCCCCCGCAGCCTCACTCCCGGACTCTGGAGCATCGGCATTCGGAGTTTGACTGAGGTCGGTAAGCTTGTGGGCCCCCTAGCCCAATCAGTGCTCTACCTCCGATGCTGAACGTCCGAGGCTGCCCCTAAAGGCATTTCGGGGAGAACCAGCTATCACCGAGTTTGATTGGCCTTTCACCCCTACCCACAGGTCATCCCCCAGGTTTTCAACCCTGGTGGGTTCGGTCCTCCACGAGGTCTTACCCTCGCTTCAACCTGCCCATGGGTAGATCACTCGGCTTCGGGTCTAGGGCGTGCGACTGTGCGCCTATTTCAGACTCGCTTTCGCTTCGGCTTCGTCAGGAGACTTAACCTCGCCGCACACCGCTAACTCGCCGGCTCATTCTTCAAAAGGCACGCCGTCACCCCCGCTGGTCACCCAGCGAAGGCTCCGACAGCTTGTAGGCTCACGGTTTCAGGTGCTCTTTCACTCCCCTCCCGGGGTGCTTTTCACCTTTCCCTCACGGTACTGGTTCACTATCGGTCGCCAGGGAGTGCTTAGCCTTAGGGGGTGGTCCCCCCGGATTCACACGGGATTCCTCGGGCCCCGTGCTACTCGGGAACACTGCTCGGAGGTCGGTCGCGTTTCGACTACGGGGCTGTTACCCCCTGTGGCGGCCCGTTCCATGGCCTTCGTCTACGTGCCGACTTTGTAACTCCGCGAGTGCACCGGTGTGCACCCATGCAGGTCCCACGACCCCGACCCGGCAACGCCACCGGGCTATCGCACCGGGTCGGTTTAGGCTGATCCCCGTTCGCTCGCCGCTACTAGGGGAGTCGCGGTTGCTTTTCTTTCCTCGCCCTACTGAGATGTTTCACTTCGGGCGGTTCCCTCCTCAGGCCCTATGTATTCAGACCTGGGTGACCGGGCATGACCCCGGCCGGGTTTCCCCATTCGGACATCTCCGGATCGAAGCCTTCTCGGCGGCTCCCCGAAGCTTTTCGCAGCCAGACGCGTCCTTCATCGGCTCCTGGCGCCAAGGCATCCACCGTAAGCCCTTACTAACTTGACTGTAGATGCTCGCGCTCGCTATCGAGTTCTCAAGGTGCTCGGAGGCTCGCACCCCCAGAGCTGAACAGTGTGCCCGGCAGACTCCTCCGCTCTCCCCGATCGCGTTCCACTTCCCTCGCGGGACGTACTTGCGAACGGCTCGAGCGAGATCGCCTGCCGAGTAGCCAGTGCACCGACCTGGAGTCTTCCGGTCGTCGGCACGTTCGTCCGACCAGACCGGAGTGCCAAGTGGCTCCTTAGAAAGGAGGTGATCCAGCCGCACCTTCCGGTACGGCTACCTTGTTACGACTTCACCCCAATCGCGAGCCCCACCTTCGACGGCTCCCTCCCAAAGGGTTGGGCCACCGGCTTCGGGTGTTGCCCACTTTCGTGGTGTGACGGGCGGTGTGTACAAGGCCCGGGAACGTATTCACCGCAGCATTGCTGATCTGCGATTACTAGCGACTCCGACTTCACGGGGTCGGGTTGCAGACCCCGATCCGAACTGAGCGCGGCTTTTTGGGATTCGCTCCCCCTCGCGGGATCGCAGCCCTTTGTACCGCGCATTGTAGCATGCGTGCAGCCCTGGACATAAGGGGCATGATGACTTGACGTCATCCCCACCTTCCTCCGGTTTGGCACCGGCAGTCTCCCTAGAGTTCCCGGCTTTACCCGCTGGCAACTAAGGACAAGGGTTGCGCTCGTTGCGCCACTTAAGGCAACACCTCACGGCACGAGCTGACGACAGCCATGCACCACCTGTGCAGGCTCCGTAGAGCGCCGGCTTTCACCGGCTTTGCCCTGCATGTCAAGCCCAGGTAAGGTTCTTCGCGTTGCATCGAATTAAGCCGCATGCTCCGCCGCTTGTGCGGGCCCCCGTCAATTCCTTTGAGTTTTAGCCTTGCGGCCGTACTCCCCAGGCGGGGTGCTTAATGCGTTAGCTTCGGCACGGACGGGGTCGATGTCCGCCCACACCTAGCACCCAACGTTTACGGCTAGGACTACCAGGGTATCTAATCCTGTTCGCTCCCCTAGCTTTCGCGCCTCAGCGTCAGGCAAGGCCCAGAGATCCGCCTTCGCCACCGGTGTTCCTCCTGATATCTGCGCATTTCACCGCTACACCAGGAATTCCGATCTCCCCTACCTGCCTCCAGCCCGGAAGTATCGGATGCAGTCCCGGGGTTGAGCCCCGGGCTTTCACAACCGACTTTCCGGGCCGCCTACGCGCGCTTTACGCCCAATGAATCCGGACAACGCTCGTCCCCTACGTGTTACCGCGGCTGCTGGCACGTAGTTAGCCGGGACTTCTTCTCCAGGTACCGTCAGTCTCCCTTCGTCCCTGGCGAAAGGGGTTTACGACCCGAGGGCCTTCATCCCCCACGCGGCGTCGCTGCGTCACGCTTTCGCGCATTAGCGCAATATTCCCCACTGCTGCCTCCCGTAGGAGTCTGGGCCGTGTCTCAGTCCCAGTGTGGCTGGCCGTCCTCTCAGACCAGCTACCCGTCGTCGCCTTGGTAGGCCGTTACCCCACCAACAAGCTGATAGGCCGCGGGCCCATCCCGGACCGTCGGAGCTTTCCCGGCACGACCATGCGATCGCGCCGGAGTATCCGGTATTAGCTCAGGTTTCCCTGGGTTATCCCGGTGTCCGGGGCAGGTTGCCCACGTGTTACTCACCCGTTCGCCGCTCTCCCCTGAAGAGGGTTACCCCTCCTCAGGTTCCCGCTCGACTTGCATGTGTTAGGCACGCCGCCAGCGTTCGTCCTGAGCCAGGATCAAACTCTCCGTAGAGAACCTTCCAGATCCGGCCCGAGGGCCGGCTTTGGGTTCGGTTGGAAAGTCGGCCTCCCCGAGCAGCACACCCGGATCGGCCTCCTGTGATTCGCTTTTCGTACGACCGTCTCGTTCCGGGCACGGCGAACCGCGCCCTTCCCTTGACGGGGAAACGCACTGGCTTTTGGCACACTGTTCAGTTCTCAAGGTGCGAGCGACACCCACGCGGAAGAACCCGCAAGGGGGGGTCGCGCCGACCATGCTACGGACGGCCGACCGAGGCGTCAACCGCAGGCACGGTTCGCGCCTCCACTGTGCAACTGCTCCCCTATCGTAGTCGCACGAAGCGCCGTCTGCCCACCTGCAGGACGTGACCTCGAAGAGCCTCGGGAGTAGCCTCCTCGTCGCTCATCGGCTCCCCGTCCAGACGCACGCCTCCTTGCTCGAACAGCCGGCGTGCCTCGGAATGGGAGGAGGCGAGACCGAGCCCGGCCAGGAGCCTCGGCAGGTAGACCGCGCCGTCCCGGACCGCGTCCCCGGGGATGTCCAGCTCCTCGATCTCGTCGGGGAGCTCGTGCTCGCGGTGCACCCGCTCGAAGCGAGCTTCGGCGGCCTCGCCCGCCCCGGAGCCGTGGTAGAGGTCCACCACCTCACGAGCCATGCGGCGCTTCTCGGTCCAGGGGTCGAGGGACCTTCCCGTCAGGCCCGCGGCCACACGATCGGCCTCGGCCGGTTCGGTGAAGAAGTCGAGGGTGAGGCGCCGGTACTCGGCGATCAGCTCGTCGGGCACGCGGGCGAGCTTGCCGAACATCACGTCGGGCTCGTCCGTGATCGCCACGTAGTTACTGAAGGACTGGCTCATCTTCTGCACGCCGTCGGTGCCCACCAGGAGTGGCATCGTGAAGGCCACCTGCGGATCCTGTCCCTCGGCACGTTGCAGGTCCCGCCCCACGAGCAGGTTGAATCTCTGGTCGGTGCCCCCGAGCTCGACGTCGGCCCGAACCGCGACCGAGTCCATCCCCTGCAGCAGCGGGTACAGGAACTCCATGATCGAGATCGGCTGTCCCTTCGCGTACCGCTTGGCGAAGTCGTCGCGCTCGAGCATGCGGGCCACCGTGTAGGAGGCGGTGAGCTTCAAGGCCCCCTCCATCCCCAGCGGCTCGAGCCACTCCGAGTTGTGGCGGATCTCGGTGCGCTCGCGGTCCAGGATCAGCCAGAACTCCTCCAGCAGGCGGTCGCGGTAGCCGAGCACCTCGTCCTTCGACAGGCGAGGCCGCGTCTCGCTCTTGCCCGAGGGGTCGCCGACGCGGGCCGTGAAGTCCCCCACGATGAGCACCGCGTCGTGGCCAGCGTCCTGGAACTGTCGGAGCTTGCGAAGCACGACCGCCCACCCGAGCGTGACTGCGGGCGCCGTCGGGTCCAGACCGAGCTTGACGCGGAGCGGGCGGCCAAGGGCCAGCTTGCGCTCGAGCTCCTCGGCAGGTACCACCTCGGCGGCGCCGGCCTGCAACATGGACAGGTCATCGGGGGCCATGCGCCGAAGGCTAGCAGTGCGCGGGTGCGCGGGCAGCGAGCCGGACCGGCCAGCGCCGGGACCTAGTCGGACACGGGCGCCGTGGGAAGATTGGATGTCCATGGCCAGACGCTCGCGGACCCTCGTTGCAGGCCTGCTGCTGTTCGCCCTAGCAGCCTCGGCATGTGACCTGCCGACCCTGCGCGAGGCGCGCGAACAGGCCGACGCCCTACCCGAGACCTCGTTCCTGTACGCGGCCGACGGCACGCTGATCACACGACTACACGCCGCCGAAGACCGGGTCTCGATCCGCTCGAGCAAGATCCCCGATGTCGTACGCGACGCGGTGATCGCCGCCGAGGACAAGGGCTTCTACGACCACAAGGGCCTGGACCTGCGCGCGCTCCTTCGCGCGGCTTACATCGACGCCACCACAGGGAAGGTGACCGAGGGCGGCTCGACCATCACGCAGCAGCTCGTGAAGAACGTCTACGTGGGCGATGAGGTGTCCCTCACGCGCAAGGTGCGCGAGGCACACCTGGCCTGGCAGCTGGAGCACACGCTGACCAAGGAACAGATCCTCACGAAGTACCTGAACACGGTCTACTTCGGCAACGGCGCCTACGGTATCCAGGCCGCGGCCGAGACGTACTGGGACGTGGATCCCCTCGACCTCTCGCTCGAGCAGTCCGCGTTGCTCGCCGGGCTGATCGCCGCGCCCGTGACCTTCGACCCAGTCACCCATCCCGTCCGCGCGAAGGCCCGACGCAAGCGAACGCTCCGCGCGATGCTCGAGCTCGGCATGATCGACCAGGTCCGCTACCAGCAGGCCGTCCAGACTCCCGTCACCCTGAACCTCACCGCCGAGGACGACGCCGTCTACGCGGTGCCCCACTTCGTCGACTACCTGAAGGAGTGGTTCCTGTCGAACCCGAGGTTCGGCGAGACCACGCAGGAGCGCTACGACCTGCTCTTCGAGGGCGGCCTGCAGATCGTGACGACGCTGGACCCCCAGATGCAGCAGGCGGCCGAGCGCGCGGTGTCCTCCGTGCTCACCGAACGCAGCGACCCCTACGGAGCGCTGACCGCCATCGATCCCCGCACCGGCTTCGTACGCGCGATGGTCGGCGGTCGCGACTACTGGAACGCAGACGACCGGTTCGCTCGCATCAACCTCGCCACCGGGGGCAGCACGGGGCGGCAGGCCGGCTCGGCGTTCAAGCCGTTCGCGCTGGTGGCGGCGCTCGAACACGGTGTCACGCGCTCGCAGCCGCTGAACGGCTCGTCGGCGCACATCCTCCTACAGGACGGCACCTACTGGGACCCGCAGAACGCTGAGGGCGGCGGCTACGGAACGATCTCGCTGGAGAGCGCCACCGTGAACTCGGTGAACATCGCGTACGCGAACCTCCTCGCGGTGATCGGCGCGGGCGACACGTACGCGGGAGCGGCGGCCACGGTCGAGACGGCGGTGCGGATGGGGATCCGCTGCTGTCCGCGCACCACCGAGCCGAACGGGCCGCTTGCGGCGGTGCCCTCGGCCGTCCTCGGCGTGAACGAGGTGAGCACCCTGGAGATGGCCTCGGCCTTCGGGACGATCGCGTTCGCGGGCCAACACGTGCAGCCCACGCCGGTCATAAGCATCACGACCGCCGACGGCGACGTGATCTACGAGGCCAGCTCCACCCCCAAGCCCGCGGTCGACCCCGCGATCGCTGGCGAGGCGGTGGACATCTTGAGCGGCGTCGTCCAGGGCGGAACCGGGACCGGCGCGAACATCGGGCGTCCTCAGTTCGGCAAGACGGGCACAGCTCAGAACGCGAGTGACGCGTGGTTCGTCGGCGCCATCCCCCAGCTCGCCACCGCGGTGTGGGTCGGGTTCCCGCAGGGACAGATCCCGATGTGTTGTGGCAACGTGCGCATCTCGACCGTGTACGGGGGGACCTGGCCGGCCTCGATATGGCGCGCGTTCATGCTCGAGGCAACGAAGGCCATGCCGGTGAAGGACTTCCCCGAGGCGCCCGACGTCGAGTACGTTACCCTGCGCGTCGACACCACGCAGGGCTGCCTGGCCAACCCCTACACCCTGCCTCAGAACGTCGACACCTTCCAGTACCTCGCCGGCACCGAGCCGACCCTGGAGGTGTGCACCGAGCCCTCCGCGTACCGGCTCCTGACGGTTCCGTCCGTGATCGGGCTCGAACGCGAGGCTGCGATCTCCACGCTCCGCGCCGCGGGGTTCGAGGTGGCCGTCGAGCTCGTGCCCTCGGACCAGCCCGAGGGCACGGTCATCGCGCAGGACCCCGAGCCTGGCGAGGTCCTGATCCAGACCGGGACGGTGACGATCACCGTCGTCAAGGGTGAACCCGAGCCCACACCGCCGCCGGTGGTCCTGCTCGATGTCCCCGACGTGATCGGCCTGACCCAGGGCGCGGCGACCTCGGCGCTCCGTAACGCTGGCTTCGAGGTATCGGTCTCTCTCGACCAGGAGTGCGATCCGCAGGATCCGGCGTGCGACTACCGTCAGGGCATCGTCTGGGCCCAGGCGCCCTCCGGAGGCGAGCAGGCGGAGGAAGGGTCGACCGTCACGATCGTCGTGAACCCGTAGAGGGGCCCGGCACGAAGGGCCGACCCAGCGAGACGAACGCGTTCCCGCGTTCCAGGTAGCGCCATCGTGGCCGCGCGCCGGGTCCCGTCCCGACCCCGACGCGCGTGGTCCGTGCGATCACCGGACGTGGGACCGGCTCACCCGCCGTGAGGAAGACCTCCGAGCCTCGAACCAGGTCGGCGCCGTTCTCGCCGCTACCGATCGCGAGGGCCTGCGTCAGCCGTCCCGGCCCCGAGCAGAACAGCCGAGGCTCCGAGCGGTTCCGGTGCGCTGCCATCGACCCGAGGCCCTCGAGCGGCTCGATCGCCCGCAGGAGCACGGCGCTCCCCTCCCCGTCGCGACCTGTCACGACGTTCGCGCAGAAGTGCATGCCGTAGGTGAAGTACACGTACAACCGGCCCGGGGGGCCGAACATCACCAGGTTCCGTGGTGTGGGGCCTGCGAAGGCGTGACTGGCGGGATCGTTCGGGCCGTAGGCCTCGACCTCGACGATCCGCCCGCACAGGCGGGTGCCGTCGGGCAGCCTTCGCACCAGCAGGCGGCCGAGCAGATCCGGCGCGACCTCCGTGGAGGGTCGCGCGAAGAAGGCGCGGGGCAGTCGCGGGCCCAGCCTCACCGGCCCTTCCGCAGGAAGCGGCGGAGCTTCGCGAGCGGCCACGCGTTGACCACGTCTTCCTTCGTAAGCCATCCGCGCTGGGCCGTCGCCACCCCGTAGCGCATCAGTTCGAGGTGCGTGGTCGAGTGCGAGTCCGTGTTCACCGCGAAGCGCACGCCGTGGCGCCTCGCCCACAGGATGTGTTCGTCCTTGAGGTCCAGGCGGTCGGGGTAGCCGTTCACCTCGAGCGCCGTGCCGGTGCGAGCCGCCGCTTTGAACACCTCGTCGAGGTCGAACTCGATCGGCGGCCGCTTGTTGATCAGCCGGGCGGTCGGGTGGCCGATGATCTGGACGAACGGGTTCTCCATCGCGCGGATCAGGCGGCGGGTCATCTCGTCCTTGCCCTGGGTGAAGTGCGAGTGGACGCTCGCCACGCAGACGTCGAAGCGCTCGAGGAACTCCGGGCCCCAGTCGACGCCGCCGTCGGGGTCGATGTTCAGCTCGGAACCATGGAGCAGCATCATCTTCGGGTAGCGCGATCGCAGGTCCTGCAGCTGCTCACGCTGGGCAAGCATCTTCTCGTCGGTCATCCGTTGCATCGCGAGGTTCGGTGCGTGATCCGTCACGGCGTAGTACGCGTAGCCGAGGGCCGCGGCCGTCTCGAGCATCTGCTCGAGCGTGGCCAGCCCGTCGGTCAGGTTCGTGTGCGTGTGGAGGTCGCCGCGCAGCTGCTTGCGCGTGAGGACGTCGGGCAGCGTACCGTCGAGCGCTGCCTCGACCTCGCCTCGGTCCTCGCGCAGGGTCGGCGGGATGAGTGGCAGGCCGAGCTTCGCGTACACCTCCTCCTCGGTCTTCGCGACGATCAGCCGACCGGTCTTGGCACGGTACAGGCCGTACTCGTTCAGCTTGAGGCCCTTGCGAACCGCCATCTCGCGGATCCGGATGTTGTGCGCCTTGGAGCCTGTGAAGTAGATCATCGCGGCACCCCAAGCTTCGATCGGGACGACGCGCAGGTCCACCTGGAGCCCCTGCCGCATCAGGACGCTGGACTTAGTGTCGCCCTTGGCGAGGACGCGCTCGATGCCGGCGACTCCGACGAAGGCGTCCATCACGCCTACGGGGTGGTCGCTCGCGACCAGTAGGTCGAGGTCGCCGATCGTCTCCGCCATCCGTCGGAGTGAGCCCGCGTACTCGATGCGCCTGACGTCCCTGCGCCTTCCGAGGCCATCGATGAGCAGCTCGGCGAGGTCCATCGCGACCGAGGCGAGTACACGACCGCCGGTCTGCTCGAGCCGCTCGAGACCGCGGCGGATGTTCTCCTCAGTCTTGGCGCCGAAGCCCGTGAGCCCAGCCAGCCGCCCTTCGTCGACCGCACGGCCAAGCGGCTCCAGCCCGTCGATCCCGAGGTCGCGATACAGCACCATCGCCTTCTTAGGCCCAAGGCCCGGGACCGCGATCATGTCGCGCACGCCCGCGGGGATCTGCGCACGGAGCTCCTCGAGCGCCGCGATCTTGCTGGAGACCAGGAACTCGTGGACCTTCTCCCCGATCGATCGGCCTACGCTCGGAACCTGAAGGATCTCCTTCAGGTCGGCGCCGTCGAGGTCGGCCGGGTAGCCCCCGACGGCTCGAGCCGCCTTCTCGTAGGCCCGCGGCTTGAACCTGTCCTCGGAGACGATCGAAAGCAGGTCGGCGTACTCGAGCAGTACCGCCTCGATGGCGTCGTTCGCGCGAGGCATCTGGTCCTCCGCGGGACTCAAGCCAGGCCGAGCAGCCGGAGCAGGAGCGCCTTCTGCGTATGCATCCGGTTCTCGGCCTGGTCCCACACGACCGAGTTCGGACCGTCGATCACCTCGTCCGTGATCTCCTGCCCGCGGTGGGCGGGCAGGCAGTGCATCACGGTCACGTCGGGCTTGGCGACCTCGAGCTTGTCCCGGTCCAACGCGTATGCGGGGAATACCAGCGCGCGCTCGTCGGCCTCAGCCTCCTGCCCCATGCTGGCCCAAACGTCGGTGTACAGGACATCCGCGTCGCGCGAGGCCTCGATAGGGTCCAGCATCACGGTGGCGCTTCCCCCGGTGCCAGCGGCGATCTCTTTCGCGCGCTGCACCATCTGAGGGATCGGCTCGAACCCCGGAGGCGTGCCGGCGCGGAAGTGCATCCCCGCCTTCGCGCACCCCAGCAGCAGCGAGTGCGTAACGTTGTTGCCATCACCGAGATAGGTGAAGGCGAGGCCCCCGAGCTCACCCCGGGCCTCTCGTACCGTGAGTAGGTCGGCGAGGCACTGACACGGGTGCTCGAAATCCGACAACGCGTTCACCACTGGGACCGACGCGGCCGACGCGAGCATCTCCAGCCGCTCCTGCTCGAACGTGCGCAGGACGATCGCATCGACGTAGCGGGACAGGACACGCCCCGTGTCCTCGATCGTCTCGCCGCGTCCCAACTGGAGCTCTGCGGAGGAGAGCGACACCGGGTGGCCGCCGCTCGAGGAGATCGCGATCTCGAAGGACACGCGGGTCCGGGTGGAAGGCTTCTCGAAGATCATCGCCACGGAGCGCCCCGCCATCCGGGACGCGTAATCACCCGGTTGGGCCTTCACCTTGGCGGCCAGGTCAAGCAGGAGGAACAGCTCCTCCGGTGAGAGATCGTCGACCGATAGGAAGTCCCGCACCATGGGGCGAGTCTATCCCGAGGCCTTCGGGGCTCGCTCGAAGGATCAGGCCGAACGGAGCTCGGCGCCGAGGTCCGCCGCCAGCCGCGCGGCGATCGCTTCGACCACCTCGGCCGCCTCCGCGTCGGTCAGGGTACGGTCGGAGGCCCGCAGGTCGACGGAGAAGGCCAGGCTCTTCGTTCCAGGAGAAAGCGGCGCACCCTCGTGCACGTCGAAGAGCAACACCGAGTCGAGCAGCCCGCCGGCCGCCTCCTGCAGGACCGCCTGGACGGCCCCGGCCGCCACCGACACCTGGACGACGAACGCGAGATCGCGCCGCACCGGCGGGAACCGTGGGACGTCACGGACCTGGAGGTCGGATGTGGAAAGGCGCATGAGGTTCCGCACCTCCAGTTCGGCCACGGCCACCCGACCGGGAAGATCGAGCCGCTCGGCGATCTTCGGATGGAGCTCACCGACCATCCCGATCCGCTCGCCGTCCACGACCACCTCGGATGAACGTCCCGGATGGAACGGTCGTCCGACGGGCCCGCCGATGCTCCAGTCGATCCCCAGGTCGGCCAGGAGCGCGGCCACTGCTCCCTTGGCGTCGAACACGTCGAAGGTGCGTCCGTCGCCGGTCCACCCGGGCTCGGCCGTGCCGGTCATCGCGAGCCCGATCATCGGCCGCTCGTCCGGCTGGCCGTCGAGAAGGCGGAAGACG